>Ga0247810_10001978_pt1 | contig 11874 bp, 5 predicted proteins | sample UWRJL119311C1_FD_179918 | JGI IMG/M metagenome (GOLD analysis project Ga0247810, IMG submission 179918) | Plant litter microbial communities from Arlington Agricultural Research Station in Wisconsin, United States - UWRJ-L119-311C-1 | ecosystem: Environmental > Terrestrial > Plant litter >...
GCCGCAATAGCACCATCATAACCAAGATCATAGTTTTGGGGTGAATAATTACCAATTTGTGTAGGTACGTCGGGAATTAGCGTCTTAGGTAGAATAAATCCATCATTCAGCATACTTGCATAAAGGATTGGCTTTAATGTGCTGCCCGGACTTCTTGGGGCTTTAATCATATCAACGTGACTTTCCAGTTCAGCATTGTCTGGCTGATAAATATTCCCTGCGTAGCTGATCACGGCACCTTTTTTTACGTCCAGTACCAGCGCTGCAATATTATTAATATCATTGGCCCGGTAGCGGTTATTGTATCTTTTGAGCAGGCTATTCACTTTTAACTGCAACATTGCATCTAAAGTAGAGGTGATTCTTGTGGAAGAGATCTGAAGCGATGCACGTTCTGATTTAAACCGGTTTAACAAGTGTGGAGCATCCTGAGGGAGTGCACGCGGTTTTCCCGGAACTGGTTCCAGTTTGGACAGGTTAGCGGTTGGCTGATCAATTATTTTAAACAGCACCAACTTATCCAGTAAATCGTTCCTCTTTTTTATCAGTCTGTTTATATTCCGTCCGGGATGAACCAGCGCCGGACTATTGGGAAGCACTGCCAGAGTAGCCATCTCGCCCCATGATAATGTCTGCGGACTACGTCCGAAATATCTCCATGAAGCAGCTTCCAGTCCGACTACATTACTACCAAAAGGCGCATTCGCGGCATATATTTTCATTATCTCTTTCTTGGATGATCTTAACTCTAATCTTAAAGCCAGTATCATTTCCAGTACTTTTTGCCATACAGTACGATCCTTACGGCGGGATAACCTGATGATTTGCATTGTAAGTGTACTACCACCACTCACGACGCCCTTAGCACTGATATTTTGCCTCATAGCCCTGCTCATCGCCAAGAGATCAATCCCGGGATGCTGTTCGAATCGTTTATCTTCGAAAGCCATGATACATTTTGCAAACTTGTCCGGTACACTATCCGCAACAGGAAACCGCCATTGTCCGTCGCGCGCAATTGCAGCACTAAGCAGCGTTCCATTATTTGCCTCCACTACAAAAGATGTAGGGGAGACAAATAGTTTTGCCGGTAGTGCAAACAAAAACCAGCAGAGCAGGATTCCAATAATAATGTCTCCTAAATAAGGTTTTATTTTATAACCTGTACCCATTTGCCATTTTGAGTTGCACTTATAGTATTGTTGTACATCGCTTCACATTGCACTGCAGAAAGATAATACTTACCGATGTAAGAGGCGTTGAGCAGAACTTTATAAGTTACGGTTTCATTCTCACGTAAATTGAAATAAGTAAACACCCGGTCATCTCTGATATCTCTGTATGTAAAAGGTGAGGAGGCTAGCATACTTTCATTATCATTCAGCCTTGTATTGATAATCTCCCAGCCTGAAGGGAAAATCTGGGTGAGTGCCATCTGTTCATAGAAGCCCATTTTTCCTGGATTTTTGATCGTAACCTCTGCATAGAAATCTAATCCTTGTTTTAAAGTAGATGGGTCTAAAGGTTTACCGTTGAGTAGTTTATAATTTACATTAAGCTCAAGTATCTCAGGGTTAGCTGGCTGGAAATTATTTTGTCCGGCAGCGGGTTGACCTTCAAGGATCAACCTGGCAAATAACACTGAATTTCCAGTATTAGTGATGACGGCATTTCTTGTTTTAAACAGGAGGTTATTAGTATTCATAAACTGGCTCGTACTTATAGCACCTTTTTTGCCATCGATTAGGTAACTATATTTCAACTGATTAGTTGAAGAATTCTGACCACAGAACTTCGCTATAGCCAATAAATTATACGCTGTAGTTTGCGTACTATACCATTCGTCAGTACCCATTTTTGCAGCCAGCGATTGCAGTAAACTTCCTGCGCGAGCTTTTTGTCCCATCAAGGTCAGCGTTTCTAATATCATCGCTTCATCCCTTACTGCAGAGCCGTATGTGCCGCCAAGTTGGTTATAAGGCTGAACTGCAATATCTAATCCTTTTATTAATGCGTTTGCCGCAGATCTCTGTCCTGCAAGCTGATATGCTGCAGCAAGTCGCCATTTTGCACTTACTGATAAATACTCAAATGCGCGTAAACGATTCATTGCAGCCATCTCCGGTTTCCTTGCCAGGGCCAGCACATATAACCTATAGGCCTGTGACAAATCACCTCCGTAAAAATTATTGCTGTTTGGCACCCATGAACTTGCTTTAACTTTCTGATAACGTAAGACTTCGTCTAACATACCTACCGGAATGCTATAACCAGAATTTTGAGCTTCGACGAGGAAATGTCCCGCATAATTGGTTCCCCATTCATCCGCTGAGGTGGCGCCAGGCCAATAGCCCAAACCTCCATCAGTTGTTTGAAAAGCCCTTAATCTATTTATACCCTTTTTGATATTGCTTTCAGTTACTGCTTTCTGCTGAGCCGTAAGTGCCGTTAACTTATTCAGGAATAACTGAGGAAAAACAGCAGAGGTGGTTTGCTCTACGCATCCGTGCGGATATTGAATTAAATATCCTAACCTTTTTTTAAGATTAATTGATGGGATGGAAGACAATTCAATAGCCCCTGAATTGGTACCCGCAGTGCCAATTGGCTGGAAGGCAGGCGACCAGCTTTGTCCTGGTTCAATCGTTGCCGATACCACATTGGTGACATATGGGTTAGGGTTTCTGATATCCAGTTCCAGATCGTACACAGCCTTTTCATGACCACTTTGTGCAACGATCTTAACCTTTGCAACACCGGTGATCTGCGGCGCAGTAACTTCAAAATAAGCCATTTGCTCGCCCGGTTTACTATAAGTCAGTTGTCTGACTTTACTTCCTGTTACCTGCAGATTTTGCGTTTGCAATTGTACGGCAACGTTTTTTAACTGTGGTTCTGTAGCAAAAACGGTTACTGGCAGTGTAAAGCTTTCTCCCGGCCCGATTACCCTTGGCAGTGTAGCCAATACCATTAAAGGCTTTTTAACTTGAACAGACTTCTCCGCAAAGCCATATGCACCATCCTGACCTGCGACAACCATTGCTCTTACGGCACCAATATATTGTGGCAGCTTAAATTTGTGGGTCTGACTGCCACCTTTACCTAATGCGAAAGGCCCCAGATATTTTACAACTGGAGTGAACCTGTTTGCTTTGGCCGGACTTAAGTTACGGTTGGCACTTCCATCACCACCTATACTTAGAATGCGTTCCAGATTACCGCCCCATGCACCCAGTACATAGTCAAAAAGATCCCATGTTTTAACACCCAGGCCTTCTCTTGCGTAAAACACAGCATGAGGATCTGGCGTCTTAAACCTCGTCAAATCAAGCAAACCTTCATCCACAAGAGCAATACTATAAGTCATCGCCTTACCATTTTGTTCTGAAACGGTTATTGTGCTTTCAGTTTCCGGCTTGATCTTACCGGCCATATTTATTATTGGTTTTAAGATCGTTTCAGGATCTTCCACAATCAGTGGGATTGCACCATACATCCGGATCGGTAAATCATTAACCGTTTGTGCATGTGGCTGCAGGAGTGTAATATTGGCAAATACATTAGGCGCCATATTTTTCTCTGCCTTAAACTTAAACTGCGTCTGACCAGCCTTAGTGTCTGTCCAGAATGTTTTTAAAACGCGGCTTCCGTTTTCTATTGAAATCAATGCCCTGCCATTTTTACCCGTAGGTATAGTCAGTACAATATCTTCGCCCACTTTGAACTTCGTTTTATTTGCAGTGAAAGATAACATAGAAGCTTCTGTAGGATTGTTTCCCTGTTCACGTTGAGCCCAACCCGGCCAGTCCACGTACACAGATCTTCCCGTCACATGCCCGCCATTCTGATCACGTACCAACACAAGATAACGGCCCCATTCTGGCTCATCAATCCTTAAATTCCATTTGCCTTTACCATTTGTCAATACTACATTTTGTTTACTGACCAGTTTATTATATTCATTCTGGCTAAAGTTTGCAAAAGAGTTTTCATCATCCTGTTCCCACCACCAGCGCCATTGTACTTTGTATAACTCAACTTCGACAGTTTTAGATCCACCGGTGAGTTTGCCATTTCTTGATACATTTACAATATCAAACTGGTGATCTTTTCCGGTAACCAGCATACCGCTTAATTTTTCTCCCTGTGGTGCTTTTATTCCATAATAATTAGTGTAAACATGATATGGAACAGAAAAATAATCTATACTGAAATTTCCGCCCGCTTCAAACACTTTAGTAGTGAAATTAGCTTTAAGCATACCTGGTGCGGTAGCATTTTCATCAATATTAGTGGTCACCGAAGCAGTACCGTTTTCATTTAAACGCCCTTCAAAAACTGTTTTTACCTGTGATTCAAAATTCACTGTAGGGTTGTCAAAGCTATAGCCATCAAATCCTTTAAAGGTAGTTGCCATTGCATTGAGGTTTACATCTACCTTAGCTTTCTGGTTTTTACCCACAGCACCGAACAACCAGTTAGCAGAAAGTGTAGCAGGAGTGGAGGCTCCGGAACCGAGTTCTGTTCTGTTTCCTATATCAAAACCGATTTTTAAACGGTTGGGCATAACAGTTTCTACCTTGATCGTTTTTGAAAATGTTGCCCCACCAGCTTTGACTTTTGCCATCCAGTTACCAGTAGGTGCTGAAGGATCTGTATTTGTACGAAATGCATAAAAGCCATTCAGTGGTTTGCCATTGATGATTTTTTTCACCAGCTGCCCCTGTGGATTGAGTAATTCCAAGGTAACGGGATATCCTTCAGGCAATTTTCTCAATTTATCTTCCAACATAAAAGATAAAAACAGAGAATCACCCGGTCGCCATACCCCACGCTCACCGTAAATCAATCCTTTCAGTCCATTCTGCACCATGTCGCCACCCACATCGAATCTGCTTAACGGTAGTGAGTTTCCATCATCCATTTTTAAATATCCGCGCTCTTCACCATTTTTCGCAATAAGCAGAAAAGGTTTTCTTTTTAAATCGAACGTAGCCATCCCGTCACCATCTGTTTTGACACGATGCATAATCTGGTGCTGGTAATCCAATAGTTCCAGCTCTATTCCGCTTAATGCCTTGGTGGTCAATAAATCTGTGGCAACAATGAGCATACTGTTGTCATTTCCGCGTTTAGCAACTAATCCAATATTTGAAACGATCAGATTGCGGCTTGACCATTTATCATTGGTATAATAAGATGCAGTGCAGGGATTGTCCTTATCATTCCAGCTGTAATTTGGCGGATAGTAATTGTTATAATTCTGCCAGAAGCTATCATCTTCATCTATAGCATCCCCGTACCGGTCACCATACTCTTCATTGTCATCATTTGAAGCTTCCCCTTCAGTACCTTCAGCACATTTGTAAACATTATATTGCTGACGGAAACTAATCGTTACCCTATACATTGCCCCTGGTTCCGTTTTAATCAGTTTATCCAGATCCAGCACAAATCTATTTTTCTTGTGCAGGTCGAGCGATTTATCCTCATCGAGACGGATTGTTTTCTGCACTACAGGCTTACCGACTCTCCGTAAATCATCAGCACCTTTATAATCATTCGTTTGAAAGAATTGCGGAATATTATTTTCATATATTTTGATGACTGTCACATCAACCGACTTTAGGTTGATCGCCTCAAATGGCAAAACCAGTTTACCAGAATTAGGCAAAATTGAGCCACTTCCGGCAATGGTAACTGCTGGCAATTTGTTTTCAAAGACGATATTAGACGTAATCCCGGAAGTCAGACTCTTTTCATTGATATTAGCCACACTTTGATTCACTGTCAATACATAATTTCCTAGTAATGTTGCAGTACTATAGACTTTGACCTGACTACCGTCGATGGTAAAACGAAGATCTGCTGCATTTCCCAGAGTGATCAGACCAGTAAGATCCTGGCCAATACCCACTGGTTCAGAAAACTGAATCAGTGCATAATCCTCCAGATCCTGCACAGCCTTGGTTTGTAATACCTTAAACACTCCATTGGCAGGGACCAGTAATTTCTCTTCACCTTTATTATTGGCATCGATTGGGTCGCCCGACCATTTTAGACTCAATGTTTCTTCACCTGTGCTCTTCTTAATGCTATCGATCACAAATTCAGAAATATTTTTCTGAGGGTTATGCTGCCATTTAATTTTCAGCGACTGGTTAAAATCCAATTCCAGACATTTTTCAATCTCTTTCGGATCTTCTTCATCAGCAGTGCTGATTTCTCCAGACAATTTCATGTAATTTAAAGAAGTGTTATTCTGGGATACTAAACCATTCTGCACTAGTATTAAACCGGGATTGATTACTTTAAAATCAAACTCGAATTCTTCCAGTTCTTTTTCTGTCTCCGTAACTTTGGCCAGATTAAATGTTGCCGTATAATTTTTACCCGGATCAAGACTTTCATCAGGACGGAACTCTACTGTTTGTGCATCAATCCAATACGTTTTTCCATCTATAGCAGGAGAGAAGCTAAATAAATCCCTGTTATCCGGTTTACCTATGTCGCCCATAGTTTTTACCTGACTTGTCAGCTGTACCCTGATAAAACTTTTTTTAGAAATAGTTCCGGACGTGTAAGCCTCTACATATTTTGCATAAGCCTGGTTATAATCAGCAGGTTTGTTTTTTTTGAAAACAAAAAATGCAGCTATCCCTATGAGAATAACTGCAATTGACCCAGCTATAGCTGGTTTGATATTTTTCTTAGTAAAAATTGAATTTCCCAGGTGCATACGTATCTGTTTATTTAATACGAAGGGAAAATAAGCAAAATTTTTGACAGAGATAACTATTTAATCATCACACCCGGTTTATTAACCAACGGGATGCGTATTAAGTTTTCATCAACAATGCTTTCCGGTAGAAAAATGAACTTCTTGTCATAAATGACATCATTGATATAATAACTTAACCAGTACTCATTTGTTAATCCAAATACCTCGGTATCTATCGCTTCTACACCTTTAAAAGATTTTGCCTCCAGATCTCCTAGGAAATGTCTCAGCACAGACGTTTTAACCATCCTGCCATCTTTCTCCCCATAACCTTTGGAACTGATCAACACATTATTAATCGGTTCATCCTTTAAATTTACAAGATAAACTGTCCAGCTCTTCACCTCCGGGCTTTCCCCCATTAATACCACAGCCATAGCTAAATCTTCTACTATATTTTCCGGCAGATCTTTTTTCATTGGTAAACTAAATTTATTAACTATGGAGCTTATACAAGCTCCATAATCTAAACTACTGTTCTTTTTACTTTTTCTTGGCCACAGCCTTTTTAGCTACTGCTTTCTTTTTTGGAGCTGCTTTTGTTCCGTCAGCTTTTGCGGCGGCTTTTTTCCTTGGCGCTTTAGGCTCAAATGCATTTGGCACTTGCTCTACAATCAGTTTTTTAACTTCTTCCAGTGAAATGACAGCCAGCTCCTCTGGAGTGTACTTATCATTCGTAGCTGGATTTTTACGCAGCTTCAGCATTTCTTTGCCAAAACGGATAAATGGTCCCCATCTGCCATTCTCTATAGCTATCTTCTCCGCAGCCCAGGTCTGTATAAACCTGTTTGCTTCTTTTTCTACTTTTTTATCAATCAGTTCTTTGATATCACTGTCAGAAAGATTGTCAAAATCATAAGCCTTAGGCACATTGATAAATAAGTCATTCCATTTAATGAAAGGACCAAAACGACCAGTTCCTTTCGTGACCGGCAGATTTTCATAATGCGCTACAGGTGCATCAGCAACAATTTTTTCTGAGATGATTTCTATCGCGCGTCTTTGGTCTACCGACAAAGGATCTTCATTTTTAGGAATAGAGATATACGCTTCACCCCATTTTACATAAGGGCCAAAACGTCCTACACCTACTGAAACTTCTTTATCCTGGTAATTTTCCAACTGGAAAGGCAACCTGAATTGCTCCAATGCTTCTTCCAGACTCACTGTACCGACTGACTGATTTTTTGCCAGACTTGCATAACGAGGTTTTTCTTCATCATCATTCTGGCCGATCTGTACAAGCGGGCCAAACTTGCCTACTTTAGCATAAACGTTTTTGCCACTAACCGGATCAATTCCCAATAAACGCTCGCCATTGGCGCGCTCAGCTGTTTCTGTTGTTACTTCAACTTCTTTATGGAAAGGAGTATAAAAAGCATGCAGCATTTTAGTCCAGTTCTGCAGACCCTGTGCAATTTCGTCAAATTCTTTCTCTACGTTTGCAGTGAAGTTAAAATCTACGATCCCTTTGAAGTGCTCCACCAGAAAGTCATTCACTACTTCACCAATATCTGTAGGGAATAATTTAGATTTCTCTGCTCCGGTAATCTCCGTTTTTATTTCCTTACTTACTTTGCCGCCTTCCAGCACAATTGCTCCAAAAGAACGCTGTCTGCCATCTCTATCTTCTTTAACCACATAACCACGGTTTTGGATAGTGGAGATAGTTGGTGCATAAGTAGAAGGTCTTCCGATACCTAATTCTTCCAGTTTCTTCACAAGGCTTGCCTCTGTATATCTTGCTGGCGGACGAGAGAAACGTTCTGTTGCGTGCATGACAGCTAGTGATAGCTCCTGACCATTTGCAAGAGGAGGGAGAATATTATCATTGTCACCATCTTCATGGTCATCATCATCACTGGATTCAAGGTAGACCTTTAAGAAACCATCAAATTTCATTACTTCGCCCTCAGCTACCAGGTGTTCTTTTCGCGTGCTTGGAGCGATATGGGCAGTCGTTTTTTCAAACAAAGCTTCACTCATCTGAGAAGCGATTGCTCTTTTCCAGATCAGTTCATACAAACGCTGTTCGGAACTGTCGCCAGTAACCGTATGCTGATCAAAATAAGTAGGACGGATGGCCTCGTGAGCTTCCTGTGCACCAGCAGATTTTGTTTTATAAGTACGTGGGAAATGATATTTATCCCCATAAGCAGATTTAATTTCATTTGCTGCCGCTGTTAATGCAGTCTCAGATAAATTGACTGAATCGGTACGCATATAAGTAATCTTACCACTTTCGTAAAGACGCTGAGCAACCTGCATTGTTCTTGAAACCGGAAAGCCCAATTTTCTCGACGCTTCCTGTTGCAATGTAGAGGTAGTAAACGGGGCTGCAGGGTTACGCTTTGCCGGTTTTGTTTCCAGGCTGGTCACTTTGAACGAAGCGGTCACACAATCCTGCAGGAATTTCTCGGCATCAGCTTCATTTTCGAAACGTTGTGGCAATTCTGCCTTTACCTGTTCCTTGCCTTTACCAGTACTAAATTTAGCCGTGATCTTGTAAGCAGCAGCTGCATTGAACTTATTCACCTCGCGCTCTCTGTCAACAATTAAACGAACAGCTACAGATTGTACACGTCCGGCAGAAAGTGACGGTTTAATCTTTTTCCACAATACCGGAGAAAGTTCGAAACCTACCAATCTGTCAAGCACACGCCGCGCTTGCTGTGCATTCACTAAATTATAGTCTATAGTTCTTGGAGAATCTATAGCTTTAAGGATTGCAGGTTTGGTGATTTCATGAAAAACAATACGTTTTGTTTTTTCTTCTTTTAATCCCAATGTTTCATAAAGATGCCATGAAATAGCCTCTCCTTCACGATCCTCATCGGATGCGAGCCATACCATTTCGGCTTCTTTCGCTAGTTTCTTTAGTTCTGCTACCAATTGCTTCTTATCAGCAGGCACCTCGTAAGTTTGGGCGAAATTATTGTTGATATCGATGCCCATATCTCCTTTAATCAAGTCACGGATATGCCCGTAGCTGGATTTAACAAGAAAATCTTTGCCCAAATATCCTTCTATTGTCTTCGCTTTCGCAGGTGATTCAACTATTAATAAATTTTTAGCCATTCAGAACGTTTTTCTGCAAATAAAACTATAAATAAGCCTAAAATCAAAATTCTATCAAGATTTAATATTAAAAGATTAAAACTGTGTACTAATTTTAACCGTAATTAAGGACGTTAGAGGCACATTTTTTTACCTAAATTCAGGCTTTAATATTTAAGTTTACGGTAGGATTATAAAGTCCTGAAAATTTTGTCCATATATTCGTCATAACAAAAATCAGAAATCATGAATACACTATTAATTCTATTCAGTTTATTATTTACCCCGCCTCAAACCATTTACGATTTCACAATCAAAACGATTGATGGTAAAGAAGTTAAGCTATCTAAGTTTAAAGGTAAAAAAATCTTAATTGTAAATACTGCTTCGAAATGCGGTTATACACCACAGTATGAAGATTTGGAGAAATTGCACCAGCAATACGGGAAAGATGTCGTATTAATAGGCTTCCCGGCAGGCAATTTCGGTGGTCAGGAATTGGCTACGAATTCAGAGATTCAGGATTTTTGTAAAAAGAATTTTGGCGTTACTTTTTTATTGAGCGAAAAAGTAAGTGTTAAAGGAAATGACATTAATCCGATTTTCAAATACCTCACTTCAGCAAGCAATCCTGATTTTACTGGTGACATCAACTGGAACTTTGAGAAATTTCTGATCAATGAAAAAGGTCAGCTTGTTCACCGTTTCCGGTCTAAAGTAACGCCAATGAGTGCTGAACTGACAAAAAACTTGTAACAATTTTATATAAATAGTCTTTAAACAGGCTTTTTTATTAGATCAGAGAAATCTTTAACAGAGATTTCTCTTTTTTTTGACCCCATTTTTATTGTTTTAGACTAGATTTGTGGCCTAATTATTAGATATGCGCATAGTGATACAGTTCAGGATAATCGTACTTTCAATAGTGTCGGTATTTTTATTTTCCTGTTCATCAAATTATAAGCTTGTAAATGCCAGGCGTGTTTTGTATCCTATCAGCGCAGATGTGGCTGCTGATAGTACGGTCATTAAAACATATCTGCCTTACAAGCTCAAGATGGATTCTCAGATGAATGCTGTAATAGGGTATTCAGCTATCGCCCTTACTAAAACTTCCGTTGGGGGTGAGTCGTTATTAGGCAATTTCTTTTCTGATGCTGCATTAAATGAAGCACGAAAAACATACCCTGATATTGATTTTGCCATGCCCAGCACCAATGGGGGGTTGAGAAATGATCTTCCTCTGGGTGCGATAACGCTGTCAAATGTATTTGAATTGATGCCTTTTGAAAACGAATTGATAGTTTTTGAGCTAAATGGTTCCTCTGTGCAAACACTGCTCAATATGATTGCAAAAAGCAATGGCCAGCCAGTATCAGGAATCACCATGAAAATTCAAGATAAAAAACCTGTAAGTGTATTCATCAATGGAAAACCATTTGATCCTGCCAAAAATTACAAGGTGCTTACATCAGATTATATAGCCGGTGGTGGTGACGATGTCAATAGCTTTAAAAACCCTGTCAAATCTACAATTGTTGGTTTAAAAGTTAGGGATGCATTGATTCAATACATCAAAGACCAGCAGGCAGCAGGTAAAAAGATCAGTTCAACATTAGACAGGAGGATTACACATGATTAATCGCAGAAAATTTATTAAAGCCGGAGTGATCACCGCGACGGCAGCGGCTTTAAGTATTGATTCTTTGGATACGCTTGCCAGTGGATCGGTGAACAAACTGACCATTCTCCACACCAATGACGTGCATAGCAGGATTGAGCCTTTTCCAATGGATGGATCAAGAAATCAGGGGTTGGGTGGTGTGGCCCGCAGATCTGCACTGATAAAAAAGATAAGGTCTGAAGAAGCCAATGTTTTACTTCTTGATGCGGGAGATATCTTTCAGGGGACACCTTATTTTAATCTTTATGGCGGAGAACTGGAAATTAAGCTGATGAGCGACATGCGTTATGATGCTGCCACGATGGGTAACCATGACTTCGATAATGGAGTAGAGGGCTTCTATAAGCAGCTG
>Ga0247810_10001986_pt1 | contig 11852 bp, 4 predicted proteins | sample UWRJL119311C1_FD_179918 | JGI IMG/M metagenome (GOLD analysis project Ga0247810, IMG submission 179918) | Plant litter microbial communities from Arlington Agricultural Research Station in Wisconsin, United States - UWRJ-L119-311C-1 | ecosystem: Environmental > Terrestrial > Plant litter >...
ACGCGTTAAAATAAAAACTCTCTTATCAGATGATACTCCACGCTGATGATCATAGACTCCGCCAACAGTCATTAATGGATAGGCATTTCTAACTTTTCGAAATGATCCAAGAAAGGTTTTATTGTCAAAATCTTTTGGTTTAAATTCTAAATGATCCGGCTCTGTAGAATCCATCCACCAGCCATCAATACCCAAAGAAAACAATCCTTTATTTAAATATTTCCAATAAATGTCTCTTGCTTCTGGATTATAGGCGTCATAGACCTGCACTCCCGAAGGGAAATTCATATCTGGTGGCCAGGCTTCTTTTCCGGATTGTGGCCATGTCTGAAAATCCATCAGCATATTTTTATCTTTCATCTCCTGAAACTGGTTTGTTTTTGGACCAAAAGACGACCAGATTGAAATAAGTAAATGTGCATTCAAATTGTGAATATCATCAATCATTTGTTGCGGTTTTGAAAATTCAGGATTTAAAAAATTCATTCCATTCCAGTGATAATTATCGCCCCAATATTGCCAATCCTGGATAATACCGTCTAATGGAACACCTAAATCGCGGTACTTTTTTACCACTTCAACAGTTTCATTTTGACTTTTATAACGCTCTCTGCTCTGCCAAAAACCAAAAGTCCATTTAGGAAACATCGGTACCTGTCCTGTCAAATCCCTCATTTTTGCAATTACACCATCAGCATTCCCGCCACTCATAAAATAATAGTCTATACCATCTCCAACTTCGGATTTAAAAGAAGTTTCTTCAGGATTATCACTAAAATCAGTTGGCGAATAATTATCCCAAAACAATCCGTATCCTTTATCGGATTGGAAAAAAGTTACAAAATCCCAAGTGTTATTCTGTACCATATGAACTTTTTGATTTCGTTGGGACATTTTTCCGTTTTGAAGAATACCTAAACCGTAAATTGATTCTTTTTTATCCAATATAAATGATTGGGATATCGAATAGGTTTTAGCACCTGTATCATTAAAATCAGTAAAAACTACACTTGCTTTTTTTTCATTCAGTATTGATTTACTATCAAGCGTTTTAAAAGACACATTACCATCTATTAAATTTAAAACAACTTCAACACTTTTGCTTTTTAAAGAAACATTTACATCTTGTTTACTGCTGCTAAATTTTGTGGCTTCAGCAATTTTGACCACTGACAAACTTTTCTTTTCAAAATTTTTGCCAGCAGGATATTTTATAACTCTGACAATTTCAGGACTATAAAATTGTATTTCGACAACGGTCGAATTAATAGTCGATTTTACCCCTAAATTTGTTTTTTCAAAAGACTGAGCCATACCAGTTAAGCTTCCTAAGCAGAATAGCAGGCATACTAAATAAACTTTGTTTATCATAATTTTAGACTTTTTTCAGTGTAATTAATTTCTTCTTTTGAAATTTCTTATTGAATTAAAATTTTAGTCATTTTTAAATCTTTAGCGGCTGAGCTATTACCGTAATAAACCTCATATTCACCAGAAGTTACATTCATTCCTCTAGTATTAGCATCATAAAATTCAAATGAAGAAGCCGGTAAATCGATTGTTACATTTTGACTTTCGCCTGCTTTTAAGCCTATTCGTTTAAAAGCTTTTAATGTTTTTAAAGGACCATCTGTATCCTTTACTTTTCGAATATAAACCTGAACAATCTCTGTTCCTTCGCGTTTACTAATGTTTTTTATTGGGAAACTTAATTGCGTATTTTCATTCGGTTTTATTTTGGTTTTACTCAGGTTTGCTGAACCAATATTGAATTTAGAGTAACTTAAGCCAAAACCAAACGGAAACAAAACATCAGTTGTATATCTGTAAGTACGACCTTTCATCGAATAATCTTCAAAGTTGCCTAATATGTCTGAATTTTTATAAAATGAAACAGGCAGTTTCCCTGCTGGATTATAATCTCCAAAAAGAACATCAGCAACAGCCTGCCCTCCGGATTCACCAGGATACCATGCCTGTAAAATAGCATCGCAGCTTGTTGTTTCTGGCGTAAAAGCTATTGCAGATCCTGAGCAGTTTACAAAAACTACTTTTTTGCCTGCAGCTTTAAGCTCTTGCAGACATTTTCTCTGAACAGCCGGAAGCTCGATGTTTGTTCTGTCTCCGCCTTTAAAACCTGGATAAGAAACAGGCATTTCTTCTCCTTCAAGCAAGGTAGAAAGCCCTCCCACAAAAATTACGGTATCGATGCCTTTTAATTTTTGAATTAATCCTCCAAAATCAATATCAAATTCTTTTCCAAAATCGAATTCAAGATTTGCCTGCCAATTGTTTGACTGGGCGTAAAGAATTTCGATTTTATATTTTTTACCCGCTTCAACCGGAAATGGAATATTTCCCGGAACAGTTCGCCAGTTTGTATATTTTGCTATGGATTTACCGTCAACTAACAATTCAAAAGCTCCTGTCGCTCCGGTTTTAAAAACCAGCGTATCATTTGCTTTGGCTGAAAATTCAGTCTCATATTTTGCCGAAAATCCTTCTAATTTAACTCCGGATGCAAATTCATGCTGACCGGCAGTAGTCATTTTTACAGGATTTAAAATCTGCTGGAATATTACACTCTTTCCTTCTCTATTCGGATTGTTCCAATAAGTTGCTTTCATTCCTTTTTTTCCTTCAAATGAAATCTGGTCAAAATAAGTTTGATTTACTTTATCTTCAACTAAATCACAGGCTTTATCATACACTATTTTATTTGCCGTCACTTTTGATTCTATTCCACTCTTGATGGTAATTGTTTTGACTGGCGTTCCATTGTAATTTCCCCATAACATAGGTTCATTATCAGCATTCGGACCTATAACTGCGATTTTGCTTATCGTTTTATTTAAAGGAAGAATGTTGTTTTTGTTTTGTAAAAGTGTCATTGACTTTTGAGCCATTTCAAGAGCTAACTGCTGGTGTTCTTTACTATTAAGCACAGATGCCGGAATTTGAGCCCAGGGCACAATAGAGTCGTCATCCATTTCACCTAAATCAAAACGGCCAACTAATACACGAATTAGGCTTTTATCAATATCGGCTTCTTTTATTAAATCTTTCTCAACCGCTTCCGGCAAGTTTTTAAATGGATATTTTTCCCACACACATTCAACATCTGTTCCGGCAAGTACGGCTTTAGATGCTGCATGTACTGCATCTGATGAAACTTTATGAGTCGTATAAAAATCAGTAACTGCCCCGCAATCTGAAACTACCAGATATTTAAATCCCCATTCATCACGAAGAATACGCTGTAGTAAACGGGTATTACTGCAGCAAGGTTCATCATCCAAACGCTGATAGGCACACATAACCTGACGTACATCTGCATCCTGTACTAATGCTTTAAAGGCCGGCAAATAGGTTTCGTAAAGTTCACGAGGATCTACATTATTTAAATTCAATTCGTGTCTGCTCCATTCCGGACCTGAATGAACCGCAAAATGTTTGGCACAGGCTAAAAGTTTACGATATTTAGCATCTGCCGGACCTTGCAGTCCCTTAACCACTGAAATCCCCATTCGCGAAGTAAGATATGGATCTTCTCCGTAGGTTTCCTGACCGCGACCCCAGCGTGGATCTCTAAAAATATTCACATTAGGCGTCCAGACCGAAAGACTCAAAAAACGTTTATTCTCATTACCATTCTGAATCCATTGGTTATATTTTGCACGGGCTTCATCAGAAACAGCATTAAAAACATTATACACTAACTGATCGTCGAATGAGGCTGCCATGCCTATAGGTTCAGGAAAAACAGTGACATTGTCGTTATTTGCATAGCCATGTAGGGCCTCACTCCACCAATTGAATTTTTTAATTCCAAGTCTTGGTATCGGATCACTTTGATCACACATCAACGCTGCCTTTTCTTCAAGGGTTAGTCTTGAAATTAAATCTTTTGCACGTTCTGTTGAACTGAGAGACGGATTCTTAAAAGGATATTCCTGTGCGTTTACATTAAAAAAACATGCTAAACTTATGATATAAAGGCAACTGATTTTCATAATTTGTGTATTTGAGTTGAATGCTGATCATCATATCAAGCTTTCTTTTAAAAAGCTTAAAATGTTTTTTAATTTTTTAAAATTCTCAATTGATGAAACTTTGGACTGTTGCGACCATCATTTGATTTGATTTTAATATCAACAATTTCAAGTTTATCAATATTTAGCCTTATTGTCTTATTTTCTAAAGAGATTATCTGAGCAGGGTTTTCATTGATAAAAATTGTGATGTTATCGATTTTAGATTCATTAATACAACTTATATCCAAAAATTTTCCTGACTTATTTTTATTCAATAATTGATATGAAATGTATGAACGCGTACTTCTCCAGGCTTTTGTATCATCGTAACCTGAATCACTTTTTTCGCCTTTATAACGATGATCTACTTCTGACTGCTGTTCTCCACAATTAATTTTATCGATGGTTTTTGCTTCAATAGCCATTGACTCGATTTCCTGCTGTTTTAATAATGCATGTTTTTCCTGATACTGTTCTTTAGTATAGTTCTGGAAATACATTTGATATCGAGAATCATGGATTTCAAAAAAAGGTTCTAACTCTAATGAATCTAAACGAAAACGCAGGTTTCCTAATTCTTTAAGATTCGCAATATAATCTGCTTTTTCTCCTATCATTGCATATGCCTGATCCAGAGGATAATATTTACCGGCCGCGACATGTCCCATTCGGCTGTCATCTGCAAATAATCCATCTAATTCTTTGTTTGATGTTTTGGCAGCCAATACGATTGGTCCGTTGACAAAAGCGCTCCAGTTTGAACCGTCTGGCAAACTTTCTAAATGTGTTGAAGTTTTAAATTTAACCGTTATGCGATCTCCTGATTTCCATTTTCTGTTAAGAGTCACATAACTTGTTGGTTTAGCTTCTGTTTTTTGAATGTTTCCATTGATTAAAATTTCAAAATTTTCAGCCCATTTCGGATAGCGGATATTTACCGAAAATGTTTTATTTTTTTTAAGCTTTAAAACAAGATCCGTACTGTTTTCATATGGAAATTTTGTGCTTTGTTCTATGTAAATATCTTTTTCTTTCCAGTCTAATGCTGATGGAATAAAGAGATTTACAAAAATATCATTATCAGTGTGACTGTAAATTAACTCTCCGTATTTGGAATGATTTTCAAGCCCTGAACCTACGCAGCACCACATGCTTGTTTCTGGCTGAGAATAGACGCGATAATGATTCGGTCTGATGGGAGTAAAATAAACAAAACCGCCTTTTTCCGGATGCTGGCTTGATAGAATATGGTTGTAAAGGGTACGCTCATAAAAATCAAGATAGGAGACATCATTTTTATCCAAAAATAAAGCTTTACCTAAACGCTCCATATTGTAAGAGTTACAAGTTTCCGGCCCCTGGTTTGATTTTACCATACCGCTAAAATCTTCAGTAGGATTAAAGTGTTCGGCAAAACTATTTCCTCCAAAAGCTACACTTCGTTTTTGGGTAACATTATGCCAGAAAAACTGTACCGCATCTGACCATTCCTTATTTCCTGAAAGCACTGCAATTTTTTCAAAACCAATCACTTTCGGTATTTGGGTATTAGCATGCAATCCTGTTAACTTATCTTCTTTTTTCTCCAGTGGATTCAATAGTGCTAAGTGTGAAACTTTTTCGGCTGTTTCCAGATATTTTTTGTTTTTGGTGATGATATACAGATCTGCAAAAGATTCATTTATTCCACCATGCTCTGTTTTTAATATATTTTGTATTTGTTTATCGGAAAGCGGGCGAATTAATTCGATAAACCAATCGCCTAGTTTTATTAAAATGTCCTTTGCTTTTTCATTATTTGTATAATGATACGCATCGTTTAAACCTGCAAAAAGTTTATGGATATTGTACAGTGGAACCCATGTATTGTTTAATCCAAAATTGCTTCCGTCTATATCTCCGTTATGAATACGGTCCCAAAAAACTTTTCCCTCCGGAATTCCTCCTACATAACCATTGCCATTCTTATCCTGACATATCGCCAATTCTGAAATCATGTAATCCAATCGGTTTTTAACTTCCATATTTCCAGTGGAAGCATACATCATAGACAAGGCAGAAAGATAATGTCCTGCAATGTGCCCGTCAAGTCCTATGCTTTCCCAATTACCATATCGCTCTGCTTTTACAGGCAGACCGGAAGCTATGAGGTAAGGAGCCAAAAGCCTGTCAGGATTGAGTTCTAAAATATACTTAAGATCTACATCTTGAGCATTTTTAAAGATTCCGTCTTTTAATCTCACCTCTCTTAAATCAAATGACTGCATTTGAGCTGTAGCAGAAGCTCCAATAAACAATATCAGCAGGGAAAATGAAATTTTAGAACTCATCAAAATATTTTTCATATTATTATTTTATTAAAAATCTGTAAACCTTGCCTTTTTCAGTATCTAAATCATATAAATAAGTTGGGGTAATATTTAAAGATTCTATATTTGATTCTTTCGCAATAACGGGCTTTTTGACATCATTTGTCTGATAAAAAACATTTGAATTATCTCCTAAAGCTGTTTTAAAATTCGAGTTTTCTTTTATACTCATTTCATTTGGAGTTCTCAATCTAAGGTTTCCTCCTAGATTTGACTGAATACTTACAGCAATTAATTTTCCGTTTTTCCATTTCATTTCCTTGATTTCAAAACCTCCTCGTGCTCTTAAACCGGTTATCTCTCCATACTGTTTTAATGCATCTGGCAAAGCGGGAAGTAAATGAACTGCCCCATCCGAGCTCTGCATCAACATTTCAGTTATTCCTGATGTACATCCGAAATTTCCATCGATTTGAAAGGGCGGATGTGCATCAAAAAGATTATTATAAGTTCCGCCTCCTTCCTTGTTTACACCTAAGGGTGTTAATTGGTTTTGAATTAAACTGTAAGCGTGGTTTCCATCATGCATTTTTGCCCACCAGTTCACTTTCCATCCCATGCTCCACCCGGTAGATACGTCACCCCTTTGTAGTAAAGTATTCTTTGCTGCTGCAAAAAGCTCGGGAGTTCTATACGGCGAAATCTGATTCGAAGGATACAATCCATATAAATGCGAAATATGACGGTGATTGTCTTTAGGATCATCCACGTCGTCAAGCCATTCCTGAAGCTGGTTGTATTTGCCTATTTGCATTGGAGGAAGCATATTTCTTAATGTCTTTAAACTATCTGCATATTGTTTATCTTTTCCTAATATTTCTGATGCTTTTATAACCGAACTAAAGACATCAAATACAATTTGATTATCCATCGTTGAACCTGCCGTAACTGCTGAACCCTGATGTGCTGCAGGAGCATTTTCAGGTGAATTTCCAGGCACTACAACAAGCCAGCCATTTACAGGATCTTTTACTAAAAAATCAGCATAAAAATCGGCTGCGCCCTTAAGCGTTTCATATACAGATTCAAGATAAACCTTATCGCCGGTATACAAATAATGCTCCCATAGATGCTGACTTAGCCAGCCACCGCCTGCATTCCAAACTCCCCATGTTGCACCATCAACAGCGCCATTAATTCTCCATATATCTGTGTTATGATGCGCCATCCAACCACGGGTACCGTACATTACACTAGCCGTTTCTTTTCCTGTCTGGGCTAATTCCTGAACCATTTTTAACAGAGGCTCATGCATTTCTGATAAGTTGGTTTTCTCAGCCGGCCAATAATTCATTTCGGTGTTAATGTTTATGGTATATTTACTATCCCAAGGAGGTGACATTCTATGATTCCAAATCCCCTGAAGATTTGCCGGCTTACCTCCTGGCTGTGAAGATGAAATCAATAAATAGCGTCCATATTGATAATATAAAGCAACAAAAGAAGGGTCTGAAACATCTCTGAAATTAGCCAGTCTTTCATCTGTTGGTAATTTTGACGACACAGTCGTTCCCAGATCAAGTTTAACTCTTTTAAAATATTTTTGATACCAGGCAATATGAGCTTGCTTCATTTTATCATAATTCTTATCAAATGCCTTATCCAAAAAAGACTTTGCAAGTTCCTTTTCGTTGCCGCCGATATTATTATAATTAATAAAGTTAGTCGCTATAGAAACATAAATCAAAACTGAATCTGCACCTTCAATTTTAATTGAATTTCCGGATGATTTTATACTTCCGCCCTTCGCTTTAAATTTTGCCAGTGCATTAAATTTTACTTTTCCTTCTACCCCTTCATGATCACTTGTTGTTCCGGAAAGAAAAAGTTCATTATTTCCATTAACTGTTATTTCCTGTTTTTTATGTTCCGAAGTAAAATCCGCTGTAAATGACAATTTTCCGGGTTTATCGGCAGAAAGTTTTATCACTAAAACACGATCCGGAAAAGATGTAAATGCTTCACGGGTGTAAGTCACACCATCTGCTTTATAAACTGTTTTTGCAACGGCTTTTTCAATATCGAGTTCACGGAAATAATCTTTGAAATCCTGGTGATTTGAAAAACTTAATTCCAGGTTTCCCACAGGCTGAAACATCTGTCCATGAGATTTTTTAGTAATTATATTTTCATTAATCAGCTTTTCAGCTTTTTTATATTCGCTCTGAAAAATAAGTTTTCGTATTTCTACCAAAGCTTGTTTTGCATTGGGGTTGTCATTCCTGTTCGGGCTTCCGCTCCATACGGTTGACTCATTTAACTGAAAAATTTCTTTCTCAATATTTCCGTAAACCATAGCACCCTGAAAACCATTTCCTATTGGCAGGGCATTTTCCCAAACCGCACCGGCAGGATTTTTATACCAAAGCTTTAAGTCATTTGTCTGCTGGGCAGATAATGAAATTCCAAAAAATAGTGCTATGCCAACTAAATATATTTTCATAACTATTTGTTGCTTTGGTTTTATATTAGAGTATCTTAAATAAACAAATTAATTAAATAACAGCGGAGCAAACCTCAATAAATCATGTCTCCATACCGGCCAGGTGTGACCTCCGGGATACTCGCTATATTGATATTTTATACCCATTTGATCAAACTTGCTCATCATAATTTTGCAATTTTCAAAAGCAATATCTTCCTTGCCTCCCATTGAAATCCAAAAGTTTTTAATATTTGAATTAATAACTGCAGCATTATTTTTCATAAAATCATATTGTGGTTCTGATAAAGCAGCATTATTGGCCCACCAGCCTGAACTAAAAACTCCTATACTCGAAAATAGATCTGAATTTTTAACACCAGCATAAAGTGTCTGCAATCCGCCCATTGATAAACCTGCTAAAGCTCTGTTTTTAGCATCTGTTGCTACTTTAAAATTACTTTCCAGAAATGGTATTGCGCCCATTTTTAATTCATTTTCAAAAGCTTTCAATGCATTTTCATTAAAACCGGCTACTCCTCCGCTATTTCCCATATTGCCGTCAAGCATTGCGATCACCATTGGTTTTGCTTTGTTTTCGGCTATTAAATTGTCTAAAATTAAATTAGCCTTGCCTTGTGTAGCCCATCCGGTTTGGTCTTCGCCTCCTCCGTGCAAGAGATATAAAACTGGATATTTTTCTGTGGAACTTTCATAACCCGGTGGTGTATAAACATACATTTCACGCCAGGAATTTGTTGCTTTCGAAAAGTATTTTGTAATTCTGATATCACCATGCGGAACCATTTTTAAAGCATAAAAATCTCCTTCTTTATTCGGAATTTCAATACCGCTGGCCATACGTCCCATGCCATAAAAGGTTTCACTTGACGGATCGGCTACAGCCACACCATCAATAATCAACGAATAATAATTAAATCCTTTGTTGATCACATCGGTAGTAACAGTCCATAATCCTTCGGAATCTCTTACCATGTCGTACTTTCTGCCTAAATCAATTTGCACTTTTGAAGCTTCCGGAGCTTTAACTTTAAAGATTACCCGATTATCCGGTAATATTTGCGGATAATTGGCATTACGAATATTAGTTTGTGCCGGCTCTCCTAAAATAGTATAGGATGGAAAAAGGGATTGATCGACAGACTTAAATAAAAACTGCGAATACATGTATAAACCATTTTTCCAAACTTTAAAATCATGAACTCCCGGCTCGATATAATAGATATGAGGTACTTTATTTTTAGCTAAATAATCATGAGTTCTTTTGCTATTTTCGATAAGCCAGTCGTTATCACCACAGGAAATCCATAATAGTTTTAATTTCTTTTTTGCTTCTTCCGGATTCGGAACTAATTCTTCGGGCTTTTTAGTATTTGGAGCCGCTGAGAAAGCGCCTACCCATGCAAATTTATCCAGATTGCCTAATCCGAAATTTAGGGATTGTCCACCACCCATAGACAAACCGGCAATAGCACGATGTTCTCTGTCTTTGTAAACAGGATATTTTTTTTCGATAAAAGGAATTAAATCGTTTAGTAAATCTTTTTCAAAAACTGCAAATGCCTGTACTTTATCAGGAGCCATTATATTTCCGGTAGCACTATCGTCTTTCATTGCCCGGCCGTTTGGCATTACAATAATCATAGGTTCTATCTTTCCTTCAGCATAAAGATTATCCAATATAACCTGCGGATTTCCTCCGTTCAGCCATTCTTTTTCATCCCCGCCTATTCCGTGCAAAAGGTACAAAACAGGATATTTTTTCTTTTTATTGAATCCCGGTGGAGTATAAACCGTAACCTTTCTTATCGACCCCACCGTTTTAGAATCGTAACTTATGCTTTCAATTTTTCCGGATGGTATATTAGAATTTAACTGGTCAAAACCAACAGGTGCCTGAACTCTTAAAGGCGTTTTGCCTTCTGAGAATTTATAGCCCAATAAGTAAAGCATTCTGTCCGCATAACGTCTGCCTAATTCTCTGTAGCCTGCTGCATTAAAATGTAAAAAATCAGGCTCAGCAGTACATCCTTTAGATGAAATAACATATGAATTTGGTATTGTCTTTGGCAGTGTCGCAATAATTTTGTTCATGCTTCCGCATTTGCCGTTCTGGTCTTCATTTACGGTTTCTCCTGAAAGCAATGGTACTTTTTTCGGATCCAGATTTAAATCTTTCATTAAATTATTATAAACGATTTTCACCTTTTGAGGCCAGAGTGTATCACCGGTATTAGATTCTCCCTGATGTAGCAAAATGCCTTTTATCACACCTTTTTTCTGTGCGATTTTTGCCATCTCTACAAGTCGTGCATAAGGGTTATCATTATATTCTTTAAGAATCCCTTTCATCCAGTCAGGTGCTGTTGCCACATATTCTGCTGTCTTATCCTTATCAAAAAGCTCAATTTTACAGCCTCCAACGGCTACATTTATAATCCCAACTTTTATATTTTTGGGCAAATTAGCAACCATGTTTCTTCCAAAATAATCAACAGGCGTTAATCCTGTGATACAGCGACATAAAGGCGGTATTGCGGTATACCAATTTCCCTTTTTACGATTAATTTCAGGACAATTTACCACTTGCAAAACCTGAAAACGATCATCAACACCAACTTTATCCTGCTGTTCTATTTTAGCATATCCTTCCATGTTAGATTGGCCAAAACTCAAATAAACGTGAAAGTTCTGATCTTGGGAATGTCCTTTTTGTGCTATTAAAAAAAGAACAGCAAATGTGAAAAATTTAATTATTAATTTCATTGTATATGTTTTAATGTCACTTATTTTATTTTACCTGCGCATCATTTGCAGCCGTAGCATATAATCCTACTAATGCTCCTGTAAAACCTTCAGCCACATTAGTTGAAAGTATATCGCCTGAAACACTTCCGCCTAAATTTTCAAAATCAGTACCATTTAAAGCATAACTAAATTTGTAACTATCTCCTGTTGCTTTTACTTGTAGACGGATATTTTTTTTGATTTCGATTTTAGCACTTG
>Ga0247810_10001987_pt1 | contig 11851 bp, 9 predicted proteins | sample UWRJL119311C1_FD_179918 | JGI IMG/M metagenome (GOLD analysis project Ga0247810, IMG submission 179918) | Plant litter microbial communities from Arlington Agricultural Research Station in Wisconsin, United States - UWRJ-L119-311C-1 | ecosystem: Environmental > Terrestrial > Plant litter >...
CGCAAAGACGTCCGCAAGCCGCTCAAGCGTTTCGCCAAAGACCTTGAAGAGCGTGCCGCTCAGGCGCGAGAACTGCCACTGCTACTGGGCGAGCTCAGCGGGCTGCAAGGCCGGGCGCTGACCCAGATTGAAAAGCCTGAAGAGCAGACGCGGCCAGGCTTGCTGGCTCGGCTGTTTGGCGGGCACGAGGCAAATCCAGCGGGCGCCGAGCCCGGTGATTCTGCTGCGCCAGTGGCGACGCCCACGTTAGAGCCTGCGCCGCGAGACGCCGACGCGGATGATTGGGAAGAGCCTGACGCCTCGCCAACTGCTGTGCCTGCATCGACCCAGCCGGCTGGCACTTCGACTGGGCGGTATGAACCGCTGACAGCGGCAGAGCCGACAGCGGTGGCGCCTCAGCACGTGCCGCTTGCCCAGGCTCCCGCAAAACCCGCCGAGGCTGTCGAATTGGCTGCGGTTGAAGCTGACGCTAAGGTCGATGCCTTTCCGGTCTCAGAGTCCACCCCTGAGCTCGAACCCGTCGCCGAACGGATTGCCTCGCCAGAGCTCCAGCCCGAACCCGCCAGCACTCAGGACCTGCTTACCCCAACGCCAGTCGTGCCGTTTGAGCATTCGTCCGAAGCCGCAAGCGAAGGCCTCGACGAGGGCGCACCCGAGCAAAGTGAAGAAGCCGCGCCCTTTTCACTGCCCAGCTCTCCGGAGCCGAGTTACAGCTCGGTCGCCGCTCACATCGAGGAAACACTGCTGGGGCTGCTCAACGACCTGACCTTGCCCGAGCACCACCGGCCGCAGGCTGAGGCGATGCGCACACGTCTCGAACATGGGCTTAATTGGTACGAATTACTGCCGATCCTCGAGGACCTTGCGGTTTTGATGCTGGCTATCAGTGATGGCGGCCAGCAGGATTTCGAAAGCTACCTCAAGCAGCTCAACGAGCGACTGGAGTCTTTCCAAAGCAATTTGCAGGCAGCGAGTGACGACTATGTAGGCCAGCAGTCGGAGTCGCGAGAGCTGAATAATCAGTTGCGCGAACAGGTGGATGGTCTGCAAAGCAGTGTGCAGGACGCCGCTGACCTGAACAGCCTCAAGCAAGTGCTGGAGAGTCGCCTCGAAGGTTTGCTGAGCACCATGGATCAGCACCAGGTCGCCCGGGACGAGCGCGAAAAGGACGTGGCCGCGCGCTTGCAAAGCCTTGCCAGCCGGGTCGCGACCATGGAGCAGGAGGCCTTGGGTTTCAGGGCGAACATCGAAGAACAGCGGCAAAAAGCGTTGATTGACCCGCTGACCAGCCTGCCCAACCGCGCTGCCTGGGAAGAGCGCCTCGGGCAGGAGGTCGCGCTCTGGCAGCGAGATAAAAACAGCCTGCTGGTGGGCATTCTGGATCTGGATCACTTCAAGCGTATCAATGATGGCTTCGGGCATCTGGCCGGTGACCGGGTTCTGAAGATCGTTGCCAAAGTACTGAAGAAGCACCTGCGTGGCGGCGATTTCATCGCCCGTTTTGGCGGTGAAGAGTTCGTGCTCCTGATGCCTGCCACTCAGGTCAGCGCGGGGTTGGCGCTGCTGGATCAGTTGCGCTCAGCGGTGGAGCTTTGCCCGTTTCACTTCAAGAGCGAGCCGGTGGTCATCACTGTTTCAATCGGCGTGACAGCGCTGCGCCCAGGCGAGCGCAGCGATGTTGCGCTCAAGCGTGCCGACCAGGCGTTGTATCGTGCCAAGGAAAACGGCCGCAATCAGGTAGAGCAAGGCTGAGCAGTCACTCGCCCGGCCTGATCGATCCCTGCGCTTTACGTTATGCTCAATTCTTTTACTGCCAATGTGTACCGGATTCTCATGAAGTTGCTTTGCTCTGCCCTGTTGCTCCTTACCTTGACCGCCTGCACCAGCGGCTTGCGGCTCGACACCAGCCATCCCTCGGCCAACTACGACAATCGGATCCAGTTCGTCGTCGTGCACTACACCTCCACGACGCTGGAGCATTCCCTTGCATTGCTGACCCACGGCGAGGTGAGCGCCCATTACCTGATCGGCGACACGCCCCCCACCGTTTACAAGCTGGTAGATGAGAGCGCTCGTGCCTGGCATGCCGGTGAAAGTGAGTGGGATGGGCGTACCTGGCTGAATTCGGCATCCATCGGCATTGAAATCGTCAATCCCGGTTATCGCGATACGCCGACCGGAAGGCTCTGGTATCCCTACACCGAAGGGCAGATACAGGCCCTGATCGTGCTGCTCAAAGACATTGTTAAGCGTAACCACATCGATCCACGTCATATCATCGGCCACAGCGACATTGCCCCGGCGCGCAAGTTGGACCCGGGGCCGCTGTTTCCCTGGAAGCGGCTGGCCCAGGAAGGCTTGGGCGTATGGCCGGACGAGCGTCAGGTCGCCCAGCAGCAGGCTTTGATGGCTAATGCGCTGCCGGATGTGATCTGGTTCCAGCAACAACTGGCGCGGCTTGGCTACAGCACACCGCAGACCGGGGAGCTGGATGTCGCGACACGCGGGGTTCTGGCTGCCTTTCAGATGCATTACCGGCCGGCACGGTTCGACGGACAACCTGACGTGCAAAGCGCAGCGATCCTTAAAGTGCTCAATCGCCAGCGCTAAAGGTCTGAAATACGCCAATAAAACGAGCGTTTTTCAGGTCTGTTGCTATACCTGAGGGGGTAATCCTGCGGATATCCCCCGATGCTTGGCGCTGCAACCTCATTTCGCATGACTTTTTATCGTCCCTGGCTGATGGCTTTGCTCGCCGCCTTGTTGAGTGCGGCTGTGCTTCTGGCGGGCAGCTTCGCTTTGGCCGTGCATCAGGCACGGCAAAACGAAAGCGAGCAAATGAAGGCCCAGGGCGAGCGCTTTCTGGTACGCCTGGAACAACTTTTCGGGCAGTTACGTGTGGGGCTGGACCAGCTGGAGACTCAGCCTCTGCGGCGTTGCACCCCAGAGATGATTGACCGCTTGCGCCAGGTGATTGCCAGCTACCGCTTTATCTACGAGGCAGCGTTTGTTGGCGATACCCAGTTGTGTTCCAGCTGGATCCGCACCAGCAATCTAGGCGAGGAGCGACCCGCCGATATTCGCGGCCCGACTTATGACTACTGGCTCAATACCTCTGCCCAGCCCGACGACAACCTGGCAGCGCTGGTGCTGGGCCGAGGCGGTTTCAGAGTGTCCACTTCCCGGGGCCATCTGACCGATGTAGTTGATCTGCCGGTGGGAGGCAGCTTGCTGGTAGTGCTCAATCACGGCAGCAAAGCGGTGACGGTTCTGGGCCCGGAGCAGTTGTGGCCGCCGACGGCGCGTTGGTCGTCGGAAGCCGATGAGACCTTGATGGTCACTGATAAACGACTGATTTATCGCATGCCGACCCAGAGTCCCGAATATCAGCTGGTGATGATTGCGCCTCGGGCAGGTTTGCAGGAGAAAGTCGCTGGTGCCTGGTGGTTTCTGGTTCCGGCAAGCCTGCTGGTGGCCCTGTGCATCGGTGCATTGGTGCTGCAACTGGTACGCCAGCGTCGCTCTCTGGGGGGTGAGTTGCAGGGCGCATTGAGGCGCAGCGAGCTCAAAGTCCTGTATCAGCCGATCTTCGACCTCAACACCCGGCTGTGCGTGGGTGCCGAGGCGCTGGTGCGCTGGCGCAGGCCCGACGGCACCTTGACCAGTCCGGACCTGTTCATCCCGTTGGCGGAAAACACCGGGCAGATTCGGCAGATCACGGACTTCGTGTTGCAGCAGCTGCTGGAGCAACTGGGGCCGTTGCTGCGTGCCAATCCGCACCTCTATATATCGGTGAATCTGGCGGCCTGTGATGTGATGGCCCCGCGCATCGGGCGAGTAACGGCCAGGTTACTGGCACAGCACCGAGTGGCTGCGCGGCAAATCGCCTTCGAGGTGACCGAGCGTGGGTTGATCGACGTGGTGGTTGCCCGCAATCATCTACAGGCGCTGCGCGACCGGGGGCATCAGGTGTTGATCGATGACTTCGGCACTGGTTATTGCAGTCTGGCCTATCTGCAAACCTTACCGGTGGATTGCCTGAAGATCGATAAAGCGTTCATCGATGCCCTGGGCCATGATGCCGCTAGCAGCGGTGTCGCTCCGCACATCATTCGGATGGCTCATGCGTTGAATCTGCGGGTGATTGCCGAAGGCATCGAGTTTGAGTCACAGGCTCAGCTGTTGATCAGCGAGGGGGTCATCTATGGGCAAGGATGGTTGTTCGCCCGACCATTGAGCGCGGTGAAATTCACCGAACTGGTCACCGGCGGCCGCCGCAGCCAGGGAAGACGGGCGGAGGATGTGGCGTGAGGGTGAAGTGCCGTAGCATTTGATCGGTAGGAGCCAACTTGTTGGCGAGGCGGTTTGGCAGGCAACGATCATCTGTGGTTTCTACCACTGTCTCGCGAACAAGTTCGCTCCTACCGGTCGAGGTTTCCCACAGACGATCATCGAACCCGGTAGGAGCGCGCTTGCCCGCGATAAGGGCCGAAGGACCTTCAGATAATAGTGGATTCACTATTTTTACGACTGCTTCGCAGCCGATCGCGGGCAAGCGCGCTCCTACGGTCAAAAGATGGTTACAAAGGCAACGCCATATAAAACTGGGTGCCCTGCCCTGGCCTTGAATACACGCCCATTCTGCCGCCGTGCAGTTGGACGATTTCTTTGCACAATGCCAAACCCAGCCCGGCACCGCCTTTCTTGCGGCCGACCTGGACGAAGGGTTCGAAAATCCGCCCTTGCTGCCCATAAGCAATGCCTTCACCGTTGTCCTCGACACTGATGATGACCCGCTCGCCATGGCGCCGGGCCTGTAGGCGGATCAGGCCATTTTCAGGCGTGTGGCGCAGCGCGTTGTCCAGCAGGTTATCCAGCACCCGTTCAAGTTGCGCCTGATCGGCATGCAGGCGCGGCAGAGGTTCTTCCGCCTCTATCGACAGGACGATGTTCTGCTCCTGAGCCTGATCCTGAAAACGCAGCCGGGTGTGTTCGAGCAATTCCTCGATAGAGCACGGCGCAAGGGTGAGTTTTTGCAGGCCATTCTGATAGCGGGAAAAATTCAGCAAGTCATTGATCAACTGCATCAAGCGCTGCATTTCTTCATTGACCGTATCGAGCAGGTCGGCCTCTCGGGAGTCAGCGGGGAATTTTGCCCGCTCGCGGAACAGGCCGAATGCCATATGCATGCCGGTGACCGGTGTCCGCAGTTCATGGGAGGCGCGCAGGACAAACTCGCTGCGCACGCGCTCGAACGCCCGCTGCTCGGTGACATCATGCAGCACCATCACCGCGCCGAGGATATGGCCTTTGGTGTGGCTGACGGGGGTAAGGCTGTAAGTGAGCAGCCTTATCTCGCCATCGACCTCGATTTCCAGATCTTCCGGCGCGCGCTCCAGTGTTCCCCCGCGCAGGGTCAGATACAGTTGCTCATCCAGTTCGGGGCGCTGCAAGGCCTCGCCAAGCCCTTGGCCCAACCGATCCTCGTCCCAGCCCAACTGACGCTGGGCAACCGGGTTGAGGTGCTCCAGCCGGCCTTGGCGGTCGATCATGAGCAGGCCGTCATCAATACTGTCGAGCACAGCCTGCAGCCGTTGTTGCCCGGCAAGCAATTCGTCGACGTTGGTCACCTGATGCTGGCGCAAAGCTTCAGCCATGATGCCGAAGCGCCGGGTCAGCAGGTTCATCTCGGCAGCCGAAGAGATCGGCAGCGTGACCTCGAAATTGCCTTGGCCGATATTATCGGCCGCTTTGGCCAGCGCCTCGATGGGGGCACCAAAACGCCGGGCGATGCCGTGAGCAGTGATGAAACCGATGCACAGCACCGCAAGCCCAACCAGGCCCAGCAAGCCTGCCACCCATATCGCCCGCGACCTGGCCTGGGATTCCACCTCGCCGATATTGCTCAGGGACTGTCGATGCGCCGCAACCAGGTTGTTGCGCAAGACGTTGAAGCGCTCGCTTAACTCCGCGTTGTCGCGCATGGCGCGCGGGGTATCTCTGGATTTCGCGTAAGCCTCGAGAAACTTTTCATAGTCCCTGCGAACACCCAAAAAGCCATTGTCGACATTGCTCTGTTCATCATGGGCGATGCCCTGAGCCAAGACGTCGCGAAACTGCTCCTGCAGCTTTTGCAGTGGCTCTTGCGCGGGTGACTCATTGAGCATCATGACCAGTTGATCACCCAGGTTTTGCCTGAGCTTGAGCCCCGTATCCAGGGACACGAAGTTCTCATGGATCAGGTTTTCCTGGGATTTGGCCATCTGCATTACGCTGACGAGCCCCAGCGCCAGTCCCAATAACGCTACCGTTATCAGGGCCGAGATGCTGAAGAACAGCCTTGTGCGTAACTTCATTGCCCATTTCATGCGCGAGTTTTCACAGGTTGTACTGCTTGCGTTTGCGGTACAGCGTCGAGGCGTCGATACCCAAGGTTTTAGCCGCCTGGTCAAGTGTTTCGCTGGTGGCTAACACTGCGCCGATGTGGGCTTTCTCCAATTGGTCCAGGCTGAGGGCAGCGCCTACGCGCGGTGCGTTGCTGGTCGGCTGCTCGCCCATGCCCAGATGCGCGACTTCGACGCGCTCCTGCGGGCAAATGATGCTGGCTCGCTCGATCACGTTGCGTAGCTCGCGAATGTTGCCCGGCCAGCGGTAATTGAGCAGTGCGGACTTGGCTTCTTCGCTGAATCCTCGTGCAGGGCGGGCGTAATCCTTGACGAAGCGCGCCAGGAAACGATCAGCCAGTGTCAGGATGTCTTCAGTACGCTCACGCAATGCCGGCAGATGCAGGGTGATCACGTTCAGGCGATAGAGCAGGTCTTCGCGGAAACGGCCGTTGCGCACCATGTCTTCGAGGTTGAGGTTGGTGGCCGCGAGGATGCGCACATCGGCGCGTCGGGTAACAGGGTCACCCACGCGCTCGTATTCCTTGTCCTGAATGAAACGCAGCAACTTGGGTTGCAATGTGAGAGGAAAATCGCCGATTTCGTCAAGAAACAGTGTGCCACCGTCGGCTTGGTTGACGCGTCCCAGGGTGCTCTCGCTGGCACCGGTAAAGGCGCCACGGCTGTGACCGAACAGTTCGCTTTCCATCAGTTCGGCGGTCAGAGACGGGCAATTGATGGTGACGCAGGATTTCTTCGCGCGCTTGCTCCAGCCGTGAATCGCCCGGGCCAGCTCACCTTTACCGGTGCCGGATTCGCCGAGGATCAGGATGTTGGCATCAGTGCCAGCTACCTGCCGGGCAGTTTCCAGAATCGCCATCATTGAAGGGCTGTGAGAATCCAGCCCGTCTTTGGGTTTGCGAATTTCACCTTCAAGGGCTTCGAGGCGCGCCGAGAGTTGGCGCACTTCCAATTGTTTGGCAGTCGCCAGACGCAGTTGGTCCGGGCTGCAAGGCTTGACCAGATAGTCGGCGGCACCTGCCTGAATAGCATCCACGGCAGTGTCGACGGCCGAATGTGCCGTGACGATCACTACCCGCATCCATGGGGCCTGGACGCGCATCTGTGCCAGCACATCAAGGCCATTGTCTTCGCCCAGCCGCAAATCCAGGAAGCACAGGTCGAAGACCTGGCGTTGCAGCAACGTTTCCGCTTGCGCTGCGCTGTTGGCGGTGGCGACGCTGTAGCCCTCATCTTCCAGGCAATAGCGGAACGTGCGAAGGATCGCGGACTCGTCATCCACAAGCAGAATACGGCCCTGATTCTCAGTGGCTGCTTCCATTTTTCCTACGCTCCTCAGTGAATTGTCTTGCCTTAGTGTCGGAATAATCGGGCAAGTTGCATGGTCGATTCTGATTGATTATGCGTGCTGCATGGTAGCTATCTGGTAGATATATCGTTAAGTGATTGATTTAAATGGATTTCTAGTCGAAAAAATGGCTGGCACATGACTTGCGGGTTTCTTCTGCTTTTCGATTGAGCGATTTGCTCAAATCCAATGCATAGCCATCGATGGAGAAATGCCATGCACCCGCTGAAAAAGCTCGCCCTGGCCACCGCCACAGTCACGGCACTGAGTCTCAACCCGCTGCTGGCCAGCGCGGCCCAGGGCGATCTGCCCAGCCAGCTGAACGAGGCGCGTCAGGAAGGCTCGATCTGGACGGCCTTCGCTCTGAATAAACATTTGAGCCCTTTCAAAATCGATGTGAGCGTCGAACAGGGCACTGCAGTCCTCAAGGGCAAGGTTGAGAATGAGGTTGATCGCGAGCTTGCAGAACGAATTGCGCTGGACGTCAAAGGCATCGACAAAGTCGATAACCAGCTGGAAATTGATCCCAGCGTAGCTGCCGAGCCGGGCGCCAAAGCCACAATGGCGCAGCGCTTTGAAGATGCCACCCTGACCGCAACGGTGAAATCCAAGCTGTTGTGGAGCAGCGTAACTGAGGCGCTGAAAATCGACGTCGATACCAAGGACGGTGTGGTAACGCTCAAAGGTCGCGCGCAGAGTCCGGAAGCCAAAGAAGTGGCTGGCAATCTTGCGACCAATACCGATGGCGTGGTCACTGTTAATAACTTGATCAGCATCAGTGCCGCTGACTCCATCAATTCCCGCACTGACCCACAGGTCAACAGCCCGGTCGAGGAGATGAGCGATGTCTGGATTACCAGCAAGGTTAAATCCAGCCTCATCTATAGCCGCAACCTCGACGGTATGAGCATCAAGGTTGAAACCAAAAGCGGTTTAGTCTCCCTCAATGGGATCGTCGCCAACTACGCCGAGAAAGAATTGGCCGTGGAGATCGCCCGCAATATACGCGGCGTTAAAGGCGTGAATGCTGACGCGTTGAAAGTGATGGCCAAGACTGCGGGCTGATCCTACAGCGGAGCGGTCGTGCAACCTGCACGATAAATACAGACTCATCGTGCAGGTTGCTCGCAGAAAGATTTGAAGCTTGTATGTAAGTTATTGATTTTTAAGGAAATAAATAGCGTTATAAAACTGGCATGCACCCTGCAATATCCCTCTCACACAAGCCGTGAAGTAACCGGCAACAAGATCAGGATCGAGCATCCCTGCGGGATCTCAGGAGCAACCAGATGAACAGCAAGCGTTTCGCCCAAATGCGCATTTCGCCACTGCATATCCAGCAGATGTTGTTTGCCACATTGGCCGTGCTGGTCACTCTGATTGCGATCCAACAGTTTCAGCGCTGGGACAACAACCGCGCGGCGATGCAAGAAGCGACGCAAATTAAACAGCAGTTCACTTACAGCCAGTCCTACACCACGGCCAGTGCGCCGTTGGCCAGAGACACTGCGCTGAGCTTTACCCCTGTGGAAGGCACAGCGCCTGTCAGTGAAATGCCGCAGCAGCAACATCAGCAATCCTGGGTTTTCTAACCCGCGTTGCCGAAAAAACAGCATTCATTAAAAGCAGTAACCACTTTAAAAGTAGTAACCAAGGAGAATCACCATGTTGAGTTGGGCAATCACGTTTCTGATCATCGCCATTGTCGCTGCAGTACTTGGCTTCGGTGGTATCGCAGGCACCGCGACCGGTATCGCGAAGATTCTGTTCGTCGTATTCCTGGTCATGTTCGTTGTTTCCTTCTTCTTTGGCCGTCGCGGCCGAGGCTGAATATGCGCACTTCGTTCCATTCACTCGCCGCCGCCCTGTTAATGGGCGGCAGCACAATGGCGATGGCTGCCAATGATGGTCAGGCCCGGGTGAACGAGCTTCTTAGCTCTGCTCCCGAGTATCGTCAGACCTGGGAAGGCGTCGTGAAGAAAGAAGAACGGCTACCCGATTGGGTAATCAATCTTTCTGGCGCTTCCGAGCAGCAGATGCAGGCTGTCACGGAAGAGGGCAAGCCCTTCATCGTTGGACCATTGTGCGAAACCGCTGAAAGCTGCAAAAGCAAACGCCTGATCGTGGCTTTCAGCCTCGATAAGGATGATGCCTATGCCATGTTGGTTGAGGTGCCTGCTGGCTTGCCTACGGACAAGTCTCCAACGCGCCATGCGACCTACCGCTACCTCGGCGATCCGGATGATGGAATGAAGAAGCTGTTGGATGAAGAGCTTCGCAAGGATCCGAACTGGTATTAAGCAATACCAAGAACTCGTGAACAGAGAGCACTCTTGTTCGGAGTGCTTTTTGAGCTGCGCCGCTCGAAGATGGTGGCGCATGACCATGGGGCCGGGATGCTTTGATTGTTAGGATCGAAGTGACCTAGGGGTACAGGGAGTACCTCCGTTGAGGGCCGGGTCAGGAAGAACCGCGATGCAAGTTCTGCTTGCGTCGCGTTTACTCGTTTCTGCCAGCGGCACATGGCCGCACATCCGGGTTTTTCTGTAGGAAATTTCCAAACCTGACGTTTGGCACCCCCGCGACAATTCCCTCTTTTTGAATACCCAAAAACCTTCCAGACGCCGTTTTAGCCACCTTTGCGCCAAAATGCGGTACTCATATGTCGTTTTCAGATAGGTTTTCTGTCGTAAGCGTTATGCCGATTCGGCATGGGGTAGTCATTTACGGCATTAGACGCTGCCTCTTCCCGTGGGAATAGTTGCGCCTTTTTTCGCCAGCTACAGAGCCAGGATGCTCGCTTGCGGCACCTACTCTGGACGGCTCTGACAGTCACTGCTTCGGATTGCTGCAGATTGGCAATGTTGCGCAGATGAATTTTTCAGAGATGTCCGGGCCACTTGAAAAAAGGTAACGACATGAAGAAGGCAAAGCTGAGCCTGGCCTGGCAGATCCTCATCGGTCTGGTACTCGGGATTGCGCTGGGTGCGCTGCTCAACCATTTCAGTGCCGAGAAGGCGTGGTGGATCAGTAATATCCTTCAACCTGCGGGCGATATCTTCATTCGCCTGATCAAAATGATCGTCGTACCGATTGTGGTTGCGTCGCTGGTGGTGGGCATCGCAGGTGTCGGCGACGCCAAGAAACTCGGGCGCATCGGTCTCAAAACCATTCTCTACTTCGAAGTGGTGACCACCATCGCGATTCTGGTCGGGCTGGTGCTGGCCAACGTGTTCCAGCCGGGTGCCGGCATCGACATGAGTACGCTGGGTACTGTCGATATCTCCAAGTACACGGCAACTACGGCCGAAGTGCAGCACGATCACGCTTTCATCGCGACGATCCTCAACCTGATTCCGTCCAATATCTTCGCGGCGGTTGCCCGTGGCGATATGTTGCCGATCATCTTCTTCTCGGTGATGTTCGGTCTGGGTCTGGCCAGTCTCGACGCCGAAGTCCGCGATCCGGTGCTGAAGGTTTTCCAGGGTGTCTCGGAAACCATGTTCAAGGTCACTCACATGATCATGAACTATGCGCCGATCGGTGTATTTGCGTTGATCGCCGTGACCGTAGCCAATTTTGGTTTCGCCTCGCTGCTACCGTTGGCCAAGCTGGTGATCCTGGTTTACTTCGCCATCGCCTTCTTCGCGTTCGTAGTGCTCGGTCTGATTGCCCGCCTGTTCGGGTTCTCAGTCGTGAAGCTGATGCGCATCTTCAAGGACGAGCTGATCCTGGCCTATTCCACGGCCAGCTCTGAGACCGCCCTGCCGCGGGTGATCAGCAAGATGGAAGCCTATGGCGCGCCTAAAGCCATTTGCAGCTTCGTGGTGCCGACCGGGTATTCGTTCAACCTTGATGGTTCGACCTTGTACCAGAGCATTGCCGCCATGTTTATTGCGCAGCTCTACGGCATTGACTTGTCGCTGGGCCAGCAACTGATGCTGGTGTTGACCCTGATGGTCACCTCCAAGGGGATCGCGGGTGTGCCGGGTGTTTCCTTCGTGGTGCTGCTGGCGACGCTGGGTAGTGTTGGTATTCCACTGGAAGGCCTGGCATTTATCGCTGGCGTTGACCGCATCATGGACATGGCCCGCACCGC
>Ga0247810_10001989_pt1 | contig 11850 bp, 12 predicted proteins | sample UWRJL119311C1_FD_179918 | JGI IMG/M metagenome (GOLD analysis project Ga0247810, IMG submission 179918) | Plant litter microbial communities from Arlington Agricultural Research Station in Wisconsin, United States - UWRJ-L119-311C-1 | ecosystem: Environmental > Terrestrial > Plant litter >...
TGTTACATTTGTATTAAATCTCTATTAATTCGATAGAACATGTATAATAAAAGAAATATTTTTAATTTTCCTAAAAGACGAATGCACGCAAACATGCGAATGTGCTGCTGTTGTTGTTGCTATTGCAGCTGCTAATCCTTTTAGATAAAATTTCAAACTCATTATTTCATTTATTAAATTATATATATCATGGTATCTTCTTATAAAACATTTACCCTTACTGAGCAATTAACTTCTGAGCAAATCAACTTTTTTAACGAACATGGTTTTATCCATTTCAAAAAATTCATAAATCCGGAAACTGTTTCGTCCATCATTGATGCCTCGAAACAAGTGGAACAAAAATGGATTGACAATAACCTTGAAAAAGTAAATGGTGTTCCAATTAAATTTGGAAAAGACTTAGATGGCTCTCCTATTGTACAGCGCTTTGCATTTATCAATCAACATCATCAAACTTTAAGCGGTCTTTTGCTTGATCCAAGATTTAATGGTTTATTACCCTTGGCAGGCGATGGCGCAAGATTAGGCACTGAAGAAAAAGACGGAATGGTTTTCAACCATTATATCAATGGACCGGAAAGTAAGTTTACTAAAATGGGCTGGCATACAGATGGTTTGAGAGATATCTTTTATGGTGGAAAATTAAACCCAATGCTAAATGTGGGTATCCACTTAAGCACTTTAAAACCCGAAAACGGCGGCCTTAAAATCATTCCGGGTACTCACAAGCAAAGTGTTTTTCAAATGCTTTTCCGTAAAAAATACTTTTTAGATAACAAACCCGATCCACAGGAAGTTTCCATCACTCCGAAAGCCGGAGATTTAACCATTCACGATGGCCGTTTGTGGCATAGAGTGGCAGAATCAACTATCCGTGGCGAAGAAAGCAGAAGAAGAGTTATCTATGTTCCAATTATAGCAGGAAAATATGCTCCTAAAGATGAGAACAGTCCAACGGTTTTCTATCAACGCTTTGCGGGAATTGTAAAATAATCATGCTGTTTATTATCGCATTTAGTTATCTGGTTAGATCAGGTAAGCTAAAGAGTACCACAGACTTTTTTAAAAATAGACAAAGAAAAATAAAACTAAAAATTGCTAAACTAGAATTGGCTATAGTATCAGGTTTACAAATACTGGGCAACTGATGGAAAAAGAAACACAGATTGAAGGTTTTAGTGCAATTGCACAAAGAACATTTTCAGACCGTAAGCGAACTAATATTTTAAAAAGAGCAGAACATGTAACGATTGTATTTTTGCTTCCAAAGGTGCCTAAATTCATATCGCCAAACATACTCACTTTAATTGGTATGTTGGGTTCGGGATTTGTTTTTTTAGCCTTTGTTTTGGGTACTTACTTCTCCAATTGGTATTTACTTTTGGGTATTATCGGTTTGGCTATAAATTGGTTAGGCGATTCTTTAGATGGAAGACTGGCTTATTATAGAAATATTCCACGTCGTTGGTATGGTTTTGCACTCGATATTATTGCCGATTGGATTGGTATTGTACTTATAGGCTTCGGCTACTACATTTATGCTGAAAATGGCACACAAATAGTAGCCTTTGCTTTTGTCGCCTTGTATGGCTGGTCGATCATCATTAGCCAGTTGCGCTACAAAATTACAAATGAATACAGTATAGATTCCGGCTTTGTTGGTCCAACAGAACTTCGGTTTATTATTGCTTTTATTTTAATTCTGGAAGTTTTATTTCCTGGATCAATTACCTATTCGGCTGGATTAATTACTATTATTTTACTCATAATCAATATCATAGATAGCATAAAGCTTTTAAAGCTGGGCGATTTAAAAGATAAAAACCACAATTGATAAATAACAGTTTTTATTATCTCGTATTTTGAAATTAAAATGGCTTAAATAACAAATTGATTTCAAGTCCTTATCTGCAATATTGTGACTTTTGACTTTACAACTTTTAAACTTTCGACTTACTTATGTTCCCTAAAAAATCCGTTTTGACTTTTCTACAAGCACAAGTTGCGGCATTTTTAGGCGGCATTACCGATTATGGTGTAATGATTTTATTGACAGAAGTATGTAAACTGCATTTTACCTTTTCTATTCTAATCTCCGGAACCGTTGGTGCCATTATCAATTTCAGCATCAATAGATTTTGGGTATTCAAAAATCAATCTGGTTATAGCAATCACCTCAATAGTCAGCTTTTTAAATTTGCGTTGGTGGTGTTGGGAAGCATTTCCTTAAAATCATTGGGTACGCTTATGTTCCAAAAAGTATTTCAAATCGATTACAGAATCGGAAGATTAATCACGGATTTGTTCGTTTCTTATGGATTTAATTATCCACTGATTAAAAATTGGGTTTTTAAGGTAAACGAAAAACAAAACGTAATACAATCAAATTAGTTAGAAGCTGATCTCAATTATTAATTTTTGAAGCACAAGATTTGTGTGTTTTTACAAGATTGGTCCCGCTATTCGTTGCAATCTTATTGCCCGAACCCCGGGCAATAAGGATTTACACTGCTATCGGGGCTAAGAGACAACATTCTCCTTTTTTACAATAATCCAAAAAAAGAAAAAAATTAAGATTCGTTATGAATACATTATCACTTAAACATGTTACAAAATCACTAATCGTTATAACGATCTTAGTAACTATAATTTCCGGAAATCTATTGGCACAATCCAAAAATCCATCGCCATTACATTTTCCAACGCCTAAAAACATAGATAATATGCTGTTTTACATTCAGCGTGACCCAAATATAAACACTGCAATTTATGCCATTAACTACCAGGAAAATGGAAAAATAGACAAAAGCAATCCTATAAAAGCATATTGGATTCGATATGCTGAGAAAGGAGTAAAAAAAGATTTTACTTATATACAACGCAAATTTGCCTACGGAATAGAAAGTAAAGCTTTAAATAATGAAGACTTTGAGCTGCAATTTGTATCGTATAAAAAGCTACCCTTAACCCTAAAAAAGACAGATTCAGATCAAAAATATCATGTGTTTGTAAATGTAAATCAGAAAAAAATACAGGTAGAAAAAATATTTGTACGCATTGAAGGAGGTTCTTTTTGGTTACCCAATGTAAAGTATGCCGAAGTTACTGGAATTGATACTTCTTCTAATAAAATAGTTACTGAAAGGATGTTATTGAAATAAACATGCCCTCTTTCTTCGAAGTGTTTTCATGAAAAGCTGCGCAAATGTCTCTGACTTTGTGCATTTTTTTTTGTTTCTTAGAAATTATAAACCTGATAAAAGTCTCCCGACTTTTTACGGTTAGTTCTTATTATTGTCATGGATTTTTTACATTCAGGAAAAATATTCTAAGAAAATTAGTTTTAAAGTCAGAGACTTTATGAAGTCTCTGTTTTTCAATTATATTTGTTTAAAATGGCGCAAAGTCAGAGACATTTGCGCAGCGTAAAGAAGAACACTTCGGAGAGCGGACTACAGTTTCAACCGGTAAAATAAAATGATTTCACAACCAGTTAACTGAAGAAGGAGAGACTTCTATCTTTTAAAAATACCTTTAAATTGATAGAATAAGCGTTCTAACAACCGTAAATCTGCAGTGATGATATCTGCGCTTCCTGTCATCTCCTGTTGAAAAACAATTTGCTTATTATACGAAGTTTCTATTCCTTTAGGAAAAGAGACATCAATTAAAAAATTACCATCTTTATCAGGTATCAAGGAAATAGTTTTTATTTTTCCTTTAATAATTCCAAATTCAGTGTCAGGATAATTAGCTAATCGAATATTTACCACTTGACCAACTTTTATTTTGCCCGAATTTTGAGCAGGAGCTTTTAATTTACCTATATAACCATTTTCATTTGTTGGAATGATGGCAAAAATATTGTCGCCAGCAGTCACAGTTTGATTTTCTGTCCAAATTTGTAAAAAGGTAATTTTACCATCTATCGATGAACGTAATACGTAATTTAATTCCCAATCTTTAATTACTTTTTTGAGCTGGAAAAAGGCCTGGAGAACATTACGCTGCAAGCTTATATTTTCTCTACTTTCGTTAATTTCGGTAGTTTTAGTACTTCGGTTTAATTCATTTAAGGATGATTTTAAGGAAGAAATATTACTTAACAAATTTTTATATCCCTTTTCAGCTTGCAGAAAAGTAAGTTTGTGTCTTTCTAATTCCTGTGATGCTACTACACCTTTATTATAAAGCGTTTGGTAACGTTCTAAATCCAGTTTATTCAATTCTAATTCAGTCTGATTAATACTTTTTTGAGACTCCAACAAATTTAATCTTTCATTTAATTGAATAGTCTCTAAATTATGAGCCCTGCCCTCTACTTTATAGGGCTGTAATTTTTTATTCAATTCGTCAGCCAAATATTCTTTTTGAAAAACAGCATATGCACTTTCAATATCACCCAATTGAGCTGTTTTTAATTTAGAAAAAGGAAAACTACTTTTATCAATATTAATAGTATCCACGATACTTTTCAACAAAAAAACATCTTTGTAATTTGCTGTGTTTTCAATAACGGTTAATGGGGTGTTTTCAAAAACCGAAACTCTGTCTTTCACAAGTATAGCTTCAATTTTGCCAGAAGTTTTAGTTATAATCTTTTGAGGCGGAACATTAGTGGTAATTATTATTTGAGTCGAAATAATATCAGGATACCGAACAAACCAAGACACAAAAAAACCTATTACGAAAATAGATAGAACAACCCCATTCCCCCAACGAATAATCCAATTTGGCATTCGGGTAAGTATCTCCTGTAGTTCCTCGTTTCTTAATTCTAATTCTTTATTTACGGGCATTTGTTTATTCTTTTAAAAACATTATTATTTTTCTGGTTATTGAGCTAAATTTAACTGATTACGAACCAATTCGAAATAGCTCCCCTTGTTAATTATTAATTCCTGATGGTTTCCAATTTCAATTACTTTTCCCTTTTCAAGTACTACAATTTGATCCGCATTAATTACTGTGCTTAATCGGTGAGCGATAACAATAACTGTCTTATTTTTAAAGAATATATTCAATTTTCGCATAATTTCCTTTTCATTATTAGCATCCAATGCACTTGTGGCTTCGTCAAAAAATAATATTTCAGGATTTTTATACACTGCTCTGGCAATTAACAAACGCTGTTTTTGACCTGCACTCATTCCAATACCTTCTATCCCTATCTTAGTATTAAAGCCTAAAGGATACTCTTCTATAAAATCTCTTATATTGGCGACATCTGCAGCATAAAGTAACCGCTCTTTATCAATTATATCAACACCAATTGCTATATTATGAGCAATGGTATCATTAAAAATATACCCTTCTTGCATTACAGAACCAATATGATCTCTCCATGGTTTTTGAGCAATTTTTGACAAGATGGTTTTGTTTACGGAGATTGTACCGCTATTTGGTTCATAAAACTTTGATAACAATTTCATTAATGTAGTTTTTCCGCTACCACTTGTACCAACAATAGCTGTTATTTTATTTGCTGGAATTGTTAAATTCAAGCCATCCAAAACTTTCAGATCAGAACCAATATATCTGAAAGACACGTCTTTCAATATAATATCAGCATCCTGTGGTATCTCATTTGTTTTTTCTTTATCGTTTTGAACCTCATCTTCTTTTTCGTGAATTTCTGATAATCGATCTAATGATATTTTGGCATCCTGCACTTCTCTAATAAAGCTGATGAGCTGCATAATTGGCCCGTTTAAATTCCCAACAATACTACTAATAGCCATCATCATACCCAAAGTAATCTGATCATCAATAACTAATTTTACCGAAAGAAAAATGATAATAAAATTCTTCAATTCATTGATAAAGTTAGATCCGATAGACTGTGTTTGTTCCAACACCATACTTTTCATAGAAACCTTAAAAAGACGTGCTTGTATAAATTCCCACCCCCAGCGTTTCTGTTTTTCAGCATTATGCAGCTTTATTTCCTGCATACCATTTATCAACTCCATCACTTTACTTTGTTCTTGTGAAATTTCTGAAAAGCGTTTGTAATCTAAAATTTCTCTCCTTTTCAAAAACAAGGTTACCCAAAGAAAATAGAAAAAACTTCCAGTAAAAAAAACTATAAATATCTGCATGTTATAAAAGGCCAAAATTCCTCCCATTACAAACATATTTACAAGTGAAAACAAAACATTAAGTGATGATGTGGTAAGAATCCTTTCAATTCGATGGTGATCATTGATACGCTGCATGATATCTCCAGTCATTCTAACATCAAAAAATGAAATAGGCAAATTCATCAATTTTATAAAAAAATCAGAGATTAATGAAATATTAATACGCGCTGAAAGATGCAATAACGTCCAACTTCGAATAAGCTCCAAAGCCGTTCTTCCAAAAAATAAAAACAATTGAGCTATCAAAATCATATAGACAAATGAGATATTTTTATTATTAATACCCACATCTACTACGCTTTGTGTTAAGAACGGAAATATAAGTTGGAGCAAGGTTCCGGCCAGCAAACCAATAGATAATTGAATAATGAATGATTTGTAGGGAAAAATATATTTTAATAAAAATTCAAATCCAAAAATATTTTTATCATCAGAATCAAATTCTGACTTATAAAACTTCGGTGTAGGCTCAACTAATAATGCTATGCCTTCTTGAGTAGTTTCGTTTGCGTTGTTTCCTATCCAGAATTTTAAAAAGTCTAATTTATTGTATTCTATCAGGCCAATAGCCGGGTCAGAGATATAGTAAATATTTTTTTTTATTTTGTAAAGTACAATATAGTGATTTTTATTCCAATGTAAAATGCAAGGAAGTGGTACCTGATCAAGTTTTTCTAAACTACTTTTTACCCCTATTGTACGGAAACCCATTGTTTCAGCACCATCTGACAAATTTAATAAATTTGAACCCTCACGCGTGGTTTCGCTCAAAGTACGTAACCCTTGTATTGGAATAGTATGCCCATAATATTTGGCGATAATTTTAAGACAGGTCGGACCGCAATCTTTGCTTTCAGATTGGATGAATTTTGGGAACTTTTTCAAACTAATAGATACTAATTATTTTTAGAATAAGATAATTTCTTAATCTTTGATTAATTAAATTCAAGAACTCCTCTACAGCATCTTTTTCATCATCTTCAAAATAGTATTTTAGTCTTTTAATAAAATCAAAATATTGAATTGGTTCCGAAAGCTCACTTAATATAATATTATCTATTTCATCTAATTGATAAAAACTTGGAAGATGAATCAATTCATCTATTTCAATAGTGTCTGATTCATTTTCTGTTTCTATTTTTCTTAAACCAATTAATTTTATTACTATAAAATTCAATTTATCAATTAACAATTTATCTAATTTATTAGGCAGGCCTTCATTATATAAATCTCTTTTTAAAAGAAAGTTGTTACTACTAAAATTTGAACTTTTTAATTCAGCATCAAATTGATTAATAAGAGATACTATTTTACTTGGATTTAAATAATCAATTTCGGTAGCGTTCTCAACATTTTCATTAAGTAATTTCATCAATATCGAATACTTTTCTGAATAATACTTCATGACATATGTCTCCATAGCTCTACAAGCAATTAATTTTCTTTTGTAAATACCTATCATATGCAAATATGATTTTTGAGGTACTTTATCAAAATCTGCGAATCCTATATAATCATTATCTAATAGAATTTCCTGAAATAAAGAATCAACAGATTGATTATCTCTATTTAGAAATTCAAAAAAAAGTACTTGTTCAAAAAAAATATTAAAATTAAATCCATTAATAGACGACCACACTGCTTTATTTTTATCTACAAAATCGGTGCTTTTTAAACAAAAATTTTTAAAAAAAGATAAATTAGTTCCTCCAATAATGCCCATATTGCAAGCTAAATTATTTTTATTATCATTATAATCTAGAATTTCATTTGGAAGAAAGGATAAATGGGGAACAATATCATCCCACATTTTTCTATAATACCCTGTTGTTTTCTCAAGGTTTTGCACGATTAAATTAGAGTTCTCGAACTTATCAGTCAATGATTCCCATACATAGACATCACCATCGACATGAAGAAACGGTTCGGTTTGCATTGCAAATGTTCTAATTTTTGCAATAGCCCATAAATCTTTATGATATTGATTTAGTTCATCTAGTACAACATGAACTTTCGTGTAAGGCAATTGCAGTTTTTTAATTAATATATCATATCCAAAAGCATCGGTATAAAGTTCAACATCTTTGTGGTATTTTACTAACTGATGACAACTCAATATCCAACTCATCCAGTTATATTTGCAAGAATGCCATCCATAAGCATTAGTAATATCAGTTTGATTTCCTGACCAAAAACTTTGTATTATTTTCATTTTAAAAAATTGTATTCAATTAAATCACTAATAAAAAATTCCAAATTTTCTCTATCGTAAATTTTAGGATATTCATAACCGTTTATAAAAAGAGCCGGGGTATAAGTAAAGTTATTAGCAATAAACCAATCATTATGCTTATGGTATATTGAATCTATTTTTGCAGCATTTGAAATTTCTAATTTGTAGTAATTCAACCATTTTTTCAGGTTTTTATTTTCAAACCAATTATGTAAGGCTTCCTTAAAAAAAACTTCTCCTTTATCAAAATAAATACTCATTAAACTTCTGAAAAACAATTTTTCTTCTTCGTTTTGATTTTCAATAGATACTTTTATAATTAATTGTATCTGAATATTTTTTTGATGTTTTTCTAAAACTGTATTGACAACTTCATGCATCTTTTTACAATGACCACAAAATGGACTTGTAATAATTGTTATAACCAATTTGCTGTCTTTATCCCCTAATACTAAAGGAATTGACGGGAAGTCTATTTTATTGCTTACTAAAAGATTATTTTTGAAAGATTCATAATTGCGTAAAAATCTATTGGCTTTTAGCTCCGTTTCTTTTAGTTGTTTATACTTTGTTAAAAGTTGTTTTAATGGAAACCACACTAGGCAAACCAATAAAAAAATTAAAGAAAATAAGGCTACTGAATTAATAGAAAAAACAAACTTTAATGAAGAAAAACGAATTAAGTAAATTAACTCTAAACTAAGAACTGCAATAATAACCAAACAAATAGGACACCACTTTTTTTCAACAAATTTTTGAAAATAAAGAGAGAGCAAAACAACTGGAATGGAATAGAATAGCAGTGTTTTTTGTATTTGGAAAAAAAAAGCACTTGTATTAGACAATAATGAAACAAATAAACCTACGAATTGAAAGGTAAAAAACAACATACTAAGGTCGCTAAAATTTAAAAAATTAAAAATTTTCCATTTGTTGGATCCTACTACAGTTACACAACTTGTAGATACTGTAATGTTGCAAAAAGCATTTAACATTTCACTTTTTGTTCCAAATAATTCTTTAAGTGCTGCTGTAGTAAATAAGATTCCTATCATTGGAAATCCAAAAAACAAAGAATCAATTAGTGAAACCTTAAAAAAGTAAAGGAAGGCTACAAAAAATAATAGTGTAAAGCATATCAAAAACAAAACCGAATTATTTTTCTTGCTAACCAAAGTATTTTGAGAATTCGGCTTTTCGATTAAAAGAACAATATCTGCCCAGCGTTGTTCTAACTCTGTCCTTGTAATTAATATTTTTTTTTTGTTTTTATTTATCCAATATGTTAAGGCATCATTTTTCTCAAGAAAATAAAGTGTAGGACTACTTAAATGCTCCAATAACAAAACTACAAATCTATTCGGCAATAAATCTAACTGTTCTTTACTCAATCGAATAGCAGTATTTTCAACTTTCAAAAAGCTTAAAGTATCAGAAATTGACAATAATGAAGGAAAGTCAGGGTGGGATTGAATTTGAAATAAAAATTCATTTTTATCAAATTTAATTTCTTCTTTTTCTAAATATTGAAAAAGCTGGTTAAATGTATTTATCATTATTATTGTTTATTGGGCTAAGAATTTTTCTATCTCATTTATGATTTCTTTATCCTTAGGACTCGGAGCATTCTTATTTACAAGTTTTCCATTTTTATCGAATATTAAATATCTGGGGATTGATTTTAATTGCAATTCTTTATAAAGTAAAGCATTGGGGTAATTTAAAGTGATAAAATTATTTGTAACTGGTAATTTTTCTTTATCAGCAACCAATTTCCATTTCTCAAAATTACTATCGATTGATATATATATAAATTCAATATCTTTATTTTCATATTCGATATGCATTTTTTTAGAATAAGGGAATGCTTCTCTGCATGGTATGCACCAACTTGCCCAAAAATCAACATAAATAACTTTCCCTTTATTACTGTTTATAATTTCATTTAATGTTTTTGAATTTTTATTTTTATCGAGAAGTAATATTTCTTTATCTCCTATATTTTTATCCGATAAAAAAAGCAAGGAATATTTGTTTTTAAAATATTCTCTAATGCTTTTATCCTTTGTTTCATTTTCTAAAACAGTATAATATTTTAAAAAAACTTCCTTAGATTCACTCCTGGCAATATTTTCCAAGCAACTAAATATTATGTAGTTTCTATTAAGAGGATTAACATTTTTTAATGATACAGCATTTTGAAATTGTTCTTTCGCATTCGGCATCTTTGCATTCGAATTTGGTAATTTGGAATCAGACATTTTATCAAAAGCGGCCCTTATTAAGAAAGTATTACCAATATCTGCCAGATTATAAGCCGGATTTAAAATCTGTAATGGATCTGAGGAGTTTAGTTTTTCTTTGTTTTTTATGTAAGATAGATGCAAATTATAATCAACCTTATTAATTTTTTTTTCATTCATCAAAGAATCCCAAAAAACAATTTGTTTTAATTCTCTTTTATTATTCGATACTTTGTCTGCTATTAACTCTGAATCATTTTTATATCTTTTGAATTTACTGAAAAAAAGCATTTCATCATTATCAGTCGGGTATTTTAGATTAAAATTTGATCCGTAATTATAATTGTATTCTTTTTGTTTTTTGCTTCGAACATACGGTACTCCATTTTTATATTCAAAGGTTAATGTATCGTTTGGATAAAAACAATAATAATTAAAATAATTATCACCTGCATAATAATGATGATATAGAAAAATTGGTTTCGAACTTTTTATTCTTACCGTTTGTTCCTGAGTAGAAACTGAAATTGGATTATCTATAAAACTACTATCAATTCTGTAGCTAATTTGATTTTCATGAACTGCATAATTCTTTTTACCATAAAAAATGGTATCTTTTATGTTAGGGTTTTTAAAAATAATTGTGACATAAGAATCTTTATCTACATCATGCTCTGGATTTTTTTTATAAGACAGTAACATTAAAACCACTATTATAAATGCTATTTTTTTCATTTTAGGGATAATATTTATTTTCAATTTGGAGATGGAATTCAAGTACTTGATTGTTCATTGTTGTTTAATCGAACGGTTTTCAATCCAGAATTAATATTTTTATTTACTCGTTTTCTAAGAAAACCAGTAAAACGGCCTGACATAACTATTAATTTATATCAGGCATCATTTATTTTTATGATAATCTGCTACACCCAAGATGCAGAATTACACCCTGTACCACAGCAATAATTACCACTACCTGCTCCTCCATTTGCTCCATTTTGTGCATCTACTTTTGATACATCACACACTACAACTGAATATTGTCCGGTGAGAGGTGGTGCATAATTACGGAATTGGCGATAGCAACAATTATTATTACTATCTCCTCCACTTCCTCCACTTCCTCCACTTCCTCCAAAAATAGTTCTCATTTCATCTCTTTTAAGGCCATTCTTAACGTCTTTTAGACTAATTTTCTTCATAATTAATTTTTTTAAATAATATCTTT
>Ga0247810_10001990_pt1 | contig 11848 bp, 10 predicted proteins | sample UWRJL119311C1_FD_179918 | JGI IMG/M metagenome (GOLD analysis project Ga0247810, IMG submission 179918) | Plant litter microbial communities from Arlington Agricultural Research Station in Wisconsin, United States - UWRJ-L119-311C-1 | ecosystem: Environmental > Terrestrial > Plant litter >...
TAAGCCCGGGATTCAGCTTATTTTACGACGACAGCAATTATTACAGCTACGCGCATTCGCTCAAAGTGCTGAACGATCAGCTGGTGATCAGCGGCGGATTCGACCGCGTTGCGACCGATACGCAAAACCTGCAATGCTCAGCCGTTATTTCCTATAATGGAACAGCTATCGATACACTCAACGGCGGATTAACCGGGAAAGAAGCCGAAGCGCTTGCCATTTATCAGAACAGGCTTTATGCGGGCGGTGGATTGAATGGTAGCAGCTACATTGCCCGTTATGAGCCAATTTTATCCGTGGAAGAAAAAATGCCCGAAACGATCAGTATTCATCCGAACCCGACAAACGGGATTCTTCATCTCGAAGTGGCAACGGAAAACTACACGGTGCTCGTGTATGATGCAACCGGGAGGAAGATCCTCCAATTACCGGCTGTGGAACTGATCGACCTGAGCGGTCGGAAAGCAGGTCTCTACACAATTGAAGTACAATCGGAAAGCAGACCGGAGCGGGTTCGGATTCTGCTTTATTAGCGCTAATCAGCTCAGAAAAATTCATTTGATTAGATTTGGCAAGATGAAACAACTGATCCTTTTTCTTCTTCTGTCTGCAATCGCACATACTGTAGCAGCGCAATCGACCCCGTTGATTTTTGACCGTACGGGAGCTTCATTAACACCGACAGCGATAAGAGTTTTTAAACCTGTTCCGGCGAATGATTCCCGGAAAGTAGTCACGGCCTATGACAGCCTGGAGAATTTCGTAAAAGGAAACCTGGAAGCTTACATTGGCCAGGATCTTTTCTTCCCCGGTGCTTTCGAAAGGATCAAAAGGTACCACTATTATCAGTTCTACGTGCACCCGGACAAGGCGGGAGGAGTTTACGCCCCGGAGCCGCGTTCTTCTGATATAGACGAAGGATTTTCCGGAAGGACCAAAACCATCTATGACTCCATTGCCGGGAAGTATTTTCGCGTGATCAATGTACTTCCTTACTATCAAAAATATCCGATGCCGGGAACCGAAGGAAGGTCTTCCTGGCTGCAGCTGGTAGAAAGAAAAAGCGGCGACACGCTTTATTACCTGTACGATAAAGATTCTCCGCCCGATTACGAGCTCATCGTTGTTGGCTTCTTCCAAAAACAGGAACGGCTGCTAAAGGGAAGAGAATATGTCATTCGTGGACTGAACTGGCATTACAGCGGAGACACCATGTCGGACATTTTTACCGGGAAGCTGGTGGATTTCGCACCGGGAAGTACCTGGAAATGCGTTGACCTTGTGATCGAGGGAGGTTTTTACAGTCCAAGCCTGATCCTGGAAAATGATAAAAGTGAGCACATCGGGCTTCCTATCGGCCATATTTATCAGCCGTTTTATGTTTTTAGTCCGGAATTTGCCCGGGCCTGTATCCGGAAGTTCGGCAATGATAACTGGAACGCTATTCTGCGACTGGAAGTAAAGCCCGGTTTTACAGAAGAAATGGTGGAAATGTGCTGGGGGAAATATGGAGTAACCAGGAACGAAGCTGCCGGAACCTGGTCTGATTATCAACAAACCGTCTATTTTAAAGAGGGCATTGTGACACGGGTCGAGGATAACACCTCGCGGTAAAAGATCCGGAATTTAGTTAGCTTTAAAGAAACGAATCCAGACCTGTGAATACTCCTGAAAAACGTTCGACACCAAGGCCTGCCGGATTAATTGTACTGCTTTCGCTTGGCCTTGCTTCGCTACTGACCCTACCTTTCGTACTAGATGCGGCAATCTGGCAGCTGAATTATGCAGAAGATCATGAAAGCGCATTGATCATTTTTGTGTGTGTGATTCTGATTCCCATACTAATGATTGTCAACGCCGTGTTTAGCTACCTGGTATTTCCGAAGCACCGGATCCTGGCTTTTGTACTGGCAACGTGGCCCCTGCTGTTGGATCTATACTTTGCTTACTGGATTATCGATCACCTGGTTTAAGAACAACCAGCGTTAAACAAACTGAAATTCGTTTCCTGAGGCAGAACGCTTTCTTATCTTTGCAGGAACAACAATACGGAAACAGTATGGCAACTTCATTCTCAGATATTATCAATAGCAATCAGCCTGTTCTTGTTGACTTCTTTGCCACCTGGTGCGGTCCGTGTAAAACCATGAAGCCCATTCTCGATGACCTGAAAAACAAGCTCGGGAATAAAGCGCGTATCATAAAGATCGACGTGGACAAGAACCCGAAGGTGGCGGCCAAATACAACATCAAAGGTGTTCCGACGCTTATTCTTTTCAAACGGGGAGATATCAAATGGCGACAGTCGGGCGTAATGAGCGCGAGTCAGTTGCAGGCGGTTATTTCGCAGCACGGGTAATTAACCACAAAAGGCACAAAAGATAATTATGTTTTGTGATCTGGACTTTTACAACATTGTTTTGCCTGTATCTTTATACCTTTTGCGGTAATAAATTCCACCGTTCATCAAAAACCACCCTCTCGTGTTCTTTTGTGCCTTTTGTGGTAAAGATAATCTTGTCACAACATTTCCTAAGAAAACCTTTTCACCTTCAGCGTTTACTATTTTTAGGAAAACGCACCTTATGAAAACAAACTACTTCCTGATCCTGTTGATTTCTCTTTTCGTTTCAGCTAACGGATCTGCACAGGAAAAGCAAAAACCGGCTGTGAGACCTGCCAAAATCAAAACATCGAAATTGAACCTGAAAACGCTTCCGAAGGAAGTTACCTACGACGGTTATATCGTTTACTCGGCCCGCTGGAAAGACAAGGCCGGAGAGCACATTTTCATTGCTTCGGAAACCGGGGTTAAGAACGGCGTGGATTCGTCGGGAGCAGCTGTCAAAAACGCTTATTTCACTGCTCAGCATTACCTCATCAACGACAGTGTTACCCGTACCTGGACGGAAAGTGACTCTGTTGCCGGCTGCCAGCTCAATCTCCAGGCGGGCTTCGTCCAGAGCGGATTCAACGTTACCGATATCGACAAAGACGGCGTGGGCGAAGTCTGGATGATGCTTAAAAAGGCATGTCTGAGCGACGTTAGCCCGGCTGACCTGCAACTGGTGATCCACGAAGATTTTCAGCGCTATTCCATGATTGGAACGGAGAAAACCCGGCTTTCCAAAACGGATGTGATCGGCGGAGAATTCGACATTAATAACGATTTCCGGGAAGGGAACGAGCTGTTCCTGCTGAAAGCCAAGGATGTGTGGTTTCTTTACGGGAAGGATATTTAACCACATAGGTTTGCCCGCAAATAGCGCAGATCACACAGAACCTGTTTCTAAAACTTTACCGCAAAGGTCGCTGAGAGCTGTTGACGTACTGTGTATATTTTATGTTTTAAGAGCGCGGAGAAGACTTAAGGCGAAAAATCGGAGATACTCACCTTAACAATAGAATGACCGATCTAAAACATGAAACGATGGATTAGCATCTATGCCGAATCGTTACTTGTTCTTCCATTGCAGGTTGATTCCCTGTTTCACTAACGCTGCGGGATGTATCCCGGTTTTCCTTTCGCGATGTCGAAGATCCAGGTATAATAGCCGATGAAGTGAGAATCGAAGAAGCCTTTCCTGTTATAGAACTGGCGTGGAATAAATATGCGGTTCTTCGGATAGATCCCTCCTGCTTTGGCTTGTGGCGCAACTCCATCGAGCAGGCAGGGCGGTTCGTAATGCTTCGGATTGAAATTGCTTCCGTATTGCCAGACATTCAGCCATTCGGAAAGGTGAACGTTTCCGGCAGCGGCGTTCTCAGGCGCAATGATGTACAGATCGCCGAAGTGTACTTTCCCGCGCAGCTCGTCCATGATCCCAAGCGCGTAGGCGTATCCCATGCTGTGAGCCACAATGTAGATCGTGTCGTTCCCGGATTTGTTGGGCAGCTCGTTCATCATCTGGTAAATGTTCCGTCCGGCTACTCTGCCGTTCATTCTCCGTTTCCAGAAGCCGCTTTTGTTCGACCTCGTGCGGTGAAGCTTTATGGTTTTCATTGCCCGGCCGCCATAAAACCCGGAGCTCACGGTCTGGTGCATGTAGCAGGTATGCCGTCTGGTATTCGTGCAGCGCTTCGGATAAACCGCGGAAGTCGTTGAGAAATTAAGCAGGCTGCGGTGATTGGACGTGCTCACGGAGAAATGTCCGTCGGCATAAAATGTCTCCACCGGGTTCACACGCTTCTGGAAAAGCTGGTCCATTGCCTGCCACGGACGCCAGTAATCGTAACGGTCGAAGTTGTAAACCAGGTTCCGGGAATCGGGGAATTCGAGCCCGCGACTACGGATGTCTTTAAAGTTATCTTCGAAGGTATGCCCGACGGAAGTAGGCCGGTAACCGCCCACCAGGATCAGAATGCGCTTGGCGGGATCGGGCAGCCGGAGCTTTGCGGTAATATCGATCCCGAGGTGATTGAAGACTTTCTGCCCCGCTATTTTCCCGTTCTCAGCAGTGAAATTGATCACGAAATAGTGACTTTCCGCTTTTTCATAGAACCCCAGGCCCGGAAGAATGAGACTATCTCCGTCGTGATGCAACCTCGCTTTGGTGTAGTTACCGGCGCTGTCTTTCTTCAGCTCGAAGTAAAGTACGTGGCGGTTTTTCTGCATGTACCATTTCTTGCCGCGATTGATCAGCACTTCGGAACACAGTTCATTTTCAGAAGGATGCTTCACATTGTTGTTAAGGGCGATCAGATCGATGGCCGCGGCAGGACTTTTAGCATCCAGCTCTTCAACCGTTCCCGATTTCACTTCATACCAGCCATAAGCAAGGTCAACAAGCAGGAAGCTCAGGTACGCTGCATACACAAAGACCCCGAACTGAAGCAATCTCCAGGTAAAGCGAACAAGACGCGGACGTTTCAACCGTTTTTTCAGGTAGCGGCCAAGCTTTCTTCCGAAGTAGAACACGCCCCACCCGATAGCAATTACCGCAAGCAGGTGCGTAATCGAAACCATTCTTCCCCGGATGGTGAAAAGCGGCACAAGCAGGAAATTGTCGATGTTGAGGTGATAGGAAAGATAATTCTTTTTGAAAGGCCGTTTCACCGATTGCAGCAGGCTTCCGTTAGTGAGCAGGATGTTGCCCTTCGCATCTTCCCGCCAGAAATAGAAAGCAACGATGCCGTTATTGGTCTGAACGTCTTCGTAATTATCGAAAAAGGAGAAGCTGTGGCTGCTGTGACGAAGATCTTCCCATTGAATGTGGCGGAGATGCGTTCCTTTCGTCCGGTCCATGAGGTTGTCCGTAGAACCTTTAACCGGACCTTTTTCAACCCATGAATCTTTCAGCAATCCTATTCCACGGGCAAGATTCCGGGCAATTGTTACGGCATAGCGCCCTTCTCTGCTGAGCGTGATGAATCCCATAGCTTTGTTGCGAACCATGTACCCCTTGATGGCGGGATCGTTGAATCCGGGAATAACGAACAGGTAATAAGCAGTGCGGTCGGCCTGCGGAAAACGCTCAAAATAGAGGTCGCGCACCTTTTGCATCTGGGCAGTATAGCGATCGTAGGAAGTACTTGGATTGTCGAACAGAATAGTCGTATCGAGCTCTTTGCTGCTGAACAAAGGTTTCAGCTCGAATCCCACCTGCAGGTTCGCCTGCCGGTAAATACGGTTCACACGTGTTGCCAGCGAATCGGTGCCGATAGTAAAAGGAATGAGCGGAACCAGGATTACTTTTTCCGTTTGCAGCGGATAAACGGCCACACTGAGCTGTCCGAGCTCCACATTGCCATAGCTGGCCACGACGGTGTAATTAACAGCCCGTGCAGGCAAAAACAAGGTGATAATCCCGTTTCTTTCGGTGAAAGTGAGCTTCAGCCTGTTTTCCTGTTCATCCGAAAGATAGAATTCCAGGCTGTCGGCCGGAAGTGCGTTCCCGTTTATGAGCCGCACATCCACCACGTCAGCTTCATTTTCACCGACCGATTTGTAGGCAACTTTGTAATTCTCTGCATGGTCGTTCACCCATTCGGCATAATCACCGTGCCACTCCCTGAACTGATAACCGTCGAAGCCGAATTTCTGCCGGTTGTTCTGCTGGAAGATCACGAATGGCTTTCCCGCTTTCGATTCGGGAAGCTCGGCCGTCTGGGCAATTCCGGAATGCTGCGAAAAGCCAGTCACCGAAGTAACCAGCATTGCGAAGAAAAGGAAAAAAAGCCGCAGATTCAAACTGTGTAAATGAGGCATCAAAGAAATGAAAAAACGCCGGACAAAATGCAATTCTCCTGCGATAGTTGATGATTCGCCTGATCACGGCTAACTATTCCGGCACGATTTTTCGTATCCCCCGGCGAAAACAGAACAGAAAACTTCGGGAAAAGCTCCGGGAATGAATGGTAAATCGCTTGAAATTAAAACAAATTATCAGCGCTGAACCTTTCCTGCTTTCTGTTGTACCTTTAGCTCTTATTTTAAATTTTAATCATGAAACACACATTTATAGCCGCATTCATTCTTTCGGTTTCAAGCGCATTTGCACAGGAAACACCAGCCAACGCTACTTCCGCAGACTGGAGCCCGGAACTTTACAGAGTTGGAAAAATGTATCCCGGCTACATCATCAAGCTTGACGGTGATACCGTTCAGGGATTTATCAAAGCAGACAGTCGCTGTTCTATCGGCGGAATCGGATCGAGCAACCAGAACTCAGCCGCATTCTACCTCAACGAAACCGATAAAAAACCGGTCGAAAAATACAAGCCGGGAGAGATCAAAGGCTACAAGGTTGCCGATAAGGTCTACGAATCGATTACCTACAGCGGCGGACTGATGAAGAAACCGAACTTCAACATCGTTGTCAGCGACGGAAAGATCCGCGTTTACGAATGGTACTCGACCGTTGAGAACTACATGAGCCTTCATCAGCAAAGCGGCGAATCATGGCAGGACTACGACAACCGTTGCTATGAAACAAAAACGCTTTTCGCCAAAGATCCGACTGAGCCTATCGAGCTGGGAATGCTGGGAATGCAGTTTGCCAAGAAAATGCCCGAGCTGATCAGCGACAATGCAGAAATGGCAAAAAAAGTAGCCGACAAAGAAAAAGGATACAAATTCATCGATATGTTCGCCGTTGTTGAAGAATACAACAAATGGGCAGCTGCTCAAAAATAAGCCGATGAAATTTCTATCTACGTTTGTATTCTTCCTGTCTTCCGCAGCTGCGTTCGCGCAGCCTGTTACCGTAGGCAGTACCGAAGAATATACCAACATCATTCCCGAAGCTTCCTGGAAACAGTTCCTCGGGTACGATGCAACCGGTTATTACATTTTACGTGAATCCGGCCCGATCAGCAATCAGAAGATCTGGCTGGAAAAATATTCTCCCGCCATGAAGCTGATCTCGACGACCAATATCGAGTCCACAAGCGGCACGATGGGAAATTCGCTCCTTCACCGCTACACCCGCTGGGATCATGGCAAAGTCTATGTTTTCCTCGAAGGATGGAACAAGGTCGAATCACAGAATTCTTTCCACGTAAAAGTGATGAACGACGACGGCTCCATGCCGGAAACAGCTACTTTGCTTGAAACGGAATTCTCTACCGGGCAGCTCAAAAGCGCCGATTATTCCGTGAGCTTTTCACCCGATGGCAGCAAGATGCTCGTTCTCACCGAAAAGCCCTTCAAAAAAGGCGAGAAAGAAGAATTGCGTTTACAGGTCTTTTCTACAAAAGATTACACGAGCCTCTGGAAAAAAGAGCTCACGCTGGAAAATGAGTCGGTACGCTACCCCGACAATGACATTGCGGTAGACAATTCCGGGATCGTTTACCTTTACAAGGATATCAAGATCTCCGGGAAAGAGCACACTTACCAGCTCGTTACACACGGCGGCGATTTCACGAAAACCGAAAAGATCGATCTTCAGACTTACTTTCCGACGCATTACAAAATGCAGATCGACAGTACTGGAAAGCTCGTTATTGCAGGAACACTTGCCACTCAGGGAGAAAACGCCAGCGAATGGCGCGCGACCTGGTATTTGCAAGCCGATGCTTCCGGAGCTATCGTTCAGAACAAAGTGGAGCAGCTGGGAACAGAATTGCTGCGACTGATTGTTTCCGAAAAGGCAGCAGCTACCGACAATTATTCGCTCGATAATTACGTTTTCAAAGATGTTGTGCTGAAACCGAATGGCGGATTAATCCTGCTTGCAGAATACCAGGCAGACAGCTACACCGTGATCGGAACAGCTCAGCCGCCGGTTTACCAGTACGATCTGCGCTATGGAAATGTTGTAGCGATCTCGCTGGATGAAAACGGAAATCGTGTGTGGGCAAATGTGCTCGTTAAAGGTCAGCAGGAATTAACTCTGAACAAAGACAAGCATTACGGTTCTTTCGCCTACCAGCTGAAAAACGACCAGCTTTACCTTGTCTGGAACTTCACCGATCTGCACGTGGATTTCCCTGTTCATAGCTTCCGTTACTGGTTCGACCGCAGCGGCGCGAAGATCAACATCGACAATATTTTTGGGAAAGAAGCTTATTACCCGACAATGCTTTCGGTGATCAATCCCGACGGAACATTCCAGTATGCCGATCGCTCTTACAATGCGTTACCGCTGGAAGACATCCAGAAACCGAACGCTTTCCCGATGGCCGTGGATCCTTCGTTCTTCTTCCCGACACCGGAAGGAATGGTGATCCTCGCGCGCATGCCCGGAAAAGATTCCAAACGCTTTAAATTCAATACGATTAAGTATTAAGGCTTAAAACAACCACCTGGAAAAGGCTGCAGGACTTAAGATCCGGCAGCCTTTTTTTATGCCGCGAAGACTCTGTTAAAACGTATTCCCCCCATTCCCTTATTTTAAATTACTACCTTACACCAATCAATTTCCGAATATGCTGCACCGCTTCACCCTCCTTTCGTTCAGTATCTTTTTATGCCTTACCGGGATCTCTCAGAAAGAGTTCAACATTTGGCATTTTGGTACCACAGCTATCGATTTCAACTCCGGGGATGCCGTTCCTTTACCCGTTACAAGCGTCGTTTCCAACGAATCCACTTCAGGGATCTGCAACGCGAACGGCGAATTGCTTTTTTACAGCAACGGCGGTAATTCTACCCTGAATCCGACCATACAGGGCAAGATCTGGAATGCCAATCACCAGGTAATGCCCAACGGAGATCTGCAGAATATAGCCGGCTGTGAAAGCACTTACCAGGGAATCATCATTGTTCCCGATCCGGCGAATGGACTGAACAAAACATCCTCCAGGTACTATTACATGCTCACCATCGATTGCCTGGAAAACATGATCGGATCGGCTCACTCGAACAAAGGACTCCGCTATACCAAAATCGATATGGACCTGGACAACGGACTCGGAGACGTTGTTGAAAAAGGAATTCCCATTGTTGAAATGCCTGCCTGGACTTCTTATTCGACCGACAAGGAAGTCTTAACAGCGATGCCTCATGCCAACGGAAACGACTACTGGATCCTTTTTGGTCACCGGGATTCGATCGGAAGAGTTCTCCTGACCGCAGGAGGATTTTCAGCTCCTTCCTACCAGGCCATTATTCCTTATTTTTTATGTGCTTCGCCCGCAAACAATAAGCTGGCGGTACACAATGTGCTTTACGATTTCGATCCGCAAACCGGCTTGCTATCGGCACCGCAAACACTGGCAGGAAGAAACGCCTGCTTTTCTCCGGACGGCCGTTTTCTGTATCTGAAAGACAACAGCACGCTCCGGCAATACGATGTTACGGCAGCAAACGTCTCTTCCACTGCTGTCGTTCTTTCCACCAGCGCTTCCGGAAGGCCGATCCTTGCACCGGATCACCGCATTTACTTCATGGGCGACGGCAACAACCCGATCGTACAGCGGATTAACTGCCCGAACAGTGGCGGAACATCCTGCGATTTTGATCCGTCTTACAGCCTCCAGCTAACAGGCACGGTACGAAGCGGGAATCCGAACTACCTGCAACGAACCTTCTATTATCCGGGAGATCCATGCAATGAGCCTTTAGCTGTCCGGGAAGAGGAAAATAGCGGACTTCTTGCCTATCCCAATCCGGGTTCCGGGCTTTTCCGGCTCCGGCATAACTATGGGCAGCTGAATATTTCGATAACCGATATCAACGGAAGAACGATCACTTCCCTCAGCGTAAAAAGCGATGAGCAGATCGATCTTCGCTACCTCGGCAGCGGTATTTACTTCATTGTTCCTGAAGGATCAGGGCGCATTATTCGTTTTGAACTGTTAAACTGATCTTATGAAGTACTTCCTCCTGTTCTCGTTGACGGGCTGCTTACTGCTTTCCTTTACCGGAAAACTCTTCCAGGTAAGCGATCAGAAAACATCCGCGGTTTTTACAGCTTCGGAACCGGAGAACAAGGACAGTATTCACCTGGTTGCTTTTTCAGAAAGCGAGCACGCTGACTCTGTTCCTAATGAACTAATGCAAGAGCTCACCGACAGCCTAAGCCTGGGTAAAAGGGGAAATTACAAGCTGGAAATGCAGTATTTCAGCGGCGACAGTACGTATGTCAGGCTTCGGCTGTTCAGCAAGAAAGATGGTCAATGGCTGCTTAAGCAAGAGCAGGATGTAGTCGTAAATCCGATCGTGAGCTTCGATCCCGCTTTTTCCGATTACAACAACGACGGTTTCAACGACCTGACTTTCCAATCAGAAATCGCAGCAAGAGGAGCCAATGAGCTGAGGAGTCTTTTGCTGTTCAACCCAAAGAAAAAGACACTGGACCTGATCAGGAATTCAAATCATTACCCGAATCTGCTCTACAACAAAACGCTCCATTGCCTGGATGCCATGGCCTATTACGGCGGAAGCAGCACCCGGTTTCTGAAGATCGAGGGCGATTCACTGAGGGAATTCGCTGGTGTCTCTTCCTCAGGCGGTATACGTGAAGTTTATACGATCGACCGGAAAGGACAACAGACAATTATTCGCCGCGATTCAATCGCCGACGAAGATCAGTTTATCCGCTACAGCAATTTTAAGCCGCTGAAAGAATAAAAGAGCAGTTATTCAAGGTCATCCGGGCTTTCGTGAAGCTTGTCATATTCTCCTTTCAGCGAATAGTAGCCGAAAATGCCAAGCCCGGTACAGATCGGAATGAAAATGAACAAAATAATTCCCCACTGCAAAGCGGTATTCGTTCGCATAATGCCTGCTTCTGCGGCATACGTTTTCTCGATCGCCTGCACGAACATAAAGGTAACAGCCGTCGGTGCGAGCAGGATCCAGACAAGTCCAAGTGCTTTTTTTAATGCGTTCATACTAGTGTTTTGATGGGTGATTAATACGTTTGTTATTCTTCGGTGTTTTCTTTGGTCTTATTTTCCAGGTAAACAACGCCGATCACCAGGCTGAGCGCGGCGATTCCTATCGGGTACCACAATCCCGACAGTGGTGTCGATCCCGGAAAGCTGGCAACCAGCGTAGCAATGAACGGAACCAGCCCGCCGAACACACCGTTGCCGATATGGTAAGGCAGCGACATGGACGTATAACGGATCTTGGTCGGAAACAATTCCACCAGGAAAGCAGCTATCGGACCATAAACCATCGTTACCAGTAAGACCTGGAAGAACACCAGGAAAACAAATTTCCAGAAGGTTCCTTTCGACAGCTGTTTATCGATCTGGACTGTTTTGATCGCTGATAGTTTGTCTTTGTCGGCAGAAACGGTAACAGTTGTCACCTCGTTGAACTTCGCGCCGTCTTTGAGCACTTTGGGAACCGATGTCGTGATCAGGCTGTCCTGCGTTCCTTTCACCAGCTCGCGTGTAACAACCGGCTTCCCGGAAGAGCTTAATTCCGTTTTCTGGAACGTTGCATAATCAG
>Ga0247810_10001995_pt1 | contig 11830 bp, 9 predicted proteins | sample UWRJL119311C1_FD_179918 | JGI IMG/M metagenome (GOLD analysis project Ga0247810, IMG submission 179918) | Plant litter microbial communities from Arlington Agricultural Research Station in Wisconsin, United States - UWRJ-L119-311C-1 | ecosystem: Environmental > Terrestrial > Plant litter >...
GTTCAAATACAGCAAGGCCGAGGTGTTGCTGCTGGATCTGCGGCAGCCGGGGGAGTTCACGGATGACTTGTTTGCCGAGGGCCAGCCTGTGGCAGCGGAGAAGGTGATGGGCGTGCTGGATGAGATTAATGAGAGGTGGGGTAGAGGGACGTTGCGCAGTGGGAGTGTGCCCAGTGATCCGGACTGGGCGATGCGGCGGGAGATGATGAGTGGGAGTTTTACTACCCGGGTCGATCAGCTTTGGATCGTTTGTTGCAAATAATTAATGCTGACGGGATCGGCAGATCACTGTCGTTGCCTTACGCTGCTACCCCCTTTGCGCCGCTTCCTTATTATGGCGCGGCTAAAGGAACTTTAGCTTATTTGAGTTGTGAAACCTTTGAAAGATAAGCAATAGAAGGGGAAGTTGCACGTTTGAGTTGTCGTTTTTCGGTGCGTGAATCCAATGCGGACGCAAGGCTAGAGCACGCCATTCCACCTAATGCCCCAGTCAGTACCCCCATTGGCCCTCCAAGAAGATACTCGTAAAGAAGTGCTGCCGAAGTGCCAGTCGCAAATGTGTAACCAAGTCCTTTAACTAAGTTTGGCCAAAGTTTGTCACGGGCAGAGCCTAAAGCGGCTTGGTACTCCCTGACCTCTTTTGAAATACCGGCTCCCAATGCTGCTTGGCTCTGGGATATCTCGGCATACGATGTCGTATTAGATATCTGTACAAGGCGGGTCGCAAGCTCATTTACCAATGCGGCGCGATCGCCACGGGTGTTCTCTCGAAAACGAAGAATTTTATCAAAGCTCGCGGATTGAAGCGCCTGACGCGGCATTAGCGATTCGATTAGCTTAACTGCCGTGTTAGTCGCTGATTGGGCCATTTGGGTGGAAACGGGCTCCATCCATTCGTTATCAGGCGTCATAGCCCTGGTGGCTTTACGCAACAGTAACCTGTGATGCAGTTCGCTGTCAGTGATGGGTGATAGCCCCAAATCTGCCGCAGCAGCCAAATGAAAGTTCAAGGTTGCGGCTGAGCCGGCGGCGTACGACAAGGTCCAAGCATAATTATCGTCAGCCTCGTTAATAAGGTGCTCTCGTGCCGGTACAGTACCCAAGAAATGACGAAACTCCAATGGGATTTTCTGTGAAAACATCTGCCAAGTCGGCTCTTGTGTATCGGGGGCCCTTTGGTGTGGCAGACCAAATGTTGACGGCTTATTTGCTATTGCGCACCAAAGGGGATCCTGGAGATCACTGATTGCGCCAAACGACGTCTCTGGCCTCTCAAAAGCCGGTAGGCTCTGGGGATCTACAATGGACAGCGCCCCTTCCTGCTCAAGGGTTTTAAGGTCGTTCTTCAAGTCACCATATTGCGAGAAGCGCGCGTCATCAGTAGTTTCGAGATTTCTGAATAATTCCGCACGCCAGTCAGCGTCTTTTACTGGGTCTATAAAAGTTACGCCGTCAAAAACAAGCATCAATTGCTTTAACGCACAGCTATCCATACAACGCGAGAAAGGGTAATAAAGCCCCTGCAATAGCGTATTGTCGTCGTTCATAATCCATCACTCCGCGTGGTGTCGATAGGCCATGATAGCCATCAGGATCACGTAATGGAATATTAATTTTCAAGCATCAGTCATTAACAGGGAGCTGAAAATGAGAGATTTTTCAGCTTTACGCATAGGGGCTGGCGTTTACTCGAAACGCTGCTCGCGTTGATTGTAATCAGCAGCTTCTCGTTCTCGTTCCTTTTGTATTCTCACGTGGAGAAGTTCGAGCTTTGTTTTGATCACTGAGCGAACCTCTTTATCTGGATTGTTGAATAATTCTTCAAGCGCTACAGCGCGATTCGAAAGAATTTCAGCAAGTGAGCTCGACCAGCTATCTGGAGAGACGTTATTAAAAATGATTTCAATTATTGGCATTTTGGCTGGCGCTTCTTCCAGCAAGGCTTTTATATGCTCACTTAAAACCACGTTTTTAGGGCTGTCAGTTTCTACGTCAGGAGGTAAGATGGTAGTAAATGTATGTACCGCAGTGGCGACGCACATAATGCGCTCTTGGTTTCCTCCGCACCATGCAATCAGCCGAGCATGGGGGATGTCGTTTAGCGTTATTTCCCTTCGGCCAATCCGGTCTCTGAATATAGTGTAAGCTAACTTCCTGCTGTCCGCTCCGTCAGTGAATATGGTGTCGAGGATGATTTCTGGGTATTTCTGTATTAGAACTCCAATTATCTTATCAAGTTCATAGGCGTAAATACGAAAGGTGGCGATACCTTCGCATAGCAATTCGATTATCTCCTTGATTTGATCAGGGGGTGTTGATGCGCAAAGTGTCTTTTCAAATACCCGGTGCGCTCCATGTAGTTGTGAGTTTTTGTACTCATCTCTGTTCGCTGAGATGAGGCTTCGTATTGAGGTTAACGCGACGTCGCGAACTTCGTCGGACGGTGAGTAACCATCATGTCCAAATAAGCGCATCGACAGTATCTGGAGCACCGAGAGGTAACCTTTATCCAACGTCAGAAGGCTGGTAAGGATTGGGCTAAGATCTTTATCTGGGATCGATTCGTGAATACGTCCATAGCTTATGCGCTCGAAACGCCACGGCTCTAAAGTTGAGCTTCTTGAAAGCTTAAGTAACTGTTCAGCGGCCCATGAGGTAATTGGGATGCTGCATAAAAGATCTACCGAATAGGGCCTTAGCTCTATAACCTCTAAGGCCCACTCCGTTATCTGACGGGAAAGTCGAGGCTCTAGTTCATAAAGGCCGCGGATAAAACCAAGCATGACGTCAAGGCTAGGGTGTTCAGGTCGATGCGTGATAAAGGAATTTAATAAGGTTTTAAATAAGGATAAGTGGTCTTCAGCTCCGAGTGCTAAACCACGACCAAACGCCCATAGGGATTGCGATTGTGCCTTCCAAAGCTGTGGTCCTAAGTCATAAATATAGTGCAAGTTAGCTGATGATAGAATACCTAGTTTAGTTATCCTGTCACTGATTTTCTGCACGTTTTCCTCAAAGCCACCACTCCCGACATCTGCGTGGTCCCATACACTTGTCAATACATATGCTCGAATTTCGGAATATAGATCAGCAGGGGCGCACAATTTTTCGAGAGATTCAAGTCGAAGAAGGGTCTCAGGGCTATGTTGCTCACCATCATAGTTAATAGTCTGCTTAATCGAGATCCACATTTCTGGCCATCTCCCACACCGACCGTGGATTTGCACAATTTCTTCCAGGATTTCAAAACATCCTACAAATGACCAAAGTCCTCGAAAATGGTCAGCTAGAATAGATTTTGCCCATTGCGAATCGTTATCGCTCGTTGAGTTTATTGCAGGGAGAAGAAGCTGAATAAAATTGACATACCACGCTATCTTTTCATTTTGATTTTTGGGTTGCCATCCAGATCCACGTTTTCGTGCTCCGAAATGAAAGGAGGAAAATGACGACCAATGTGCGGCCTCTAATGCTGCATTTAAAAGCTTTCCTGCGATAATCCTATGTTCAGGTTTCTCGGAGTTAATTAGTTTTTGTATGAATCGCTGTCGTCGTTCAGGTGTCGCTTCTGTTCCAGATAGATGCAGTGAAAATAGTTGTTGAAATTTACTTGAGATACTATTGCTATTTTCGTCGGCCTTCTCTGTTTCAGCAAATTTGAGAAGTATAGACGCGGCTTGGTCAAATGCATCATCCTCATAAGCTAAATGGCAAAGGAGTCGGACCAGTCTGATGAAGTTTTCGTTTTTACGTGACGCAAATCCTGGCGTTGCAGATGCATTATGAATTGAGCGCAAAACTACATTGGGAAACACTGGTGCAACATGCTCAATAACTGCAAGGAGCCCTTCACTGCAAGAGCTAATGTCATGCAGTGGCGCGCCAGGCTCTATCCAAGAGGTTGCTAATTCTTGTGCGGGCTTGAAATCATGCAGGTAGCCAAGGCGATGGGCGCAAGATTGGAAAATACGAAGATTTTCAGTTTTAAAAAGTTCTGAATTAATTTCGTGTGGAGATATGTTCTGGAGCGCACGCTTAGCCAGTCGATTGGCTAGAGCGTGAGGAAGTATGGCGCGCCAATTTGCGCGCTGTTGTATTAACTGTCTTCGCATTAGCTCAGCCTGAGCCCGGTGTAAACGCTGGCGGTCTATGCCCGATATCGCCCCTAGAATACATAGCTCGTTAGTAGGGGAGGAGCTTAACACGCTAAATGAATACACGAGAGCTAAGGCCTCCGCACTTTGTAGCAAGTCAGCCGAGGCACCTTTGCGCTGCATAAATAACCTTCGGAAAAGGTCCTCGTCTGAAAAATTTGATAGGGTTTCGTCAGCGCTGACCCTGCTAGCCAGTGCCAGCGCAACACGCGCATTTCCTCCTGCAAATTCAGCGATTCTGGTAGAACTGAACTGGCCGATCTCCGGAAAACGTTTTTGTACAAGCTTTGATACTGTTAACTCGCTGGAGGGTTCTAAATTTATAACCTCTGTTTCCTCCGGTTTGTCGTCTGAGATGTCATATTCGATTGTCAGAAGATGGAGCTTTGCACCGTTTTGGGAGACTTGTTTTTGTAAGTTTCGATGTATATCCGGAGGGCAGTTATCTAACACTAAATAGGAAGCGAAGTTATTAGCGATTAAGTATGCCGCCAACTCTGAGGCGGGGGGCGTGAGATCGTTTCCTAAGTCCGCGTAAATTACATCGCATGCGGGTAACTCCAGATTTCCAATCCCCCCCTCAAAAAGTGCTTGAGCGAACCGAGTCTTGCCGACTCCTGAAAGCCCCGTTAATCGGACGGTGCTACCAGGTTTTCTTAACCTATCACGAGTAAGCTGGAGACCTGCAAGCACAGAGACCGGCTCCTTGGAAACAGAATTCGCATCAGTCACGCAGAGGTGATCATCGGCTATGAACTCATCGTCCTGACCCTGCGGGGCGGCGGCCCACCGGCCGTAGGGACTCCAACCAGCTAATGGCTTACCAAGGCGGCATCGAACCCATAGCGCGACACTTGGGTGCCTTCTCAACCAATTTAAAAGCCGGTCTCGACCATAGAAATCTAAATAGAGGTTCTCCTTGTTGGGTAACAGATTTGCGGTTTCTTTCATTCCATATAAGCGCTCCGACACCATCTTGCCTGTGCAGTCATCCTTACCGCTGACAATTATGTAAGCACCATTCAAATCAGCAAGATTGCCCAGGATTGGCTTGACGATTCCATTTTCTTCCATCTCTTTCTTGCAGGCTGATCTGCCCATCGAGTGCTTCTTGACCTGAAATCCCGTGTTCTCTCTAGGCACAAAGTTGGGGCTATGGAGCCCTTGAGCATTTTCCACTTTGACATCTAGGCCGCCGTCAGGAGCTTCCTGAGCTCCCCCCCAAGTAACGGCTGAAGGCGCGAGGCCTTGCTGGATCAACTCTGCCTCGCAAAGACGCGCGACAAGTTCACGTAAATCGCCATCACTGAGGGCTGAGATGTCAGTAGCTTCAAGTTCGAAGAAGATCATGGTGCCTACGTAGTTGATGCTAATTTTAATATCAAAACAGGCTATCGCGGCAGAGTCCAGAAAAGGTGCTTCGCGGCTATGAATCCAGAGATGCGTCTAGGTAGATTACCAACCCAATTTTTGGGGCCTGGCGGTTTAGGTATGACGACACTCGCGAGTCGCAAGGCGCGCATGTGTCGAATAACGCCCAATCTCGTACCTGGACGACTCTACCTAGGCCTCAGGGTTGTCATGGATACGCACTTTGAGGATGCGCCAGGCTCGATGCTGTGGATGTTCTGTGCGGCGGATGAAGTAACCTTGACGATCCAACAGCAGGCGATTGCTGCCCTCGATGTAGGTCAGGAGCAGACCGTAGTCGTAGCCGTCGTACACGGCACGTTTGAGCAGCGGAGGGCGCTTGTGCTTCATGATCGAGAGCTTTGGTTTCGCGGCAGTTTGAGAGACGTGTGCGTTGTTGCGACCTGTGGTTCCTGTTCAGCAAAAGTCTCACGGGCTTCGCGATTTTTCGGTCGTACGCCGGGTAATTGCTGGCTTATTGCCACGGCGATTCCAGTGGAATCACCGTGGCCAGTTGCCAGTATGATGCCAGTGGCATCACTTCCCTGAAGTTCATGGTCACGTCGTTTGGACGGATGCCGCAGTCTCCCGGGTGTGAAGCTCTCAAGCCGCAGAAGCTTCACGTGGAGGGCGATTTTTGTGCCAGCTTCAAGGCTCAGGATCGGCACTGGCATGATCGGGTGCAGTGAGCACGATGCTCTCAATGCGATGCGGCAGGATCCCGATGCGGCTGGCCTGGACTTTCATGGCGCTGTTTTCGTCGCCGTCGTCGTCCTCCCATTTGTCCATCTGCATCCGTCCCTGCACCAGCACTCGAACGCCCTTGGCATACAGTCGGGAGTAACGCTCGGCGTCTTTGTGCCAGAGTTCGACGTTGGCCCAGAAGCCTCCGCGGTCTTCGTACTTGCCATCGCCTCGGGGTATGGAGTTATCGAAGTAGACGTTCAGTCGCAGCAGTCGTCGCGGTTCTTCGTTGCCGTTGGGGAATTCCTTGAATTCCGGTTTGGTGCCGATGTTGCCTTCGCCCCAAAAACTTGTGGCCATGGTCAGGCCTCCTTTGCTGGGTGGTTGAGGATGTTGAGTCGGTGTTGGTAGGTGGCGTCTGCCTGGGCCATCTTGGCGGCGCACTCGGATGCCTGGCGGCCGATGGTGTAGATCAGGCTGATCTGCATGTTCAGCGCGATGCGTTGCAGTTCCAGCTGATGCAGCTCGTGGATGAGGCTGTCCGGTGTGCGGGTGTCCTGGAGCAGTTCGGCCCAAAGTCCTACCCCCATCTGGCTGCGATCGGTTCTGCTCCAGCGCAGGAATAGCGTCCCGGCACTGGTGGACTGCTGCGTCATCCGAATGGGCAGCAGCGAGAAGGGATAACGTTGTGCCTGAGGCAGCACGTCGTGGGTCGCGAGCTGGATCAGACTGTCCAGCAACTGGCGGCACACAAGCGCTAATTGGCTCAGTTCCCCCTTACCCTTAAAAGGCTTTAAAAGCCCTTTAAGGAAGGCTGCGTGTTCCAGCCCGGAGAAGGCTGTCTGTTGCAGCGGTCGGAAGGCAGGCTGTTTTGGCCCAGGTGTGTTGTCGGCCATGGCTCAGCGCTCCTGATCCTCGCCGTCCTCGTCAGGATCGGTAGCGAACGCTACAAACGGCGTCGCCCGATGCCGGGCAACCGGTGGGGCAAACTCGGAGCGACGGGTGCCTTCAAGCACGTCCTGCGGCAGGTCGCCAAAGCTGTCACGCGCCTCCTGCGCTCTGGCGTTGTTGGCCGCGAAGTCATCGCGACTCGCGCCGGAGTACTTGTACTGCTGGGCCAGGCCAAACAGGCTGCGTAGCACATGAGCGCCTTCATCGAGCCATCGCTCCATGTCCCGGCGACCAATCAGTGCGGTGTGGTGGGCTAACAGCAAGCGGCGGGCAAGGTCGTCGTACTGCGTCAGCAGGTACACGGCCATGAACCCCAGCTGCGCGTTGACGAACAGGGGCAGGGTGACCGGCTGGACGTTGAGGTTGTCGCCAATGCTCAGGGCCTGGGGTATCTCGGCCATGAGGTGGTTGAGGTTGTCCTGGATGAGGGTCAGCTCGGTCTTGCAGGCGATGAGCTTGTCTTCGATGCGGATCATCCACCAGTCCGAGTAGGGATCGTCCTGCTCGGCGCCGCGCTTCATCTTGTTCATGATGCTGACGAAACCACTCAGGCCGATGATGCCGTTCTTGTTCTCGCTGGCTTGTCGGCCATGCCAGATCCTGGCCGCGTGGTGGGTATGCAGGGTGAGTTTCATGGCGCTGCGTAGCGCGCCAAGGTTGAGCTGAATGGACTCGGACACGTCAGGCCTCCGGGCTGGAAAAGGGAGTCCAGTGTTGCGAAGGGTGGGGAAGGCTGTCAGTCAGGAAACTGGAATGAGGGGCTGTGGTTTGAGTGAGGAGGTCAGATGAGGGTGATGCCACTGGCATCATGGTGGCGATAGGCTACTGTGATTCAAGTGGAATCATACTGGCGGTTCGCTATCTCGCGGTAACGAAGTCGCGTTCATGGCCTTCGCTATTTGAATTGGTGCCGGCACCTCGTTACTGCTTTTCGATATGGAGGGCAGGTCCTCCAATGGGTTGTGCTCGTCGTTTCAGAGCACGCGACCCGTTGGTCGATGACTTCCCTGCGTCGCTCATGTCGTTCATCGGCATCCGGATCCATGTCAGTCCGGATGCCCATCGATTAACGTCAGCTTTGTGCGGCAGCTCGTTCCGATTGCTGAATAGCCGCTCTGGGTAATGCCATTCTCAGGCTTTCGCGATACTGCTCGGCCGGGGCTTCGTGGATGACCTGGACGACGGCATCATAGTTTTCTCGAATGACGGACTCGATTTCCGTAATGTCTGCGCGAAAGAACTCCTTGCGCCCGTTGATCTTGTTCAAGCGACCCAAAGCAAAGCGTTCATGCAGCTTGGCCTCCAATGCGGGGGCGTTATTCGAGAAGACCATCGCGTGCACGTCAAACCAAAACGGCACAGATGCATCACCCAGTTCATCAACTCGGTCCATCGGCTCCAGGCGACGGGTCATGCCGATCTTGAAAACGCCTTCCCCGAACGCCCCTACGTTGGAAATCACATAGACGTAGCCCGCTTTGGCATTCTGTTCGCGATAGTCAATCAGCTTTTCTTCACTCTCCAGTTCGGCTCGGCCCGCCTCGATCTCAGCCAACTTCGCCAAGAGGGCTAGCCGTTCATCTTCGGACTGAGCATTGTCCAGTCGAGCCTGGAGATCACGCATGGCCGTAGTGAAGTGCTTGCGCTCTTTGGCAATTTTCTCGCGTGCTGCGCGAATTTCCTGCTCAAGTTTCTGTTGTTCACGAAGCTCTTCGCGGGCGCGTTTGGCCTCTTCTTTTTCCTCTCGCTTCTTGATCTGAAACTCGTGGGCAAGATGCAGTTCATCGAGCTTGAGGCTCAGGTACCTTCGCGAAATCTCGACACTCATGATCTTGCCAAGCCGGTTGCAGGCTTCGAACGACTTGAGAATCCGTTTCTCACCCAGCTCGATATTGTCGAACTTCACGTTGTCCACGCAGAAATCGGCTTCATTATTGAACGAGCGAATCACCAGCTTGATCATGTCGTTGACTAGTTTGCGTCCTTGGACCTTACTGTCGTTGACTGTCCAGCCCATGTTCCCCGTAGCGGCATCACCGTTCTTGACCATCGCTTTCTGCAGGGTGCGTGCGCAGTCCAGCCTGGTTTTGTATTCAAGACTCGTAACGAGATCGAACTTGGGTTCATAGAGTGCAAAGCTTTCCAGAAGTAGCGTCTCCTCCCATACGAGTATCTCTCGTTGTAAGTCAGCGGAGCGGTGTGCGAGGGCCGTAACCTCACGCTTGGCGTCCTCAGTTTGTTGCTGGACAGCGGCAAGCCTCGCTTTCTCTTGCTCGATCAGGCTCTGGATTTCTAATGCGTCCATGGCGCCGATTTGACTGGTGAACGATTGCAGCTGCGCGTAGCTCGCTTGAATGATCGTAAGCTGGGCTTGCAATTCATCAGCCCGTTGCCGGTGGGCAGGGCCATTCCAATAATCACTAATGGGCATAGGTTCCTTCCTCGTTATTGAATCAAATGGTGGTTCTGTGCCGGACCACGCCGGGGGCACTTATAACGCATTCCAGCAGCAATATCCTTCTGACAAATCGTCCACGGGCGATGATGGGTAATTCTGGGTATGGCTGGCTTTGTGACTGAGCCGGCGACTGAGAATCCATGCGCTTGCTCGCACCTGCTTTGTCCGGTAGGCAAGTTGGCGAGGACGCTATAGGGCAGCCGGACGTTCACCCAAGGCAAGTGATTCCACTGGAATCACAGTAGCGTTCAGCCATCCCTCGGCACTGGATTCATGTTCCGGGCTTTCACTTTCCCCATCAACGCCGCCATTTCCTGCTGACCGATTGCCCGGCTCGCATCGGTCGGGCAGTGCGGCGTCGGTGACGGCTGCTCAGGCCTGGCGATGGTTCTGGCGACGGCTGCAACTGGAGCTGGCCGGGGCTGAGTCATCAGGTTGAACTCGCCGTTCCGGGCTTTTTCGATCATGCACAGCAGGTAGCCAAACGGGTTGCGCATCGCGGCCTCAGGTCGCGCGGCCCACTGGGCGAGCACTTCCTCGCGAAGCTCGTCGGCAATTGGCGCCATGGCCAGGACTGCCTTGCGCTGCTGATCCGACGGTAATGCCTGGAAACGGGGCGGGTAATCGGCCTTGGCGTCCGCGCGCGGTACAAAGCTTTTACATACATCTGTAGTTGTATTTGTACATGTACTAGATGAGTTCGGATTCCGAACTGAGGGCGACGAGCCCTGTTTTCTAATGGGTTCGGATTCCGAACTCGGCCCCGAGAAATTCCGAACTGGGCTGATTTCACTGAGTTCGGATTGCTGTTGACCGAGTTCGGAATCACTGTGGCCGAGTTCGGATTTGTGAGGCGAGCCAGATTGGGCGGTGAGCTTGCTGCCACGCTGTCTGGCGATGCGATCTCCAATGATGTCCAGCCGGCTCGGAATGCGCTGATCGCGAACGTCGGGATCCCGAGCGAACTCTTCCAGCGTGTACGCCGCCACTTGGCAAACGGACTTGCTGGAATGCTCCAGTGAGTTGCCGACCAGTTTCAGGTAACTGCGATCGAGCAGCATCGCTTCGGAAATGCTGACGGGCTCGTCGTGCAGCAGGTAGATATTGCCCTTCATTTGCCCAGTGACTTCATCACGAACCCGACCCGCCAGACTGAGCCAGCGGGTCAGACGCAAGGTGGTAAGCACCTTGGCCACGGTTTCCCGAGAGGCGACCTTGAACGGCGAAGCAGCCAGATAAGGCTGCAACTGTTCGTACGTGGGGAAGGACGTCAGGCCGTCATCATTGAGCAGCAACCGGAACACCTGCCAGGCGTTGCGCTCCATTGGCGTCAGCCGGTTGTCCAGTAACAGCCGTCTGGGCACGGTCTCGTGGGGGTTACCGGTGAACAGGATGCCGGTATGTTCCGTGCCGAGAATCGGCGTCAGGGGTTTGATGCCCCGAGCTGCAGGCTTGGGTTGTTGTGGCGAAGCGCGGCGAGTTTCATCCAGCGCGATGGAGGCCGAGTCCAGCACCGCGTTCAGGGTAGCGAGATTGCCCGGCGTGAACCTGGGCGAGGTGGCGGCCATCACAGCAGGTCCTGTTCAATCCAGCTCTGCAGGGTGTTCCAGACCATGGTCAGGTTCAGTGGCGGGACGCTCTGCGACATCTTGATCGCCACTTTTAGCAGGGCGCGACTGTCCCGGGGATCAATCGGGGTTTCCTTGGTAAGGCTGGTCCAGCGATCCCAGAGTGCACGCTCCTGTTCCTGATTGACCGCTGGCCAACGACCTTTACGATTAGGCAGCCCGAGCATGGCCCGCCGTAGTGCGACCTCCTTGGCGGACAAGCCGAACAGGTCATGTATCAGCGGCGAGCTGGCCCCGTTCTGCAGGGCGCACATGATCAGTTGATCCTCTTCAGTGTCCCTGGCCTGCGCCAGTAGCCGCTGCACCACCAGACTGTCCACCACCACCCGAAACCACGGCACCGGCGCGTTGACCAACACGCTCATGCACTGGGGTTCGATCAGGTCTTTCAGGTCCTGTTCGGCAAACCCCATCGCCAGACAGCTGCGCAATTGGCCGTTGCGCATGTCGTTCAACACCTGCAATGCGACGGCGAGATTCAATGGATGTGCCATGGATGTGTCTCCACTTCAGGAAGGTTGAGTAGGGGGCTCATGTGCTGGCTT
>Ga0247810_10001996_pt1 | contig 11827 bp, 9 predicted proteins | sample UWRJL119311C1_FD_179918 | JGI IMG/M metagenome (GOLD analysis project Ga0247810, IMG submission 179918) | Plant litter microbial communities from Arlington Agricultural Research Station in Wisconsin, United States - UWRJ-L119-311C-1 | ecosystem: Environmental > Terrestrial > Plant litter >...
AGTTCATTTCGAATCAAAGCTCACCGATATCCTTGTTGAGAACGGAAGCGTTCAAGCTATTGCGATCAATGACCAGGAACCGATTCCCTGTGAGAACCTCATACTCGCTACCGGTCACAGCGCGCGGGATATTTTCTACTTGCTGCACGACAGAAAGATCAAAATTCTTCCGAAAGCGTTTGCGCTGGGCGTTAGAGTTGAGCATACGCAGGAAATGATTGACACGATCCAGTACAGCGGAAGACTGAACGACGAATTCCTTCCGCCGGCTTCTTATTCGCTCGTTACCCAGGTCGAAGATAAAGGCGTTTTCTCCTTTTGCATGTGCCCGGGAGGCATTATTGCTCCGTGTGCAACTTCCGAAGGAGAAGTCGTTACCAATGGCTGGTCACCTTCCAAGAGAAACAACCCGACTTCCAATTCCGGGATCGTGGTTAGTGTTGAGCCGCATGAATTGCCGGGCTTCCGTCCGGATAATCCCTTCGTTTGTCTCGATTTCCAAAAGGAAGTAGAACGCAATTGCTGGGAAGCTGCCGGTAAAACGCAACATGTTCCGGCCCAGCGACTGAAGGATTTTGTAGATCGCAAAAAATCGGTCGATTTCCCAAGAACATCTTACCAGCCCGGAATTACCAGCGTTGATATCAATAAGGTACTGCCTGATTTCATTTCCCGCCGACTGCGAAAAGCATTCGGTGACTTCGATCGGAAAATGCGCGGATTTCTGACCAACGATGCGGTGATCCATGCGCCTGAGTCGAGAACTTCTTCGCCTGTTTCCGTGCCGAGAGATCCCGAAACCTGTATGCACATTGAAGTGAAAGGCCTTTATCCGTGTGGAGAAGGAGCGGGCTACGCCGGTGGGATTATTTCAGCAGCGATTGATGGGATGAAGTGTATGGATGCGGTTTCAAAAATGTTGAATGTTTGATTTTAAATGATTAATCAAAAATCAAAAATTCAAATCACCTGTTAATCTCTGCCAGCAATATTGCCGTCGCCGTAGCCACATTCAGCGATTCCGCCTTACCGATCCTTGGAATAGTAACCGCTTTCGAAATAAACGGCAGCAGATCGGGCGAAATTCCCTGGCCTTCATTCCCCATTAGAAGAATAGCTTCCTTTTCATAAGCGAGCGACGTGTAATTTTCTCCTTCGAGCAAAGCTGCATAAACGGGAAGCTGCTGCTGTTGCAAATAAGCTTTCAGATCGGTGTAGTCGACCCCGATCCGGAAGATGGCACCCATGGAAGACTGAATAACTTTTGGATTGTAGCAATCCACGGTTTGTTGCGAGCAAATGATCTTTTCAATTCCAAACCAATCTGCCAGTCGCAGGATCGTTCCCATATTTCCGGGATCCTGCACACCGTCGAGGGCGAGAATAAAGCCTTTATGCGCTGCTTTTTTTGCGGGTCTTTTGAAAACGGCTATCAGCTTATTCGGGGTTTTGAAAGCCGAGATCTGCTCAAGCTCGGTTGTAGTTGCAGAAACGGTTTTTTCCGTATCGGCAGTAATCGGGGGAAGCGAAAAATGGTTGTGAACAATGAGCAATTCCAGTAGTTCCGGGGAATTTTCGATTCCTTCAAGAACCATTTTCTCTCCTTCAACAACAAAAACGCCGGCTTCTTCACGATTTTTCTTGAGCTGCATCGAGCGCAGCCATTTAATTTTTGCTTTTGAAACAGCTTCCAATGTTCACATTATTTGGCTCCAAACATACAGTTTTTATGGTAAAGAGCGTTAACAAACGAAACTCACCATTGCTTTTGCTATTTTTGTGCCTATGATAACAAACAAAACCAGGATGATCCGATTGCTGATGCTTTTCAGTCTCTTTATCGTTCTGGCTTTTGCAAGTTGTGTCACTTCACACGTTCCGGAAGGTAAATTCCTGCTCAAAAAGAACAAGCTCGAAGTGGAAGGAGATGACCAGGTGGACGAAGCGGCCATGGAAAAAGTGATCCGCCAGCAGCCCAATCTCAGTACGCTGAAAATGAAATTCAGGCTGATCGCCTATAATTCCATCGATTCCAGTAAAGTAGCGGAAAGACGTATCGAAAAGGCCACAAAGCTGCGGGAGAAAAATCTCAAGCGTAAAGCCAGGGAGAAGCGTATCAATGAACGCAGAAAAGCCCGCGCTATCCGTAAAGGAGACGAGAATTACTATTACAGGACCATACAGCCGAAAGGCGATACACTGAATCCGAAGCTTTCCTTTCGTGAACGGATCAAGTATAAATTCGGTGAGCCGCCGGTGATCGTTGATTCTGCCCTGTTTGAAAGATCTAAAAGTCAGCTGAGCACCTACATGCACAAAAAAGGCTACTTCTACGATACCGTTACCGGTTACCTCGACACGCTGAAAGACGGGCGGAATAAAAAGATCATCCCGCATTTCAAAGTTGTTACCGGTCCGCGCTACTACATCGATTCCATCTATCTTGTGTCAGATAATCCGTCCGTCAAGCAATCCTTCCTGAATTTTATACGGAAGGAACAGGAGCAAAGCTCGCTGAATGAGCCTTTTCATAAGTTCCTTGCAGACAGCGCCCCGCTAAAGGTTCCCTTCGATGAAGATGTGCTCAGCGGTTACCGGGATATCGTTGCCAAGTACATGCGCAACGATGCCTACTATGGTTTCAGTCCGTCGCATATCAGTTACACGGCCGATACGACGGCTTCCGACATGTCGGTGAAGCTTGGAATTATCTTTACAGACAGGATCATCCGCGATCCCGACAATCCGGAAGTAGCCATTACGAAGCGGCACGCCCCCACGACTGTCCAGGCTGTTTATTTCCACATCTGCGATACGATACTTTACAAAGGTAATTTTAGTGATTACGTTGAAAACAAGCTGGGTTTGCCCGACGTGAAGGAAGACAACCTGTTTGTAACGGTAGATACATTCTATTATGCAGAGCGGATGAAAAAAGTTCCTCTCCCGGATTCCCTGCAAACGAAAAAAGGGAAGCGGCTTTATTACCAAAGCACCGAACGAAATCTCTTCGGACAATCGAAAGATTCGATCTCGCTGGATAAGTTCCGGATAGCCACCTTTTACTACAATGGCGACAGGGACCGGAGTAATGATGCGAAATTAGACAGCTCCAAGCAATATAAAGAGCTGCCGGTGAAGCCCGGATTGATAGAAGCGCAGAATTACCTGGAAAACACCAATTATTACAAGGAATATTACGCCGACCGGACTTATAACCGTTTGCTTCAGCTGGGGATCTTTGCGATCATAAAACCGGTAATCGAAGAAGTTCCCGGAAACCAGATCGTTGTTCATTATTACCTGGTTCCGGCAGAAAAACAGAGTTACAGCTTTCAGCCGCGAGCCACGAACGCGAACGGATTGCTGGGAGTCTCCGCTTCGGTCAATTATGCCAATAAGAACCTGTTCCGGTCGGGCTGGATCACAACCCTGACATTCAGCGGCGGATTTGAATCCCAGCCAACCGTATTCCAGGATAATACATCGACCAATCAATCGGCTAATTTCAATACGTTCGAAATAGGTCCGACACTGAAATTCGATATTCCCGGATTGTTCCCGGTGAACGTTGCCAAGCTCGACAAGCGTCAGCGTCCGCGAACCATTCTTTCCACCGCTTATAATTACCAGAACCGTCCTGATTTCAGCCGGGGAGTGTTCCAGCTGAATTACCTATGGAAATTCTACGTTGGAAAAACACAGGTCGTTTCGGTCGGATTGCCCGGAGCTTCCGTGATTAAATTCGTTACATTGAATCCTCAGCCTGCATTTACTGCACGACTGGAAGCGCTGAATGATCAGTTTCTCAAAAATGCCTACAGCGACCAGTTCATCTGGGAAGACCTGAAATTTGTTTACGAATACGATAACCGCGATTCGGATAAAAAGAAGCCGCGTCTTCGCCTGACCTTCAATGCGACCTTCAACGCTGCAGGAAATCTTCTTTATTATGGTTTCAGGCATTCTCAGGCGCAGGATACCAACGGGAAGTATTACCTGCTGGGTGTGGGCTACTCGCAATTTGCTTTGCTGGATACGAAATTCATTACTTATTACGAAGTCAATAAAAAACATACGCTTGCTTTCAGGATCTTCACTGGTGCCGGGCAGCCTTATAAGAATACAACGACCTCCCTTCCTTACGATTATTCCTTTTTTGGCGGGGGATCGAATGATAACCGGGGCTGGTCAGCCAGGACATTGGGCCCGGGAGCTTACAAGTATTACCTCGATCCGACGAGAACGTTCACCCAGATTGGTGATATCAGGCTGGGAGGATCGATCGAATACAGGCTGGGAAAAGGCAAGCTTATACAAAGTGCTGTGTTCCTGGATGCGGGGAATATCTGGACCGTTAATAACGACGTGAACCGTCCGGGCAGCCGGTTTTCACCCAGCTGGTACAAGGAACTGGGCGTAGCCGTAGGTTACGGTATCCGACTGGATTTCGACTTCTTTATTTTCCGTGTGGACCTCGGGTTCCCGATCAGGAATCCCGGACTTCCTTACGGCAGCAGATGGGTTTGGGATGGACGCGGGGATTACTTTACGGAAATTGCCAATGCGGGCCTGACAGCCGATCAGATAGCCGATATTCCCCGGCCTTTCTTTCCGAAATTCCACATTGGGATCGGTTTGCCATTCTAGTTTTCTCTTCTTTGAACTATAGCAGGAAAAATGACGAACTAAAACCGAAATTTTTATCTTTGCACTCAATCAAAATAAATACAATGGCACATCAGATCAAACCGGGAGTTGCTACCGGCGATGAAGTTCAGGCGATTTTTAACTATGCCAAGGAAAAAGGGTTTGCCCTTCCTGCAGTAAATGTTACCGGTTCCAATACCGTTAATGCCGTTATGGAATCTGCTGCGAAAGTGAACGGTCCTGTGATCATCCAGTTTTCGAACGGTGGTGCGCATTTCTTTGCCGGGAAAGGATTATCCAACGAAGGCGAGAAAGCGGCGATTGCCGGTGGAATTGCAGGTGCCAAGCATATTCACACACTGGCTGAAGCTTACGGAGCTACCGTTATTCTTCACACGGACCACTGCGCTAAAAAGCTGCTTCCGTGGATAGACGGATTGCTGACTGCCGGAGAAGAGTTTTTCAAAGAACACGGAAAACCCCTGTTCAGCTCACACATGATCGACCTTTCGGAAGAACCGATCGAAGAAAATATAGAGATCTGTAAAGCCTACCTTTCGCGCATGAGCAAAATCGGGATGACGCTGGAGATCGAGCTTGGAATTACGGGCGGAGAAGAAGACGGCGTCGACAATTCAGATGTTGACAGCTCGAAGCTTTACACGCAACCGGAAGAAGTGGCTTATGCCTACGAAGAGCTGATGAAGATCAGTCCGCGCTTTACCATTGCAGCAGCATTCGGAAACGTTCACGGAGTTTACAAGCCCGGAAATGTGAAACTGACGCCGAAGATCCTGAAAAACTCACAGGACTTCGTTCAGAAGAAATTCAATACAGGCCACAATCCTGTTGATTTCGTTTTCCACGGAGGGTCAGGTTCCACACTGGAAGAGATCCGTGAGGCAATTGGCTATGGAGTGATCAAAATGAACATCGATACCGACCTGCAGTTTGCTTTCACCGAAGGAATCCGCGATTATGTTTCAAAAAACATCGATTACCTGAAAACGCAGATCGGAAATCCTGAAGGAGAAGATTCACCGAACAAGAAATACTACGATCCGCGCAAATGGGTCAGGGAAGGTGAGCTTACTTTTATCAAGCGCCTCGAACAGGCATTTGAAGACCTGAATAACATAAACACATTATAATAAAACTGAAAACGCCGGAGGAATTTCCTTCAGCTGTTTAAAAAAAGAGATTATGGCCTGGTTTAAAAGAAATAAAGAGGGAATTACAACCTCAACGAACGATAAAAAGGAAACGCCCGAAGGTTTATGGAATAAATGCTCGCGTTGTAAAACCCTGTTCACTGCCGAAGATCTGGCGTTGAATTTCTGGGTTTGTAACCGTTGTTCCAACCATGAGCGTATCGGTTCCGAAGAATATTTCCAGATCCTGTTCGATGGCGGTAAATACACAGAGCTGGACGAGAAGCTTTCTTCCGCTGATCCGCTGGAATTTACAGATACGAAGAAATATACGGATCGTATCAAGGCTACGCAGAAGAACACCGAGCTGGTAGATGCGATCAGAACGGCTTACGGAAACATGGACGGACATACGTTCGTTGTTGCTGCGATGGACTTTTCCTTTGTGGGAGGATCTATGGGATCGGTCATGGGAGAGAAGATCGCCCGCGCCATCGATAAAGCCATTGAGCTGAAAGCGCCTTTCATGATCATTTCCAAGTCAGGAGGTGCCCGCATGATGGAAGCCGGATTCTCGCTTATGCAGATGGCTAAAGTTTCCGGGAAGCTCGGGCAGCTGGCAGAAGAACAGCTTCCTTATGTTTCTTACCTGACAGATCCTACGACTGGTGGTGTAACCGCTTCGTTCGCTATGCTCGGAGACATCAATATTGCAGAGCCCGAAGCATTGATCGGTTTTGCCGGTCCGCGAGTGGTGAAAGAAACAATCGGGCGCGATCTGCCGGATGGTTTCCAGACTTCCGAGTTTGTGCTCGAGCATGGATTCCTGGATTACATCGTCAACAGAACAGAACTGAAACAGACACTGAGCCACTCGCTCAAGCTGTTCCGAAATTAATACGAATCCCGGTTAAGGCCGGGATTTTTTTTGCCATGTTCGTAAAGAAAAAATCAGCATTGCCGGTGAACCGGTGGAGTGGAGGAATAACGACCGAGCTGTTTATCTTCCCGGCGGATGCTTCCTACGCAGAACGGAATTTCGGTTTCAGGATAAGTACCGCAACCGTTGAAGCGGCTGTCAGCGAATTCACTTCTTTACCCGGATTTCACCGCATACTGATGGTGCTGGAAGGAAACCTGAAAATGGAACACGACACAGGAGCAGAGTTGCGGGAAGTTGAACTGGGAGCGTTTGATCAGTCGGCATTCGAAGGAGAATGGAAAACGACAGGTTTCGGTGAAGTGACCGATTTCAACGTGATGTTTACCGATGCGTATGAAGCGGCAATCGAAACTATTTCCCTGTCGGCAGAACAAAAGCTTCCTGTAAAAAGCGAGCGATCATGGTATTTCGTCTTTCTCTGTTCGGGAACACTCCTGGTAAATGAAGAGCTGATAACTGCCGGCTCGTTTATTATTTCCGAAAGAAATGAAACGCCTGAGCTGGTTGCGGTATCAGATTCCCTGTTTTTGCTCATCGGCGTGAAACACAGAGCCTGATTCGGTAGTTAGAATTAACGGAAAGCTAAAAACCGGTTATTTCACGAACATTTTCCATGGTAACTAAAAGTGCAGTATGTTCATTCCGAACAGCTAAATATTCATTTTGATTGGCGAATGCTTTTTTACTCTGGTGCATTTTAAAAAGAAATACTAAATTCAACACATAATACCAGTTTACCCATGATTAGAACGCTATTACTAATAACGGTTTTATTTTTAAGCTTTGTTTCATTCTCAGGAAATGCTGGAAGTGATACAATTAACCGTTTAAATAGCAAAGGTCAGCGCGAAGGTTGGTGGATACTTTCCAAAACCAATACAGCGGTTCAGCCATCGAAAGGAATCAAAGCAAAAGAAGGCCGCTACGTCAATGGCCGGAAATTCGGCGCATGGATCAATTACTACGAAGACGGAGTAACGCCACGCCTGATCGGTGAATATTCCGATAACCGCCCTTCCGGAACTTATTTCAGATTTGATGAAAAAGGCAATCTTAAACAGGCAAGCAGTCTTTCCGGGCGAATTTCACCCAAGCAAACAGTTGAAACTTCCAATGCGGTTTTTTCCTGTAAAATGCTTTTCGACAGTAAAGAGATCGTTGCCGGGCAAGTATTCTTTACCAAGCGGTTTTTCCAGAAAGACATGTCTATTCATTTCTGGGTAGAAGCTTCTATCCAGGCCGAAGTCTCCGAATCCGGAAATGTGGATTACGACTGGCTCAATACTAATTACAACCAGCTTTTGCTCAATTACCTCGTTGTTCGGACTCCAGGTCAGAAAGAGAAAACCGAAAACACACCGGGAAGCTTAATTGCAGATGCCGTTCAGGCTCCGTCTCTTTCCAAAGAAGTCCGCGAAGCGAAACAGCGCAATTACTATTATCCACCGGTGGTGAAACAGCCTCGTGTTGCCAAAGGACTGGTGTTTAAACCAAGCGGGCTTAACAAACTGTATTCTGAAGATTCAGAGATCTGGATCGACGGTTATTTCCGCGACGGACAGCTCAATTCGGGTAAAGTGTTCGTTTACGACCGTGACGGAGTTCTGCTCAGGGTGCGCGTTTACAAAGACGGCATTTACCAGTCGGACGGAGTCTTGTAGCCTGTTTATCACATCGGGAATGCTTCGCACTTTACTTGTCACAATAGTCCTGATCTTAGCCAATTTTAGCTGGTCCCAGCAAAGCTTTTTTACCAATGGAAGGCGTTTACTGTTCATCGGAGCAGATAAGTATTCACAACAACAACTCGTAGTAGGAACAGATCTGCTCTTCATCAGCGATACCAGCGCTGTTATGGATTACACACTGATGCTCGACTGGATAGCAAAAGACACCCTCAAAGACACGCTTTACCTGGATCGCCGATCCATCAATTCCGATCTGTTCAAGGTAACCTCAGCCACAGAGGTTTCCCCGGCCTATCGTTTCACCAACAGTTCCGGGTTTGAGCTGCTGGTAGTGAAAGAGAAATTGCATAGCTATTATCATTCGCAGGATGGAAAACTACTTCCGGCAACGAGTTATCATCTTTCTTACGCCCGGTTAAGCCTCCCTCCGGGACGAAACGAATTTGTGGATGTCATTCCGCTGCTGCATGATAAATAAATTCCGGGTCACAGGAATTTTCATCCCGGTAATTCGTAATTCGGTTTAAAGTTTTATATTTGCACCGTCAATCCCGATATGGATCGGGAGACTACATAAAAATCATTCAAGAATATTGGCATGTATTTAGCACCAGAAAAAAAAGCTGAAATCTTCGCAAAACACGGTGGAGCAGCAACAAACACAGGTTCAACAGAAGGACAAGTGGCATTGTTTACTTACCGCATCGCGCACCTTACAGAGCACCTGAAGAAAAATCGTAAAGATTACGGAACACAGCGTTCACTTCAGTTGTTAGTAGGTAAGCGTCGTAGCTTGCTGGATTATCTGAAGCGTAAGGATATTGAAAAATACCGTGCTTTGGTAAAAGAATTAGGTTTACGTCGTTAATTCGAAACGAACATAGTTTTAAAGAGGGGGCTAGTCGGATTTTTTTCGACCGTCCCCTTTTTTTATAAATCCGACCTTAGGATGTCAGGATTTTAAGATGCCAGGATGATCCAGTCCTGATGTCTTTTAGTCTTAAAGTCCTGGAGTCGCGTTAAAATGAAATAATATAAATATGAACATAGGAATCAAAAAGTCCATCTCTACAGGAGGGAAAGAAATTTCCATCGAGACCGGAAAGCTGGCTAAGCAGGCTGACGGATCAGTAGTGTTACAAATGGGCAACACGGTGCTTTTGGCAACAGTAGTTGCAGCACAAGAGGCAAAAGAAGGAGTAGATTTCCTTCCATTAACTGTCGATTACAAAGAGAAATTTGCAGCGGCAGGAAAAATCCCCGGAGGATTTTTCAGAAGAGAAGCAAGACCATCTGACGGTGAAGTACTGATCATGCGATTGGTTGACCGTGCGTTGCGTCCGCTTTTCCCGGATGATTACCACGCTGAAGTTCAGCTGATGATCCAGTTGCTTGCTTACGATGGCGAGCACCAGCCGGATGCATTGTGCGGTTTGGCAGCTTCGGCGGCTATCGCGGTTTCCAACATTCCTTTCAACGGGCCAATGTCAGAAGTGCGTGTAGGTCGTGTAAACGGAGAATACGTTATCAATCCTACAGTTAGCCAGATGGTTGATTCGGATATCGATATCATGATCGCGGGTACTATCAAGGACATCGTGATGCTGGAAGGCGAAATGAAAGAAATTTCCGAGCTTGAAATGGTCGAAGTGATCAAGATCGCTCACCAGTCGATCATCGAGCAGTGCCAGTTCCAGTTGGAGCTTGCTGCACAGATCGAAACGGCAAACCCGAAAAGAGTTTACAGCCACGAAACGCACAACGAAGACGTTAAACAGAAAGTGTACGATCTTGCTTACGATAAATGTAAGGAAGTTGCACGTCAGGGATTGGCGAATAAAGCGAAACGAACGGAATTGTTCGACGCTATCAAATCCGAAGTAAAAGCTTCTTACACAGAAGAAGAGCTTGCTGACTACAGCGGTTTTATTTCTGTTTACTTCTCCGAAGTGAAGAAAAAAGCCGTTCGCGACGTCATGCTGAATGAAAACCTCCGTCTGGATGGTCGTAAGTTTGACGAGATCCGTCCAATCTGGGCAGAAGTTGATTACCTTCCTATGGTTCACGGTTCAGCTGTGTTCACACGTGGGGAAACGCAATCACTGACAACCCTTACTTTAGGTGGTAAAATGGATGAGCAGCTGCTGGATGGTGTTACTTTCCGCGGAACTGAGAAATTCATGCTTCACTATAACTTCCCGCCGTTCTCTACCGGAGAGGCTAAGCCTTTGCGCGGAACTTCCCGTCGTGAGGTTGGACACGGTAACCTTGCATTACGTGCATTGAGAGCTGTGCTTCCTGATGACAACGCTTACACGATTCGCCTGGTATCTGAGATCCTGGAATCGAACGGTTCGTCTTCCATGGCTACCGTTTGTGCAGGAACACTCGCGCTGATGGACGGTGGTGTTCAGATCAAAGCACCGGTTTCAGGTATCGCAATGGGATTGGTTGCCGATGGTGGTAAGTTCGCTGTATTGTCTGATATTCTCGGTGATGAAGATCACCTGGGTGATATGGACTTTAAAGTAACAGGTACTGCAAAAGGAATCACTGCCTGCCAGATGGATATCAAAGTAGACGGACTTCCTTACGAAGTACTGATCCAGGCGTTAAACCAGGCACGTGACGGACGTTTGCACATCCTGAACAAGATCATCGAAACGATCGCTGTACCAAATCCTGAATTCAAACCACAAACTCCTCGTATCGAAGCATTCAACGTGCCTAACGAAATGATCGGAGCTATCATCGGGCCTGGAGGAAAAATCATCCAGGGAATTCAGAAAGAAACAGGAACAATTATCACGATCGAGGAATTGGCTAACGGCGAAGGACGCGTACAGATCATGTCGAACAATGCTGACGATATGAAAGCTGCAAGTGACCGTATCCGTGTGATCGCATTCCCTGCAATGGTCGAAGAAGGAAAAGAATACGAAGGAAAAGTGAAGTCTGTGAAAGATTTCGGTGTCTTTGTTGAGATCCTTCCGGGAACCGACGGATTGATCCACATTTCCGAGTTCAACTGGGAAAAAGTGGCTAAAATGGAAGACGTTGCCAAAGAAGGTGATGTACTGAAATTCAAAGTCGTTGGAAAAGATCCTAAAACGAAAAAATGGAAACTTTCCCGTAAGGTGTTGCTTCCACGTCCTGAGCGTGCGGAGTCTGCACCACAGGCGAAAGCGGAATAATTCTGTTTACATATAATGCATAAAGCCTCTTTGTCTTCGGACAGGGAGGCTTTTTCATGACGGGCGGTCACCTCGGAAATAGTCCATAGGTTAGCACGATTCCTCTCGTGCATAAATAAAGGAGCGTGGTAAGGAAATTAGCTAGTGCTTAAAGGGAAAAGTTATACAACGTCTGGGTAATTCCTGCTAAGGCTTGAAAAA
>Ga0247810_10001998_pt1 | contig 11825 bp, 9 predicted proteins | sample UWRJL119311C1_FD_179918 | JGI IMG/M metagenome (GOLD analysis project Ga0247810, IMG submission 179918) | Plant litter microbial communities from Arlington Agricultural Research Station in Wisconsin, United States - UWRJ-L119-311C-1 | ecosystem: Environmental > Terrestrial > Plant litter >...
CACGCGCAAGCCGGGCACGCGACGCAGCACGCCGTCGTCGACGGCGGTCGTCGCGGTGACGACATCGCCTTCGGCGAAGCCCAGCCGCTGGATGTCCTGCCGGTTGAGCAGCAGGACCGAGCGGGTGCCGTAGATGCCGCGAAAGCGGTCGTCGAGGCTGTAGACCGTGGTGTTGAACTGGTCGTCGCTGCGCACGGTGGTCAGCCTCAGCACGTCGGGGCCGCCGTCGGGCGTGTCGGGGTCGGAAACCAGGGCGTCGGGCACGATGAAGTTCGCCTTGCCGTTGGGCGTTTTCCATTCGCGTTGCCGCGCGGCAATAGGCTTCGGAAAGCCACCGGGCTGGCGGAAGCGGCCGTTGAAATCGTTGAAGATCTCGGGCCACGTGGCTTCGATGGCATCTCGCACCTGGCCGTAGTCGCCGACCCATTCGTCCCATGGCACCCGCGGGTTCGCGTCCAGCGTCGCCTTGGCAATGCCAGCCACGATGGCCGGCTCCGACCGCAGGGTCGACTCGGCCGGTTCGGCCACGCCGTCGGAGGCATGCATGAATCCGGTCGAATCTTCGACCGACACCGTCTGCTCGCCGCTCGCCTGGCGGTCGATCTCGATGCGGCCGAGGCAGGGCAGCAGGTACGCCACCTCACCATGCACCAAGTGGCTGCGGTTGAGCTTCGTCGCGACCTGCACGGTCAGGCGCAATGTCCGCCAAGCTTTTTCGACGCGCGCCGTGTCCGGCACGGCACGCAGGAAGTTGCCGCCCAGGCCGATGAAGGCGCGCACCGAGCCGTCGAGCACGCCTGCGCAGGTCTCGACCGTGTTCAGCCCCTTCTCGCGCGGTGGCTCGAAACCGTACTGCGCCGCCAGTTTGTCGAGAGGCACCAGTTCGGGCTTTTCGCTGATGCCGACGGTGCGCTGACCCTGCACGTTCGAGTGGCCGCGCACCGGGCAGATGCCCGCACCGCGCCGCCCGATGTGGCCCCCCAGCAGCAGCAGGTTCGACAGCATCTGCACGTTCTGAACACCCTTGCGGTGCTGTGTCAGGCCCATTCCGTAGACCCCGATGACGGCCTTGGCGCGCGCGAAAACGACGGCCGCCTCGGTCAGCTCGCCGCGCGACAAGCCGGACTCGCGCTCGATGTCATTCCAGTCGGTGGCGCGGACGAAGTCGGCGAAGGCCTCGAAGCCGTGCGTGTGGGTGGCGATGAAGTCGGCATCGAGCACGCGCTGTGTGCCGTCGCGCACGGCCGCGTCGTCGCCGGCCACCAGCGCCTTGCACATGCCGGTGATCGCGGCAATGTCGCCGCCGACCTTCACCTGCAGGTATTGCGTGCTGATGGCCGTCTGCGCCGGTGTCAGCATCTCGATGGGCGATTGCGGATTCGCAAAGCTCACCAGCCCCCGTTCGCGCAACGGATTGAACGTGACGATGGGCACGCCGCGCTCGCGCGCCTCCTGCAGCTGGTGCAGCATGCGAGGGCTGTTCACGCCCACGTTCTGGCCGAAGAAGAAGATCGCGTCGGTGTGCTCGAAGTCGTCGAGCGTCACCGTGCCCACCGGCACGCCGATGGTCTGCGGCAGCGCCACCGAGGTGCTCTCGTGGCACATGTTCGAGCTGTCAGGCAGGTTGTTGTTGCCGTAGAGGCGTGCGAGGAGCTGGTACATGTAGCTGGTCTCCAGCGAGGCCCGGCCCGATGCGTAGAAGACGACCGATTTCGGGTCGTGCGCACGCAGGGCGCGCAGCTCTGCGCCGATACCGGCAAACGCTTCATCCCAGCTCACTTCGACGTAGCGGTCGCTTGCCTCGTCCCACCGCAGCGGTGCCGTGAGCCGGCCTCCTTCTTCCAGTGCGTGGTCGCTCCACGTTTCTAGGCTGCTCAGCGTGTGCTCCGCGAAGAAACCTGGTGGCATGCGCTTGGCGGTCAGTTCCCAAGCCGTCGCCTTGGCGCCGTTCTCGCAGAACTCGGCGGCACGCGGCTTGGCCGGCTTCGCCCATGCGCAGCTCACGCAGGCGAAACCGCCGTGCTTGTTCTGACGAGCCAGCGCCTTGGCGCCCTGGATGGGAATGCGCTCACGCCGCAGGATGGTGGCAACGGCCTTGATCGAGCCCCAGCCGCCGGAAGGATGTTCGTAAGGTTCGAAGTTGGGTTTTTCGCTCACAGAGGCGGCCATGTCGTGGGGCCGCAGCGGATGGCGGCTTTGACGTGGGAGTATTCGGAGTGCCCGTCGAAGCTCGCGTAGGGCAGCCGTCCCGGGCTGTGTCGGACAGTTCGTTGTCGATGGCCGTCGGCGGGATCATGAAAGCGTCGACGCTGACGCCTCCGGTGCGCATTTGACGAAGAGAATCGCTGTCGCGGCGAGAGAGACATTGCCCCACTTCGTCGCCGGCACAGTTCAATCCACCTAGAGAAGGCCCGATGATCGAATTTTTTCACACCAAGGATCGCCTCCGGTTCCTGTTGTTCGTCGGGGCGATCGCTGTGCCGATCCTGGCCGTTTCGGCGTGGGTGGTGAGCCGGATGGAGACATCCGCTGCGGCAGAGGGCGAGCCGAACGACAAGGGCGGACTGCATTACCGCATTCAGGAGAAGAGTGGCGCAAAGGCGCTGCCGCCCGCCCTGGCAGGCCTGATCCCGGTGCCGCCGAACACCGCGATGACCGACGTCAGCGCCGACACCGATGGCGCCGGACGCCTGACGAGCGCGTCCATCAAGGCCTTCAGCACGGACGACTTCAAAACGGTCGCCGGGTTTCACAGGCCGACGCTTGCGCCTGTGACCGACGACACCGCGACCACTCTTGCCGGCGTGCGCGACGGCTACGACATCAAGATCCTGCGAGAGTCGAAATTCTTCGACAACGATCCCTACAAGGACCGCACGAAGATCGAGTACTACATCAACCCGACGAAAAAGTGAAGGCCTGGCGGCGTGCTGCCAGGAGCGCACTGACGGCGCCGTGGTTCGCGCGGAACTACCGCCCATCGAGGTTCAGGCAGATCACTCCGCCCACGACGAAGGCAATGCCGATCAGACGTGTCGAATGGAACGGCTCGCCGAACCACAGCATGCCCACCACCACCGCCGTGAGTGCGGTGCCAACCCCGGCCCATACCGCATAGGCCAGTCCGACTTCCAGATACCGAACGGACAAAGACATCCACCAAATCGCCAACGCATAAAGCGACGCAACTGCCAATGACGGCCAGAGGCGCCATGGTTGAGCCGTCGCGTGCGAGTCGGCTGGCCAGTGCACGTGTTGGACGGTGGGCCAGCCTTCGGCCCTGAAGAAAGCGCCCAAAAAGCCGAGTTGCATGGCCCATCGCGCAGGGTTTGTACTGACACCGTTCCCTCAACGATGACAGCTGTTTGACAGCCTCCCAACGAGACGATTGCGGCTCTGCTGGAAAAGCGCGATGTAGCCGTCGTGCTTCTTCTGCTCAGCGGTCGATCCGCGAGAGCGGCAGAGCGGGATCCGAAGTCAACTTGAAAAATACCGAGGCAAAGAATGAAACTCAGAATGTTTGCGTACACCTCACTTGCGGCCGCCGCGGTGCTCACTCTGACACTGACCGCATGCGGTGGCGGCTCCGACAACAACGATCCGCCGGCCGGCGGCACGGGCGCGAATACCCCGCCCACCGAGGTTCCCGTCACCCCTGCGGAGCCGCCTGTGCAGGAGCCGGTCGATCCCTTGGCAAAGGCGCCCTCGGAGCTCCGAACCACCTGGTTCGGCATCAGCAACTGGCACTACCAGGCTGGCGATCTTGGTTTCATCTTGGACGGCGAGGTTGTCAATTCCGGTCGTACGCCCAACCCGGCTGCCGTGACGAAAGCACTGACTGCGTTGACCAAGCGTGGGTCGGTCGATTTCTTCCTCGTGGGCCACGAGCACGGCGATCACGCGCTGCAGATCCCCGAGTACGCGAAGCAGACTGGCAAACCCATTTATGCGCCTGCCGCGGTTTGCGCCGCTGTGCTCGCCTACGGCAATCCCGCGTCGCAGTGCACGACGCTCAAGGGCGGCGAGACGCTGAAGATGAATGATTTCGTGACGGTCCGCGTGGTGCGCTGGCTGCACAGCCTGGACTGCGGCCAAGCCGGAAACGGCACCGCAGGCGTCGAGACATTCGGCTTCCTCGTGACGGCGCAAACCAAGGACAAGGACAAGGTGCTCACGCTGTACGCGTCGGACAGCGGCGCGGGTGGCGTCGACCTGTTCATTCCGCGTGTCGTCGGCAAGGGCACGCCTTCCGAGACCGTCTATGGCGCACCGTTCTCCAACCTCGCCGACGCCTTCCGTGCAGCCAAGGTCCCCAACATCGATGTCTGGCAAGGCGGGCCCGAATCGCGCGTCGTGAACCAGGCCCGCGTTCTGATGCCCGCCTTCGGCATCAAGTACTTTCAGCCTCACCACCTCGGCACGCGAGCCACCCAGGTCGACGGCGTGAGCGTCGGCTACAAGTTGGAATACGGCCTTCACTTCCCCTACCTGGAATCCGAAGTGCCACTGTTGACCGCCTTCATGAAGAGCGTCGGCACGACACCGATGAACCCGGTCAACTACTTCGACGCGTGGGTCTTGAATGCGGACGGCTTCAAGCCGGTAGACAACGCGGACGTCAAGGCCGACTACGGCCTGCCGGCAACCGGTCCCGGCCCGGGAAAGCAAGGACCCAATCCACGCTCGGGTCAGCTGGAATGCGTCAACGACTGACCGCAGCCCACTCCACGAGGGCATAGCGTTCCAACGCGCCCTCACTTCACGCGGCGACGCGCGCGTCGCCGCGTAGCCGTCAAACTCTAGAGGAACTGGCACATGAACATTCACCTATCACCCGACGACACGCGCACGGGTCGTCGTCAACTGCTGCAGCTGGGCGGCGGTCTCGCCCTTGCGGGCCTCCTGCCTTCGGTTGGCGCTCAGGGAACATGGCCGAGCAAGTCGATCCGCTTCGTCGTCCCGTTTGCGCCCGGTGGCAGCTCGGAAATCATTGCCCGCTCTGCGGCCGCTGAGCTTTCGAACACGATGGGCCAGAGCGTCTATGTGGACAACAAGCCGGGGGCTGCGGGAAACATTGCCATGTCTGAAGTCGCGCGCAGTGACGATCAGCACACGGTGATCCTGGGTCACATCGGCACGCTGGCCGTGAACCCCTACATCTTCGACAAGCTGCCGTACGACGCCAACAAGGATTTCAAACCTGTGAGCCTTCTGGCCAAGGTTCCAAGCCTCTACGTCGTGCATCCAGACGTACCGGCCAAGAACCTGACTGAGTTCATTGCGCTGGCCAAGAAGTCGCCTGGCAAGCTCAGCTACGGATCCGCTGGAAATGGGAGCGCTGGGCACCTGGCGTTCGAATACCTGAAAGTGACTTCAGGCGTCTTCATGCTGCACGTTCCCTACCGCGGCACGGGTCCGATGCTGACCGACCTGCTGTCGGGCAGGCTTGAGGCATCTGCCATCGGCGCGGCGGCCATCATCCCGTTCATCAAGTCGGGCAAGGTCCGATGCATCGCCACTGGATCGGCCAAGCGGTTGCCGCAACTGCCCGACGTCCCGACTGTCGCGGAGCAAGGCTTCCCCGGCTTCGAGATGACACAGTGGTATGGGTTGCTCGCCCCAACGACCATGGCCCCAGCCAACGTGGCGAAGCTCTCGGCTGAGACGATGAAAGCCATGAAGACCAACGCCGTTCTCGAGCGCCTGCGTGGCGATGCGGCAGAGTCCGTCGGCGGAACGCCGGAAGAATTTGCGAAGTTCATCTCGGTGGAGCAGGAGCGCTGGAAGAAAGTCATCGCTCGCGCCAACATCAAGCCCGACTAGTCCAACAATCAACGCCCGCAGCCAGCGGGTAGGATGGCCGCCCCGCAGCTGACGCCGAGATTCGAGACATGCGCATTCTGTTGGCCGAGGACGAACACTCGCTGGGCACCTGGCTGTGCAGGGCACTCGAGCACGCCGGCATCCAGGTCGAATGGGTCGACGATGGAAGGCTGGCGGATCGCGCATTGCAACGGCGAGATCACGATGCGCTCGTGCTCGATCTCGGACTGCCGGGCATGGACGGCCATACCGTTCTTCAGAAGCTGAGGGAACGGGATCAACGCTTGCCCACCTTGATTCTCACGGCGCGCGACTCGCTGGCCGAGCGCGTAGGCTCTCTCAATGCAGGTGCCGACGACTTTCTGGCCAAGCCATTCGCACTGGCGGAGCTGGAAGCGCGACTGCACGCGCTGGTCAGACGGGCACGCGGCGTGGAGCATCCCAGGATCGCTTGCGGGCCGCTGGCTTACGACGTGGCCCGCAAGCAGTTTCTTCTCTCCGGAGAACCCCTGGCGCTGTCACCGCGTGAACTGTCCGTGCTCCGTGCACTTGCGCATCACAGTGGACAGCCGCTGTCCAAGCAGCAGATCCTCGACAGGGTGTTTTCGGACGAGCAGGACGTACAGCTGGAAGCGGTCGAAGTCCTGGTTCACAGGCTGCGCAAGCGGCTTGATGGAAAGGGTGTTCGCATCGTCACGATGCGCGGCCTCGGGTATGTGCTGGAAGCGGAGTAGGTGAGCCGCATGCGTCGTGTCGGACGCCTTCGTGCATGGTTGGCACGGGCGAGCCTGTGGAAGCGCTTGGCTTTTCTCTTGCTGCCGTGCCTCCTCGTCTTGACGACGATCGAGCTGTGGATGACACGACACGATGCGCTCGAGGCTGCGAACTCGGCGTATGACCGCTCGCTGCTGGGCGCACTCAAGTCGATCGACGCGAATATCTCGATCGCCTCCGGCGGCTTGGCGGTGGAACTGCCGTACACGATGTTCGAGTTCTTCGAGCTGACGGCCAGCGGGCAGGTGTTCTTTCGCGTCTCGACGTCCGACGGTCTGGTCGAGCTTGGCAGCGCCGACTTGCCCGCTCCACCTTCTCCGCTCACCCTGGGACGCCCCGAGTTCTACGACGCCATTTACTTTGGAGAGGCTGTCCGTTTGGCCGCCTATCAGCGTGTGCTCGATGGCTCTGTGAAAGACGCCGCGGAGCGCCAGAATGTATTGATTCAAGTCGGTGAAAGCACGCGGTCCCGTCAGGAGTTCACTTCGCGCTTCGTGCGCCGCGCGGCAGTGCGGGACATCGCGGTTCTCCTGTTGCTGATCGGATGCACGGCGGTTGCACTGGCTGCCGCGTTTCATCCCCTCGTTCGACTTGCCCGCGAGGTGCAGGCGCGCCGCCCGGACGATCTCACACGGATTGGAGACGAGGCGCTTCCAGCCGATCTGGAACCCCTGGTGGCTGCCGTCAACCAGCACATGAACCGTACGCGTGACCTGATCGCCCAACAGCGCCAGTTTCTCGACGATGCGTCGCACCAACTGCGCACGCATCTGACCACGCTCCAGATGCAGGTCGACTATGCAAAACGAGAGGAAGATCCCGAAGGCGTCAGGAGCACGCTGGAGGCCATTGGTGTGGAAATATCGCGTGTCACGCGAAGCACCCAGCAGCTTCTTGCACTCGGTCGAAGCGACACCGCGTCGTTGGAGCTGACCGAATTCACGTTCGAGGACCTGCTTCGCGGCGTTGCCGTCGAGCACCTCCCGATGGCTCGAGCGAAGCAGCTCGATCTCGGCATCGATCCTGCGGCACCTTCTCAGCCTGCGGTCGGTGACGCTTCGTTGCTTCGGGAGGCACTGAGCAATCTGGTCGCCAACGCGATCGCGTACACGCCGCCCCACGGTGCGGTCACTCTCCATGGATCCGGCGACGAAACCGTCTGGCGTGTCGTCGTGGAAGACACAGGACCCGGCATGACGCTCGAAGAGCGCTCGACGCTCGGCCAGCGCTTCCAACGCGGGAAACAAGCCGCAGGAAGAGGGACTGGGCTCGGCATTGCCATTGCACGGTCGATCGCCCAACGCCATGGGGGTGGTTTGGACTTGTGCGAAAGAGAAACCCCGGAACAGGGGCTCAGAGCCGTGATCTGGTGGCCAAAGCCATCGCAACGGCCGCAGTAGCAGGAGACACCATGAATCGATCTGAATTTTGGGCCAGGCGCGCGCTGCTTGGACTCGCAGCGGGCAGCATCGCGCCATCGGTCTGGGGCTTGGGTTCTTCCTCCGATCCCAGCCTTGGCGCGGCCGAATGCATCATCCCTGCCAAGGCAGGCGGTGGCTTCGATCTCACTTGTTCGCTGGCCCGTGATTCGCTGCAGCTTGTTCGCCCCTTGCGACCGCCGCTCTCTCAGCGGTTTCTTCCCGGTGGCATCGGCGCGGTCGCCTTCGACAGGGTAGCCAGTGGCCGCATGGGCGGCGAGAGTTTGCTGGTGGCCTTTTCAGGAGGCTCTTTGCTTAATCTTGCACAGGGTCGATTTGGACCGCACCCCCTGACAGCGGTGCGGTGGATTGCAACGCTGGGCACGGACTACGGCGTCGTCGCGGTGCACCGCGATTCCCCTTACAAGACGCTCGGCGATCTGGTCCTCGCTTTGCGCAGCGATCCCTCAGCGGTCGTGTTCGGGGCCGGGGGAACCGTCGGGAGCCAGGATTGGGTGAAAGCGGCGCTTCTGGTGCGCGCTGCGGGGCGCGAGCCCAAGGCGATGCGCTTCGTTTCGTTCGAGGGTGGAGGCGATGCACTGCGTGCACTGCAAGGGCGGCATGTGCATGTATTCCCAGGCGATGCCGCGGAGGCAACGCAGGCGATCGCCGGCGGGGCCACGATCCGATTTCTGGCTGTTCTGGCTGATGAACGGCTCGGGGGAGCGTTGGCCGGCGTGCCAACGGCACGAGAACAGAAAGTCGACCTGGTCTGGCCGACGGTGCGCGGCGTCTACCTCAGTGCGAACAACCCGGAAAGTGTCGTTCGCGGCTGGGTGGCTGCGTTTCGCGATGCCCTCGCCGCACCGGGTTACGCCGCACTGCGGGCGAGGCACGGCCTGTATCCCTTCTCGCTGGTGGGCGTTGAACTGGAGCGCTTCGTCACCGACGAGATCGAAAAGTACCAACGCACTGTCGACGAGCTTGGCCTGCGCCGGTGGAACCGGTAGCGTGCGCTGTTCTGCCACGCTGGCCGGTGCTCAGGACCGGTCCGAACCAGGCCGAAAGTGACTCGGGGGCGATGAACAACGACGGCGCGTCCGCCGCCAGCACAATGCGCGCATGAAAACCCTTGCATTGTTCGTCGTCACGGCCCTTGCCGAGATCGTCGGCTGCTATTTGCCCTGGCTCTGGCTTAAGCAAGGCAGGTCGGCGTGGCTCCTGGTGCCGGCAGCGTTGAGCCTGGCGCTGTTCGCGTGGCTGCTGACCCTGCATGCGACGGCGTCCGGGCGCGTGTATGCCGCTTACGGTGGCGTCTACATCGGCGTCGCGATCGGCTGGTTGTGGGCGGTCGACGGGGTGCGTCCGACGCCATGGGATGCGGCAGGCGTCGCCGTGGCGCTGGCCGGCATGGGGCTCATCATGTTCCAGCCGCGCTGATCACGTGTGAATGAACCTGCTGCGCACCCCGATCTCGCATCTGCGGTCCTCATCGCACGGGACTGCGGCTCCGGTCCTCGACGCAAGCTCGCGGCGCTCGCGGCGGTTCCTTCACACGTGATGCGTCGACTTCTTGGCCGGTAGCGCCCGCGCCAAGAGAAAGACCCACCGGCGGGCGCGGGCGGGTCTTTGTTGGGCAAGCGTTCCGGACCTGCTACTTCACCAGCAGCACCGACACCGGGCTCTCGGCGATCACCTTGGTCGCGACGGAGCCCATCAGCGCGCGGCCGAACATTCCGTGGCCGTGGGTGCCCATGACGATCAGGCCGGCGCCGGCTTCCTTGGCGGCCTCGACGATCTGTTCGGCCGTGTGGCCGTGGCGCACCTGCACGCTGTAGCCGGACACGCCCTGCTCGTCGAGGTAGGCCTTCACCGGGTCGAGCACCTTGCCGGCCTCTTCGGCGTAGTGGGCATCGACCACGTCTTTCGTGACGTGGCGCGTGACGTTGTTGGGCAGGCCGGTCGACACGTTCACCAGCACGAGGTCGGAGCCCTGGCTGAACATCGTGCGGTTGGCGCTCAGGTAGGCGAGGGCCTTCTGGGTGTAGGGGCTGCCGTCGACGGCGACGAGGATTTTCATGGAGGGTCCTTTCGTTGTGACTGAAGAGGGTGCGGCTCGATGCGGCACGGTTGCCATGTGACCACAGCGTGCCGCGCCATGGCCGAGCAAGCCCCCGACAGCGCTACGGTTTTGATGTCGCACCGCGTGCATCGAGCGGGTCTGTGCAGCCACGGTCTCGAGCCTAGGCTGCGGCCCGGGTCGTGCCTTGACGCAGATCAAGCCGGTGTTCGAAGTCCGCCGCTAGCCTTGCCGCATGCACGCAGCCTTCTCGATCACGCCGCCCACGGCCGTGACGCTTGACGCGTCCCATGCGGCCTGGGCCGTGCTCGACGACCCGTCCGAGTGGTCCGCGTTCGGCCACGCGCTCGACGCCGACGCCGCCACCGGCCGCTGGGAATCGCAGGTCGTCGTGGAGGGCATGCACTGCGCCGCCTGCGCCTTCACGGTCGAGGCGGCGCTGCGGCAGGTGCCGGGCGTGCTGCGCGCCGACGTCAATGCGGCGAGCCGGCGCGCCCGCGTGGTGTGGTCGGCGGCGGTGGTGCGGCCGGCGGGCTGGTTCGCTGCATCGGCGTCCGCGGGCTACCGGCTGGTACCGGCCGGCGACCTGCAGGCGCGGGCGCGGCGCACGCGCGAAGGGCGCGTCGCGCTGTGGCGCTGGCTGGTGGCCGGTTTCTGCATGATGCAAGTGATGATGTACGCCTACCCCGCGTACATCGCGCAGCCCGGCGACATGTCCCCCGACGCAGCGCAACTGCTGCGGTGGGCTTCCTGGGTACTCACGCTGCCGGTGTTGCTCTTCTCTTGCGGACCGTTCTTCCGCAGCGCCGCGCGCGACCTGCGGCAGCGGCGCGTCGGCATGGACCTGCCGGTGGCGCTCGGCATGGCGATCACCTTCGCGGTGAGCACCGCCGGCACCTTCGACCCGGCCGGCCCGCTGGGCCGCGAGGTGTACTTCGATTCGCTCACGATGTTCGTGTTCTTCCTGCTCACCGGACGCTGGCTCGAAATGCGATTGCGCGACCGCACGGCCGGCGCGCTGGAGGCGTTGATGAACCGGCTGCCCGACAGCGTCGAACGCCTGGGCGTGGGCGGCCGCTTCGAACGCGTGGCGGTGCGTCGGCTTGCCACGGGCGACGTGGTGCGCGTGCTGCCGGGCGAGGCTTTTCCGGCCGATGGCGTGGTGACGCTCGGCGACACCGCCGCCGACGAGGCACTGCTCACCGGCGAGTCGCGCCCGGTGCCCCGGCCCTGCGGCGCGCGCGTGCTGGCCGGCAGCCACAACATTGCGGCGACGGTGCAGGTGCGCATCGAATCGGTGGGCGCCGACACACGCTTCGCACAGATCGTCGCGCTGATGGAGAGCGCGTCGCTGGGCAAGCCGCGGCTCGCGCAACTGGCCGACCGGGTGGCGCGGCCGTTTCTCGTTGGCGTGCTGGCGGCGGCGGCGCTGGCCGCGGCGCTCTGGTGGCAGGCCGGCCCTGGCCAGGCGTTGATGGTCGCGGTGGCGGTGCTGATCGTCACCTGCCCGTGCGCGCTCTCGCTCGCCACGCCCGCGGCCATGCTGGCCAGCGCCGGTGCGCTGGCGCGTGGCGGTGTGATGGTGCGCGACCTGCAGGCGCTGGAGGCGCTCGCCGCGGTCGACACCGTGGTGTTCGACAAGACGGGCACGCTCACGCGCGACACGCCGCGGCTCGACCGCGTCTACAGCCGCCGCGGCACGCTGCCGGGCGACGCCGTGGAGCTGGCCG
>Ga0247810_10002000_pt1 | contig 11819 bp, 10 predicted proteins | sample UWRJL119311C1_FD_179918 | JGI IMG/M metagenome (GOLD analysis project Ga0247810, IMG submission 179918) | Plant litter microbial communities from Arlington Agricultural Research Station in Wisconsin, United States - UWRJ-L119-311C-1 | ecosystem: Environmental > Terrestrial > Plant litter >...
CGACGCTGCAGCAGATCGCCGAATTGACGGCGACCGGCTGCGACATCGTGCGCGTCGCCGTCCCGCACCAGGACGACGCGGACGCCCTCAAGATCATCGCGATGAAGAGCCAGATCCCGGTCATCGCCGACATCCACTTCCAGCCCAAGTACGTGTTCGCGGCGATCGACGCCGGCGTCGGCGCGGTGCGCGTCAACCCGGGCAACATCCGCAAGTTCGACGACCAGGTCAAGGACATCGCGAAGGCCGCCAAGGACGCGGGCGTCAGCATCCGCATCGGCGTCAACGCCGGCTCGCTCGAGCCGACCCTGCTCCAGAAGTACGGCAAGGCGACGCCGGAGGCGCTCGTGGAGAGCGCCGTATGGGAGGCGAGCCTGTTCGAGGAGCACGACTTCCACGACTTCAAGATCTCGGTCAAGCACAACGACCCGGTGACGATGATCAAGGCCTACCGCCTCCTCGCCGAGCGCGGCGATTGGCCGCTGCACCTCGGTGTGACCGAGGCCGGTCCCGAGTTCCAGGGCACGATCAAGTCGGCGACGGCCTTCGGTGTGCTGCTCTCCGAGGGCATCGGCGACACGATCCGCGTCTCCCTCTCCGCGCCGCCGGCGCAGGAGGTCAAGGTCGGCCTGCAGATCCTGCAGTCGCTGGGTCTGCGCGAGCGCAAGCTCGAGATCGTCTCCTGCCCGAGCTGTGGCCGCGCCCAGGTGGACGTGTACCAGCTGGCCAACGACGTCACCGCGGGGCTGGAGAAGATGACGGTGCCGCTGCGCGTGGCCGTCATGGGTTGCGTCGTCAACGGACCGGGAGAGGCCCGTGAGGCCGACCTTGGCGTGGCGAGCGGCAACGGCCGCGGTCAGATCTTCGTCAAGGGTGAGGTCATCAAGACCGTCCCCGAGGCCGACATCGTGAAGACGCTCATCGAGGAGGCGAACCGCCTCGCTGCGGAGATGCCCGTCGGCGAGACCGGCAGCCCCACCGTCGTCACCCTCTGACCCGACCCCTGTCCAGCGCGCATCCACCCCTTCGGGGGTGATGGGAGCGCTCCCGTGCCACGATGTACCCCGGACTGGGGTCCGGAACGGTCTGTATACCCCCGTAGAACCTCTTGTGCACCCCCGACTTACAACTCACGATGTTGTGTAGTGCATGTGATGTGACCAAAGACGGTCGCCGTGTACTTTCACCCAGGGGAGTTCCACATGTCAGAGCGTTCAGTCACCCGGTCGCGCACCACCCGTACGCGCATCTTCGCCCTCCTCGCCGGCGGCCTCGTCATCGGCGTCGGAGCCACCGCCACCCTCGCGACCTGGAGTGACAACGAGTGGGTCTTCGGTGGGGCGACGGGCAACAACCCGGGGCTCGGCACGTCCACTTTCGAGGTGCAGCAGAACCGCGGTGGCGGTTGGCAAGACATCGAGACCGCGCCCGGCGGGATCCTGACGTTCACCGGCACCCCGCTCGCGCTCTCGCCCGGTGAGACTGTGTACACCCAGGTCTCGCTGCAGACCACCGCGGGCACCACGGACGCCGGAACCCTCGCGCTGCTCAACGCGATCCCGGCGCCGGCTCCCGTCCCGGCGAGCGACACCGCGCTCTGGAACGCGCTCGACCTCCGCGTCGTGGTGACCCCGACTCTGGGGACCGACCCGACGCCCGCCTGTGGTGCCGCGACCTTCACGACCGGAACCCCCGACTTCGTCCTGGGTGCGGCGGGGACCCCCAGCGACTTCGACACCGATGGCACGGGAACCGAGGCGCTCCTCGCGGCGTCCGCGAACACCTTCCACTACTGCTTCGAGATCACCCTCCCGACCGGCTCGTTGGACACGTTGCAGGGGCTCCGGGTGGCTCCGGCGTGGCAGTTCCACGCCGAGTCGGTCTGATCCGCTCCATCGGACCGAGAGCACAGGACGCGCACATGACCACGCACACGGTGGCGGCCGGGGTCTCCCCGGCCGCCACCTCCGGCGAGCGACGGCCTCGCGGCCGCGGCGCGCTCGCCAAGGAGATCGTGCTCGCCACGGTCGGCTTCCTCGGACTCGTGGCCATCGCCTGGCTCGTCTGCTCCTGGGCCTTCGGCCTGACGGTCGTCGTCTTCAAGACCGGGTCGATGTCGCCCACGATCCCCGCGGGGGGCGCCGCCATCTCGCAGCAGGTGCCCGCGTCCGACCTCGAGATCGGCGACGTGGTCACGGTCCAACGGCCCGGACAGTCCCTGCCGGTGACCCATCGGGTGATCGCTATCAACGCGGTCCCCGGCGCCCCCGACGCACGCAGCCTCGTCCTCCGGGGCGACGCCAACACCAGCCCGGACCTCGAGCCCTACGTCGTGGAGGAGACCATGCGCGTCGTCGTCTCCGCCCCCGGTGCCGGGACGGCGCTGGCGCTCCTCCGCAGTCCCTTCGTGCTCGCCGTCACGACGGTCATCGTCGGACTTCTCGTTGTCTGGGCCTTCTGGCCGCAGCGGCGGCCCACTGACGGGGAGAGCGCGTCATGAGGCTCGCCTTCCGTCCCGTGCGCGTCGGTACCGGCGCGCTCCTGGTCCTCATGCTCGTCTCCGGTCTCGTCATGATCTCGGGGCGCGCGATGGCGCTCGTCGAGGTCCCCGAGCAGAACCCGGGCATCCTCAGCATCTGGACGGACGACCTCGACATGGACTACACGGACATGGACCCGGGTGAGGAGGCCTACATCCGCCTCGACGTCCAGCTGGAGGACGCCGAGGAGGGTCTGCTCCACCTCGAGGTGCGCAAGAGCGGAGAACTCGCGACGGTGACCGACGGTCTGGAGCTGGACGTGTTGCGCTGCGATGTCCCGTGGACGAACGTCCCATCCTCGGTGACCTTCGGCGTCACCCCGGCCTGCGCGGACAACCCGCAGGTCATCATGGAGAGCACCGCGGCCGACGACTACAGCGTCTCGAGCCCCTTCATGAACCTCAACGGGATCCGCCGCGGCACCGATATCCACCTGCTCGCGCGAGTGGGTCTGCCCGCAGCCGCCGACCCCGCCCTCGTCGACGACCGCGAGGCGGAGTTCGCCTTCGGACTGCTCTCCGAGGGCGACGAGCTCATCGACACCGCCGCCCTCCCGAACAGCTCCGCGGTGCCCGCGGCCCTCGCCGTGAGCGGCGCGGACGTGCTGGCCCTTGCGCTGTTCGCCGGTGGTGCGATCGGCCTCGGCATCCTCGTGCGCGCCTGCCGCGCGCGACCCGGCGACCAGGAGGTCGCCGCATGAGCCCCCGCAGGCTTCCCACCTGGCGCACCGTCGCGGTGCTCTCCGCCGTCGCGGTCGTCGTCTCCACTCTCCCCGGCGTAGCCCTGACCAACGCGTCCTGGGTCGACGAGGAGCACGCCTACGGCACACTCGGCGCGTCCCAGTGCGGTGTCTCCAGCGACTTCGAGTCGCGGGCGACCGGGCGCATGGTCGCCGGAGCGATCGCGACCACCCAGCTCGACCCGGTGGTCGCCCTGCACGGCATCGTCGTCTCCAACGACGGCAGCACGGCGACCGCGACGGCCTCCTCGACTCCCGGCGGTGCGAACGCCTACTACTCCTCCCTCGCCGCGACCGCCATCAGCACCGCCCTCGTGAACGCGGGGCTCAGCCTCCCGCTGGCCTGGAACACCGGCGCCTGGACGCAGTACGGCCAGGCGCACGACACGGGCATCTCCACGGGGGCGGCGGGTGCCGTCACGAATGCTGGCGCGATCAACACGACCACGACCGGTCCGACCGCGGCCCCCACGGTCGGCAGCCTCGCGCTCTCGAGCCTTCCCTACGTGGGCGCGCCGCTCTCCGGTCTCAGCGACGTCAAGCTCGACATCGGAGCCGTCGCCTCGCGCGCGACGCTCGACGGCTGCGGGGACGCCTGGACCGCCGGCGCGCCCACCGCGGCGCAACTCCAGCGCTCGTACTACGTGAGCCATCTGCGGGCGCAGCTCACGAGCGCGGCGCTGGCCGGCCTCATGGGTACGACGGGGGCAGTCCCGACGACGGTCAACGGACTCGGCACGATCGTCACGACCGCCCAGACGAACATCACCACGAAGGCCCTCAACGGCCTCCTCGGCACGGTCACCACGGCCGTCAACGGGATCAATGTCGCCGGAATCGGACTCCAGGTCGGCACGGGCCACCTCGGCTCGACGACCATCGCCCTCAACCTGGCGCCGGTGACGGCGCTGCTGACCGGGCCACTCGACGACGGGGTCGTGAACCTCGACCTCGCCTCCGGAGCGGTGACAATCGACATCGCCGGCCTGGCCGGCGATCTCAACACGAAGCCTGCCAACACCTCCCTCCTGACGGCGCCGCAACTCAACGACGTGGTGACCCGCCTGAGCGGCTTGCTCACCACCCGTCTCGGCCAGATCGACACGGCGCTCACGACGGCGCTTTCGGCGGCGACGATCTCGATCGACCTGGACGTGAACGTCCGGCTCAACCCGGGATCGGCCAACGTCATCGGCGTGAAGCTCGGCTACACCGGCACCATTCAGCAGTTCGCGCTCGGAACCCAGACGGTCACCGGCCCGTCGGTCTCCCTGTTGGGTACGGGCGGTCTCGTCGGATGGATCCTGGACGGTCTCGTCTCGGCACTGCTGGCCAACCTGCTCACAGGGCTCGGCACCCTGACAACCACGGTCCGCAACGCCGTCGGGACGGACATCCTTCCGCTCACGGGGACCGTGACCGGCTTCCTTTCCGGCGCCATCACCAGCCTGACGACCGCGATCACCGCTCTCGGCGGGACGCTCACCGCTCTCGGCGGGATCGTGTCGGTGACCCTCAACTCGCAGCCGGACCAACTGCCCAACCCGGCAGCCCCGTACGCGGGCGGCGGGCCGGGGGAGTACTTCGTCTCCGCGCTCCGGGTGGGCGTGCTCGATCGGACCGGAGGCGGCGCGAACTCGCTCGTCAACCTCTTCCTCGCCACCTCCAGCGTGGGGTCGAACGCCTCCTGAGGTCGTCCAGAACGCTGAGGTAAGCTCCACATCACCGACAGTCGAGTGATGGGGGAACCGCGTGGCAGCGAACAGGGACACGGTCTCGGCACGGGAGTTGAAGACCGCCGGCGCGCACATCGAGGCCGTCTCGCGCGCGTTCTCGAGCCGGATCGTCGGGCAGGAACGCCTCCGGGAAAGCCTCCTTGTCGCCCTCCTGGCGGGCGGGCACGTGTTGCTCGAGTCGGTCCCGGGGCTCGCGAAGACGATGGCGGCCCAGACGCTCGCGACGAGCGTGCGCGCCGCATTCAACCGCATCCAGTGCACCCCGGACCTGTTGCCCAGCGACATCACCGGCACCCAGATCTTCGAGGCCAAGACCGGCACCTTCACGACCCAGCTCGGGCCGGTGCACGCCAACTTCGTGCTGCTCGACGAGATCAACCGCTCCAGCGCGAAGACGCAGAGCGCGATGCTCGAGGCGATGCAGGAGCGCCAGACCTCGATCGGCGGGGTCGTCTACAAGGTCCCCAGCCCCTTCCTCGTCGTCGCCACCCAGAACCCGATCGAGCAGGAGGGCACCTATCTCCTGCCCGAGGCGCAGCTCGACCGCTTCCTCATCAAGGAGGTCCTCGACTACCCGAGCGCCGAGGAGGAGCTGGTCATCCTCGACCGTCTCGACTCCGGGGTGTTCGCCGCCGACGGCATCGAGACCGGCGTCATCGGTCTGGACGACGTCGTGGCCCTGCAGGGCTTCACCCGTCGCGTCTACGCGGACGAGGCGATCCGTCGCTACATCGTCGCCCTCGTCGAGGCGACCCGCGTGCCGGTGCCGGTGATCGGCGAGAAGCTCGGGGCGCTCGTGGACGTCGGGGCCAGCCCGCGCGCCTCGATCGCCTTCCTCCAGGGGGCTCGGGCGATCGCGCTCATCGAGGGCCGTGACGCGGTGATCCCCGAGGACGTGAAGGCGATCGCGCACCGCGTGCTGCGGCACCGCATCATCCTCGGCTTCGAGGCCGATGCGGAGGACATCCGCACCGACGCGATCGTCGACGCCATCATCGCCGCGGTCCCCGCCCCCTGAACCCGTCCCCGTGTCCAGTCTGCTCGTACGCGTCAAGTCGCGGATGTTCGTCAAGGCGAACCGCCGCGTGCTCGGCATGCTCGACGGGCAGTACCTCGCGATCGCCCGCGGTCGCAGCATGGACTTCGACGATCTCCGCGCCTATGTGGCGGGGGACGAGGTCAAGGACATCGACTGGAAGGCGACGGCCCGGCACGGGTCGGCCCTCGTCCGCAACTACACCGCGAACCGGCAGCACGAGCTCGTCCTCCTGGTGGACACCGGACGGAACATGGCCGCCGCGGCCGAGTCGGGCGAGCCGAAGTCGGAACTGGCGATCACGGTCGCGGGCGTCCTCGGCTACCTCTCGATCCGTCACGGTGACCGCGTCTCGCTCGCGCACGGCGACGAGACGGGCGTGCAACGGTTGCCCGCGGGCGGCACCGAGGGGGACCTCGAGCGCCTGCTGCGCCGCATCCAGCGGCACACTCGACTCGACGCCCCATTCAGCGACCTGGTGACCCTGCTCGAGGACGCGCTGCATGCCATCCGGCGCCGCTCGATCGTGGTGGTGGTGACGGATGACGTGGACGTGAGCCCGGCCGTCGAGGACGCCGTCCGCTCCCTGCACGCGCGTCACGAGCTGCTCTGGGTCACCGTCGCGGATGCCGATCTGGTCGGGGCGACCGCGCCAGGGCAGCGGCTCGTCGAGGTCGTCGACGCCTGGGCCGTGCCGGACTTCATCCGCGGCAACGCTGCGCTGCAGGCGGAGTTCGACGCGGCGGAGGCCGTCAGTGCTGACCGGACCCGTGAGGCGATGGAACGGCTGGGCATCAGCCACGTCCGGGTCGGGTCGGCCGACGCCGTCGTCCCCGCCCTGCTGACCATGCTCGGGAGGCGTGCCCGTGCCCGCCGTTGACCCGACCACGGCGCCCTACCCGCCCACCACCTACGGTCTCGACTACGTGGCGTTCATCGTCTTCCTCATCGCCCTCATCGTCGGCTGGTACCTGATCCTGCCGTTGCTGGCCCGGCGTGCGAAGGAGAAGCCGCCGAAGCCCGTCCCGGTGCCCAAGCCGGTCCTGGCTCCGGTCGACCGTGCGCGCGAGGCAGCGCTCGAGGAGATCGCCGCGATCGAGCGCGCGGTCGGGGCGCGGGAGATCGACGTCCGTGACGCGCACCTGCGGCTGAGCGCCACGCTCCGCCAGTTCGCGCTCGCGGTCACCGGCGTGGACGCACGAACCATGACGCTCCGCGAGCTCCGTGCCAGCGACCTCGACGCGATCGCCGCAGCCGTCGCCCAGTACTACCCGATCGCCTTCGGCGTCACCGAGCACAGCCGCCTCGGGCCCGCTTCCGAGATCGCGCGGGAGGTGGTGCGCTCGTGGAGATAGGGATCCTGTGGATGCCGATCCTGCTCGCCGGCCTCGTCGTCCTGGCCGTCGGTGTGGTGGCGCTCGTGCTGTGGCGCCGTCGTCGGCGTCGGGAGGAGGAGGCGCTGCCCGTCGCGCACAGCGACCGGTTGACCCGCCTCCCGGGCTACCGCCGCCTGCTCCGCCGTTACCGCGCCGTCCTCGGCGGACTCGCCGCCGTCACCATCGTCGCGACCCTCGCGGCGGGCGCCGTGGCGAGCAGACCCGTGACCTCCGTCGTCGAGAACTCCGACCGCTTCACCCGGGACATCGTGCTCTGCCTCGACGTGTCCGGCTCGATGGCCCAGGTCGACGCCCGCATCGTCGACCGCTTCGGCGAGTTCGCCGAACGCTTCGCGGGGGAGCGGATCGGACTCGTCGTCTGGGACAGCTCCTCCGTCCAGGTGTTCCCCCTCACGGACGACTACGACTACCTCACGGCCGAGCTGGAGCGGGTCAAGGCGAGCCTGGAGACGGATCGTTACGCCGAGCGTGAGGCGGACATCGACTCCTACGTCTTCGAGGGCACGGGCATCGCCGAGGGCGCATCCCTCATCGGCGACGGCCTCGCCTCCTGCGTGCTGCGCTTCGACCGCCTGGGGGACGAGCGATCGCGCTCGATCATCCTGGCGACGGACAACATGGTCAACGGCGACCCGCTCGTGACCCTGACGGAGGCGGGGGAGTTCGCCGCCGAGCGCGGGGTGCGCGTCTACGGGCTCAACCCCGCGGAGGACTACGCGCCCCTCGAGGCCCGCGAGTTCCAGACGGTCATGGAGGGGACGGAGGGCGCCTACTTCGCCTTCGACGATCCGGGGTCGGTCTCCACGATCGTCGATCGCGTGCTCAGCGAGGACGCGACCCACCTCCGTGGCGCCCCCGAGCTCATCTACTACGACGAACCCGCCATCCCCCTTCTCATCGTCACGATCGCCTTCGGGCTCCTCCTGCTGCTCGCCTGGCGGGTGAGGCTCTGATGTTCCTCGACCCCATGGCCCCCTTACCGATCCTCTTCGGTGTCGTCCTGCTCTTCGGTGCGTTCATCGGCCTCACCGCGTTCCGCGCGCCGAAGGGGCGGCGGTTGCTCCCCGTGATCCGTCGATCCCTCATCGTGGTGGCACTGCTCGCCGTCGCCCTCCGCCCCGGAGTGGCCGGCCTGGGTGAGCGGGTGACCGTCGCGACCGGTGTCGACGTCATCATCGTGATGGACACGACGGGCAGCATGGTCGCGGAGGACTGGGGTGGCACGCCCGACGAGCCGGCCGAGCCGAGGATCGTCGGGATGCGCGAGGACGCTGCGGCGATCCTCGAGGAGTTCGCCGGCGCCCGCTTCAGCCTGCTGACCTTCGACGCGGCCGCCGTGATCCGGGTTCCGTTGACGACCGATGCCACGGCCGTCCAGTCGGCGATCGACGTGATCGAACCCGAGGTCACGTCCTACTCGTCGGGGTCGAGCATCAGCATCGCCAACGAGCTGCTCCTCCGCACCCTTCTCGAGAACCAGGAGGCGCACCCGGAGCGCCAGCGCGTCGTCTTCTACCTCGGCGACGGCGAGCAGACGGACGGGTCGGCGCCCGCCAGCTTCGCCGAGTCGGAGCCGCTCGTGACCGGCGGTGGGGTGTTCGGCTACGGGACCGAGGCCGGCGGCCGCATGGAGGAGAACAGCGGGCCGTTCCGCGGCGACGACGAGGAGGCCAGGTACATCCAGGACCGCACCACGGGCGAGGAGGCCCGCTCCGTCATCGACGAGGCCAACCTGCGCGCGGTGTCGGCGGAACTGGGTGTCGACTACTTCCATCGCGTAGCGGGGGAGGCACTCCCGGTGACCGCAGCGGACGTCCCGGGACAGCCGGACACCGTCGAGACACAGGTGCGCACCGTCGTCGAGCTGTACTGGATCGCCGGGCTCGCCGCGTTCGTCCTCCTCCTCTGGGAGGCGGCAGGCATCGCCATGGCCCTCGCCGATCTCCGTCGCCCCCGCGGGAGCACGCTGTGAGTGCGCGGCGGGTGCGTCGGCCCCGGGTCCGCAGGGCGCGCACAACCGCGGCCGTCCGGCGCGGGCTGCTCCTCGGTCTGGCGACCCTGCCGCTCGTCGCCCTCGTGGCTCTCGTGGCCGTCAAGCTCATCACGATGAGCCTCTTCGCCCAGCTCGCCGTGTGGTTCACCGAGGCGGGGGACCACAAGGCGGCGCTGACGGTGTCGCAGTGGAACCTCACGGCCAACTACTTCCAGCCCTACAAGGCGAACTACAACGTCGGCACGGCGATGCTCAACCTCGAGCTCTACGACGACTCCCGTGACTACCTCACCTACACGCTCACCCTCGATCCGCCCGTGCCGGACTCCTGCTGGGTGCGGACCAACCTGTCGCTCGCCGTCGAGGGCCAGGGCGACATAGCCGAGTCGCAGGAGCGCTTCGACACGGCGGCGCTCTACTACGCCCAGGCCAAGGCCTACCTCGAGGCGGCCGACCCGGCCTGCGCCAGCGAGTCGTCCTCCGAGGACAAGTCGGAGGAGGAGTCCGAGGGCGGCGGTGGCGGCGGCGAGGACGAGGAGTCGCAGGGCGGTGGCGGCGGCGGTGGTGGCGAGGACTCGGAGAGCGGGGGCGGCGGCACCTTCGGCGAGCAGAGCGCCGAGAGCCAGGAGCGCCTCGGCGAGAAGCAGTCGCAGGCGGAGACCGACCTGCAGGAGCAACAGGAACAACAGCAGCGGGAACAGCAGGAGCAGGAGCAGGAACAGCAGGGCGGCGGTGGCGGCTCCGGTGAGTCCGAGGAGGAGCAGGAGGGCGAGGGAGGAGCGGGCGGCGCCGGCGGCGAGGACGGCGAGACTCCGGGCCAGGCCGGCAACCCCTTCGACGACCTGGGCGAACGGATGGAGCAGGCAGAACGCCAGCGCCAGCGCGGCACCGGCATCGAACGGAGCGAGTCCGGGTCGAACCCCTACCCCGACAAGCCCTGGTGATGCGCGCGGGTAGCATGGGCGGGTGCCTACACGCCTCTCCCAGCTCTTCGTCCGCACCCTCCGTGAAGATCCCGTGGACGCCGAGGTCGCCAGCCACAAGCTGCTCGTGCGCGCCGGCTACATCCGTCGTCAGGCGCCCGGCGTGTTCGCCTGGCTGCCGCTGGGGCTCAAGGTGCGTCGCAAGATCGAGGACATCATCCGCGAGGAGATGGGCGTCTTCGGTGCGCAGGAGGTCCACTTCCCGGCCCTGCTGCCCCGCGAGCCCTACGAGCTGACGAACCGCTGGACCGAGTACGGCGACGCCCTGTTCCGCCTGCAGGACCGCAAGGGTGCCGACTACCTGCTCGCCCCCACGCATGAGGAGGTCTTCACCCTCCTGGTCAAGGACCTCTACTCCTCGTACAAGGACCTGCCCCTGTCGATCTACCAGATCCAGGACAAGTACCGCGATGAGGCACGTCCCCGCGCCGGCATCCTGCGTGGCCGCGAGTTCACGATGAAGGACTCGTACAGCTTCGATCACACGGACGCCGGGCTCGACGTGAGCTACCAGCAGCACCGCGACGCCTACGAGCGCATCTTCCAGCGCCTCGGGCTCGAGTACGCGATCGTCAAGGCCGACGCCGGCGCGATGGGCGGCTCGCGGAGCGAGGAGTTCCTCCACCCCACCCCCGTCGGCGAGGACACCTTCGTGCGCTCGGCCGGAGGCTACGCAGCCAACGTCGAGGCCTTCACCACGGTCGCCCCGCCCGCACGGCCCATCGAAGGCCTCGCGCCCGCCGTCGTCCACGACACCCCCGACACCCCGACGATCGACACCCTCGTCGCCGTCGCGAACGCGGAGCACCCGCACGCCGACCGCGCCTGGACGGCCGCCGACACGCTCAAGAACGTCGTGCTGGCGCTCACCGACCTGGACGGCACCCGCTCGCTCGTCGTCGTCGGCCTGCCCGGTGATCGCGGCGTCGACATGAAGCGCGCCGAGGTGGCCTTCGCCCCCGCCGAGGTCGAGGCGGCCACTGAGGACGACTTCCGCAAGAACCCGGGACTGGTCAAGGGATACATCGGCCCGTGGAGCGCCTCCGGCGCGGTCCTCGGCGAGAAGTCCTCCACGAAGATCCGCTACGTGCTCGACCCCCGTGTCGTCGACGGAACCGAGTGGATCACGGGCGCCAACGAGTCCGGCCGCCACGTCTTCGGCCTGGTCGCCGGTCGCGACTTCACGGCCGACGGCACCGTCGAGGTGGCCGACGTCATCGCCGGTGACGAGGCCCCCGACGGCTCCGGCCCGGTCGAGCTCGCCCGCGGCATGGAGATCGGTCACGTCTTCCAGCTCGGTCGCAAGTACGCCGAGGCCCTCGGCCTCAAGGTGCTCGACGAGAACGGCAAGCTCGTCACCGTCACCATGGGCTCCTACGGCATCGGTGTCACCCG
>Ga0247810_10002002_pt1 | contig 11815 bp, 10 predicted proteins | sample UWRJL119311C1_FD_179918 | JGI IMG/M metagenome (GOLD analysis project Ga0247810, IMG submission 179918) | Plant litter microbial communities from Arlington Agricultural Research Station in Wisconsin, United States - UWRJ-L119-311C-1 | ecosystem: Environmental > Terrestrial > Plant litter >...
CGAGGCGGGTGTCCCGCGCGGCATGCCCGCGCATGGGAGAATTGCTCCAAATGTCTCCCCGCGCACTCAAGCCCCTCGAGCCCGCCTCCACCGATCCGGCGTTCATCCGCAACTTCTGCATCATCGCCCACATCGATCACGGCAAGTCGACCCTCGCCGACCGCATGCTGCAGATCACCGGTGTCGTGTCCGATCGCGACATGCGAGCGCAGTACCTCGACCGCATGGACATCGAGCGCGAGCGCGGCATCACGATCAAGTCGCAGGCCGTCCGCATGCCGTGGGAGGTCGAGAAGTCGGCGTTCGCCCTCAACATGATCGACACCCCCGGCCACGTGGACTTCACCTACGAGGTGTCCCGCTCGTTGGCCGCATGCGAAGGGGCGATCCTCCTCGTCGACGCGGCGCAGGGCATCGAGGCCCAGACGCTCGCCAACCTCTACCTGGCGATGGAGAACGACCTCACGATCATCCCGGTGCTCAACAAGATCGACCTGCCGGCGGCCGACCCGGAGAAGTACTCGAAGGAGCTCGCCTCCCTCATCGGCGGGAAGCCGGAAGACGTCCTCCGCGTCTCGGGCAAGACCGGCGCCGGTGTCGAGGAGCTCCTCGACCGCGTCGTCGAGCTCATCCCGGCACCGAAGGGCGACGCGAACGCCCCCGCGCGCGCCATGATCTTCGACTCCGTCTACGACTCCTACCGCGGCGTGATCACCTACGTGCGCATGATCGACGGCAAGCTGGGCCCGCGCGAGCGCATCCAGATGATGTCGACGAAGGCCAACCACGAGCTGCTCGAGATCGGCGTCTCCGCGCCGGAACCGCAGCCGACCAAGGGCCTCGGCGTCGGCGAGGTCGGCTACCTGATCACCGGAGTGAAGGACGTCCGCCAGTCGAAGGTCGGTGACACGGTCACCACCTCGCTCCGCCCGTCGACCGAGGCCCTGCCGGGCTACACCGACCCGAAGCCGATGGTCTTCTCCGGTCTCTACCCGATCGACGGCAGCGACTACCCCGTGCTGCGCGAAGCCCTCGACAAGCTCAAGCTCTCGGACGCGGCCCTCAACTACGAGCCGGAGACGTCCGTCGCCCTCGGCTTCGGGTTCCGCTGTGGCTTCCTCGGTCTCCTGCATCTGGAGATCATCACCGAGCGTCTCGAGCGCGAGTTCGGTCTCGACCTCATCACCACGGCGCCCTCCGTCATTTACCAGGTGACGACGGAGGACAGGAAGCACCACACGGTCACCAACCCGAGCGAGTTCCCGACCGGGACGAAGATCGCCGAGGTGACCGAGCCCATGGTGAAGGCGGCGATCCTCGCGCCGAAGGACTACGTCGGCACGATCATGGAGCTGTGCCAGTCGCGCCGCGGCGCCCTCATCGGCATGGACTATCTCGGTGAGGACCGCGTCGAGATCAAGTACACGATCCCGCTCGGCGAGATCGTCTTCGACTTCTTCGACCAGCTCAAGTCGAAGACCGCCGGCTATGCCTCGCTCGACTATGAGCCCAGCGGCGAGCAGGCGGCCGACCTGGTCAAGGTCGACATTCTCCTGCAGGGCGAGGCGGTCGACGCGTTCAGCGCCATCGTGCACCGCGAGAAGGCCTACGCCTACGGCACGCTCATGACCGAGCGCCTGCGCAAGCTCATCCCGCGCCAGCAGTTCGAGGTGCCGATCCAGGCTGCGATCGGCGCCAAGATCATCGCCCGCGAGACGATCAGCGCGATCCGCAAGGACGTGCTCGCCAAGTGCTACGGCGGTGACATCACCCGTAAGCGCAAACTCCTCGAGAAGCAGAAGGAGGGCAAGAAGCGCATGAAGATGGTCGGTCGCGTCGAGGTCCCCCAGGAGGCGTTCATCGCCGCGCTGTCGGGCGAGACCGAGGTCAAGAAGCCGGGCAAGTAGGCGCTAGCGGGAAGCCGTCCACCCGAAGCGCGGCTGGTAGCCGAGTTCGAGGCGGGCCTTCTCGATGCTGAGCAGCGACTCGGTGCCGTCGAGCTCGCGCTTGACGGGCACCTCCGGCCAGAAGTCGGCGACCAGCTGGGCGCTCGGGACGTCGAGCACCGTCTCCGCGTTGGCGATGACGAAGCGATCGAAGCCGGGCTGGGCGCGCTCGATCGAGAGCAGAATGGCCTGCGCGGCGTCGCGGGCGTCGATGTAGCCCCAGAGGTTCCAGCGTCGGTTGTCGGGAGTGAACGCGGCGAAACCGTCGTAGTCCTCCTCCACCATCACGTTGGAGAAGCGCAGGGCGGTGATGCTGAGGGAGTCATCCCAGCGGACCAGCTTCTGCGCGAGCTCCTCCTCGAGGTGCTTCACGACCGCGTACATCGACTCGGGTCGGGAGTCGTAGTCCTCGTCGACCGGCAGGTACGGGGGAGCGGAATCGAAGGGGATGCCCAGCAGTGTCTCGCTCGACGCGTAGGCGATTGTCTGGATTCCGGCCCGGCGGGCGGCCTGGAACACGTTGAACGTGGACAGCATGTTGTTATGGAAGGTCTCCACCTCGGGCGCGATGCCGCCGGCGGGGATCGCCGCGAGGTGCACGAGCGCGTCGAAGCGCCCGCCCTCGTGGAAGGCGTCCACGACCTGCCCGTAGTCGGAGACATCCACGAAGAGGAAGCCCTCGCCGCGTGTGCCCGTCCTATCCATCCCGACGACCTCGTGACCCGCATCGCGCAGGTATCCGACGACGACGGCGCCGAGCTTGCCGGTGCTTCCTGTGACAGCGATCCTCATGGGGCCAGTCTCGCAGTGCTTACACTCGAATACATGAAGGTCGCACAACTCTGGCGCCAGCCGGTGACGTACGCGGCCATCGGGGCGACGCAGGCGATCGATCTGCTGCGCTACCCGCCGCCCGGGTACCGGGCCATCGAGCGACGGATGCGCATCGGCCACGGCATGGACCGCTTCGAGTTCGCGCGCACCGAGACGCTTACCTGGGGGATCCAGCGCAACAGCGGTTTTCGCGTCATCCCGACCGATTCGCCGGCCGCCGTCACCGAGCAGACCTATGTTCCGGTCTCCTTCGACGAGGCGGGGGAGCCGGTCGTTCCCGCATCGACCACCAACGAGGAGGTCGTCTACGGCGAGGACGGCACGCGCCACCTCGCGCCGGGCGACACCGCCCTGTTGCGCGTCGCGATCGGGATGAGGCTCCCGGTGCGGGTGATCTACGTGGTCGACGAGCCAGCTCGGGTCGGCTTCGCCTACGGCACGCTCGCAGGCCACCCCGAGGACGGGGAAGAGGCGTGGACGATCGAGCACCGCGACGATGACTCCGTCTGGATCACCGTTCGCGCGTTCTCCCGCCCCGCCAACCTCTTCTGGTGGTGCGGATACCCGATCCTGCGGATCGTGCAGGAGGTCTACACGCGGCGCTACCTGCGCTCGCTCGCGGGCCCCATCACCGTCGATGCCTAGGGCCTAGTCGATCGGCTGCTGCTTCTGCTCGCGGCCGTCGCTGACGTCCGCCTCCGTGGTGCCGACATCGGCGAGGTCCGTCTCGGACTCCTCACCCAGTCCGGTCCCGGACCCCGTGGCGGTCGAGCCCGGGTGGATGAGAGCGCCGTCGGGGGCCGTGTTCGTCTCGGGAGTGTTCGTCTCGTCTGTCATCCTCTGAGGCTAGGAGAGCGGTCTGGACGTCGGGTGGGTGCGTTGAGCGCGATGACCACACCGGACGCGGCGAGCACGGCCCCGATCGCCGTCACGACCGCGACGGCGACGACATCGATCGCCTCGTCCTGCGACATCCCCTGGGCGGCGATCAGCGGCACGATGCCGACCATCCCGATGCCGACACCGCCGAGCAGCCCGTCCACGTGGAATCGGGCCGCTGCCGCGAGCCGACGGGACGGTGTCTCCCGCGGTGTGGCCCGCACCTGGGCGATCAACATCACTCCGATGGCGGCGGCGGCGATGAAACCGTAGATCCCGCAGAGCTCCCAGAACACGTCGGTGATGTACCGCGGCCCGCCCAGGCCCTGCACGACCGCAGGGGAGAGGGCGAGCCAGGCCCAGAGCGCGACCGGGATGAGCAGCCAGATCCAGCGAGGCTGGTCCCGGCGCGGCGGCTTCCGGATCCCCTCAGCTATGCCGAGAACGATGAAGCCGACGATGAGGAGGCCGGCTGGCGTCATCGCGACGGGCGCATCCTCCACGTGATCGCCGAGGAGGTCCCGGTAGTTCATGCCGACGATGGTTCCGCCGAACAGGACGACGAGCGCGGTGAGTCCGGCCGCGAACAGCACGGCGGCGGCGAGGTAGAGCCAGGGGAGCGCGCCCCGGTAGTCAGGGGCCGGGGGGACGGTCCTCGCGGGCCGAGGTGCGGTGCGGGTGGTTCGCGACTTCCGTTTCCGTGCCACGGTCAGCCTCCCCGTCGTGAAGTGCCGGATGTGGGGGTCGAACCCACACGCCCTTTCGGACAAAGCATTTTGAGTGCTCCGCGTCTGCCATTCCGCCAATCCGGCGCACAACAACAGACCCGACCATACCGTAGGCTCAATGACGTGTCAGACCAGGAAACCCCCACGCAGCAGGCCCCCCGTCGTGTCGTCGTCGCCGAGGACGAGTCGCTCATCCGGATGGACATCGTGGAGATCCTGCGCGACAACGGCTTCGACGTCGTCGGTGAGGCCGGAGACGGCGAGACGGCTGTCGCCCTCGCGACCGAGCTCAAGCCCGACCTCGTCGTCATGGACGTCAAGATGCCTCAGCTCGACGGCATCTCCGCGGCCGAGCGTCTCAACAAGGACCACATCGCGCCGGTCGTGCTGCTGACCGCGTTCAGCCAGAAGGAGCTCGTCGAGCGCGCCTCCGAAGCCGGCGCCCTCGCCTACGTGGTCAAGCCGTTCACGCCGAGCGACCTGCTGCCCGCGATCGAGATCGCGCTCAGCCGCTACAGCCAGATCATCGCCCTCGAGAACGAGGTCGCCGACCTCGCCGAGCGCTTCGAGACCCGCAAGCTGGTCGACCGTGCCAAGGGGCTCCTCAACGACAAGATGGGCCTGACCGAGCCGGAGGCGTTCCGCTGGATCCAGAAGGCGTCCATGGACCGCCGCCTGACCATGCACGACGTCGCGATCACGATCATCGATCAGCTCAGCCCCAAGAAGTAGCCCTTCCGCCCCGTGCGCAGTCCCGCCCCGTGCGGGTTGCCCAATGCTGCGCGTCGTTGAGCGCGCGGAGTTGTGGCGAGGGCGCTGAGGTTCGAATCGCCGCGCGCTCGACAAACCGGAGCGTGGCCGACTCGTTGGGGACGAGTGACGGGCGGGAGCTCGTCGGGAGACCTCGCGCTGCGGGATCGGAACCCTCGTACCTCGGGACGGAAGTCGCCTTCGGTCGCGCGCCCCGTTCCGTCCGGCAGATCCCGGGTCGCGATCGCACCGCGCGGACTTTTATCGAGCACGCTGTGATTCGAACCTCAGCGTGCTCGACAAACCGGCGCGGGCTCAACGACGCTCAGCATTGAGCAACCCCGTGGGGGAGAGGTCAGCGGTCGCGCAGCATGTTCGTCATGCGGATCGTGGAGAGGCGACGACCCTGGTCGTCGGTGATCGCGATCTCGTGGGTGGCCAGCGTGCGGCCGAGGGTGACCGAGGTGCAGGTGCCGGTGACCCAGCCCTCGGTGATCGAACGGCTGTGCGTCGCGTTGATCTCGATGCCGACGGCGTAGCGGCCGGGGCCGGCGTGGATCGCGGAGGAGATCGAGCCGAGCGACTCGCCGAGCACGACGTGCGCGCCGCCGTGCAGGAGGCCGATCACCTGCGTGTTGCCTTCGACCGGCATCCGGGCGACGGAGCGGGAGGCGCCGAGCTCGAGGAACTCGATCCCCATCTTCTGCGCGAGAGCGCCGCCACCGGTGCTCACGAGGCGCTCGATCAGGGCCGGGTCGAGGTCATCGGGAAAGATCGTCATGAGCGCTCCGCTGCGGTTCGGGGGCCTGTCACCGGCCTTCGTTAGGCTGGCGGGGTGTCGGACTCCGAAAAGCCTACCCTCATGGTCATCGACGGCCATTCGCTCGCCTTCCGGGCCTTCTATGCGCTGCCGGTGGACAGCTTCCAGAACCGGGAGGGGCAGCACACGAATGCCATCCACGGCTTCATCGCGATGCTCATCAACCTGCTGAAGAACGAGAACCCGACGCACATCGCGGTCGCCTTCGACATCTCCCGCTTCTCCTTCCGCACCCGCGTGAACCCGGACTACAAGGGCACCCGCGCCGAGACCCCGGTCGAGTTCAAGGGCCAGATCCCGCTCCTGCAGGAGGCGCTCAAGGCGATGAACATCACGACGCTGCAGAAGGAGGACTTCGAGGCGGACGACATCCTCGCGACCCTCGCCACGCGCGGCGCGGCCGAGGGCTTCCACGTCTACGTGGTCTCCGGCGACCGCGACACGATCCAGCTGGTCAACGACGATGTCACCCTGCTCTACCCGAACGCCCGCGGCGTCAGCGAGCTGAAGCGCTACGACCGCGACGCCGTCATGGAGCGCTACGGCATCGAGCCGTACCAGTACCCGGACATCGCGGCGCTCGTCGGCGAGACGAGCGACAACCTCATCGGCATCGACAAGGTCGGCGAGAAGACGGCCGTCAAGTGGGTCAACCTCTACGGCTCGCTGCAGGACATCCTCGACAACGCGGACAAGATCACCGGTGTGGTGGGGGAGAAGCTGCGGGAGCAGAAGGACCGCGCGATCCAGAACCGCCAACTCAACCGTCTCATCACGGATGTCGAGCTGGACGTGAAGCTGCCCGATCTCGAGCGGAAGCCGATCGACGACGCGGCCGTGCGCGAGGTCTTCGACAAGCTGCAGTTCAAGACGCTGCTCACTCGGGTCTTCAAGGAGATCGGAAGCGGCGAGGCCGCCGCTGTCGAGCTCGCCCCGAGCACGGACGTGCCCCCGGTCAAGGAGCTCATCGACGAGGAGCTCGCGTACTGGATCGACGCGAAGTCGGCCAAGGGCACCAAGCCGCTCGGGCTCCGGGTGCAGACGCTCGACGGGGAGGTCATCGGCCTCGGGCTCTCCGCCGCCGACGACTCCGCGTACGTCCCCTATAAGCAGGGGACCGGCGACTACGTCGCCCTCGCCGAGTGGCTGGCCGGCCCCGCGCCCAAGTACATCCAGAACGGCAAGCACCAGCTCAAGTCGCTCCGCCGGTCGGGGCTCGACCTCAACGGCGTCGCCTTCGACACGAGCATCGCCGCCTGGCTGATCCGCCCGGGCAGCAAGGCACAGGACCTCGCCGCGCAGGTCTACGACTTCCTCGGCGAGACGCTCGCCCAGCCGGACCCGAACCAGCTCGTCCCGGACACGGAGGCGGTGAGCCCGGCGACCGAGGCCTGGTACGTCCTCCGCATCGCGGAGTACCTGGCCGACAAGATCGAGCCGGGCAGCCGCGGGGTGCTCGACCACATCGAACTGCCGCTCGTCCCGGTCCTGGCGACGATGGAGCTGACCGGCATCACCGTCAACCGCTCGACGCTGACGACCCTCGCCGACGAACTCACGGCGTCGAGCGCCGATATCGCGGCGAAGGCCTTCGCCGAGATCGGCCGGGAGATCAACCTGGGCTCGCCGAAGCAGCTGCAGGAGGTGCTGTTCGACCAGCTCGGCATGCCGAAGACCCGCGCCAACAAGACCGGCTACTCGACCGACGCCGCGGCTCTGGCGGACCTGCAGGAGCAGGCGCCGCACCCCTTCCTCGGCCTCCTCCTCGAACACCGTGACGCGACGAAGCTGCTGCAGATCATCCAGACCGTCGACAAGACGATCGATGCGAGCGGCCGCGTCCACACCACCTACGACCAGACCGGCTCGGCGACGGGACGCATCTCGTCGAACGACCCGAACCTCCAGAACATCCCGGTGAAGACGGCGACCGGTCGTCGCATCCGCTCGGCTTTCGAGAAGGGCGAGGGATTCGAGACGCTCCTCACCGCCGACTACTCGCAGATCGAGATGCGGATCATGGCGCACCTCTCCGGGGACGAGGGCCTCATCGAGGCCTTCAACAACGGCGAGGACCTGCACCGCTTCGTCGGCGCCCGCATCTTCCACGTCGAGCCGAGCGAGGTGACGGCTGCCATGCGCACCAAGGTGAAGGCGATGTCCTACGGGCTCTCCTACGGCCTGACCGCCTTCGGCCTCTCCAAGCAGCTGCGCATCGAGCAGTCGGAGGCGAAGGAGCTCATCGCCGACTACTTCGCGCGTTTCGGCGCGGTGCGCGACTATCTGCGCGGCGTCGTCGTCCAGGCCAAGGAGGACGGCTACACCACGACGTACTTCGACCGCCGCCGCCCGTTCCCGGACCTCGCCTCGGCGAACCGGGTGCTGCGCGAGAACGCGGAGCGCCAGGCGCTCAACTCCCCGATCCAGGGCTCGGCGGCCGACATCATCAAGCGCGCGATGCTGGGCGTGCACGCCGACATCGCCGAGCGCGGCCTCGGCTCCAACCTTCTCCTACAGGTGCACGACGAACTCGTGCTCGAGGTGGCGCCGGGCGAGCTCGAGGAGGTCAGCGCGATCGTCAGCGACCGCATGGCGGGCGCGGCGGACCTGACGGTCCCGCTCGAGGTCCAGGTCGGGACGGGCGACAACTGGGACGAGGCGGCGCACTGATGGCCGAGCGCACCGCGACGGTCGCGGCGAGCGTCGGCATCCACGCGCGGCCGGCTTCCCTCTTCGTCCAGGCCGTCAAGGACACGGGCGCCGACGTGACCCTCATCGCCGCTGACGGCCGCACGGTCAACGCGGCGAGCATCCTCAGCGTCCTCTCGCTGGGCATCCCGTTCGGGGCCTCGGTGACCCTCACCTCCGATGACGAGGCGGCGGTCGAGACGCTCGCGAACCTCCTCGAGACCGACCTGGACCAAGCAGAGTAAGAGAGGCACGATCCCATGAGCGACCGCACCCCCACCCCCATCGACGCGATCGCCGAGGGGTGGCTCGACACCTATCTCGAGCACGTTCCCGAGGAGCGCGTCTACCTCGGTCGTTCCGGTCGCGAGGGCGAGTACGCCGACCACTCGCCGGCCGGCGCCGACGCGCTCATCGCCGATGCACGCAAGGCGCTCTCCGCGATCACGGCAGCCACGCCCGTCGACGACGTCGACCGCGTGACGAAGCTCGACCTCGCCCGCGACCTCGAGCTGTCGATCGCCAAGCACGAGGCCGGCTTCGGGCAGCGCGACCTCAACGTCCTCGCGAGCCCGGCGCAGGGTCTCCGCGAGATCTTCGACCTCGTCCCCACCGCGACGGAGGAGGACTGGCAGCACGTCGCCACGCGTCTCGAGAACCTGCCCACCGCGATGGAGGGATACAAGGAAGCGCTGCGTTCCGGTATCGCGGCCGGCAACGTCCCCGCGATCCGCCAGGTCGAGGAGAACATCACCCAGGCGGCGAAGCACGCTGCCGCCGACGGCTTCTTCGCGACCTTCGCCGCCCAAGGAGCCGCCGCCCACGCCGGCCTGCAAGCGCGATTGGAGGCCGGTGCGCGCGCGTCCGCGGAGGCCTACGCGGGCTTCGTCGAGTTCCTGCGCACCGAGCTTGCACCGCACGCGCCCGAGCGGGACGCGGTGGGGCGCGACATCTACGCTCTCGCGTCGCAGGGGTTCCTCGGGGCCGTCGTCGACCTCGACGAGACCTACGAGTGGGGCATCGAGGAGCTCGCCCGGATGACGGATGAGCAGGAGGCGATTGCCCGCGAGATCCTCCCCGGCGCGAGTGTCCAGGAGGCCATCGCCCACCTCGACGCGGATCCGGCCCTCAAGCTTCACGGCACGAAGGCGCTGCAGGAGTGGATGCAGGAGACGAGCGACCGTGCCATCGAGGAGTTGGGGCGCACCCACTTCGACATCGCGCCGGAGATCCGCGCGTTGGAGTGCATGATCGCGCCGACCCAGGAGGGCGGCATCTACTACACGCCGCCGACCGACGACTTCTCGCGGGCCGGCCGGATGTGGTGGAGCGTGCCCGAGGGCATCACCGAGTTCGACACCTGGCGCGAGTTGACCACGGTCTACCACGAGGGCGTTCCGGGGCATCACCTGCAGCTGGGGCAGGCCGTCTACAACAAGGCCCAGCTCAACGCCTGGCGTCGGATCGCCGGCACGAGCGGTCACGCCGAGGGCTGGGCCCTGTACGCCGAGCGCCTCATGGACGAGCTCGGCTACCTGCAGACACCGGCCGATCGCCTCGGGATGCTCGACGGCCAGCGCATGCGCGCGGCCCGCGTCGTCCTCGACATCGGCGTGCACCTGCAGAAGCGCATGCCCGGGTCGCAGGAGATCTGGACCGGCGAGGCCGCGTTCCCCTTCCTGCGCGCCAACGTGAACATGAACGACCAGTTCGTGCGCTTCGAGGTGAACCGCTACCTCGGCTGGCCCGGTCAGGCGCCGTCCTACAAGGTGGGACAGCGGATCTGGGAGCAGCTGCGGGACGAGTACGCCCGTCGCGAGGGTGCGGCGTTCGATGTGAAGGCCTTCCACAAGAAGGCCCTCGACATCGGCGGTGTCGGCCTCGACACGCTGAAGACCGCGATGCTCGACTAGTGCCGTCGCCCTACGAGGCGGCGCTCGACCTCGCCGGCCTGCACCCTCGTCTGCGCGCCTATTTCGGAGCGATCCCGGCGGGGTCAGTCGGTCGGGGGTCGGGGGTGTTTGACTCAGTGGGCACGCCGCGCCGCTGGCTGTGGCCGGTGCTGTCGATCCTCGGGCAGGGCGTGGTGTTCCCGCACTGGGGCGGCAACGTGCCGTTCGCCGTGGTGAACACGCCCGACGGCGGGGAGCTGGCCGGGCGGCGCACCTTCCATTTCTCCGACGGGGACCGCACCATGACCGACCGGATGCGCGTCGTCGACGGCCGCCTCGTGGATGACCTCGGGCATGCTCGCCGGTATCGCGCGACGCTCACCGCGCGGGTCGTGGACGGGGCGCTCACCCTGCGCTCCGAGAGCTTCCGTCTCCGGGTCGGTCGGCTGCACCTTCCGTTTCCCGGTCGCGTGGACCTGGTCGAGCGATGGGACGATGGGAGCGCGCGCCAACACGTTGCCGTGACCATCACGGTGCCGGTCATCGGGCGCGTCTACGAATACGCCGGCTTCTTCACATACGAGGTGACCCCATGACCGACCGCATCGTCATCGCCGGCGCATCGGGCTTCATCGGCCGCCACCTCGTGGAGGCGTTCCGCGCCGAGGGGAAGGACGTCCGGCTGATCGGCCGCAACGGCCCGGACGCGCGTTGGGGCGACACCGACGCGATCGCCGCGCTTCTGGACGGCGCCGACCTGCTCATCAACCTCGCCGGCAAGAGCGTCAACTGTCGCTACAACGAAGCCAACCGGGCCGAGATCCTCCGCTCCCGCATCGACACGACGACGGAGCTCGCCACGGCGATCGGCCGGACCACGACACCGCCGCCCGTCTGGATCAACTCCTCGACGGCGACCATCTACCGCCACGCCGAGGATCGGCCGCAGACGGAGGCGACGGGGGAGATCGGCACCGGCTTCTCGGTCAGCATCGCGACCACCTGGGAGAAGGCGCTGTTCGCCGCCGACCTGCCCGGCACCCGACGGGTGGCGCTGCGCATCGCGATCGTCCTCGGCGACGGCAGCGTCATGACGCCCTACCGCCTTCTCACGCGGTTCGGCCTCGGGGGAGCGCAGCTGGACGGTCGTTGGTTCGCGACGAAGGCCCGGCGCGCTGCGGGCACCTTCCACGAGTTCCGGGCGCGGGGCGGTCGTCAGCGGTTCAGCTGGGTGCACGTCGACGACGTCCTCGGCGCGATCCGCTTCGTCGCGGCTCG
>Ga0247810_10002007_pt1 | contig 11794 bp, 9 predicted proteins | sample UWRJL119311C1_FD_179918 | JGI IMG/M metagenome (GOLD analysis project Ga0247810, IMG submission 179918) | Plant litter microbial communities from Arlington Agricultural Research Station in Wisconsin, United States - UWRJ-L119-311C-1 | ecosystem: Environmental > Terrestrial > Plant litter >...
ACGCCGCAGAAAACTTGAAGCAACCAATTTATTGAACGAAGCTAAGAAATTAGACAAACAAGGAATGCTGAAAGAGCAAATCACAATGATGAAAGATCAAATGAAGAAAATCTAAACTTCTTTAAATTACAATATTTTAAAATCCCAAATTCCAAAAGAGTTTGGGATTTTTTATTTTATTAAAGCTTTATTTTGTCATCCTGAGGCACGAAGGATCGCACTAGTAATTCCGTAAAGTGATGCCGCAATCTTTGTCGAGCTTCTTGTGTGATCCTTCGTACCTCAGGATGACAAGATTGGCTAAAGTATTCTCATGAAAACTGCACTAGCCCCGATAGAAGTGGAAATCCTTTTGTGTCCGCCGCAGCGGACACAAAAGATTGGAACGAATAGCGGGATTAGCTCCTAAAAAAAATTGTATTTATCATAGAAATCAGGATGACAAGATTGTGCGAAATAACTTTGTGCACAGATTGCGCAACTACCTTTGTCAAAGTTTTAAACTTTGACAAAGGTTTTAACCGACAAACATTTGGAATTTGAAATTTTAAAAAAATTGGGATTTTAAAGTTTTCTAATCCTCCAATATAATCGAAGGCAAATTCTCATTCAGCCATTTGTATTTATTCAGGATCATAATATGGGTTCCTCCTTTTACGACAATACAACTGTTGATATATTTTATAGGAAAAACATCATCATGATCGCCGTGAATATGAATCACTTTGGGATCAATTTCATTTCTGTCCCATAAAATAACCGATTCTACCGCCCATTGCAAATACTTAAGATCGCGAACGGCTAAAAACTTCTCGTATAATTTAATTCGTTTATTGATTTTTTCTCCAAAGGAATATTTTGCCAGATTTTCGATATTCAGAATCAATTTCATCGGAATCAGTTTGTAGGCTTTTGTCGTTTTACCAATTTTCATTCTTCTCGGGAATTCGAGATTACTTCTCACACTCGAAATAATAATTACTTTTCGGGCATTGATATGTTTTGCAATTTCCTGAACCAGAATTCCCCCAAACGAAACTCCAATTAAAACCGGATTCTCATGTTTGATATTCTTCGAAATCCGAAGCGCATAATCAGATAAAGACTCTTTTGCCTGCGGAATTTCCCATTCTAACAAACAAACCTCAAAAACAGATTCATCTAATTTGATTCTTTCAAAAATAGCAGGACTAGCTGCCAAACCAGGCATAAAGTATACAGGAATTTTACTCATTTTAATAGAAACAGATTATGGTTACAGCTTTTAATTTCAAGCTAAAATTACTTTTTTTAGCAATATAGACTGCAAATCTTGCACCATAATTAATTTAAACAAAATAATTCTACAAAAAGCACAGTTAATCCAAGCCTTCACAGGACTATCAAAAAATAATTTTATATTGAAAATCAAATGATTACCTTTGCAGTCATTATAACCAATATCAAAAGATCCTTCCAAGATTTTTTGCACAATACTATTAACGTTCTTTTTCTATTATTTTTTTAATTCAATCCCCAAAAAACATGACTAATATGGAACCTATTGAAACTATGGAAATCAAAGACAATACTTTTGCAAGACAATTTGAAACCATAGTCCCTGAAGGATTACTTTCTGTTGAATATTCATTTCAGGAAAAGAAAATCTTTCTCACCAAAATCAACTCACCAGAAGGTTTTGACAATCAAGCATTAATTGATGTAGTACTTAAAAACATCATGGAACTTATTATAGAAAAGAAATTCAGATTAATGCCAATTCATCCAAGAATTGTATTGTTCATCAAAAAAAACCCTCAATACAAGGAATTACTTCCTCCCGGAATTAGAATTTAATTTTTAAAAGTAGCCAATAAGTCTTAGCCATAACCCACCGATTACCATGTAAATAAGTAACATTGTTAATCCGGTGATTAACCCTTTGACCCACCAGCTTTTTAAATCGACGTAGCCGCTCCCAAAGAAAACAGGTGCCGGACCGTGACCATAATGCGTTAAAGTTCCGTAGATTGACCCTACAAATCCAAGCATAAAAGCTAATAGTAAACCCGGAATTCCTAACGAAACACCTACACCAAGTAATGCCGCATACATCGCAGCGACGTGTGCGGTTGCACTTGCAAAAAGATAATGGCTAAAAAAGTATACCAATATAATAATCGGAAAAGCCATTTGCCAGCTTAAGCCTCCAATTTCCGCTTTTACCAAATTACTAAACCAGCCAATAAAACCTAATTCGTTGAGCGAACTGGCCATCATGACCAAAACCGAAAACCAAACGATTGTATCCCATGCGCCTTTTTCGGCTTTTACATCTTCCCAGGTTAAAACTGAAGTAAGCAATAAAATGACCAGACCAATAAATGCAGTTGTAGTAGCATCAATAGAAAACAAATCGCCGGTCATCCATAAAAACAATAAGATAAAGAAAGTCAGCAACATCATCCATTCATCGCGTGTTATTGCCCCCATTTCTTTTAGTTTCTGAGCTGCAATTTGCGGAGCATCTCCCGTTTTCTTTAGCTCCGGCGGATAAATTTTGTATAATACCAGAGGAATTACAAAAAACGCCACCAAACCCGGGACGATAGCTGCAGTTGCCCACGAAATCCAACTAATTTTGATTCCCAGGTTAAGTGCAAATTTTTGACACATAGGATTACTGGCTGTTCCTGTCAGAAACATAGACGATGCAATTAAGTTGGCATTATAACTGCTTAAAGTAAGATAGGATCCTAATTTTCTATGTGTTTCAGGCTGATCAGGCATCGAACCAAAACTCATTGACATCGATTTCATTATAGGATAAATAATTCCTCCTCCCCTTGCGGTATTACTTGGCACAGCCGGAGCCAAAACTAAATCAGCCAATCCTAAACCATACGCAAGACCAAGGGAACTTTTCCCGAATATTCTAATAAACAAGAAAGCGATTCTGTTTCCTAAACCTGTTTTAATAAATCCTCTTGCGATAAAAAACGAAATTCCGATAAGCCAGATTACCTTATCTCCAAAGCCTCTTAATGCCAAAGTAACTGATTTTCCTGCTTCGCCCGGAGCCAAAACCTGCGAAAAAGCTGTTAATGCAATAGCAATCATACACATGGTTCCCATTGGAGCCGCCTTTAAAATAATCCCTAAAATAGTGGCGACAAAAATGGCAAATAAATGCCAGGCTTCGATAACTACTCCATCGGGTGCCGGAATTAACCAAATTGCAATTCCAACTACAAGTGTAATTATGGCTTGAGGAATTTTTACTTCTTTCATAAGATGAAAATTAAATTAAACTAAAGTCTGCACTGAAACTGAATTAGAAATAAGTTGTCACTATAGTACGTTGTATTAGGAATATCTTTATCGAATTTATCGATTTCAAATCCCATCTCAATCCTGCCTGTATATGCTTTACCAAATTCAAGACTTATCATGGGCGTATAAGTCCTTCTTAAATTTGGGCTTGTCTTAAAATTATTATCAAAGGATTCAAATCGGCAAGATAGTTCCAGTGAGGTCAGTTTTTTATAGTCTACGAGATATCTTAGATTAGGTAAAAAATAAATACCGCGCATTTGGTAATCATCAATTTTCGCAGTTCTGCCTTCCGGAGGTAAAGAAAAATATAAATTTTGATTCGTTCCCTGTTTGTACTCAATTTGCAAATCGAAAGTAAATTTATCTGTAAGCTTAAAATCACTGGTAATATCTGCTCCTACGGCAAAAACCTTTTGATCAGACCTTTTTCCAATTCCACCATTTAGACCCAAATTTATTTTATGCACTTTTGATAATCCAAAAACCCATCTTGTAGCATATTGCTTTCCGTTATCATTATCCATTTCCTGATTTCTTCCATTACCGTTTAAAACAGAAATAGCATAACTCACAGGGATTTTACCAACATCAACAGACCCGGTTGCAGACGCTCCGATTTGAAAACTCGTCCATCCGTTTTTTCCAAATTCATAATACTGATTAGAGAAATCAAATGATTTTATAATATCTACGGGAACTAATTCCTCAATACCAAATGCAGGACGAAACTGACCTCCCGTTAAAGCTAAATATTTACTAAAAGTATATTTCGCATAAGCATTTTCAAGTACCTTTCCTTTAGGATCTGATTTAAAATCGGCCAGATTTACTAAAATCACAACTTCTGTTGCTTCACTTAGTTTTGTATTTAGTCCTACACGCATTCTTTTTATATCAAACGAACTTTGGGTAACCTCACCAGTCGAATGATGAACTCCTAAAACATCTACATTTTCACCAAAACTTTCTAAATATCTGGCCTGCAAAAGACCTTTAAATTGAAACTGAGGATACTTAACAGTACTCTCCTCTGCTGCCGCTGGTGTAGTAAGCGTTTGAGCATTCATGAAAAGTGGTATTATAAAAAAGACAAAAACAACTATTGCGTGTAGATTTTTACTCATAAGTGTCACACTAAAAAATTAAACCAATATTAGCAATCGTTAAAAACCTAAATTACTGTCTTCTATTTGAACTTCCGTTTGTCGGTCTAGTCGTTGCTGGTCTTGCTGCAGGACGAGTTACGGGTTGTGTTGGTCTAACAGTCGGGCGTGTAGATGGATTAGTTGGCGTAACTGGGCGTGTAGTTGGGCGTGTTACAGGCTGTGTTGGACGTACAGCAGGTCGCGTTGAAGGATTCGTGGGATTTACAGGACGTGTTACAGGTCTTGTTGTATTCCCGGGTCTTGTCGATGGATTTGTTGGACGCGTTACAGGTCTGGTTGTATTTCCTGGTCTTGTTGAGGGATTTGTTGGACGGGTTACGGGTCTTGTTGTATTTCCCGGTCGCGTTGTATTCCCTGGTCGTGTTGGCCTTGTAGAAGTAACCGGAGCAGGTCTTTTATAATCCCTGCCATTATAGGTCGTATTATAACGTCCGTTAGTTCTGTTATCCCTAACGATTACAGATGTATTTCTTCTTGACACATAGTTATTATAATATCTTGGGTTTCTAACAACTGCAGTTCTGCGATAATAAGGACTTCTGTAATAATGTCCGTGATATCCCCAATAATCATGGTAGTAAACCGGGCGCCACGGACGCCAGTAAGGAGGATAATATCCCCAATGCCACGGAGATCTATAAACAACATATACTGGAGAAAATAAAAACAATACTACCGGCCATGCACTCACACTTGTACTTACATAACTCGGATTAGTGGTTGTTGTATTATAATTATTGGTTGTGTTATTATTTACAATTACAGTACCATCACCTTTGTAACCGGGATTTGGCGTGCCTGAAACATTATCCGAAGGTTCTACAATATAATTTTTACCATATAAATCTTCATCGCCAATGGCCTGAACATGTACATTGTTCTTTTTATCCTTATCAACTTCGATAACAGCGACATCCTGAGTTTCGGTATTATTTACGGCAACCTGAAGTACAATTACATGTGTATTTCCTTCTTTATGACTCTCGATCTCGATATAATCTATTTCTCCATCATTATTTAAGTCTAAATTATTCACCTTATTTTCCGGATCATTTAATGCTTTTTCAAAATCTTCTAAAGTTTTAGATTTTTGAAAAATATCCACTACCGCGTACAAATTAAGATTGTCACCCGGCAAACCTAAAGCAACAGGTTCATTATCTGTTTGAGAAAATGCAGAGAGACTACATAAACTACTCATTACAATAGCAAAAAATAAGAAGCACTTTTTCATATTAATAATTAGTTAAGCAGGATTATGATGACTAAGGTATAAAAAAAATGTAAGAATTTAACACTATTACTTAACTTTCTAAAATTCAGACAAAAAGCCATTAAAAAATATCTCTCTTTTAAACCAGTATTATTATTTGGCAGAAAAAACTTTTAAAAATCACTAAATACAAGCTTTACTATTTTCTCGAAAAAAAAAGCACAAGATCTCTCTTGTGCTTTTTTATTAGAATTAAAATCTTTAAATAATAATTAAATCTTATAACAATTCAACCAATCCAAAACCTACAATAACTGCTGTCCAGACTGCAATCATACCCGGAATCATAAAACTATGATTTAATATCCATGAACCCGCTTTTGTTGTTCCGGATCTGTCAAAATTGATTGCTGCCAAATCGCTTGGGTAAAAACAGAAAAAGAAATAGGCATATGAAGCGGGAATACAAGCTATCAATACCGGTGTAGGAATTCCTAAAGAAATTCCCAAAGGCATAATAACCAACAATGTCGCTGCCTGACTTTTCAGGAATGCAGAAGCGCAAAACATAGCCAGAGCAAATGTCCACGGATGTGCCGTAACCGTTTCGCTAATAAGTGATAAAATATAGGGTTTGTTATTTTCTATAACGGTATCACTCATCCAGGCAATACCAAAAATCATAATAGCTGCGACCATACCTGCATTGAAAACTTTGGTATCAGAAATACTTTTTGCTGATATTTTTGTAGCAAAAAGTATGATTGCACCAACTGCCAACATTACAAATTGCAATACAATACTCATTTTTAAAGGATTTCCTTCTTTATCTAGCGGAAGTATGGCTTCGGGAAAAATCGCAATAATTACAATTCCTAAAATTCCAAGCAGGAAAAGCGCTAAAGCAGTTTTAGATTTTTTTCCGAATTTGTTAGTTTGCGCTTCCAAATCTCCAAAAATATATTTTCTCTGTTCTTCATCTTTTATTTTTTCCTGAAAAATTGGATCATTTTCTAAATCTTTTCCTCTTTTTAAACTCCAAAGTGCCGCAAGAAGCAAACCGGCAAGACAAGACGGAATTGTAATTTTAAGAATATCGATAAGACTAACATGCAAATTGGCTGCTGCAAAAATCCCGACCAAAGCTGCCGCTGCTGCCGAAATTGGGCTCGCCGTAATCCCTAACTGACTGCAAATTGCGGCCATTGCCATTGGACGTTCCGGACGAATTTTATTCTTAATAGAAACATCATAAATAACCGGCAATAACGGATAAACTGCATGTCCTGTACCTACCAGCATGGTAAGCGTAAAACTTGTTAACGGTGCCAGGAAAACAATTTTATTTGGATTTTTACGAAGCAATTTTTCAGCATAACTCACAATTAAATTTAATGCTCCGGTCGCTTCTAATGATGATGACGTTGTAACTACCGCTAGAATAATCAGCATCACCTCTATTGGAGGTTTTCCCGGTTCTACTCCATATAAAAACACTAATAAGGTAACTCCTAAACCACCAAGCATTCCCAACGCGATACCTCCATATTTTATTCCGAAATAAATAATTACCAGCAGCAAGACCAGTTGACTCCAAAACAAAAACGGAGCATTTGCCGGTATTGCTTTTTCGGAATCTGTCGAAGCTTTTTTGACAGTTTCATTTTGTGCCTTTGAAGGTGTTGCAATCTCTTTTTGAACAGTTATTTTTGAATCTGAAGGAACTGAAACCTGAGCTATGGTTTGCTCTGCAATAATCTCTTTTTTGTCTGTTCTATTTGCAAAAGAAAGATTGATTCCTGCAATTGCAAAAAAGAGACAAAGTACTATTTTGATACTTGTTTTCATTTTTATTTTAAATTATTGATTAGTTAATATTTGTGTAGCAAAACACTACGCAATAGTTTAATTTCTAGAAAAATCTTCCTTGAAATTGTATGATAAATAGGTTGTTATCGTATGCTGTAGTATTGGCGACGTTTCGTTTGTAATTATCGAACTGCATTCCCATTTCGATACGTCCCGTGTACCCTTTTCCAAATTCCAGACCTGCCATTGGCGTATAGGTTTGTCTGGCATTTGAATTGATTTTAAAACTTCTGTCAAAATATTCATATCGACACGAAAATTCTATGGCGGTTAATTTTTGGTATTTAATTTCATACCTTAAATTGGGTAAGAAATAAGCACCACGCATTTCGTAATCATTTATATTTCCTGTTCTGGATTCTGCAGCTAGAGAATAATATAAGTAGTGGTTTATTCCTTGTTTGCCTTCAAGCTGAGTTTGTAATATTAGTTTATCTGCCAATTTAAAATCGGCTGTAAGATCTAAGGCAACTGCAAAAACTTTGGTATTAAAAACTTCACCGATACCACCATTAATACCAAAATTGATATTGTGTTTTTTATTCAATTCGAAAGCAAAACGCGAAGAGTATTGTTTACCATCGTCTTTGTCTGATACCTGATTTCTGCCATTTCCGTTTACGACAGAAAATGCATAACTAACAGGAAGCTTTCCTAAATTAAACCCTCCAAATACAGAAGCTCCAATTTGAAAACTTGCCCAGCCATTATTACCAAACTCTGTGTATTGATTAGAATAATCGAATGATCTAAGGATATCAGCAGGATTTAGTTCCTCAAGTCCAAAAGCGGGTCTAAACTGACCTGCCATAAGACCAATATTTTTATTAAAAATATATCTTGCAAAGGCATTTTCAAGAATCTTGTTTTTAGGATCTGATTTTACGTCTGCAAAATTTGCCAGAACAACAATATCAAATCCATCGCTTAATTTGGTTGTAAGCCCCAGACGCATTCTTTTTATATCGAATGTATCTTCGACCCCTTCACCATCTGAATGCTGTAGTCCGGTGGCAGCATCTATACCAGGTGTAAAACCACTTAGATAACGCCCCTGAAAAAGTCCCTGAACTTTAAATTGAGGATATTTTACTTCGCTTTGGGCATTTGAATCTGTAGTTTGCCCATTCGAGAAAAAGGGAAATAAAAAGATTAGAAGTGCAATCTTTTTTGAGAAAAACTTATTTAAAATGTTCATGATAAAAGTTTAGATTTATTTTACTTTAATAAAAATTAAGCTACATATAGCTCTGTTTTGCTCTATTAAAATTATCTAATCCTTACAGCTACAATTCTGATTTATATCATGTTTTTAACATTTATTTAATAATCATTTTTCTACATTTTTTAACAAAAAAAAGGCGCAAGAATTAACTAACGCCCTTTGTATTATTATATTTTTAACTAGATTACTTCTCGATCTCTCTCATAGAATCCATTTTTTTATGCGCAAGGAAACCTGCTACATCTTCAAAATGTTCTTTCACACGTTTGTTTCCAAACTCAAAAACTTTAGTTGCTAATCCGTCAAGGAAATCACGGTCGTGAGAAACCAGGATCAGAGTTCCGTCAAAGTCACGTAAAGCATCTTTGATAATGTCTTTGGTTTTCATGTCAAGGTGATTCGAAGGCTCATCCAGAATCAATAAATTAACAGGTTCCAACAATAATTTGATCATTGCCAAACGTGTTTTTTCTCCTCCGGAAAGCACTTTTACTTTCTTTGTTATATCATCTCCCTGAAACATAAATGCTCCAAGAATATTTTTTATTTGTGTACGAACATCTCCAACTGCAATATTGTCGATTGTTTCAAAAATTGTAGCATTTTCATCTAATAATGAAGCCTGATTTTGAGCAAAATATCCAATTTGAGAATTGTGTCCAATTTCTACACTTCCTTCATCGATACCAATTTCTTTCATGATCGCTTTGATCATGGTCGATTTTCCTTCACCATTTTTACCTACAAAGGCAACTTTTTCACCTCTTTCGATCACAATATTAGCATCTTTAAAAACTACGTGATCTCCGTATGATTTAGAAAGCTCCTTAACTACAACAGGATATTGTCCTGAACGGGCTGCCGGTGGAAATTTTAATTTTAATGCAGAATTATCTACTTCATCAACCTGAACAATAACCAACTTTTCAAGCATTTTAACACGAGACTGAACGGCATCTGTTTTAGAGAATGTTCCTTTAAAACGATCAATAAATGCTCTGTTATCAGCAATCATTTTTTGTTGCTCGTCGTATGCTTTTTGTTGGTGCACGCGACGGTCTTTTCTTAATTCTAAGTAATGAGAATATTTTGCTTTATAATCGTAAATTCTTCCCATTGTAACTTCAATAGTACGGTTTGTAATATTGTCTACAAACGCTCTATCGTGCGAAATTACTACAACCGCTTTCGCTGAGTTGATTAAGAAGTCTTCCAGCCATTGAATACTTTCGATATCCATGTGGTTGGTTGGCTCATCCAGTAAAATCAAATCCGGTTTTTGAAGTAAAATTTTAGCCAATTCGATACGCATTCTCCATCCTCCTGAAAATTCTGAAGTCTGACGTGTAAAATCTTCACGCTCAAAACCTAAACCAACCAATATTTTTTCAACTTCTGCTTCGTAATTTACTTCTTCGATTGCATAAAACTTTTCACTTAAGTCAGAAACTCTTTCGATCAATTTCATGTAAGCATCACTTTCATAATCGGTACGAACAGTTAATTGTTCGTTGATTTCATCGATTTCGGCTTTCATTTTAAAAATCTCACCAAAAGCCTTAGACGCTTCTTCCATTACAGTCGATCCGTCTTTTGTTAATAAATGCTGAGGCAAATAAGCCACAACAGCATCTTTTGGAGTCGAAATACTTCCGGTTGAAGGTTTGCTTTGACCTGCAATTATTTTTAAAAGTGTCGATTTTCCCGCACCATTTTTACCCATAAGGGCAATTTTATCATTTTCATTTATAGCAAAAGAAACATCGCTAAATAATGTAGTTCCACCAAACTGAACCGAAATATCGTTAACTGTAATCATTTAGATTTTTAGATTTTAGACTGCTTAGAGTATTAGATTTCTTAGCAAGTGCTTTTTTGAAGGTGCAAAGATAGATTTAATTAGAGAATGTGGCAATTAGAATTCAAGATTTTAGAGAGACTTAGACTTCTTAGACTTTTAGAAATTATCAAAAAAACACCAAACATTAAGCGGTACACTTTAAAATCTAAGAAGTCTAAAAATCCAACAATCTAAGAAGTCTGTCAAAATTCCCAAATGTTTCCAGAAATGAGATGTTATTTTGAGCTTGTATTCTTACATTTGAATTACATAAAACAGGCAAAAGATGAAAATTTTAATAATAGAAGATGAAGCAGGTTTACGTGAAGTGGTGCAACAATCACTTGAAAAAGAGAAATATATTGTAGAAACTGCACATGATTATATTTCAGGATTTGACAAACTTGGATCTTATGATTACGATTGCATCCTGATTGATATTATGTTACCTAACGGCAGCGGATTGGATTTACTTCAGGAAATTAAAAAGCAAAAAAAACAGAGTGCCGTGATTATTATTTCGGCAAAAGATGCTGTTGATGATAAAGTGAAAGGACTGGATTTAGGTGCCGATGATTATTTGAGTAAACCTTTTCATTTATCAGAATTACATGCCCGAATAAAGTCGGCAATGCGGAGAAACAATCATAATGGAGATAATCTTATTATCTGGAAAAACATCACACTTTCTCCGGAACAAAGAACGGTTTTGATCGAAAATAATACATTGGTTTTAAACCGAAAAGAGTTTGATTTACTATATTATTTCATCATTAACCCAAACAGATTAATTAATAAAACAGCGATTGCTGAATATGTTTGGGGCGATCATACGGATCAGGCAGACAATTTGGATTTTGTATATTCGCAGATTAAAAATCTTCGTAAAAAACTGAAAGAAAGTAATGCCGAAATTGATATTCAGGCTGTTTACGGTATTGGATATAAAATGAGTTAATGAAATTACAAAATTATACACTTCGCTATCTGGCAGTCACGCTGCTTCTCGTTATCCCAATATGGGCAGGAATTTTCTATGTGCTAATTTTAGATGAAGTCTACGACAATATTGACGACGACTTAAAAAACTCAAAAATCATTATTGTTCGCCACGCTTTCGCGGATAGAAAACTGTTAAATTCTCCTGAATTTGGAATCAATAAATT
>Ga0247810_10002008_pt1 | contig 11793 bp, 11 predicted proteins | sample UWRJL119311C1_FD_179918 | JGI IMG/M metagenome (GOLD analysis project Ga0247810, IMG submission 179918) | Plant litter microbial communities from Arlington Agricultural Research Station in Wisconsin, United States - UWRJ-L119-311C-1 | ecosystem: Environmental > Terrestrial > Plant litter >...
CGAGGTAGAGGTCGCCGTTGGGTCCGCCGCCGGGCCCGACCTCACCCTGCTCCTGCAGCTGGAGGCGCAGGCCGGTGTCGACGCCGGCCGGGATGTCGACGGGGATCGTCCGGGTCGCACGGACGCGCCCCTGGCCCGCGCAGGTCACGCAGGGGTTCTGGATGATCGTGCCGTAGCCGCGGCAGGATCCGCACGGGCTCGAGGTCATGATGTTGCCGAGCAGGCTGCGAACGGCCCGCTGGATCTGGCCGGAGCCGTGGCACATGTCGCACACGGTCGGGGACGTGCCGGGCGCACAGCAGGTGCCGTCGCAGGTCTCGCAGAGGACGGCCGTGTTGACCTCGATGTCGCGGTGGGCGCCGAACATCACCTCGACCAGCTCCACCTCCAGGCGCAGGAGCGCGTCGCCGCCACGCTCGGTCCGCGAACGCGGCTGGCCGCCGCTCGGGCCGCCGGCCCCGCCGCCGAAGAAGGTCTCGAAGATGTCGCCGAAACCACCGAAGCCGCCGGCCCCGCCGAAGCCCGAGGACCCGCCGTTGTCGTAGCTCTGGCGCTGGGTCGGGTCGCTCAGCACGTCGTAGGCGTGCGTGACCTCCTTGAACTTCTCCTCCGCGTCCTTGCCCGGGTTGACGTCGGGGTGGAACTCACGGGCGAGACGGCGGTACGCCTTCTTGATCTCCTCCGGCGTCGCGCTTCTGTCGACACCGAGAACCTCGTAGTGGTCTGCCAAAATCCGTTTCCTAGTCCTCACCGAGTAGTCGCGACAGGTAGCGCGCCACGGCACGCACCGCCGCCATGTTGTTCGAATAGTCCATGCGGGTCGGGCCGAGCACACCGAGGCGCGCGATCGTCCCTCCCGAAGCCGTGTAGCCGCTCGAGAGCACGCTCGTCTCGCCGAGACCGAATTCGGCGTTCTCGCGACCGATGGTCACCGCGACGCCGTTGCGGTCGAGCTCGACCTCACTGAAGAGCTTGAGCAGGGTCACCTGCTCCTCGATCGCCTCGAGGACCGGGTAGATGCTGCCCGAGAAGTCATCCTCGGTCCGGACCAGGTTCGCCGCACCGGCCATGACGAGCTTCTCCTGGCGATTGGCCGCGAGGTGGTCGAGGAGGCGGGCGGTGACGGCGGTGACGAAGGCGGCGCGCTGCGGCGGCACCTGCGTGGGGAAGGCCGTGAGCGCCGCAGCGGCCTCCACGAGACCGAGACCGCCGAGCGCGGAGTTGAGGCGCGAGCGCAACTCGGCCACGTACTCCGTGTCCATGTCGCTCGCGATGTCGAGGACGCTCTGCTCGACCCGGCCGCTGTCGGAGATGAACACGACCATGAGGCGGCGTTCGCTGAGAGGGACGAGCTCGACGTGGGTCACCCGCGACTTCGCGAGGGAGGGGTACTGCACCAGAGCGACGTGGTTGGTGAGCTGCGAGAGGAGCCGGACCGTTCGGGCGAGCACGTCGTCGAGATCGGCCGCCTGGTCGAGGAAGGTCTCGATCGCCTGACGTTGTCCGGTGCTGAGCGGGCGGAGGTCGGCGAGTTGGTCGACGAAGAGCCGGTAGCCCTTGTCGGTCGGCACGCGGCCGGATGAGGTGTGCGGGGCCGCGATCAGCTCCTCCTCCTCGAGAAGTGCCATGTCGTTGCGGATCGTGGCAGCGGACACCCCGAAGGAGTGCCGCTCGACGATTGACTTGGAGCCGACGGGCTCACGCGACGCGACGTAGTCCTGCACGATCACCCGGAGGACCTGGAGGCTGCGCTCGGAGACCATGGCGACCCACCCTCCGTGTCATTGGCACTCAACGATTCCGACTGCCAATTGTACCGTGCACCCGGCCCGGGTGCCTGTTACCGCATGCGGCGGGGCGTTGCACCGATCGTTATCCAAGCGCTACCTTGTCTGCTGTACCACGCGCCCCGCGTTCGAGGGGTGCGCGGCGCCGCCCCCGCGTTCACCAACGCGAGGACACTCCCTCGTTCACCTGAAAGGCAACGACCACAATGACCGAACCGACTCCCGCTCCGGCCCCGCAGCCCGCCCCCCAGCCTGCTGGCCCGCTCAGCGCTGAGGATGACGCTCTCTACGCGAAGCTCTCCCACATCCTCGGAATCCTCGGCATCCTGCCGTCGCTCATCATCTTCCTCGTCTTCAAGGACCGCGGCGCCCGCACCCGCGTCGAGTCCAAGGAGGCCCTCAACTGGCAGATCACGGTCCTCGGCGCCTACATCGCGCTGTGGATCGTCGTCGGCATCCTCTCGGCGATCATCGGTGTCGCCACGGCGACCTCGTACTCCTCCGCCCTCGCCGGCGCGGGAATCATCAGCCTGCTCTCGCTGCTGCCCGGCCTCGTCTGGATCGCCAACGTGGTCTTCTCGATCATCGGCTTCGTCAAGGTCAACCAGGGCGGTTCCTACCGCTACCCGGTCGCCATCCGACTGGTCAAGTAACACCGTTATCAGGAAGGGCCCCGGCGTTCGCGCCGGGGCCCTTCCTCGTGTCGCTTAGGGCAGAAGACGGCGGACGACGGCGTCGGCGAGGAGACGACCGCGCAACGTGAGCACCACCCGTCCGCGAAGCGCGTCCGCCGGCTCGACGAGACCGTCGGCGATGAGGCCTGCGACGGCCGTTCGCCCCGAGGAATCGAGCTCGCTCGTGGGCAGACCCTCCCTGATCCGGGTTCCCAGGAGGACCCGCTCGACGCGTTGCGCCTCCGCATCGAGGGTCTCGCGACCGGCGCCGGGTGAGTGCCCGACCGAGAGCCGGTCGGCGTAGGCGGATGGGTGCTTGACGTTCCACCAGCGGACCCCGCCGACGTGGCTGTGCGCACCGGGTCCCGCACCCCACCAGTCGTGCCCCCGCCAGTAGGCGAGATTGTGCCGACTGACCTGGTCCGGACGCGCGGCCCAGTTGCTGACCTCGTACCAGCCGTATCCGGCCTCGCCGAGCAACCTGTCGGCGAGCTCGTACATATCGGCCTGCAGATCGTCGTCGGGTTGCGCGACCTGCCCGCTGCGGATCTGCCTGGCGAGCTTGGTCCCATCCTCGACGATCAGCGCGTACGCGCTGACATGGTCGGGTCGCTGCGCGATCACATGCTCGAGGGATGCCCGCCAGTCGGCGAGGGACTCCCCCGGCGTGCCGTATATGAGGTCGAGGCTCACCGCGAGTCCCGCCTCCCGCGCCCACGCGACCACCAGAGGGATGCGAGCGGGATCGTGCGTGCGCTCGAGCGTGGCGAGAACGTGCGGGACCGCTGACTGCATGCCGAAAGACACGCGGGTGAAGCCGCCGGCGCGGAGGGCCTGCAGGTAGTCGAGGTCGACGGAATCCGGGTTGGCCTCCGTGGTCACCTCGGCCCCCGGGGCGAGCCCGAAGGCGTCCACGACGGAGCCGAGCATCGCCACCAGGTCGGACGCGGGCAGCAGCGTAGGCGTCCCTCCGCCGAAGAAGACCGTGCTCGCCGGTCGCCGCGGAAGGTCGGCCAGCACCTCCTGCGCAATGGCGAGCTCCTGCTCGACCTGTCCGGCGTAATCGCTCCGGCGGGCGCCGCGCAGCTCCTCCGAGGTGTAGGTGTTGAAGTCGCAGTAGCCGCAGCGGACCCGGCAGAACGGCACATGGACGTAGACGCCGAAGGGACGGTCCTGAGCGCCCACCGCCGAGGACTCCGGGAGACGCCCGTCGAGCGGCGCCGGATCGGCGAGCGGCAGAGCGGAGGGCATTGGTCGATTGTCCCATCCGGACGATGGGAGCATGGACGCGTGAGCACAATCATCCTCTGGGACGTCGACGGCACGCTGGTCCTCAACGGCAAGGACGCCGGCAACCTCTACCACGAGGCGATCGAACTCGCTGTCGGCCACCCGATCGCGAACCGTCTGCCGAACACCCACGGCAAGACCGACGGCCAGATCCTCCGCGAATCGCTCGAGGCACACGGCCTGGACGCCGACCTCCACGCCTCGGCCAGCCGCCACCTCGACGAGCTCTCCCGACTCCGGCACGAGAACGGCAATCACCGCGAGCTCGCCCCTGGCGTCGCCGAGGCGCTCACCGCCACGGCCGCAGCCGGATACCGCAATGCCCTCCTCACGGGCAACTCCGCCAATCGCAGCCGCTACAAGGTGACCGGCGCCGGACTGTCCGCCGACCTGTTCGAATGGGATCACTCCTATTTCGGCGATGTGACGCCGGTCCGGTCCGATCTCACCCTGCGCGCCGCGGCGGAGCATCCGGACGACGTCCTGGTGATCGTCGGCGACACCCTCGGCGACGACGTGGCCGCGACCGCCGCCGGGCTTGCCTTCATCGCCGTCGCGACCGGCGTCTTCGCGGCGGAACAGCTCCGGGAGACGAACGCGATCGTCGTCGTGGAAGACCTCGCGACCGGTCTCGACGCCGTTCTGACGGCCCTCGACGGGCTCCGAAACTGACGAGATCGCGTTTCGGCGTCGTTACATCACGTTACTTTTGAGTTCCAGTTCTGAAGAATTCACCCTGTTGAGGCCACATCTGCTATATCGTTGGCGACAATCGCCTGCACTCAGTGATGAATGCTCGCGGGCGGCCTCGACAATCGGGGCCAGATTGAAATGCTCCTGGAGGAGTTCTAAACATGGCAACAGGCACCGTTAAGTGGTTCAACGCAGAGAAGGGCTTCGGCTTCATCGCTCCCGAGGATGGAAGCCCCGACGTGTTCGCTCACTACTCGGCCATCACGGGTTCGGGCTACAAGTCGCTCGATGAGAACCAGAAGGTCGAATTCGAGATCACCCAGGGCCCCAAGGGCCCGCAGGCGGAGAACATCCGCCCCTTCTAGTCTTTGGACTGAAACAGTAGGCGTTCCGGCACCAGCCGGGGCGCCTACTGCGTTTAACCCGCACGCCCCGACGACGCCGGGCACGCTCAGCGCGTGCGACGCAGGTGATCGATGCGCGCCTGGAGCTGGGCGACCGTCGCCTTGGAGACCTCCGGTCCACCGCACTGACGACGCAGCTCGGCGTGGATGTGCCCGTGCGGTTGTCCCGTCGCTTTGGAGCGTGCACCCACCAGACCCTGGAGGACACGACGCTGGTCCTTGAGGGTGCGGTACAACGCGGGCGCCGGCTTCTCCTCCGGTGGCAGCAGCCGCTCGCGCTCCTTGGCGCGCCGCGACTGACGGGCCTGCCGGGCCTGCAGCACCTCGCGCACCTGGTCGGGCTCGAGGATGCCCGGGATCCCGAGGAACTCGTGCTCCTCGTCGCTGAGCATCTCCGCCGCGAAACCGAACTCTGCCCCGTCGAAGAGGACGCGATCGAAGTTCGCGTCGGACTCGAGAGCCTTCCAGTCGTACTCCTCGGCCATGCTCTCGGAAGCGCTCTCGCTCCGCTCGGCCTCGACGAGGAGATCGTCGTCGAGCAGCTTGTCGCCGGTGTCGCGATCGAGCGCGTGATCGCGCTCCATCTCGAGAGCGTGGGCGAGATCGAGGAGCGTCGGGACGCTCGGCACGAAGATCGACGCCACCTCACCACGGCGTCGAGCCCGCACGAAGCGTCCGACGGCCTGGGCGAAGAACAGGGGCGTGGAGGCGGAGGTCGCGTACACACCCACGCAGAGGCGTGGAACGTCGACGCCCTCCGACACCATCCGGACCGCGACGAGCCAGCGGGTGGTCCCCTCGGAGAAGGTCTCGATCCTCTGGCTGGCGGCCTTCTCATCGGAGAGGACGACGGTAGGCTGCTGGCCGGTGATCCGGAACAGGATCTCGGCGTAGGCCCGGGCGTTCGCCTGGTCCGTCGCGATGACGAGGCCGCCGGCATCCGGGATGTGCTCGCGCACCTCCGTGAGGCGCCGATCCGCGGCGGCGAGGACGGAGGGCATCCACTCCCCCTCCGGCGAGAGGGCTGTCCGCCAGGCCTGAGCGGTGACGTCCTTGGTGTCTCCCTCGCCGAGGCGGGCCTCCATCTCGTCGCCGGTACGGGCACGCCAGCGCATCCTGCCCGCGTAGGCCATGAACAGCACCGGGCGCACGACGCCATCGGCGAGTGCCCGGCCATAGCCGTAGTTGTAGTCCGTCACCGAGGTGCGGATGCCGGCGTGATCGGGCGCGTAGGTGACGAAGGGGATGGGCGCGGTGTCGCTCCGGAACGGCGTGCCGGTCAGGGACAGACGCCGCGTCGCCGGGCCGAAGGCCTCGCGGATCGCATCACCCCAGCTGAGGGCGTCCCCGCCGTGGTGGACCTCGTCGAGGATCACGAGGGTGCGCTCGGACTCGGTGATGCGCTTATGCAGTTCCGCCTTGATCCCGACCTGCGCGTAGGTGACGGCCATGCCGTGGAAGCGACGACCGCCGAAGGCGTCCCCGTTGCGGAACTCGGGGTTCAGGCGGATCCCGACCCGGTGTGCGGCATCCGCCCACTGGCGCTTGAGGTGCTCGGTCGGGGCGACCACCGTCACCTTGTCGACGACGCGGCGAGCCAGGAGCTCTGTCGCGAGACGGAGGGCGAAGGTCGTCTTGCCGGCGCCGGGGGTCGCCGCGGCAAGGAAGTCACGGGGCTCGGTCGCGAAATAGTGGTCGAGGGCCTCGGCCTGCCAGGCACGGAGGCGGCTCGCCGTGCCGCGTGCTGCGCGCTCCGGGAAGGAGGGCGACAGATGCTCCGCGGCGAACGTCCCGACGGTTCTCGGGGAGTGCGGAGTGGTGTCGGTCACTTGATAGGACTTTAGTCCACGTCACCGACAGGCCTGGAGATCTCCTCCTGCAGGTCGGTCTCGATCCGTCGACCGTTCCTGTGGTGGAGGAGGGACGCGGGCGTCATGACGCCGCGTCCGAAACGCTCGGTGACGGCGTCCATGACGCCCTCCGTCTGCGTCCAGGTCTCATCGTCGTCCCACAGGGCACCGGAGCCGCCCTCGCCGAGTTGTTCGGCCCGGACACCGATGAGCCTGATCGCGTCCTGCTGGCGCCCCAGGGCACGCCACAGCACGAGAGCCTCCTCGTAGATGCGCCGCCCGGTCGACGTCGGCTCGGTCATGGTGCGTGAACGGGTGACGGTGCTGAAGTCGGAGAACCGCACCTTGATCGAGACCGTGCGTCCGTGCTGACCGGCACGGCGCAGCCGTTCGGCGACCATGCCGGACAGGCGGAGCAGTTCTCGGTGGATGACCCGTTCGTCCGTCACATCCGTCGAGAAGGTCTCCTCGTGGCCGATGCTCTTCTCCGCTGCCCGTGTCTCGACGACGCGCGGGTCGCGGCCCCAGGCGAGGTCGTGGAGACGCTGCCCGGCCGCCTCCCCGATCATGCGCCTCAGGCGCTCGACGGGTACCTCGGCCAGGTCGCCGATGGTGGCGAGCCCGAGGCTCTTGAGCGTCGCCTCGGTCTTGGCCCCCACCCCCCAGAGCTGCGAGACCGGAAGCGGGTGGAGGAATCCGACGGTCTCCGTGGACGGCACGACGAGAAGGCCGTCGGGCTTCGAGAGCCCGGAGGCCAGTTTGGCGACGAACTTCGTGGATGCGGCGCCGACGCTGCACACCAGACCCGTCTCCGCCCGCACGCGCTCACGGAGGATGCTCGCGACCTGCACGGGGCTGCCGATCAAACGCCGGGCGCCTGCGACGTCGAGGAAGGCCTCGTCGATGCCGAGCCGCTCGACGGACGGGGTGAGTTCGTCGCAGATCGCGAACACTCGACGCGAGTAGTGCTGGTAGGCCGCGAAGTGCGGCTCGAGGATGACCGCCTGCGGGCACCGGCGCTTGGCGATCGCGAGCGGCATGGCGGAGTTGACCCCGAAACGCCTGGCCTCGTACGTGGCCGCTGTGACGACCGAGCGGGGGCCGTCATGCGCGACGATGACGGGAAGGCCGCGGAGGTCGGGACGGGAGAGCAGTTCGACCGACGCGAAGAAGGCGTCGAGGTCGACGTGGAGGATCGTGGCCGTGCTGTCGTCGACGGGGCCGGTGGTCACCTGGCGCGATGATCCGTCCTGTTTACCCACGGGTCCATCCTCGCACCGGGCACCGACGCCACGCCGCACCTGTTAAACGCCACCGCGCCCGGCGTCCCCCTGTGGGAGGACCTGCCGGGCGCGATGTACGCGGTACCTGTGATCAGGCGCGGCGCGAACCGCGGGTGACCAGGCCGTAGATGAAGAGCACCAGCACCGAGCCGAGGATCGCAACGATCCACGTCTGCAGCGACCAGAACTCCTCGAGTCCGATACCGAAGATCGCACTACCGATGAATCCACCGAGCAGCGCGCCTACGATGCCGAGGACGATCGTGATGATCCATCCCCCGCCCTGACGGCCGGGGAGGATTGCCTTTGCAATCGCTCCAGCGATGAGTCCAAGAACAATCCAACCGATGATTCCCATGATGACCTCCCAGTCGGTCATTTTTTCCGGCCCCGGGTCTCGAGGCCGGTACCGAGCTTGACAGTCCCCTCGAACAGGGGGCAAGCCCTTTGGCTGGCTGTTGTCTGGGCGTTTCCTAGAGTCTGATGTGTGCGGCTTGGCGAGAAACTGTCAAGAGGTGCGAACATGGGTGTCATGTCCCAGCTTCATCCGTGGCGCCGCTATGTCGCGATCGGCGACTCCTTCACCGAGGGCATCGGTGACCCGGAGCCGGGCAGTCCCGGTGGCAACCGCGGCTGGGCCGATCGCGTCGCCGAGGTCCTCGCGAAGACCCCCGACGACTTCGCCTACGCCAATCTCGCGATCCGGGGGCGCCTGCTCCAGCAGATCCTGGACGAGCAGGTGGAGCCCGCGATCGCCCTCCAACCGGACCTGATCTCCATCTCCGCCGGCGGCAACGACATCATCCGCCCCGGGACGGATCCGGACGAGGTCGCCTCCCGCCTCGAAGGTGGCATCGCCCGCCTCACCGAGAGCGGAGCCACGGTCGTCCTCTTCAACGGCCCCGACATCGGCATGACGCCCGTCCTCGGTCGGATCCGTGGCAAGGTCGCCATCTACAACGAGAACGTGCGCGCGATCGCGGCCCGTCACGACGCCGTCGTCGCCGACATGTGGGCGTTGCGTGAACTGGGCGACTCCCGGATGTGGGCCGACGACCGACTCCACTTCTCCCCTGTCGGACATCAGACCATCGCGCGCATGGTGCTCGACGCGCTCAACGTGGAGCACGATCTCGAGCCCTACGCCGACGAGCCTCTCCCCCGGGCGTCCTGGCGTCAGGCACGCACGGAGGACGCGGTGTGGGCGCGTACGCACCTCGTGCCGTGGGTGCTCCGACGCCTGCGCCACCAGTCGAGCGGTGACAACATCAGCGCGAAGCGCCCCGGCTTCGGCGCCTAGGGCCTAGCGGCCGTACGCTCCGGCGACCGGGCAGCTGAACTGCTGGGTGCCGGCGACGAGCCCGACGCGGTCCAGGTACTCGAGGACGATCCGCTGCGCCTGCAGGTAGCCGTTCTCGGTGTACTCGATGTCGCGTGCGGCGCAGTACTCCTTGACGATCTCGTTCGCCTTGCGGAGGTGCGGGCGGGGCATGTTCGGGAAGAGGTGGTGCTCGACCTGGAAGTTGAGACCGCCCATGAAGTGGTTCATGAACCAGCCACCGGTGACGTTGCGGCTGGTGAGGACCTGGCGGCGCAGGAAGTCGACGCGGCTGTCGGCCGGCAGGATCGGCATGCCGATGTGGTTGGGAGCGAAAGACGAGCCCATGTAGAGGCCGAAGACGGCGACCTGGACACCGACGAAGGCGAAGGCCATGCCCAACGGGAGGACGAGGAAGACGGCGGCGAGGTAGCCACCGACGCGCAGCGTCAGCAGGGTGATCTCCAGCCAGCGGCGGTCGACCTTGCCCGGCGAGAAGACGGTCATGAAGGCGTGGCGGTGCAGGTTGATGCCCTCGAGGAGCAGCGCGGGGAAGAACAGCCACGCCTGGCGGCGGGTGAGACGGGCGGTGATCCCCGTGAGGCCGACCGAGTCCTTTTCCTGGAAGATGATGAAGTCCGGCTCGATGTCCGGGTCCTTGCCGACGGTGTTCGGGTTGCCGTGGTGACGGGAGTGCTTGTTCATCCACCACGAGTAGCTGATACCGACGAAGAGGTCGGCGAGGATGCGCCCCGCGAGTTCGTTGGCCTTGCCCGACTCGAACACCTGACGGTGCGCGGCCTCGTGGGCGAGGAAGGCGAACTGGGTGAAGATCAAGCCGAGGGCGGCCGCGATGAGGAGCTGGAACCAGCTGTCCCCGAGGAGGACGAAGCCGGTCACGGCCCCACCGAGGGCCAGCATCAGCACGCCGAACGTGACGTAGTAGAAGGTGCGGGTCCGCCGCAGGAGACCTGCATCGCGCACGGTGTGCAACAGTGCGGAGAACTCGGAGACCGGGTTGCCCTGGCCACGGGGGCCGGTGCGGACGATGCGGGGTACAGCGGAGGAATTGCTCACGGAACCTCGGGTGGCTAGGTCGACTTCCCAGCCAAGATGTTCGAGGCGGATGCCCCCGGATGAGTTCAGCCTAGATGCCCAAGCTGGGAACCGAGGTTACATTCAGAACAATTCCGCCGGATGGCTCAGACGCCAGCCCACACCCGGGTCATCGATCGTCGAGGCGATCTCGAGAGGCACCTCGACCGTGGCGGTCCCGACCGTGAAGGTCAGCAGGCCGACGGTGGTCCCAGCGGAGACGAGGGAGACCGGCGATGCCTCGACATCGAGGGAGACCGGGGTCTCCCCCCAGACGACGACGCGAGCGTCTGCGGCGGCCACCAGGTCGGATGCGTCCCCCCAGAGTGAGGTGTACGAGCCATAGTTCTGACCGGTGGTCGTGAGGGTCAGCTCCTGGAAGCCGGCGCGGACCGTCGCCAGCAACGACTGGATATCGGCGTTGAGCACATCCTTGTTCTTGCCACCGAGCATGACGCCCACGACGGTGACCGTCTGCTCCCCCACCGGATACTCCGCGGTGAAGAGCAGATTCGACCCGGTGTCGGTGAGCATGCCGGTCTTGAAGCCGGTGATCCCGTCCACGCCCAGGAGCTTGTTGGTGTTGGTGATCGACCCGACCCCCGGGATCTCCTTCGACTGGGTGCTCGTGATCTCGGCGACGAGATCGTTCTGCAGAGCGAGCTTCCCGAGCTCGACGAGTTGGGCGGCGGTCGCCGTGTTCTCCGGGTTCATGCCCGTCGAGTCCGTCAGGGTGATCCCGCCGAGCCCCTTCTCGGCGAGCCAGGAGGCGGCGATGGGGAGGAAGGCCTCCTCCGACCCGAAAGCCCAGTTGACGAGGGCCTGGGTGTAGTTGTTCGCCGAGGAGATGAGGGTGAGGTCGAGGACCTGACGCTGGGTGAGGACGAGACCGGCCCGCACCGGCTTGACGCTGCCGTTGCGGTTCACGTACTCGTTGTAGATCTGGTTGTCCCGCGAGGTGAAGGTGATGGTCGGTCCGTCCTCGCCCACTCCAAGAGGCTTGGCCTCGAGCACGACGAGAGCCGTGACGACCTTGGTGATGGAGGCCATAGGCACCGGCGCGTCGGTTCCGCCCTGCGCCAGGAGCCCGTCGAAGCCGACAGCCCCGACGGCGGTGGCGCCGTAATCCGGAAAGTCGATCTCCGGTGTCGCCGTGACCGGCGTCTCGTAGGGCGCGATCGTGGCCGCGCTCGCCTTGAGCGGAGCGAGGAGGGTCAGCGGGAGGTAGAAGGCGGTGCCGAGGAGGAGAGCGAGGCCCCCGAACACGGCGGTACGGCGGCGGCGATAGACCTGTCGTCGCGAGAGTGGCACCCGACAATGGTAGGTCGGATCAGCCGCGACCCCCGTCAACCGAGCGGATGATCACGTGATCCCCCTCGGGCACGAGCACCTCGGTGTC
>Ga0247810_10002009_pt1 | contig 11790 bp, 8 predicted proteins | sample UWRJL119311C1_FD_179918 | JGI IMG/M metagenome (GOLD analysis project Ga0247810, IMG submission 179918) | Plant litter microbial communities from Arlington Agricultural Research Station in Wisconsin, United States - UWRJ-L119-311C-1 | ecosystem: Environmental > Terrestrial > Plant litter >...
GCACCAACCCATAAAACGTCGATATCATGTTCTAAAGCCAATTTACAGTGAGCTGCAGTCGCAACTTCAGTTCCCATCAATAAACCAGTTTCAGCTTTTGCTTTTTGTAACCATTTTAAACCAATTTCTCCAACACCTTCAAATCCTCCCGGACGCGTTCTTGGTTTCCAGATTCCAGCTCTGAATACACTAACTTTTGAATCTTTCAATTCATGAGCAATCTTTAATACTTGATCTTCCGTTTCTGCACTACAAGGTCCAGCTATCACAAGTGGGTGATTTAAATTGAAATCTTCTAACCACTTTCTCATTTCTTTCTTATTTTCCATCTTAATTTTAATTTATTTCTTAGTTGTTGTTAATCCGTTTAGTATTTCTTTTATTTTATTTGTGCTTTCCATTTCTTCAAAAATGGCATTGTAATCTTCTTCTTTTAGCAAATCTCTAAACCGACTGAGATTTGAAATGTAAGCTTCTAAAGTTTCTAAAACATGTTCTTTGTTTTGCTTAAAAATTGGTGTCCACATTGCTGGTGAACTTTTTGCGAGACGAACTGTACTTTCAAATCCACTTCCCGCCATGTCAAAAATGTCCTGTTCGTCTTTTTCTTTGTTCATTACCGTTTTCCCGAGCATAAACGAACTAATGTGCGACAAATGCGAAACGTAAGCAATATGTTTGTCGTGCGAAGTTGGATCCATATATCGAATCCTCATTCCTATTTCGCTAAAAAGCTTTAATGCTTTTTCCTGCAATTTAAAAGTGGTTTTTTCCACCTCACAAATAATATTTGTTTTTCCTTTAAACAAACCTCGTATCGCCGCCGAAGGTCCTGAAAACTCCGTTCCAGCAATTGGATGTGTTGCTATAAAGTTTCTTCTTTTCGGGTGACTTGCCACCGCTTCGCAAATTGGCTTTTTAGTCGATCCTACTTCAAAAACAATGGTTTTATCTCCAACCGAATCCAAAACTCTAGGCAAAACCGTCAGCGCTACATCCACAGGAACCGAAACGATTACAAAATCAGCATCAGCTAATTCTTCAAAGCTTCCCACCTGATCGATAACACCTAAATCAATTGCTTCCTGCAAATGTTTCTCGTTATTATCTATTCCAAAAATAGTAGCTTCAGGATGTTGATCTTTGATGTCGAGCACCATCGAACCTCCTATTAACCCTATTCCTATTACGTATACTTTCATAATTCTTTTTTGTTTCTTAACCGCAAAGTCCGCAAGGATTTACGCAAGGTTCGCAATCTTAAAGTCTAAAATCTTGTTTCTTGTTTCTTGATTCTAAAACCTGTCAATCGCCTCTTGTACTTTTTCTTCTTTTACACACAACGAGAATCTGATATATCCTTCACCATTGCTTCCGAAAATCGTTCCCGGTGTGATAAAAATATGTTTCTCGTATAATATTTCGTCAATGAACTTTTCTGCTGATTCGATTCCTTCCGGCAATTTAGCCCATACAAAAAGTCCAACTCCTGCTGCATACACTTCGCAACCTAATTTTTCTGCTAGTTTTTCTGTTAATTCTCTACGGCGTCTGTAAATTTTGTTTTGATCTTCAAACCATGATTTATCACAATTTAAAGCAGCAACTGCACCTTTCTGAATTCCGTAGAACATTCCGCTGTCCATGTTGCTTTTTACTTTTAGAACTGCATCAATAATTTCAGGATTTCCTAAAACCATCCCCACTCTCCAGCCGGCCATGTTGAATGTTTTACTTAATGAATTCAATTCTAAAGCCACTTCCTTCGCGCCTTCAACCTGCAACAAACTCATCGGATTATCATTCAAAACAAAACTGTACGGATTATCGTTAACCAATAATATGTTGTGTTTTTTAGCAAAAGCAACCAATTTTTCAAATAACGCTAAACTTCCTCTTGCTCCTGTTGGCATGTGGGGATAACCCAGCCACATGATTTTTACTTTCGAAAGATCTAATTTTTCTAAAGCTTCAAAATCCGGTTCCCATGCATTTTCTTCTTTCAAATCATAATAAACAGGAACTGCACCTACCAAATTAGTTACCGACGTATACGTTGGATATCCTGGATTCGGAATCAAAACGTGATCGCCTTCATTTAAAAACGCTAACGAAATGTGCATAATTCCTTCTTTTGAACCCATCAAAGGCAAAATTTCATTATTCGGATTTAATGCAAGACCAAATTGATTCTGATAAAAATCTGCCATTCCTTTTCTCAATTCCGGTAATCCCTGATAGCTCTGATAACCATGCCCGTTTTCATCTTGAATTGCCGCGGCAACCGCTTCAATTACTGCTTTCGACGGACTCAAATCAGGGCTTCCAATTCCCATATTGATGATAGATTTTCCTTCAGACATTAGTTGACGCACTTCTCTCAATTTTGATGAGAAGTAGTATTCTTCAACTGTATCTAATCTTTTTGCTGTTGTAATCATTTTTTTTATTTATTTCTTGCTATAGGTTTTAGGCCGTAAGCTTTATGCTTTTTTTTTGACTTGTCACCCTGAGCGAAGTCGAAGGGCTTTCCAATATGAACGTGGGCTTCGACTTCGCTCAGCCTGACAATCTAAAATCTTAATTCGTTAATCTTCGATCTAAAATCAACTTTATGACTCACTACTCAAAGGTTTCGTATTCTTATATTCTCCCAAAACCTTTAAATATTCCGCCATTATATTCAATAACGATTTAGCTTTTGCAAAATCTTGATATTTTTCAAATGTTACATCTACGAAAAATGAATATTTCCACGGAGTTTCAATTTTTGGAAGCGATTGAATTTTTGTCAAATTCAATTTGCAGTCGCTCATTACATTCAAAACTGCTGCTAAACTTCCTCTTTTATGATCTAATTCAAATTTGATCGATGCTCTGTTGATTTCGCTTTCCGGCAAAAATGAATTCTGCTTTTTGATAATCACAAAACGAGTCATATTGTTTTTGATCGTTTGAATTTCCGGAGCGATAATTTCTAAATCATACATTTCAGAAGCCGTTTTACTTGCAATTGCAGCGATTCCGGTTAATTGTTTTTCCTGAATTCTTCTGGCAGTTTCAGCTGTATCTTTATCTTCAACCAATTTGATGTTTGGATATTGTTTCAAAAAATCCATACATTGTAATAATGCCATTGGGTGCGAATGAACTTCTTTTATATCTTCAATTTTCTGACCTTTTAAAGTCATTAAATTTTGGTGAATGCTTAAATAATGTTCTCCTATTATGTGTAAATTATTCTTATCGATCAAAGCATAATTCGGAATAATTGGCCCCGCAATCGAATTTTCAATCGCCATTACTGCCTGATCTGATTTTCCTGAAAGCAGGCTATCAACCAATTCCTCAAAAGACAAGCACTCATCAATAGCCACATTTTCAGAGAAATACTCCTTTACAACCTGATGATGAAAAGAACCTTTTATACCTTGTATTGCAATTTTCGTTGTCATATATTCAAAAAAAAATCCTGATTTGCATCAGGATTGTATATTAGTTTTATTTGTCTTTTATATTTTTCAAATAACCATAGCACAATCCTCACTTCTACTAAAGAAGAAATAAAAAGAGTTGCTAAAATAAAAACGGTTATTAGACATTTTGTTTGTGTTTTTCAATAAATTCTCTGCGAATGTATAAATTAATTTCAGTGCACCAAAAAAAATATTGCATTTTATGAAACAAAAAGGGATTTCTTAACAAATTTAGCAGGTTTTGTATGATAATATAAAAATATCGGCTTTAAATGAGATATTTACAATAGCTTTTTCTAAGATGCTAAGGTTCTGAGGCGCTAAGGTTCTAAGTTTTTTCACCACGAATTCACGAATTGACGCAAATCTTTATGGTTATTTAATTCAAGTTTCACAGATTTTCAAAATAAAAATTCGTGAATTTGTGGCTATCTTTCAATCAAAACAACCCTGAAACCGGTGCATTCCTAATCCCAATTTTAGCATAATCGAAATTCATTTTTTGCTGCAATAAAGAAGCATAAACACTTCTAAAGTCAATTTCGTATTTTAAATCACCATTATCTAAATTGGCTAAATCAGGATTATTTCCTAAAATTGTTCCTTTATTATTTCCTCCAATGATAAACATGGGCGCTGCAGTTCCGTGATCTGTTCCGTTGCCGTTGTCTTTTACTCGTCGCCCAAATTCAGAAAATACTACGATTGTAACGTTTTGAAGCAATTGTGCTTGTTTCAAATCCTTATAAAAACTAAATAAAGCATCATTCAAATCTGCTAATTTTTTTTCGTGAATGGCGAGTTGATTGTCATGTGTATCGAATCCTCCGAGTGAAGTATAATATACTTTTGAGTTCAGATTTCCTTTGATTAATCTTCCAATCCATTCCAGATTTTTAGACAAATCAGTTTTAGGATAACTGATTTCTGATTTGGATTTTACTAATGCTTTCTGAATTTCATCTGAACCTTCGGTAACGGAATTGGCAATTTTTCGAACAAAATCTAATTGCGGATTGTCCGATAATTTCACATTTTGTTCTTTATCAAATTTTACTTTAAATCGGTTTGGGTCTTTAACAGTAATCGAATTGGGTTCCATTCCCTTTAAAGCCAAATTATCTATCGAATCCAGATTAATTCCTGCCGTTGGCTGATGTCCGTTGCATTGCAAGTCAAGATAACGACCAAGCCAGCCTTCGTTTATATATTTATTAGAATCTGCTGCAGTTTGCCAAATTTCCTGGCTGCGAAAATGTGAACGAATAGGTTCAGGGTATCCAACATTTTGAATTACCGTTAAATCTCCGTTTTGCTGCATTTGAGCAAAATCTTTTAGCGAAGGATGAAATGCCATTCCTTTATTTTTGCCGATAACAACATCTTTATTCAAAGCGATCTTAGTTCTCAAATCATAATACAACGGATTATCATACGGAATAAAAGTATTCAATCCGTCATTTCCACCGTTCAACTGCACAAATACAATACACTGCTCCCCAATTATCAAATTATTTTGCGAACCAAAAGCGTGTAAAAAATCAGGAAGCACGAGCAATCCGCCGGTAAATGTTCCTGTAAGTGTTAGAAAATTTCTTCTGTTCATGGCTGTAGCTTTCTAAATTAATTGATATTCGGGTAGTTTTGTAATGTAATTAAAGAGTCTTATTACGGCAAAATTGGCATGTTCCTCTTTTGGATCAAAATCATACTTCAGTAAGTTTTCCATGTCTTTTTGCATCGAATCATTTACTTTGAATAATAACCTGTTCGATAAGTCAGCGATAATGGTTTTGTTATTTCCATTAGAATCAAAATCAATTTTCACTTCTATTTTCTCCAATCCTGATTTTGGTTTTTCAGTTTCAGAAGCCATTGTATTCAACGCTTTTCTGGTAATACTTCTTCCGCTGCAAAGCAAATCTGAAGTATTGTTTCGTTGTAAATAAATTTGCGAAGTAAGCCAGGAATTTCCGCCATCCCAACCTTTTACATTAATTTGATTGTACAAATCCATTCCTTGTTGTTTCAGAAAATACAGTACAATCGTTTCGTCAAGATCTTCAATGTTTAATTCATCCAGAAGTTGCAAAATATAAACCAGCGGATCTTTTATTTTAGTCCCGGAAGTTTCTTTTTTATATTCTTCAGTAAAAATTTTAGTCAGTAAAGGTTCAATTTCAAACTTCACTTTCCTGAAATAATCCCCATAATATTTCACTAATTCTTCTGACGGATTATCATAAATAAACCATTTGAGAATTTTTCGGGTAATGAAATACGGAATGTTTTTTTGTTCGAAAATAATATCAACCAAATCATCTGCTTTCCAGTTTCCTGTTTTTCCGAAATAGGTTTTATCACTATTATCTTCTAAGTTTTTTCTGTAAACCGCGCCTTCATCTCCGTAATTTAATCCCGCTAAAGCTTTTGCGCCTTCTTTGATATCGCCTTCTGAATAATTTCCAATTCCGATTGTGAATAATTCCAATAACTCACGACTTAGGTTTTCGTTGTATTTACCTTTTTTATTGTCGACATTATCCAGATATTTCACCATGGCATTCGATTTTACGATTTGTTTGGTGAGTTCTTTGAAGTTTCCAAAGGCGTGTTCGCGCAAAATCATATTATGCTGGTAAGTCCAATAGGTAACTTTTACTTTTGGAGCGGTAGAAACAAAATGATTGTGCCAAAAACAAGCCATTTTTTCGCGTAACGGAAATTCATCATTTCGCATTTTTGCTATCCACCATTTTTTGAATTCAATAGTAGAATACACTTCTTTTTTAAGAATTTTCTTTTTTTCTTCTGAATCGGCGGTTTTTATCGATTCCCGTAATTCCTTGAGTTCAATAAGTGTCTTGGGATCGTCATCTAAAAAAGCAGGAAGTTGTGTATCAATCTTGAAATCATAGGAATGCTTTAGAAATTTTTCTAATCCCAGTTTCTCTATTTTGTCGGATTCTTTACCGGAAAAACCCAATCGTAACGACCAAAGATTGCTTTTTTTCATAACACAGGAATTTGTTTAGCAATAAGACTCGACTTTTTCTTAAAGGTTTAAAGAGAAGGTGCTAAGTTTCTTAGATGCTACGGTGCTAAGTTTTAAAAATCTTTGGTATTAATTAGAACGGGGATTTTATTGGGATATTGTTTATTTTATATTCAACAATCATAATCAAACATAGCCCGTGGTTTCAACCACGGGAGACGCATTGGGAAAAATGCATTGTGTCCCCGTGGTTGAAACCACGGGCTATGTCTCTAAAATTGAGAACAAAATAAACCAAATAAAAAGCATCTATCATTACAATAAATGCTCATACTACTTTCTCTTAAACAATTATAAAATTATTTATTTGCTATATCTTTCAATACATCAGTGATTGTGACATCTAATTGTTCTCCATTAAAACCTAAAGCAATAGCTATAGCTTCTAAGCCACTTGGATACCTATCAGACGAACTGACTACTAAACCATTCTCTAAGATTTGATTTCTCTCAATTTGTATCGCTAAAGATAAAATTTCAAAATCTGATAATTTTGGATATTCTTCTCTTAATTGTTTTGCAATTCTACTGTAATCTTCAATTATAATTTTCATTTGACCTTTTTATCAAAGTAATAATTTTATTACAAATATTACTTTTTAACAAAAAAAAAGCAGTTACCGTTACAATAACTGCTTTCTATATATTCTAAAAATCTAAAATTCCAGATCTAAAATCTAAAATTATTAAGACCCACACATTTCACAATCATCAGGCTCTGCAGCTTGTGCTTTTAAAAGCATTGCTTTATAATCCTCAACGCTGATTGCTTCTGTTTCAGGAACTAAAGTTACTGGTGCATCTTCTTCTTTTTTATCGTTGTTTAATGTGAATTTAATCGCATCAACAGCTGATTTCGTTCTCAAGTAATACATTCCAGTTTTCAAACCTGATTGCCAAGCGTAAAAGTGCATTGACGTTAGTTTAGAATAGTTGGCATCTTGCATGAACAAGTTCAATGATTGCGATTGGTCAATAAAGTAACCTCTTTGACGTGACATATCGATAATGTCTTTCATCGACATTTCCCAAACTGTTTTATATAATTCTTTCAGGTCTTGCGGAATCACATCAATGTTTTGAACAGATCCGTTATGACGCATGATTTCTTGTTTCAACGTTTCATTCCATAAACCTCTGTCTACTAGATCATGAAGTAAGTGTTTGTTTACTACGATAAATTCTCCAGATAGTACACGACGTGTGTAAATGTTTGATGTATATGGTTCGAAAGCTTCGTTGTTTCCAAGAATTTGTGAAGTCGAAGCTGTTGGCATTGGCGCAACTAATAATGAGTTACGAACACCATGTTCCATTACTTCTTTTCTTAATGAAGCCCAGTCCCAACGTCCTGATAATTCTTCATCTTTCATTCCCCACATATTGTATTGGAATTCTCCTTGTGACATTGGAGAACCTGCAAATGTAGAATATGGTCCTTCTTCTTTTGCCATTTCCATAGAAGCGGTTACGGCTGCGAAGTATAATGTTTCGAAAATTTCCTGATTTAAAGCTTTTGCTTCATCGCTTGTAAACGGCATACGCAACATGATAAAAGCATCAGCTAAACCTTGAACACCTAATCCTACCGGACGGTGACGTAAGTTTGAGTTTTCAGCTTCTTTTACCGGATAATAGTTTCTGTCGATTACTTTGTTCAGGTTACGAGTTACACGTTTGGTAACATTGTAAAGTGCCTGGTGATCGAATTTTCCGTTTTCAATAAACATTGGTAACGAAATAGAAGCTAAATTACAAACTGCAATTTCATCTTTAGAAGTAAACTCCATAATCTCAGTACACAAGTTTGAAGAACGAATTGTTCCTAAATTCTTGTGATTTGATTTACGGTTTGCTGCATCTTTGTACAACATATAAGGCGTTCCTGTTTCGATTTGTGATTCAAGGATTTTCTCCCATAATTCACGTGCACGAATGGTTTTTCTACCTTTTCCTCTAAATTCATAATCCAAATACATGGCTTCGAATTCTTCTCCGTAAACATCGTATAATCCAGGACATTCGTTCGGACACATTAAAGTCCAAGACGCATCTTCCTGTACACGTTTCATGAATAAATCTGAAGTCCACATAGCGAAGAATAAATCTCTTGCACGCATTTCTTCTTTTCCTGTATTTTTCTTCAAATCCAAAAATTCGAAGATATCAGCATGCCATGTTTCGATGTAAATTGCAAAACTTCCTTTACGTTTTCCACCACCCTGATCTACGTAACGCGCCGTATCGTTGAAAACTCTCAACATCGGAACAATTCCGTTTGAAGTCCCGTTTGTACCGCGAATGTAAGATCCTGTCGCACGAACGTTATGAATAGAAAGACCAATTCCTCCCGCAGATTGCGAGATTTTAGCCGTTTGTTTTAAAGTATCATAAATACCATCAATGCTATCATCCTGCATTGCCAAAAGGAAACAAGAAGACATTTGTGGTTTTGGAGTTCCTGCATTAAACAACGTTGGTGTTGCATGCGTAAAGAACTTTTTAGACATTAAATCGTACGTTTCGATTACTGATTTTAAATCGTCAAGGTGAATACCAACAGAAACACGCATCAACATATGTTGTGGTCTTTCGACGATTTTTCCGTTTATTTTAAGAAGATAAGAACGCTCTAAGGTTTTGAAACCAAAGTAATCGTAATTGAAATCTCTTGTATAAATGATATGAGAATCAAGGAAAGCAGAGTTTTCCTGAATTACTTTGAATACTTCATCCGAAAGCAACGGAGCTTCTTGCCCATTTCTTGGATTTACGTACAGGTACATATCTTTCATCGTTTCTGAGAACGATTTTTTTGTATTTGAATGTAGGTTTGAAATTGCCACACGCGCTGCCAATTGTGCATAATCAGGGTGCGCAATTGTCATAGAAGCCGCCGTTTCTGCCGCAAGATTATCCAGTTCAGAAGTTGAAACCCCATCATACAATCCTTCGATAACTCTCATGGCTACCTTAACAGGATCTACAAGCTCATTCAAGCCGTAACACAATTTTTTGATTCTTTCTGTAATCTTATCAAACATTACGGGCTCTTTGTGGCCATCTCTTTTTACTACATACATAAGCTTACTATTTTAGTTATTGAAAAAATGAAAGACACTAGAAAACGAATTCCAGCACTTAAACATTGCGTGTTTTTAAATTATTTTCTGAGAATTATGAAATTCTCAATAGTTGTGTGTTCCCGATCTGAAATCAGATCGAAAAGGCATTAAAAATTGTTATTGAATCTGCGATTTGGGAAAAGAGATTCAATCTTAAAAAAATGATTTTAATCTTTTGCAGCGTTTCGAGGTAACGCTACATTATTTTTGCTCTAAAAATCTGCATCGAATGAAATTTTCTGAGCATCGCTATCTGTGTTCATCACACCAGATTTTTGATACTCGGCAACACGTTTTTCAAAGAAATTGGTTTTTCCCTGAAGTGAGATCATGTCCATGAAATCAAACGGATTCGCTGATCCATATACACGCTCGCAACCTAATTCTACTAATAATCTATCGGCAACGAATTCTAAGTATTGTGTCATTAAAACAGCATTCATCCCTATTAAACTTACCGGAAGTGATTCTGTAACAAATTCTCTTTCGATATCTAATGCGTCTACAATGATTTCTTTAATTCTCTCTTTTGGCACTTTATTGATCAAATGGTGATTGTGTAAGTGTACTGCAAAGTCACAATGTACACCTTCGTCACGGGAAATCAACTCGTTAGAAAAAGTTAAACCTGGCATTAAACCACGTTTTTTCAACCAATAAATAGAACAGAAAGCTCCTGAAAAGAAAATTCCTTCAACTGCAGCAAAAGCAATTAATCTTTCAGCGAATGAATCAGATTCAATCCACTTTAAGGCCCAGTCTGCTTTTTTCTTAATTGCAGGAAAAACTTCCAAAGCATTAAACAATTCTGCTTTCTCCGCTTCATCTTTCACGTAAGTGTCAATTAATAAAGAGTAAGTTTCACTGTGGATGTTTTCCATCATGATCTGAAAACCGTAGAAAAACTTCGCCTCTGCATATTGCACTTCGTTTACAAAGTTCTCAGCAAGGTTTTCGTTTACGATTCCGTCAGAAGCAGCAAAGAATGCTAATATATGTTTAATGAAATATCTTTCGTCGTCACTAAGTTTATTATTCCAGTCTGTCAAGTCCTGGTGCAAATCGATTTCTTCAGCAGTCCAGAAACTAGCCTCCATTTTCTTATACCATTCCCAAATATCATGATGTTTGATAGGAAAAATAACGAAACGATTTTTATTTTCTTGTAATATTGGCTCGACTTGTGACATGGTATTTTTTATTTAATTTTTGTATTGAATTTCTGCTAATTCAATAGACTACAAAGATTGTCAATTATCGCTAAAAAAGAAAGCCAAACTTATTCACAATTCGGCGTAGTTTTTAACAAAGGCAAAAAAATGAGATATTTTTCAGACAATAATTAATTTATTGTAAATGAATGGTTTAAAACCAAACAAACACACTCGAAGCCCGTAAAATATAGACTTTTTGAGATAAAAAGCAAGAAATTTTAAATTGTTTTTAAAAGTTTTTTTTTGAGTTAAAACTTTATTTTTTGAGTCAAAATACCTCTCTAAAAAGTGGTAACTAAGGCCCTTGAATTTTTACTGTTTTTTAAGTTCTTCAGCGACTTTTTCGAGCTCTAAATACCAGTCCTGACCAAAGCGGCGTATTAACGCTTCTTTGACAAATTTATAAACCGGAACTTCTAATTCTTTCCCTAAAGAACAGGCATCATCGCAAATATCCCATTTATCATAATTGACTGCAGCAAATTCTGTAAAGTCTTTTACCCGGATTGGATATAAATGACAAGAAACTGGTTTTTTCCAGTCTACGATTCCCTGATTGTAAGCTTGCTCGATTCCGCAAAGAGCCGTTTTTCCGTCAAAAATAACGTAAGCGCAATCTTTTTCGTCGATCAGTGGTGTTTCAAGATCACCATCAGTTCCTTTTACCCAGGTTCCCTGCGCTTCGATAGCGGCAATTCCTTCTTTGCGTAAAAAGGGTTTTACTTTAGGATAAATTTCTTCCAGGATTTTAGTTTCTTCTTCGCTTAATGGCGCACCGGCATCTCCGTCAACGCAGCAAGCTCCTTTACAAGCTGACAAGTTGCACACAAATTCTTTTTCAAGAATATCTTCTGAAATAATGGTTTTTCCTAATTGAAACATGATAATAAAATACTGAAATTTATAAAGTGCAAAGATAG
>Ga0247810_10002012_pt1 | contig 11776 bp, 4 predicted proteins | sample UWRJL119311C1_FD_179918 | JGI IMG/M metagenome (GOLD analysis project Ga0247810, IMG submission 179918) | Plant litter microbial communities from Arlington Agricultural Research Station in Wisconsin, United States - UWRJ-L119-311C-1 | ecosystem: Environmental > Terrestrial > Plant litter >...
TTGTAAGGCCTGTAATGGTGTAATCTCGCGCCTGGTCTTTACACCCGCGCCAAAACCTCCCTGTGCGTGTGTCTTAACCGAGTTGGCCCCAATAACAGCCACACTTTTAAGCTTGTCTGGTTGTATAGGCAATAAGTTTTCGGTGTTTTTTAATAACACAACCGATTCAGAAGCTATATTATATGCATCTTGGAAATGGGCTTCTGTATTTATACTCCCCTTGGCACGCCCTTTATTGTCTATACTCTTGATATTGTACATAATCCGCAATACGCGCTTAACGTGTTTGTCGACTTCTGCTTCACTAATCTTACCTGATTTTACGGCTTCTATAAGTGGGGTAGCCAACCAGAATTTGTCAAACGGGGCAATGGTTCCCATCTCGACATCCATACCGTTCTGCAGTGTCTTTGCGGTACTGTGTACCGCATCCCAATCGGAGATCACTATCCCGTTAAAACCCCACTCTCCTTTAAGGATTCCGTTTAGCATATAGGCGTTCTCACATAAATAATCACCCCTGAATTTATTGTAGGCTCCCATTACGCTATACGCTTTCCCTTCTGTAACTGCGGCCTCAAATGCAGGCAGGTAGATTTCGCGTAACGTACGCTCATCCATTAGCACATCAACGCTACCGCGGTTGGTTTCCTGATTGTTTGCCGCATAATGTTTGATACAGGCGGCTACATCATTTTCCTGTACGCCTACTACGTAGGGTACAACCAATTTCTTATCCAGGAATGGGTCTTCGGTAAAGTATTCAAAAGTACGCCCTCCCAAAGGTGTCCTGATAATATTGAAGGCGGGTGCTAATAATACGTCTTTGTCTCTTGCACGTGCCTCTTCGCCTATGCTTTTCCCAAAGGTATGGGCAAGCTCTGTGTTCCAGGTAGCTGAAAGTCCGCCGCCGGCCGGATAGAAGGTAGCAAAATCATTGTCAAGTCCTTTAGGTGCCCAGGAATCCCTCTGCAGCTCCTCGCGGATCCCCAAGGGGCCATCAGCCATTTTGAGTTCAGGAATCCCAAGGCGTTGTACTCCGGCTGTAGTAAACATACTGTTGCCGTGCAGGATTCCTGATTTTTCCTCAATAGTCATTTTGGCGATTAGTGCATCTATCTCCGCATCGTATTCAAGGCTAAGTTCTTTACCCCCGTAGCTTGGCGTTTCTTCTGACGCTATAGAAGTGGTAGCCTCATTGATCACAGTTTCTTTTTTACAGGCCGTAAAAGCGAGAAATGCAACTGCGGCCGAGAGGCATAATATTTTATTTTTCATAGAGGTAGTTTTACTTTGATAGTTAAGAATTAGTCCGGTCCTTTAACAGCGGTATAAAATCCAAACGGGCTACTTTATCCATTCTGTTTTGAATGTGGTTTTATTGCTTAAAGGATTTTGGCTTATTTCGAAACTGTTTCCTTTTTTGTTAAGTTGTATGGTTTGTACTGTTTCGGTATCCGGAAGGAATACCTGTGCAGTTGCAACGGTAGTACTTTCAGGACCGTAAACTTTCAGCGTCAGCTTGCTCCAATCCATATCTTTGGTCGATTGTGCGAGTTTAATATGTGGTATGGCAGTACCGGCTTTTACCAATACGATAATGGGTATTGCCCCGGCTTTTATTTTATGCCATCCGCCTTCGTAAACTTTTTCGGTCTGATAATCTACCCACTGCCCCGGAGGAAGATAGATATCCCTTTCTGTTACTTCCTCAAATAAAGGGGCTACGAGCATACCCGAACCGAACAGGTATTCGTTATCTACAAGCCAGGAACCCGGATCGTTAGGATATTCCAGGAATAGCGCACGCATCATTGGCAAGCCTTTGGTCGAACTTTCTTTAGCCTGTGCATAGATATAAGGCATTAATTCATAGCGCATATTATCGGCGTTGCGGAAACCTTCCAAGAAGTCTTTGCTGTATAACCAAGGTTCTCTTGGAGGCTCCCCATGGCTTCTGACATGTGAAGTAAACATTCCGAATGGCGCCCATCTTCTATATAGGTTTTCAGGTGATTTTGTTGCAAATCCTCCTACATCATGACTCCAGAAGCTAAAACCGCATAGCCCTAATGACAGTCCGCCCCTTAATTCAGCAGACATCGCCCCATTGGTAGTCTCTGCATCACCACCCCAATGTAAAGGGTAGCGCTGGCTTCCTGCCCAGGTACTTCTCGCCCAGATCAGGGTGTATCCTTTTTCCTTCTGTGTAATTTCAGCTACAGCTTTATTGTAACGCAACGGATATAGATTGTGCTCATAAAATCCTGTACGCCCTGAATTGTAAATCCCCTCTGGTGGCGCAGCCTCTCCAAAGTCTACTTTGAATACGCTGACACCCTGATCGAACAGTTTTTTTAATTTCGCCTGGTACCAGGTTACTGTTGCGGGATTTGAAAAGTCAAGTACAGCATCTTCATAAGGAAGGTTTCCTTTGCGGTCCCTTACGGCCAATCCCTTATCCATAATCTCACTAAACAGGGTGTTTTTAGGGCTGAAATAAGGAAGCTGCCAAAGGCATACATGGAAACCATCGTTTTTCATATCCGCCATCATCTTAATCGGATCTTCAAAGCGGGTTTTGGAAAACTCATAGTTATTACGCCAGTCTACATCAAACCATCCGGTATCAAAATGGATAACGTCTGTAGGTATTTTATAAGCGCGTAAATCTTTGGCTACCTGGCGGCCTTCCTTTTCAGAGAAATAGGTGATACGGCTCATCCAAAAGCCAAACGACCATAGCGGCGGCATGGCCGCTTTTCCGGTCAGGTTTGTATACTCATCAAGGATTTGCTTCGGCTCACCTATAAATACAAACAGGTCGGCTTCGTCGTCCCCAATCATCATCTCATTTGCACTGCCATAATATTTGCCGAAGTCAACAGTGATAGGAGTGGAGTGATGCATAAATATGCCATAACCGCGGCTGCTCATATAAAAGGGCACCGGTTTATACATGGTCTCATTTTGGATTCCATTAGCATCATCGGTCCATAATACGACCTTTTGTCCGCGTTTGTTAAACTGTGTAAACGACTCGCCACAGCCAAAGATCTTCTCGTCGGGCTCCAGGCTAAAGACAGCTCCCATACTGCGGGAATAATCACTGTTACGGCGTACGTAAGAAAAAGGTAGGACAGGAGTATAGGTATTCTTAAAATCGGAATTGTGTAATGTACCGGTCAGCAATTTACCGGTATCATCATATATTTTCACATGCCAGGGCTGTGTCTGTATTTCTACTTTTCCATGTTGGCTCGTAAAGCTGTAACCGCCGTCTATTTTAGAATACTTCCAGGCTTCAGGATGGTTGGGAGCAACACCATCAACCAGCATCAGGGATTGTTGTTCGGGATGGAATTGGGGGCCTGAAGTCATTCTGATCCTCAGCGTACGGTCGGATACAAACTGGATCTGGAAGGGCAATTCAGGAGAGGCTGCATACTCTGTTGTCGGAAATTCATTTGCAGGAACAGCATCAGGCCTCATCATTATATTGTTAAAGGCCTGCCTTGCCTTATAATCATACCGCAGGTATTTAACCGTTCCTTTTCCAGACTGCGGATCAAAAGTGGTGAGCTGGTCGGCAAAATAAAAGGTATTGTTGTAGTTCTGGAAATCTTTACTGATATCGATAGGGGCATTCAGGACGTCTGCATTTTGTAGCTGTGCCATAGCTTTAGGTGCGACAGCAAGCCCCAGGGCCAAGGATAATGATACTAATTGTGTTTTTCTCATCGGGTTAGTTTTATGGTTGGTATAGTTTATTGTAATAAAATGGTTATGGTATTGCTTTTTAATCCTTTTGATCTCGCGGTCAATTCAAGTTTGCCGGCTTGGTTTGCTGACTGCACTACGACAATACATTTGCCGTTTAGCGCCTTGTGTTGGGTTCCCTTAAAGGATTCGTGATTAGTAGGGTCGCCATTGGCGACACCTATAATTTCCCCGTTTCCTTTAAGCTCAAAGTGGATCCCATTGCCTGCGTCTGGTACGAGGATTCCGTTTGCATCAGTGATATCTACTGTCACAAATGAAAGATCTTTACCATCAGCTTTTATTGATAGCCTGTCAGCAGTAAGTTTTAATGCAGCTGCTACACCGGCGGTATGTATTTCTTTTTGCAGAACTGTCTTGCCGTTTTTACGCGATATGGCTTTTAGCGTGCCCGCTTGAAACGGCACCCTCCACAGCACGTGAAGATCGTCTCCGTTTTTGTTACGGATCCCTAAAGATTTGCCGTTTAGGAATAACTCGACCTCATCTGCATTGTTATAGTAAGCCCAAACATCTACATCATTTCCCTGTTTCCAGTTCCAGTGCGGGAAAATGTGTAAGACATCCTTAGCAGTCCACTCGCTTTGGTACATATAATAGACATCTTTAGGGAATCCCGCCAGGTCTACGATACCAAAATACGAACTAATAGAAGGCCATACGTAAGGTGTCGGTTCGCCTATATAATCAAAACCGGTCCAAATGTACATACCCGATAGGTAGTCGTGTTTTTTAATCACCTTCCAGGTGGCTTCATGGGTAGATCCCCAGGGAGTCTGTACCTGGTCATAAGCAGAAACAGTATTGCCTGGATTTCCTGTAGTCAATGGAATATCCCATTGCTTTGGCCATAGTTTGATGGTGTCTGATTTGGCATCATAATAGCCACGGGTTTCCAGTGCTGAGGTTGTTTCTGTAGCTATAAAAGGCTGACCGGGGAAATTTTGCCTGTGCTGTTCATATGTGTCGTGCGCATAATTATAACCAATGAGATCAAGCGCTTTGGAAGAAGCGATAAAGTTCTTTTTATTGGGAGGGTTCAATGCTGCGGTAATTGGTCTTGTGGCATCGAGCTTTTTAGTTATTCCAGCCAGTTCTACTGCGATAGTGGCTCCTGACTCTTCCCATTGTTCCGGAATTTCGTTACCGATACTCCAGATAAAAATACTGGGGTGGTTGCGGTCCCGTTTGATCTGATCCTGTAAGTCGCGTACATGCCATTGCTCCCATTGTGTACTGTAATCATGTGTGTTTTTGCTTTTTTTCCACATGTCAAAAACCTCATCCATAACGATAAACCCTATTTTGTCACAGAGTTCAAGCAGTTCGGGAGCAGGAGGATTATGTGTTGTCCGGATTCCATTTACGCCCATCTCTTTCATGATCTCCAACTGTCGCTCAATCGCTCTTGTATTGATTGCCGATCCTAATGGACCCAGGTCGTGATGCAGGCAGACTCCTTTTATCTTTAGCTGTTTGCCGTTAAGAACAAATCCTTTGTCAGTATCGAAAACAAAACTCCTGATCCCGAAGTCTGTTTTATATTCATCTACTATTGCTTCTTCTACAGCAATTTGCGTTACGGCTGTATACAGTTCCGGTTTTTCAACAGACCACAATACAGGTTGGCTTAGATCAGTCTGCTGTTGTAGCTGTTGTGTTCCCTTGGCAGGAATAGTGATGCTCTGGCTAATGGCCTTTATTTTTTTATTTTTTTGGTATAGGATAGTGGTAACGGTTGCCGTCTTGGATACGTCATAACCATTACTGACTGTAGTTTCCAGATTTATTTTGGCATTGTGTTGTGTTACTGCCGGAGTTGTAATATAAGTGCCCCATTGGGCTACATGTAATTTGTCTGTGGTTTCCAGCCACACATTCCTGAATATTCCTGATCCGGAATACCATCTTGAATTAGGTTGTGCTGAATTGTCGACTTTTACAATAATTTCATTTTCTTTATCCCCGTAGTTAAGCCATGGTGATAGGTCATATTGGAAGCCAATGTAGCCGTTAGGACGTTTGCCGAGGTAATGACCGTTAATCCAGACCTCACTGTGCCGGTACACCCCGTCAAAAATTATTGATGTTGTTTTTGTGGCATTAACCACTGGGACTTTAAATATTTTCCTGTACCATCCCAAGCCTCCCGTTAGCGCACCTCCACCTATTCCTGCAGGGCTGTTCTGATCAAATGCTCTTTCAATACTCCAGTCGTGTGGAAGGCTCAATTTACGCCATTGGGTATTTTTACCAATAGTATCCCAGTCCGTTTTTGGCTCATTCAGATGAAAGCTCCAGCCGGAATTGAAATCAGTTTTTCTGGAACTGAAATCTCCTTGGATTCCTGCTGCATTAAAAGCCACAGAAATGCTGATCCCGATGATAGCTAATAGGGTGAATACGGCTTTTAAATGGTTGTTTTTGATCATGATTTGTGGTTGTGACAGTAAAAATAAACCTATAGGCGATAGTATCATCGCCTATAGGTAATTATATATTAGGCTTTAGGTTTATAATGAAAGATAATAAGGGCTTGGTCTTCACCTATCCGGCTTTGGTTACGTAATACTGCCAGACGTAGAGAAGTTGCCGTAAGCTCAATTACCTTTACACTTGTCCAGTTGCTCACATCCGGATAATAATCGCCTCCGTATAGCAATTCTACTCCGCCATTGAAAATGATATTGTGATTTACAATATCAAACGAATAACTTCCGGTTTTTGTGGTTTGAGTATCAGTTGTCAATGCAGTCTGCGTAACAGAAACATTATAGGCACCATTAAGATCAAAGGTCATCTCACCCCAATTCTTATTAGGCATAATCCAACTGGTACTGGCATAATCAGGGTACCAGTTCCAGTAATTGTCGGCATCGGAAGTATCCCCATAAGGAAACTCCAGTCCGCCCCATCCTACAGGGCTTGCCATATCCAATACCCATGTTTTTCCCTCAACACCGTTAGTGAGCATTGCCCATTCCGGTGCACTGAAATACTCGTTATTGTTTTCAGATACATTGATTGTCACCGGATCGGCCACAACAGTTCCTCCCTGTGCATAGGCAGTAAAAAACACTTTATATACTCCTGCAAATGGAAAGGTAACCGATGTTTGATTTTGGTTCGAATGCCCAAGTTCATTTCCGTTGGCATCTGTATAACTCCAATACGATATGGTACCTGGAGTTAGGTTAGTCAACGTTACCAGATTGTTGTTCGTAGCAGCCTGTGTAACGGTAAAATTTAAATCTGATGGTGTCAGCGTCAAAGCTGGCACATCTGTATCATCGACCTCGGCTTCACAGGAGACAAGTAAACTCATCGTCATAAAAGCTGCCAGTGTGTAAAGGATATTTTTCATATTTCTTATATTTAATTATTTAATTACCAACCTGGATTTTGTTCCATCGTTCCATTAGAGAGCAGTAATTGGGACTGAGGCAATGGGAAAAAACCTCCGGTCTCGGTTCTGAATACCACATTAAAGGCAGCATCACCAGTATTGTCTATAGCACTTTTTGCAGTTTGCGGACTTTGCCTGATCAGGTCAAAGTAACGTTGTCCTTCAAGGGCCAATTCCAATCTTCTTTCATTCATTATACTGCTGATGGATACAGGGATGTTATGGGTTGCATTTCCAAATGCTCGGGTGCGTACCCTATCCAGACAGGTTTGTGCAAATCCTGCATTACTGTCAAGATTAAGTTCGGCAGCCATTAGAAGCACATCCGAAAAACGGATTACGGCATAATCCTCATCATTGTCTATCTGGAAATCACCACCATTAAGTGAAGTTATACTTTCACCTGCCTCATTCGTTATAGGGCAGTATTTTTTCCACGCATAACCAGTAAATTGTCTTTGTCCTCTTTCTTCTGCATCAAAATCCAGATTCTCACCGGCATAATTGATGATTGTAGCATCTCTTCTGGTATCGCCATCCTGATAAGCTTTGTATAGCGCAGCTGTTACTGGAGCACCACCCCAGCCTTGCGCATAATGCCCTATCGACCCGCCACGTGTAGCAATATTTACCTGGAAACGGTTCCCTTCATGCAGGTTCCAGTCTGCTTTTCCAGAACCGTTAAAACGTATTGCCCATACCATTTCGGTATTGCCTTCGCCTGCATAATCTTCAAGCGAAGCTGCAAGCCATAAGCTCGCATAGTTGGGAAGCAATGCATGTCCGCTATTATTGACTACCTCATTGATGTAAGCAGTGGCTTCTGCTTTGGTCACTACACCCGCAAGATCCGGTTTACTGTAATAATCGGTATAAAATAAAAAGGCTTTAGCCAGATAAGCTTCTGCAGCCCATTTGGTAACGCGGCCATAATTCGCATTTGAAGGCTGTGAGTAGTTTTCACTTCCCAGATTCTCAGCGGCGAACTTAAAATCGGAAGCGATCAATGCATATGTTACCTCTGCCGATTCCCTTGGCAAATGAAATTCTTCTGCTGAAATGGTATGGTCTAGAGGAACAATGTCCCCAAACATCCTGGCCAGTTCGAAATGGAAATGAGCCCTTAGGAATTTAGCTTCGGCTTCATATCTTGTTTTAAGAGCGGTATCGGCTCCCCATTCTATTTTGTCCAGATTCTCCAATAGGATATTGGCCCTAAAGATTCCTTGATAACAGCTTTGCCATACAGGGTTGTTCATCTCGCGGTCACTGCCGAATTCGAAGCGGTCCCAGTCCAGTGAGACTGCGTTATCCGCGGTTCCAAAACCGCCAAAGCAGTTGTCAGAGGCGATTTCAGTGGTTAGGAGAAATCCTCCATAACCTTCTCTTTGTAAGGCATCATAAACAGATACCAAACCTTTAAACGCATCCTGTGGTGTTTTGTAGAAGTTGTCCCCAACCTGCTCGGTAACAGGTGAGTTGGAAATAAAATCCTCTGTACAGGAGCCAAGGCTCACTACAGCAGCGATTGTAAAAAGTTTAATTATATTTTTCATTTTTATAGCAATTAAAAATTAACATTAAGTCCGATCATATACGTTCTGGGTTGTGGGTAATAACCAACGTCAATTCCCCTTGCCCATGACTGGTTCACATTGCCAAAGCCAATTTCAGGATCAAGTCCGCTATATTTAGTAAAAGTAAACAGGTTGTTTGCCGACACATACAGCCTGATTTTAGAAAAACGGCTCAGTTTAGTGGTCAGTTTGGTCAAATCACATCCGAGTGTAACGGTTTTAATTCTAAAGAACCCGGCATCCTCTACATACAGATCAGAGAATTTCGTATAGTTTCCATTTGCATCGTCACCATAAGTAAGCCTTGGTACACTGTTAGAAGTTCCCTCACCGGTCCACCTGTTAAGAATATCAGTGGTATAGTTAAAAAACGGACGCTCATTAGAACGGATCCCATTCACATTTTGGTTTCCTGCAACGCCATACGTATAAATAGAGAAATCAAATGCTTTATACGATACTTCCATACTGATTCCATAAGTGTAGTCTGGATTTGGATCGCCAACTTTAGTTTTGTCGTCAGCATTGATGATTCCGTCACCATTAACATCTACAAAACGGACATCTCCGGGTTGGGCATTAGGCTGCAATACACTGTAAGCATCAACTTCTGCCTGGTTTTGGAAAATGCCATTGGTTTTTAAACCGTAGAAATAACCGATAGGCTGCCCTACCTGTACCCGGTTCATTTCATCCAGCCCCTGGAAAAGCAGGTTGGTCTCACCATAAATAATTCCAGCCTCATTATTAATCCGTGTCACCTCGTTTTTATTATATGAGATATTCCCATTAACCGATAAATTCCAGTCATTGCCTATTTTGGTCCTGTATCCTACAGAAAACTCGACCCCTTTATTTTCAACGTCCCCACCATTCACATACGGAGCGGCTACTCCGGCATACTCCGGTATATCAGGACGTACCAGCCAGTCTTTGGTTGTTTTCTTGTAAACATCAAAGGTTACGTTTAAGTTATCGAACAGGACAGCATCCAGTCCTAAATCCAATTGTTCCGAAGTTTCCCATTTTAAATTGTCATTATCCAGTTTGATAGGGCTCGCACCTGTTTCTAATGGTACCTCATTATCTCCTGTACCAAAATGGTAATTCTGGTCGTATGAACTGATAGTAGACAGGTATGCAAATCTTTGGTCGAATTGGTCATTGCCATTTTGTCCCCAGCTTCCCCTTAATTTTAAGCTGTTTACAAAACTGCCTTTAGGGAAGAAGTTTTCACGGTCGATATTCCAGCCTGCTGAAAAAGCCGGAAAGTAAGCATATCTGTTGTTTGGCCCGAATTCGGAAGATCCGTCCCTCCTGATTGTGGCAGTAAACAAATATTTATTGTCGTAATCATATAACAGCCTTCCAAAATAAGACTGTATGTTATAATCAATTGGGCCGCCACTAACGGTATTTAGGGTTTTATCCGTAGCATTGCTTAGGTAGGCATGCCCAAAATCCGGGAAGATCAGGTTTTTACCCGTTGCACTCATATTGTTGATTTCACGCTCCCTTGCAGAAGTGCCTAACAGGACATCAAAATTGTGTGCCCCAAAGCTCTTTTTGTACTGCAATGTATTTTCCCAAATCCAGGACTGGTTCCTGTTACTGCTTTGTGTTACAGACGAAATGGCATTATAAGTTACACTTGATAATTCGTAAACCGGAAGGAAAGAACGGTAACTGCTATCGGAAATGTCTACACCAAAACTCGTTTTAAAAGTAAATCCATTCAGGAAATTGGCTTCCAGGAAAACATTGCCTACATAACGGTTGCTTATTGTTTCATTAAAATTGTTGTAATACAATGATCCCACAGGATTGGTTATATCAGCACTGATATCAGAAGTTCCAAAACTGCCATCAGGATTATATGCATTATAGGTAGGAGGTGCATTAAGGAAACCCCTAACAGAATTGCTATAGATACCATCATCAGAAACCCCTTTACTTTTGGTATTCGAGAAAGCAAAGTTTTCTCCAAATCTCAAATAGTTTTCTACCAATTCAGAAGTGGTATTGACATTAAAGGTGACACGGTCGTATTGCGACTGCCCTGTACTGCTTCCGATAAGGCCTTCCTGCCCATAATAAGACAAACCTGTAGCATAGGTAGACTTTTTATCACCACCGGTAATCAATAAAGAGTGGTTTTGTTTTATTGCCCCATCATTAAAAAGTTCTTTTTGCCAGTTCTGGTTCGGAAATGCAGCGATCTGTTCTGCAGTATACAATGGGGCATAACCAGAATTAACCCTTGCCTCATTCATAACCATACCGTATTCGGCTGAGTTCAATAAGTCGAGTTTTTTATAAACACTCTGGATTCCAAGGTAGCTGTTAAGCGAGATGTTCATCTTGCCATTCTTCCCTTTACGGGTAGTAACAAGTACTACACCATTAGCAGCACGTGCACCATAAATAGAGGCTGCAGATGCATCTTTAAGAATATCGATTCGGTCTATTGAAGTAGGATCTAAATATCCAATTCCACCGTCTACAACCACCCCGTCTACAACATAGAGCGGTGTGCTGTTTCCTGCCGTACCTACACCCCGAATGTTTACTACCATTCCGGCTCCAGGCTGGCCTGAAGTAGATGTGATCGATACACCTGAACTTTGTCCCTGTAGGGCACTGGTGGCATCTATACTCGCTGTCTGCTCTAAATTCCGGCCACTTACAACTGATGTAGCCGCTGTAGAAACTTTTTTCTTTTGGGTACCATAACCAACGACAACGATTTCGTTAAGCTCCGAAGCTTCGGTTTGAAGTGAGCCGTTGATCACTGTTTGGTTATTCACCGGAATAGCCAGCGATTTAAAACCCACATAACTGAATTTTAATACAGCATTGGCTGCCGCACTAATTTGGTAATTACCTTCAATGTCTGTTGTAGTACCTTGTTTGGTACCTTCTACAACAACGCTTACTCCGGGGATTCCCATACCGTCATCTGAAGATACGATCTTTCCGCTAACAGTAAGTGTCTGCTGCGCAAATCCCGATT
>Ga0247810_10002013_pt1 | contig 11774 bp, 7 predicted proteins | sample UWRJL119311C1_FD_179918 | JGI IMG/M metagenome (GOLD analysis project Ga0247810, IMG submission 179918) | Plant litter microbial communities from Arlington Agricultural Research Station in Wisconsin, United States - UWRJ-L119-311C-1 | ecosystem: Environmental > Terrestrial > Plant litter >...
CATAAATCCTTCGATCACCACTGCTTTGGTAGCGCCTTCCGCCGTAAAGTTGGATCCTTCGGTAGTGGAAGCTGCATCTACAATGCTTAAGATTCTCTCAGTAGGAACTCCCGCTTCGTGCATTCCTGCAACACCGCTGTAATCCCAGGTAACACCTGTTCCTGTAGTAGTTGCATAGTTTGGTGCAAGCGTATCGCATACATACATGCTTTGGTTAGTTCCAATAGCTGGCTCGTTACCCTGTGTAAACTGTGCGAACGTGGTTCCGCTTAGTAAGACGGATGCAAAAAGTAATGTTTTTTTCATAGTTGCTAATTTTTTAGTGTCGTAAACTTACAAATAAAAACAAATGCCTGTTTCATTATAGAATGAAAGGCTGCATGCTTTTACAATTGTTTACCAACATCGGTTCGGTTCTTAAATGCTCGTTGGGCTGAAAGGTTGGAAAATAATCCGCCTCATTGATTGAAAAAAGTATAGGTAAGCCCCAGTGTAGCCTCAGGACCGCCAAAGCGCTGACCGACAATTTTTCCGGAAGGCCCTTTTATTTCTATGACTGAAGAATGCCAGCCCAGGCCCAGCCGCAAGTGAAAATCACCCAGCACCGCATCCGCTGCCAGGGCAATGGATTCATAATTCTTTAACCGGTGAAAATAGTCACCATAATTTTCGTAATCGCTCGGATAATAAGAGCTATTGAGCGTTCTCTTGAAATCCGGGTACTTCTGGCCAAACCCCATATTGAACAGCACCATCGGGCTGATTCTATGCCTCGTCTTCAAAATACGAAACTGGAGAGATGCAGAATTCGTAAAATAGCCGTATCTATTCTTTTTATCCGGAACCAGGATGTATTCGAATCCTCCTCCTAGCATGACAAAAAGCCGGTGATTGAGGGTGATTCCTGCAAACATGGAGGACTGGCAAAGAAACGTATTGGTAGAAATAAACGAACCTTCCAGGCTCACAACTGGTAAAACCTTTACCTGCGCGGAAAGAGGTGTTGATTGTAAAAAAACAGCAAGAACGATCAGTATCAGTACTCTCATAGTTTGATCAATTTATGAAATTTCTCATCGCCTTCAAGAATAAGGGTATAAGTTCCCCGGGCAAGACCGGAAGTATTTAAGGTAATTTCGTTGCTGTTCGTAAAATCGCTGTACACTACCTGGTTTAAATTATTGACAAGCGAAATCGCGCCTAGTGGATGACCTGCCTTGATGATCAAGGCATCCTGCATAGGATTGGGATAGATCTCTAAGGAAGCCGGCTGTGGTTCAGTTCTGTTTTCCGTAGTCGCCTGCGCTGCCTGGAATAGGACCGGCGAAGCGCTGTCGGACTCTTGTGCTTCATCGGCTGCTGTACCGCGACTGCAATTCTGTTGTTTGATAACGTACCAGAGAACACCTGCATTCGGTACGTACAAGGTCGGATGATGCAGTTCTGCTTTACCGGTAAGGCTGGTGCTGAAGCAATCGCTCGAGATATAGGTTCCGGTCCTGTAGGAATACCAGTCGATGGCATAATCCGTATTGTACTTCAATCCTTCAACAGTCAGCTTTTCAGCATTCCACTCATGGCTGATCACAGTAACCAGCAGATCATCCCACGTATCAAAAGCCACATAACAATCCGTATTGGTTGCAGTACTGGTTCTCTGGGTAGCCACATTAAAGGTCCTGTTCTTAACATACCCTACTGCCAGCTCCTGGTTCTGGGCGATGTAATACTGCTGCTCTTTAGTTTTCACATCTTCATGGGGAAGATTGTGATGATTGGCGATTTCCCTCCCCTGCACCCACCCGCCGTTGCCGGTGGAAAGTGTATTGATCACATCGTTGCCGTTCATGTGCTGCTGGGCACGGATATTTCCGGGCCAGGTAAATTCCTGGCCGGGGAAGCCACCCACCCAGGCGTTGTATCCCGCCAGGCCTGTAAAGCCAAAGGTCATCATGTCTATAAAATTCTGCACGTAATTGCTGCATCCGTCCACCACATCGCCCGAGCCTCCTTCGGACATGAGGACAGGCTTGCCGGTCAAATTGCCGTAATAGCTGATTTTCTGGTAAAAGGAGTTTTCGTCATTGTTATAAGAGACACTGTTATTGGATCCGTTTTTCTTAATCACCAACTTGGTGGGATCTGAAGAATAAGAGTTAAACGTAACCAGGTCGATGTCCGGGTGATGTATGCTTTGGTCGATGTACTGTCCTACGCCATCCGGCCGGAAACCATCCCACATGTTAATGCCTATCAGGTGTTCGGTATGCCCAAGGGTTTGTTTGATGTAGGAAGACATGCGGGTGTGGTAAGTATACAAGGCCTTACGCACGCTGTCACCAAGCGGGGCATCTAGTATGAAAGGCTCGGTAACGGAAACCGTTTGACCGGCTACATTACTTTTGGCAACCTGGTTCAGGTGGTAAGGCTCACTCAGCAGCTCAAACTCGTAAATGCTGGTAGAATAACCGTAGCGGGCAATGTAATAGCGGGTGCGCTGCTCGTGGTACTTCAGGTCGTCTTCGAGCAGGAACATTTTATAAGGCTCTTTCTCAGGCCCCGCCGAATAGCAATAAGCAGGATAAGTATCGGCCAGGTCAAAATCGCCGTTGTTGTTGCAGCGGCACCAGTCCCAGGGATGCATGTCGTAATTGGCATACTTCATAAAAGGCTCCTGCTCCATGAGGTTGAAATTCATCAGCATGTCATAAGCCTCGCAATACTCGAGCAGCTTGTCCTGTTCCCAGGCATAATGCAGCCGGTCGTAGTAATTGCCTTTTTCTTCGAACTCGATCAGGGAAGCCCACCCCGTTTGCAGTGTGCGGATGTATTTTCCGCCCAGCTCCTGGTAATCGATGATATCCTGGTGATAAGTAAGCCAGTTCTCCAGCGTGGTCATGCGGGTGGTGTTCTGATCATAGCCAAAGTTGTTCACTCCTTTCAACGGTGTAGAGAAATTGGTGCCCACCGGGAAGATCATCCGGCCTGCCCGTTGCAGGTTGCGGTGGTTCTGGTGAACGGTTACGTATCCCTTGTCGGCGCTTTCGATAACGGTCATGGGGAACTCCCCTGTTTGTGAATAAAGGTTATTGTTAACCTTCAGCTTTACGCTGCAAAGCCATTGCCCGGTAAGCGGTGGAGCAAAACGGATCCGCATCGGGTAAGCCGTCGGGATCTCTGTCCAGGAGTTAATGGAAGTGTCCCGCTGGTAATCCCGGTAGTAAAAACCGTCTATCACTTTCACGGTTCCGCTGGCAGGATGGGTAAAGGTGGCTTCCACATCCAGCTGCCAGTCGAGAAATGGATTAAGCTTTTGCGCATCGCCTGTTTTGTTCACAAAGTTGTTCACTTTGGCAGCAACATCGGCAGGCAGCTCTACGCCCAGCTCCAGTTTTTCCAGCTTGTGAACATTGGTGAACAGGTTCGGATGATAGATCGTTACGACCTTCAGGGCGGAAGGGTCGGTGACAATCGTGAGCTTCATTTTCCCGGTAGCAGTATAAGCTCCTGCACTGAATCCGGGTTCTATTTTAATGGAAGTATTGGCACGGACCTCTTTGTTGGACGGACCGGTAAACAAAAAAGTCTGGGTATTCGGAAACTCCAGGCATTGCTGGTAAATAACAGGGCCGGCAGCATTAACGATCGTTTGGGTGACCTCCGTATTGGGCTGACAGGAAAAAACGGAAACCTGTGCCTGTGCATACACGCCGGTAAGCAGCAGGAAAGCAAAAAACAGCCGGCTCATCAGTTAGCTTTCAACGCTTCGATTTCCAGCTTCATCGCTTCGATCTCTGTTTGCTGCTGGAGCAGGTAAAGCGTCAGCTCTTCGATCTTTTCAACCAAAACAGCTGTGGTTGCTCCAAGGTTCACACCTTCCTCAGCTACTGTCTCCGCACTGGGCACATTCGGAAGATGCCCGTTGTCACGAATATAGTTCCGCACTTCTGTTAAGGGCATCAGGTGGTAAGTAGGAAGAAACACGTAATCGGGGAAATTGCTGGAAAGCATGACATTCACTTCAGTAGCATAGACTTTTCCGTCGCCATAGATCCGGAAAACATCCGTTCCGGTTCCGGAAACTCCCAGCTCACGACGGTTAATGATAAAAGCTTTATCCGTGGCATTATTGGGAATGATCTCCACCGTGCCTATAAGAAAAGCTGATCGGTGAGCATTCGGCAAGGCGCCTACAATCCGGGTAGTTGTTACTGCCGTTGCTCGGCTGTAAAGACCGCAGCGAACAGTTCCCTCGTCGACTTTGGAAGAGATACCATACCTTGGGCCAGGGTTCAGACCGAGTACGAGTACATTTATGCCGTAAGATGCAGCTGTACTCGATGAGGCCAACCACTGTGAAAAACCGATTTTTTCCCCGGTAGTTCCTAAAAAGTACCCCGTATTATTAAATGCATTTTGACTCCCTGCATAAGTATTAGAAACGGCATTGTTCCACCCGTTAGCTTTAGTATTATTACTGTTTAGAAAAGTTCCCAGGTAGGTAGGGTTACTCGTTGAAGTTCCAATTAACAGCTCACCATTGGTAGAAGTCGTCGATACGGTTGATCCATTCCAAACATTCTGGGCAGTTAAAGAAGTTCCAAGCAGTGCAAATGCAGTAAACAGTGTTATTTTTTTCATGAAAATCGTTTAAGTTACCGGCAAAGCTAAAAATAAGTTTCAATTACACTATACTGATCCGTATTATGGATTTATCAACTTTTAATAACTATTAGTGTTCACTACCACCAATTTACCGGCACAAACTTCCCGGTTCTATCTACCAAAAATCCTCTTACCGTAAATCAGATCCGAAAAATCACTATTATTGTAAGAACCTCTTTTCCACGCATCCAAAGCGTCCCTCAACCAAAGAGACACGTTCCCATTCAAATTATCCGATACTCCGCTGTTACTCCGATGAAACCCCGGTGTTACTCCGATGATACTCCGGTGCACCCTCATGTCAACCCCCTGCCACCCTGCTGGACTACTGCTTGATTCCCCGTGCCATAAGTATAGCAGAGTGCTGGTTGATAGAGGTCTGCTATATACCAGCAGGCACATCGAATACCACCACCTCAAATCCCCGTATCCTGACAGCATACTATCCTGGCATCCTAACGTCTTAGTATCCTGACGTCCTGAAATCCTAATATCCTGACGTCCTACTATCCTAATGTCTTAAATTCCCTTACCTTCGGCAGCTCATCATGAATAAACTGCTCACAGCTGCACCTTCCCGCAGGCCATCTCTAAAAATGGTCCTGGGATTGCTGCTGGTGTTCGGTTTTGCGGTCTACATTCACCGGGATGACTTTGCAAAGCCGCCTTCCGGTATGCATACCTGGGCGCAGTCGGATCATTATGCGCTGGCAAAAGGCTTTACCGAAAACAACCTGAATTTCTTCCTGCCGCAAACCTATGTTTACAATCACCAGTTTCCCAACAGCTGGAAAACACCCGATAAAACAGCTGTAACCGCCGTCGATTTCCCGATCCACAATTACATTCCCGGCGTTGTCATGAAGCTCACCGGTTCCGACTCCCCGGCGATCTTCCGCATCTACATGTTGCTGCTGAGCTTTGTGGGATTGTTCTACCTCTTCCGCCTGGCTCACCACTTCAACCGTTCGGAAACACTTTCTTTTCTGATCGTGGTTTTCTTTGCCGCCTCTCCGGTCTTTACATTTTACCAGGTCCGGTTCATTCCGAGTATTCCGAGCCTTTCTACAGCGATCATCGGGATGTATTATTACGTCGTTTACCGGGATAATGAACGCATCCGGACGCTCATTGCAGCCATTGCCTTCCTGACTTTATCGGCGCTTTCACGCTCCACTTACACCATTCCGCTGCTGGCCGTGTTCGGAGTGGAATTCCTGCGGTTGTTGCGCGATCGCAAAGACGTACTGAAAAAGGTTTCCATTGCATTCCTTGCCGCCGGACTCGTACTCGGCTACATGCTCTACAATGCCTACCTGCGCCGGGAATATGGCTCGTTCTTCCTGAATGTCCTGATTCCCGCCAAATCGTTCGGGGAGTTTATTACTGTGACAAAGGATGTACTGAAAAGCTGGAAGCTGGAATACTTTACCGTCTGGCATTACGGAGCTGTGATCCTTGCAGTGATGGCTGCCGTTTACAGGAAAGTAATAGGAAAAACGATCGCTACAGGTCAACGCTATACGCTCCTGCTGGTTTTCCTGTTTACCGGAAGTTTACTTTTCTACATTGCGATGTGCGTGCAGTTCAAAGCCCACGATTATTACTTCGCCGATGCGTTTTTCATTCCGCTCATCATCAGCGCGTGCCTGCTCTCGAAGCGGATCGTAGCCGAAACCAGATGGGGGAAAAGAATGCTGGCGGGAACAGTTCTGCTCCTGGCTGCCGGGATGTTCTGGGGCGATGTACAGGTACAGGAATTCCGCGAAGCCAGCGAGAAATGGGGAAGAAATGAAACGCTCCTGCTCTGTTACGCCGGTAGCGATAAGCTGCTCGATCAGCTGCATGTTCCGCGATCGGAAAAGATACTCGTTCTCAACCCGGCGTCGCCGAATATTCCGTTCATGGAAATGGACAGAACCGGCTACATGACCATGAACACGGACGGCTACATGCTCGCGCACATGATGCGGTTCCCCGTAAAGTATGTCGTTTACCAGAACGAGCTGTTCCTGTCGGAAATTTACAATCACTACCCGGGGATCATCCGCGAGCTGGAGATTATTGGTACGAACGGCCGAATCACCGTTTGCCGGAAAACCGCTCCGAAAGACAAAACACTGCTGGCATTCCTGCAGCTCGAGAACAGAACACCAGTCTTCTCTTCTTACTTTTCGGATACAACCGTTCCCAACTGGGAGATCGAAAAGCACTTCAACGAACAGGAAAAAGCGTTCGAATTTACCCCCGCCAGCGATTACGGCCCCGTTCTGAAGCTCCGCGACAACAACTTGTTCCGGACCGACCGCCTGCTGCTCTTCGAAGGAGAGCTGAAATGGAACCAGCAGGATGAGATCTCGTTCTTCGTTTCTTTCGTGGAGCACGACAGCCTCTCCATGTACAAGCTCTACAACATGGAGAATTTTGTCGACCACAAAAAAGAATGGATCCCGTTCCGGTTCCTGGTGAGTGTTCCGCCTTCCAAAGCAAAACAAACGGAGCTTTCAGCAGTGGTTTGCAATCCGAAAAAGGTGCAGTTCTTTGTGCGGAATGTGCGGGGACGTTTGTATTAACCACAAAGACGCGAGGACACAAGGATTTTTTTCAGAATAACACACTATAGCTTTGTGACCATTGTGTCCCGGTGGTTGAAAAAAAGAGCGCGAATCAACGACTTCCGTTCCTGTTTAATTACTTAATTTGGCGGATAATTGATTTAAATGCTCAACCAACAATCCTATAAAGAAGCGAAGCAATGGTGGTTTTACGCCGCGATCATAGCGATCATCTGCGTTTCTTATTCCTTTTACGCTTCCACCCGCTATCCGCTGCTGAGCTCCGACGACGGTCTCAACATCCTGATGGCCCATTACTACGATCTTCCCGGAGATATTTACTGCTGGGGACAGGACAGGCTGGGATCCATCATCCCGCTGTTTGCACAGTTCTTTATGAAAGTCTTCGGAACCACTGCCATTACAGGCGTTTCCCTCTCCAATTACCTCATCCTGACCGCCGGCTTTATCGGGTTCTCTTCCCTGCTGAAAACACGGTTCAGCAAGCTGATACTCGCATTGATCTGGTTCCTCCCCTACCAGCGTTTCATCGACATCAACCGGTTTACCATTGGCGTTGAATACAGCCTGATCGGTTTTTCCATCTTCCTGATGCTGAAGCTGCGGTTCGAAGGGAAATCCTTCTTCAACTTCCGGAATCATTTCCTGCTGGCAACGATCACACTCCTCCTCGGGCTGGCGATCTGGGCTTCCGACCTGGCCGCCGTGAGCATTTTCATCCTGTTCTTTACCTTGTGGCTGTTTCATTACAGAACGAAGAAAACATTCCTGTTTCGTAAAGAAATCGCGCTTTACTTACTGGGAGGAATGGTCTTCTGGACGCTTTTCATCATCAAAGCAAAAAGCTACGCAGTCGTAAAAACGGAACAATTCGCCTCACTCAACAGTTTCGGAGAGATCTTCGACGGAATAGGCATTATGCTGCGGTCGATCAAAGACGTGCTGCTTTTCAAAGAGCAGGATTACTTTACAAGCATCTACGCCTGGCTGGTCCCGGTGTTGCTTGTTTGGGTGATCATCCATGTCTGGAAGCGCCGATTGAAACTAACTCCGGGCTCCCGTAAATGGGCGGCGTTCCTGCTGCTTGATCTATTGGGAATCCTGGGAGTGATCCTCCTTTCCCATTGGGTACTTATCAATGAAATGGGAAGGCGTTATTTTGTAGCCACTTACATTTCCATGGCGGTTCTTGTGCTGCTGGTTATCGAGCACCTCCTGCTTTCGGCGAAACAACGGAAACTGCTGCATGGATTGCTGATCGTTGTTGTGGTCACAGGAGCAGCAAGCCCGATCTACAACATGAAATACGTGACGGCAAAAACCCTGCGGCCAACTGCAGATCTCGCCGGAGAATTCAAACAGCTGGGCAAGATCGGGATCATTGCGGAATACTGGAACGCCTACCGCTCGTCGTGTGCGCACCTCGACTGGATAAAAGCAACTCCGCATGATAAAAGCGATGTCCGGAACCCGAAACTGGTGGCAGAAGTCTTCGCACAGCCCAACCTTTACGTGATCCGCGATCTCTGGATGGATAGTTTCCCGGATACGCTGAAGCAATTTGGATTTACGCTGGTGAAAGACGGTAACGAGTTCTACATGGGTGGCTGCTTTACCTGCAAATACCGGAGACTAAGTCTTTCGCACGTTTACACGGTTGGAGAGCTGAAGACCAATCCGGCTTTCGTAACAGGCGAAGGAACAAACAAAACGATCACCGTTACGCCTTCCAGTCCGGGAGCGCTGAACCTGCACATGGTTTACGGCCCGAATATTTCTCTGCTTCCCGGGAAGTATAAAGTGCGCTATCACCTGAAAGCAACCGGCATCACAACAGATAAAGTCATCGGGACTATCGATATTTCGGGGGAATCGGCGCAGCAGCAGTTATTGCTGAAAGACCTCGACAGAACCCTGTTCCCGACGGATGATTTCCGCTACATCGATGCCGAGCTTACCGTTCCATCGCGCATGTCGAACTGCGAGTTCCGCCTGATCTATTCCGGGAATGCCAGTATTTCCCTGGACCGGATAGAGCTGATCGAATACTGAGATTGCCTCTTTCTATAAGTTAACCATCAAGACGCAAAGGTTTGTTGGATGCACTGTGTATTTTGAGGACGCTGGGTGATGATCTTTGTGATTGATCTAATTCAGCATATCCTTGTGCCGTTGCGTCTTTGTGGCAAACAATAAAACAAGTTAAAAACCGGCTTTTATCTTTGAATCCCGGAAGCTGAGCCCGTTGAAAACAGTAACTTCGCAGCACTTTGAGATCTTATAATCCGAATTTCTGGAGATTGTGCTTTTCGATGTTGTTTTTCACAACAAGCTACAACCTGCTCATCCCGGAAATGAATCATTTCATCAGTAATCTTGGCGGAGCGGGATACAAAGGCATGATTATCGGCCTGTTCACTTTATCCGCCGGAATTTCCCGCCCTTTTTCAGGCAAGCTCGCCGATATTATCGGTCGCAAAAAGGTGATGTTTGTCGGTATGGCTGTCTGTATGGTCGTGAGCCTCATCTACCCGCTTTCGACCTCTGTCTGGTTTTTCCTGGCACTGCGGTTTGTTCACGGTTTCAGTACGGGATTCTTTCCTACCGGCTCTACTGCCCTTGTTACGGATGAGCTTCCCGGAAATGTGAGGGGAAGCGGAATGGGACTTTACGGTACATTTATCTCGCTGGGCATTGGGATCGGTCAGGGACTGAGCAGTACTGTTACGAACCTGCTCACCACCGACGGATTATTCGTTACTGCTTCACTGCTGGCTATTTTCTCCTACATCCTTTCGCTGAAGATCCAGGAAACACTGCCGAATCCTCAGAAATTCAAATGGAGCTTCCTGAAGATTAAAAAAGACGAAGTCTTCGAGCCGGCAGTTATCCCTGTTTTCATCGTTATGTTCCTCTCTGCAAGCTGTTCGGGGGTCATCTTCGTTCTTTCACCCGACATTGCCACTTACCTGAAAATCGAAAACAAGGGCTGGTTCTTCCTCTTTTACGTCGTTTCCACCATAGCTGTCAGGCTGTTTACCGGAAGACTCTCGGATAGAATAGGCCGAAGACAAACGCTGCTGATCGGCATGATCCTGCTAAGCATCAGCATGGTCACGATTGGATTCTCGGACAGTGTTCTCTGGTTCACGCTTTCTGCCGTATTATTCGGAGTGGCTACAGGAACGACTTCCCCGACTATTTTCGCCTGGACAGCCGATCTTTCCCCGGATCACCGTCGTGGAATAGGCGCCGGAACGATGTTCATCGCGCTGGAATTTGGAATTCTCTTCGGATCGCTCGTAACCGGAAGTATTTATAACAACACGGCCGACTCCGTACTAAATGTCTTTCTCTTCGGCGGATCGATGGCGTTTCTCTGCGTAGCTTACCTGGTCTGGCACCTGCTATTCAGGAAGTCGGCTACTTAGTCACAGAAAGGGAAAGTCGGTCACAAGGAGCGAAAATGGTTGGAATCAATCGGAAAATCGTTGGACGGAAGATTCTGACAAGTCAGGAGTCATGCTCCAAATCAATAAAAAAAGGAATGATGATTACTCTCCGGCGCCGTAGTCGAGACGCTTCGCTTTGATAAAGCGCGGAATGTAGTATTTGCTCGACTTGAAATTATCGATCGTTACGCCTCTCGATGTGGAAGCGTGGATGAAGCGGATGGCATCAGGAGTAACTTCGATCACCAGCGCAACGTGCCCTACTCTCGTGGAATGAACGTCGCGGCCTTTGAAGAACATGAGATCTCCCGGACGAATATCCGCGAGCTTTACCGTTTCACCGAATTCGGCAAGACCGTAGGAAGAACGTGTAACTTCCATGCCGAAATTCCCCATTACGTAATAGATGAAACCGGAGCAGTCAAATCCTGAAGGAGTTGAACCGGCGTAATGGTAAGGAGTTCCGAGGTATTTTTTCGCAAAGTTGATGATCTGGTCTACTTCCTCGCTGTTTTTTACCTTTACAAAGGTATCGGAAGCTGTGAGTGAGGTATCTCCGGGAATGGCTGCCAGGGTTGTTTTGACAGTATCTGCTTCTACCTGTGCATATGAAAACGAGCAAAGCAACGTCGATGCAAAGACCAAAAAGATGTTATATACGCTCTTAATTGATATCACGGCTGCAAATTTATGATTATTTTCACGAAATCAAAGCATTCATTTTGAACAAACTAGCAGATATACAATTAACTAAGCTGTATTATTCCATCGGGGAGGTTGCTGCTATATTCGATGTAAATACTTCGTTGATAAGGTTTTGGGAGAAAGAGTTCACCATCATTCAGCCTAAGAAAAACAAGAAAGGAAATCGCCTTTTTACTGTTAAAGATATACAACATTTTAACAAAATATACCAACTTGTGAAGGCCGAAGGCTACACTTTGGATGGTGCAAAAAAGGCTTTGAAGTCGAAAGAGCCGGTTGAAAAAACGGAAAACTTCTCCAATGATCAGGTTATTTCACGCCTGGAACACATTAAATCGAGCCTGATCGCGCTGAAGAAAGAAGAAAATGATATTGG
>Ga0247810_10002014_pt1 | contig 11766 bp, 12 predicted proteins | sample UWRJL119311C1_FD_179918 | JGI IMG/M metagenome (GOLD analysis project Ga0247810, IMG submission 179918) | Plant litter microbial communities from Arlington Agricultural Research Station in Wisconsin, United States - UWRJ-L119-311C-1 | ecosystem: Environmental > Terrestrial > Plant litter >...
GAAAGATCGCGCTTTCGACTTTCATAGTGCAACAATTTCGAGTGCGATGGTTGCTTTTGGCTGGGTGTTTGGCTGTCCGTTATTAGGATATATTACAGATAAAATAAACAAACGCAAACCTATTTTAATATTTGGAGCGCTATTTATGATTTTGAGTCTGATTCAGTTATTGTATTTCCCCGATTTACTTCCTACGAAAATCAGTATGTTTTTGTTGGGCGTTGGATCTGGTGCTGCAATGATTCCGTATTCTATAATTAAAGAAGCGAATCCTGACAATGTAAAAGGAAGTGCTACAGGAGCCATTAATTTTATAACTTTTGGAGTAACAACGCTTTTAAGTCCGTTATTCAGTCGTTTGTTCGGACAAACATTAAATGATACAACGGATAAAATTATGCATTTTCAACAAGCAGGTTTATTCTGGATTATTGGAATTTCGATAGCAATTCTGGTGAGTTTTCTATTAAAGGAAACTGGCGAAGGAAAATCGAATAATACTCCTGAACTGGCGAAAGATTGATAATTATTAAAGCTAGAAGATAAGAAGCAGAATAAGATGCAACACGATTTGCTTGTATCTTATTCTTCTTTTGTTACTACAATAGAAGCTTTAAAACCTGCCGCAAGATTATCCCAATAATCATTGGTTACCAATTGACCTTTATCATCATAAACTCGAATTTCAGCTGTATTTCCTCCTAAACTACCAATGTTTAGTGCTTCGAAATCCAATTTATTAAAACCATTTACTAGATCAATTTTTACATCTTTAAAATTACCTTCTAAAAATATCTGATCTCTAATCACCTGATCATTAGAAGATACTTTTACCAAATCGCCATCAATAGCACCAAAATCTCTTAGCTTTATAATAAAGTATTTTGATTTTGTTCTAAAATCTCCCAGCGAAATATTCTTTCTCACCAATTGCCCGCGACCTTCTTTTAGTCCTGCATCTCTTAAAGCTTTATCCAGATCTTTTTCCATTTTAGGTACATAACGGTCACCAGGATTGGCAAAATCAGTTTCGGTAGACATTGTAAATTTACTTTTCTCTGCCCCTACCTGCAATTGCGATTTTGGAGTGATACTGGTATTATCAAAAACGTTTGGCGTTTTTATACTTGGTATATCCATCTTATCAGCCTGAGGATCTTTAACCTCTGGTATTGGAGTCTTCTTTGGCTTTGCACCAAATTTAGGTGCTGCGATAGGTCTGTATTTAGTACCAAATTCAGTTTGAGCTGAAACAGTGACAGCGGTAAAAAATAATATGAAAAATAAGATGTGCTTCATTGAAAAAGTATTATCGAATCGGCTTTTAAAAATTTTATAAGATTAAAGCATAGCATCACAAAAATAGCATAATTTAATTAGGCACTACAACTTTAAGACTATTATAACAATATATTAGGCTAATTTTTGGAAAGCAAAAAACCTGCCAAAAAAGATCTTTATTGCTATTTATTAATCAATATATACAAAAACAAAATCCGACTTGTTTGAGACAAATCGGATTTGTTGATTAATAAACCTAAATTAGTTTTTAACTAAAAAAGAATTATAATGGAATTAATCTTTAACAATAACAGCTGTTAAGGTAGAAAGATCTAATGTTTTTCCCGCAGGATAATTAAGATGTACATCATCTGTATATGTTACTCCCGCCTCAACATACTCTACATATGTAATTCTCTGAAAAATTTCGCCATCAGTAGTTTTAGCCGTAAACTTCACGGTAAAATTTCCTTGTTCAAATTTGGTATATGATATTTTAGAAGTGTTTTTTACAGTATAGTCAATTTGAAGCCAATCACCAACTAATTTTTTTGAAGTAACTGTTAAAGCAAAATCAGCTAAATTAAAGGCATCGCTTGTTGATGGCACATAGTCATCATCATCACTACTTGAGCTACAATTTACCAATAAAATTGACATACTCAACAAAAGTACAAGAGTAAAGGTTGATTTCAAAAAAGATAATTTTCTCATAATTTAAAGATTAAAAGGTTAGATTCTACAAATATTTGTAGGTTTATTTCTGCAATTATATAAGAAATAATTACATATACCTATAAAAAAGTAAGATTTAACTTAAATAAAACAAATATTGATTCAAATTTCTTAAAACAAGAGTTTTAATACAAAAATGCTCTTTTTACTTTGACATTTAATAAGTTATGAGTAACTTCAAGATTTTAATTTATCTTTATAAAAATACAAGCAAATGGACTACATTGACTATTATAAAGTATTAGATATCACAAAATCGGCCACTGAAGCCGAGATTAAAAAGGCTTATAGAAAACTGGCCAGAAAATATCATCCTGACCTGAATCCGAATGATAAGGAAGCAGAGAAAAAATTCAAGGAAATCAATGAAGCAAACGAAGTTTTAAGCAATCCCGAAAATCGTAAAAAATACGACAAATACGGAAAAGACTGGAAACATGCTGATGAATTCGAAAAAGCAGGTTACGATCCTAACCAACAACAACAATATTCCAGACAACAGCAAGGCGGCAATCAAAGTTATTCTGATTTTGTCGGAGGAGATTTTTCAGGAAGTGATTTTTCTGATTTCTTCAATTCTATGTACGGTTCTTCAGGAAGAAGTTCAAGAGGTCAGGCAAAATACCGCGGACAAGATTTTAATGCCGAATTGCAACTTGACTTAGCTTCAGCTTATACTACGCACAAACAAAATCTAACGGTAAACGGCAAAAATATCCGAATTACAATTCCGGCCGGAGTCGAAAACGGACAAATTATAAAAATTCCTAATCATGGAGCACCGGGCGCTAATGGCGGACCAAACGGGGATTTATACATTACTTTTTTAATTGATAACAATTCAGAATTTAAACGTGAAGGCAATAATTTATATGCTGATGTTGACCTGGATTTATACACGGCCATTTTAGGAGGCGAAATTTATGTGAATACTTTTGACGGAAAAGTAAAAATAAAAGTAGCCCCGGAAACTCAACCCGGAACGAAAGTAAAACTGAAAGGAAAAGGTTTTCCGATATATAAAAAAGACAATCAGTTTGGGGATTTGTACATTACTTATACGTTAAAAATTCCGACAAAATTATCGGCAAAAGAAAAAGAATTATTCGAAGAACTAGCTAAATTAAGAAATCATGAATAGTAAAAACTTAATTCAAATAAAACAGTTTTGTCTGTATCACGAAATTGAAAATACTTTTATAACAGAGCTTCATAATTATGGTTTAGTGAAAATTATTTTTCTGGAAGAAGACGAATATCTACAACCGGAACAATTACCCGCCGTAGAAAAAATGATCCGCCTGCATTATGATCTTAAAATCAATTTAGAAGGTATTGATGTCATTGCAAATCTTTTAGATAAAATCGAAGCATTGCAGCAAAACCTTACGGTTACCCAAAATAAACTTCGCCTTTATCAGCACCATGAAATTGAATAAGTAAGATTTTTTTCATCACTCCCGATAGCTATCGGGATTCACAGATTAAAATGATTTATTCTGTCAGTGTTTTTCGCCACGAATTACACAAATTAAACGAATTAAAATTGGTGTAAATTTGTGTAATTCGTGGCAAAATTTTTTACGCAATAAATAATCCTTAGAATCATTTTAATCTGTGGCAAGAAAATAAAACTTACTCCTCAAAATATCACAAAAAAGAACGTTTTACGAATTGATTTCAATCTAATTTGGTTCTTTATCAGTTGTATATTTTATAAATTGCAGCGAAATTAACTAACCAGAATTTGATTTAAAATCGAAGAAACAAATTCAATAAAATAGAAAGAAATGAAAAGAGAAAACATCTTAACAGGATCACCTTGGGAGGACAAAATGGGATATTGCCGCGCGGTAAGAATTGGTAATATCATTGAAGTTTCAGGAACTGTGGCAATTGTTGATGGCGAAAAAGTAAAAGCCGATGATGCTTATGCTCAAACCTACAACATCCTGGAACGTGTTGAAAAAGTTTTGGAAGATTTGAATGTTGGAATGAAAGACGTAATCAGAACCCGAATTTTCACTACCGATATTACTTCTTTTGAAGAAGTAGCAAGAGCTCACTCTTCATTTTTTAAAGATGTAAAACCTACAACTGGTTTTTATGAAATCAGCAAACTCGTTGCTCCTGAATATTTAGTAGAAATTGAATTTACAGCTGTTGTACAGTAACTATTTTTCAACCACAAATTGCACAAATTTTCGCTAATTGTTTTTTTGCTAAAACTATTAATTTGTGAAAATTTGCGGAATTTGTGGTTAAAATTTTTCATTATTTTTTTGCCACTCCTAAATAGAACTAGCCGCGTTAAAGATTTAAAAGATTTCTTTTTTTATTTTTCACAATCAAAAAGCTATTAATTAGTGAAAATTAGTGAAATTCGTGGCAAACTTTTTCTTTAAATAATTAATGACTTCTCAAAAACTAAAAGAAATATTCCTGACCACTTTCAAATGGATTTTGATATGCGTTTTGATAGGTATTCTATCCGGATCTGCATCAGCTTTTTTCCTGGTTGCTTTAGAATTTGTAACACAATTTAGAATTCACCACGACTGGATTATCTGGCTTTTGCCTTTCGGCGGATTATTAGTTGGATTCAGTTATTATTATTGGGGAGAATCTGTTGCAAAAGGAAATAATTTATTGCTCGAAGAATACGAAAATCCCAAAAAAGTTATTCCGTTCAAGATGGCTCCTTTGGTGCTTTTAGGAACTTTAATTACTCACTTATTTGGAGGTTCTGCCGGTCGAGAAGGAACTGCTGTTCAAATGGGAGGAGCAATTGCCGATCAATTTACCAGGATTTTTAATTTAGATAATTCCGAAAGAAAAATTCTAATTATTCTCGGAATCAGTGCCGGTTTTGCATCGGTTTTTGGAACTCCGTTAGCAGGCGCTATTTTTGCTTTGGAGGTTTTATACTTTAGTAAAATCAATTTCAAAAGCATTATTTTATCTTTTTTAGTAGCTTACGTTGCATATTTTACTGTAGAATTCTGGCAGGTAAAACATACGCATTACAGTATTCCGGTTATTCCTGAAATTAGCATTTCGACTTTATTTTATGTTATTATTATCGGAGTCTTATCCGGTTTTGCAGCTTTACTATTTTCACGAAGCACACATTTTTGGGGTTCACTTTTTTCTAAAATTAAATATCCGCCACTACGTCCTTTTATAGGAGGAATAATTCTGGCGATTGCCATTGCAGGTTTTGGTTTAACAAAATTTGCAGGATTAGGTGTTCCGGTAATTGTAGATTCATTTTCGAATGCTAGTATGTGGTACGATTTTTTACTTAAAATTTTATTCACAGGTTTTACTTTAGGGGCAGGTTTTAAAGGCGGCGAAGTAACTCCATTGTTTTTTGTAGGCGCCACATTAGGAAGCGCTTTATCCTTAATAATTCCGTTGCCAATTGCCTTATTAGCAGGTTTGGGATTTGTTGCAGTATTTTCGGGAGCAACCCACACGCCTATCGCATGCACTATTATGGGAATGGAACTTTTTGGCATTCAACCAGGATTATTTATTGCCATTGCCTGTACAATTGCTTATTTTTCTTCGGGCTCTGTGGGAATTTATAAATCGCAAATTGTGTCGAAAAATAAATTCCAATTTTTTAAATTCCAAAATCCAATAGAAAAGAAAAATTCCAAAAAATAAATTCCAAATTCCAATACTATCAAGAATTTCAATTTTCAAAATAAAAAATCCGTTTGAATCTGCGTTTTCGCTTTAGCGAATCCGTTTTGTCTGCGTATAAATTTAAATTCAAAAAAAGCAATCCCAAATTCCAACAAAAACACAGCAATCTTCTATTAATTCTCTTTGTGAATCTCTGAGCTTTCTTTGAGAATCTCTGTGAAATAAAAAAACTTAAATTCCAAAAAGCAAATTCCAAATTCCAAAAAGAAAAAATCCGTTTAAAATCCGCGTTTTCGCTTTAGCTAATCCGTTTCATCTGCGTACCATTATTCCTTTTTTACAATCAACTCTCTTTCAGAAAACTGAAAACTGAGACCGATCCTGATAGCTATCGGGAGCGACCGAAAACTGACAACTAATAAAAGTGTGTTAATCTGTAAAATGATTTCAACATTACATTAAAAAAATGTAAATTCGCACACTATGAAAATACAAGATATTCAAGCGATACAATTGTTACTCGCTACCCCAAAGAAAATCGCCATAATTCCACATAGAGGTCCTGACGGGGATGCTATGGGTTCAACCTTAGGTTTATACCATTTTTTATTAAAAAACAATCATCAGCCAACTGTGATTGCTCCCAATGATTTTCCTGATTTTTTAGCCTGGTTACCAGGTTCTGAAACGGTAAAAATCTTCGAAAAAGACACTGAAAACTGCACCAAAATATTAGAAGAAGCTGAGCTGATTTTTACATTAGACTTTAATGCTTTTCATCGTACAGGCGAAATGGAACATACTTTAGCAAAGCTAACGGCTCCGTTTATCATGATCGACCACCACCAAAAACCGGATGATTATGCAGCTTATACCTATTCTGATACTTCGTTTGGATCAACTTGCGAAATGGTGTATAACTTCATTTCTTTTTTAGGTAGAAAAGAAGATTTAGACAAAACCATTGCTACTTGTATCTACACCGGAATATTGACTGATTCAGGTTCTTTCCGTTTTCCGGGAACAACAGGAAACACCCACAGAATTATTGCAGAGTTAATTGATTTAGGAGTCGAAAACACTCAGATTCCTGTTTTATTATTTGATAATAGTTCATACAGCCGTTTGCAATTATTAGGCCGCGCTTTACAGAATATGAAAGTGCTTGAGGAACACAAAACATCCTATACTACAATTACGCAGTCAGAACTGGATTCCTTTGATTATGTAAAAGGTGATACTGAAGGAATCGTTAATTATGGGCTAAGCATAAAAGGTATTGTTTTTACTGCTATTTTTATCGAAAATAAAGACGAGAAAATTATCAAGATTTCTTTCCGTTCGCAAGGCGGATTCGATGTCAACCAATTTGCAAGAGATCACTTTAATGGTGGCGGACATAGCAATGCGGCCGGCGGAAGATCTGACGTTTCGATGGAAGAAACCGTGAAGAAATTTGAAGATTTAGTAAATAAACTAAAAATATAACCCCATATGAACTACTTAAAACTAAGCATTTACACCCTACTTTTTGCTGTTTTATTGGTGAGCTGTAAGCAACACGAAGAAGCCAGAAGACCTATTTCTCAGGCTTCGGGTACTTTCATGAAAAAATCGGTGGACAGAAACAAAAAATTAGTAGCCAACGAAGAGGAGGTTATTAAAAAGATAATCAAGAGCAATCCGAAAATAAAATATTACGCTACCAGAAAAGGATACTGGTTGTATTATGACGAAAAAAATACAACAGATCTTGCGTCACCTAAAAAAGGCGATATTGCTTACTTTAATCTTGAAGTAAAAGACATAGACGGTAAAATTATTTATTCTGAAGCTGATCTTGGTCCTCAAACTTATTATGTAGACAAACAGGAAATCATGATGGGATTGCGCGATGGTATCAAAATGATGCATAAAAATGAAACCGTAACTTTCTTATTTCCTTCGCATATTGCTTACGGATATCATGGAGATAACAAAAAAATAGGAACCAATCAATCCTTAATTTGCACGGTTACACTTCGTAATTTTGTACCGGATCCGGCGGCTAAACCAACGCCTGTAGCGGGTCAGACTGCCACTACAACCACTACAGCTGCTCCAAAACCTACAACACCAAAACCTGCAGCTCCAACTAAAAAAGATACAATAAACCCATAAAAACAACATTTTAAAAATGAAAAAGAGTATTCTATTATTACTTGCTGTTACCGTTAGCTCATTATATTCTTGTAAAGACGAGCACAGCAACCTACCTGATGGTTTATATGCAGATATTGAAACCAATAAAGGGCATATTATTGTTGAATTAGATTACACAAAAGCACCAGTTACGGTAGCTAACTTTGTAACATTAGCTGAAGGTAAAAACGAGTTTGTAACAAAAGACTATCTAAAAAATAAACCTTTTTTTAATGGATTAAAATTTCACAGAGTTATTGAAAATTTCATGATTCAGACTGGAGATCCTGAAGGAACTGGTTCAGGAGATACAGGATATAAATTTAAAGACGAAATCACAGATTTAAAATTTGACAAAGCAGGAGTTTTGGCAATGGCTAATAACGGACCTGGAACAAACAGCAGTCAATTTTTTATCACGCACGTTGAAACTCCCTGGTTAGACGGAAAACATACTATTTTTGGTCATGTTGTAGACAAAGGTCAGGAAGTTGTAAATCAGGTAAAACAAGGCGATACGATCGTTGCCGTAACAATTATCAGAAATGGTGAAGCCGCTAAAAAGTTTGATGCTGTAAAAGTATTTCACGATTATTTCTCTGAAATTGCTAAAGAAAAAGGTAAATACGCCGGAGTTCAAAAAGAAAAAGTAACCTATTTTGCTTCTGTTAAACCAAAGACAACTAAAACAACTTCAGGTTTAGAATATTTAATTACTGAAAAAGGAACAGGTAAAAAACCAACTGCAGGAACTCAATTGTACATTAACTATTCAGGTTTCTTAGAAGACGGAACTTTGTTTGACTCAAGCGTAGAAGAGGTAAATAAAGCTTTCGGAAAATTTGATGCAGCAAGAGCAGATCAACACGGTTACCAGCCTATCCCTTTTCAGGCAGGTCGTAAAGATGGTATGATTCCTGGATTTATCGAAGGAATCGAGCAACTTTCATTTGGAGATAAAGCAATACTTTTTATTCCGTCTCATTTAGCTTACGGAGCAACTGGTGCAGGAGGAGTTATTCCGCCAAACGCTAACATTATTTTTGAAATTCAATTATTAGAAAAGCCACAATAAATTATTTATAAAATCAATATAGACTTAAATTCTAAATCATGAAGTTTAAATTTCTATTTTTATTTTGCCTGGCAGTAGTAAACATTCAGGCTCAGACAAAGAAACCCGTAGCAAAACCAAAAGCGCCTGCAACAAAAGCAGCAACAAAAGTGGCTCCGGCAACCAATCCAAACGATGGAATTTTTGCTACAATATCAACTACAAAAGGTGATATTGTTGTATCATTAGAATACATAAAAACTCCGGTAACGGTAGCTAACTTTATTTCACTTGCTGAAGGAAATAATCCTAATGTAAAAGTGGAAAGACTTAAAGGAAAACCTTTTTACGACGGATTAAAATTTCACAGAGTAATCAATGACTTTATGATTCAGGGTGGTGATCCGGACGGAAACGGTTCTGGAGGTCCGGGATATTCTTTTAAAGATGAATTTGTTGAAGAATTAAAATTTGAAAAAGGCGGTGTTCTTGCCATGGCAAATTCTGGTCCTGCTACAAACGGAAGCCAGTTTTTTATCACGCATAAAGAAACTCCGTGGTTAAACGGAAAACATACGATTTTTGGTCATGTAGTTTCAGGGATGGATATTGTAAATAAAATTGTTCAGGATGATATCATGACAAAAATTACCATTACCCGCAAAGGTGACGCTGCTAAAAAGTTTAATGCTGTAAAAGTTTTAGCTGATGATGCAAAAAAACAAGAAGCTAAAAAAGCTGAATCTCAAAAAGTAGTAACTGAAAAAGCAGCTTATTTTGCCGCTACTAAGGCGAAAGCAACTAAAACTGCATCAGGCTTACAATATGTAGTTACTAAAAAAGGAACTGGTGTAAAAGGTGCCGAAGGTTCTAATATTTATTTCCACTACGCAGGGTATTTTGAAAATGGAAATCTTTTTGACAGCAGTATTGCAAGCGTTGCAAAAGCGTATGGCAAATATGATGCAAACCGCGATGCTCAAAAAGGATATCAGGCTTTCCCGTTTACAGTAGGTAAAAAAGACGGAATGATCCCTGGTTTCATTGAAGCATTAGACATGATGACTGACGGAGAAAAAGCAATTTTCTTTCTTCCTTCAAATTTAGCTTACGGAGAAAAGGGTGCCGGAGGAGTTATTCCGCCAAACTCTACTTTGGTTTTCGAAATTGAAACGTACCAAAATCAGCCTGCAGCAAAATAAGATTTTTATTTTATCAGAATATATTCAAACCCTTCAAAATATAGAATTTTGAAGGGTTTTTTATTTTATCCAATTATATCAAATTCATAATATTAGAGTATAAAACAAGCTATAAACCAAACTCATAATAATGTTTCTCGCTGTTTTCTATTAAATCCTAAACAAAATAGCTTACCTTTGCCAGCTTTATTTTTTTAATCTAAACAAGTTAAGATGTCACAAAACAATGTATTAAAGGGAGTATTTTTAGTCGCAATAGGCGCTACAACTTACGGAATGTTAGCTACTTTCGTAAAAATGGCTTATTCAGAAGGATATACAACTGCCGAAGTAACCACATCTCAATTTATATTAGGAATCATTGGTATTTTATTGATAAACGCTTTTCAAAAAGCAAAACATAAAGACAAGGTTGTAAAAGCGACCAAAAAAAACATATTCAGCTTAATGCTTGCCGGTACATCATTAGGTATGACAAGTTTATTCTATTATCTGGCTGTAAAATACATTCCCGTTTCTATTGGTATTGTTTTATTAATGCAAACCGTTTGGATGGGAGTTTTACTGGAAATGTTTTTAGAAAAAAAATTACCCTCAAAACAAAAAGTAATTGCTGTAATTATTGTACTTATTGGTACTGTTCTGGCTACCAATATCATTCATAATGATGTAGATCTTGACTGGCGTGGTCTTGCCTGGGGAGTTTTGGCAGCAGCCTCATTTACTACAACTATGTTTACGGCAAATAGCGTTGCTACAGAGATTTCATCAGCACAACGTAGTTTATATATGCTTTTAGGTGGAGCTGTAATTGTATTTTCATTCGCAATTGCTACTCAGGTTACTCCTTTTAACTTTGAGATCTTCATGAAATGGGGAATTATCTTAGCTCTTTTCGGAACTATTATTCCTCCGATGCTTATGACTGCAGGTTTTCCATTAACCGGAATTGGTTTAGGAAGTATTGTTTCAGCACTTGAACTTCCTGTTTCTGTCATGATGGCTTATGTATTATTAGACGAACAAGTTATTCTTTCTCAATGGATTGGAATCGTCCTGATCATTCTTGCCATAATTATTATGAATGTCAATTTTAAACGTAAAAATTAACTTATTTTATGAGGATCTAAAAAAAAGAGACTTGTAATGTAATAATTGTTAATTTTTTTATAAATTCGTGATAAACATTTAATTATCATGAATTTACCTTGGCATTTATATTTAATGGCAGCGCTCTATATTATTGCCGGATTAAATCATTTTAGAAATCCCGGAATGTATATCAGAATCATTCCGCCCTTTTTCTCCAACCCCAAATTAATAAATATTTTAAGCGGAGTTGCCGAAGTTGTTTTTGGCATACTCCTAATGGTTAGTTACACAACAAATTTTGCTGCGTGGGGAATTATTGCACTATTAATTGCTGTATTTCCTGCAAATCTGTTTATGTATCAAAATAAAAAAGCAAGTTTTGGTTTACCAAATTGGATTTTATTTGTACGTTTGCCCTTACAATTTGTTTTGATTTTTTGGGCATACCAATATACCCTTTAACAATCAACTATTAATTAAATTATTTTATTATGAAAAAATTATTTGCAGAGTTCTTTGGAACTTATTGGCTAGTTTTTGGAGGTTGTGGAAGCGCACTTTTTGCTG
>Ga0247810_10002015_pt1 | contig 11757 bp, 3 predicted proteins | sample UWRJL119311C1_FD_179918 | JGI IMG/M metagenome (GOLD analysis project Ga0247810, IMG submission 179918) | Plant litter microbial communities from Arlington Agricultural Research Station in Wisconsin, United States - UWRJ-L119-311C-1 | ecosystem: Environmental > Terrestrial > Plant litter >...
ACAGACGCTGAAAAGCCAGTACAAGCTGTTGCCACAAACATGGTCTTATATCGTATGGAAATACGACAACGTAAAAAGAGGATTGTCATTATATTATAATGGAATACTGATCCAGAACTGGAATAATGTAGTTTCTCCTGTAGCCTCAGCTGCTACTATTATGATCGGTAATAATTTCCAGTCTAAAAAGTTTGTTGGACTATTGGATAAGGTTTCTTTATATGGAAGGCTTATATCTGATCAGACAATTACAGACGAATCGGATTACGTTTCTACACGTGGTGAAGCTTTAAAACTTACAGGTGTACAGGCCATGGCTATTCCAAGTGCTACTTTTGAACCTGCGGTTTCTGAAAACTTTACTATCGAATTCTGGGGTAAACTAAATGCAAATCCGGGAACTAACTTTAAAATCTTAGCTAGTAATAGCCGAGTAAACGGTAACTCTACAGGTTTGTCTTTTGAATTCCCGGACAGTAAAAAACTGAATGTTGTAATTGGAAATAATACTTCTGGCTGGAACAATGGTTTGACTGAAAAAGGAGAGGCATGGAATATAGGGGAATGGAACCACGTTGCACTTTCTGTGACTAAGAACGGCAGCATGAAGTATTATATCAATGGAATCCTTGTAGGAGAGGCTCCATTTGGACAATATATTACTAACCCTACAGGCTTGGGATTAGGATATAGCCCTTATTATGGAAGTGGAGTACAGGCAGAACTGGATGAGGTTCGTATCTGGAACAAAGCACTTACTGCTGAGGAAATTGTAAAAGATATGCACTATCCTTTAACAGGTACAGAAACAGGCCTTGCCATCAACTACGATTTTAGCCCGGTTGAGGGAGGAATCATCAGTAAAGGAACTATACAATACCCAATGGCGCTTAATGGTGGTACTTTGATATCAGGAACAGCTCCAATCGGAGATATAGCTGCTGAATACCAGACATCCGTAAAAGCAAAATGGAGTAAAAAGAACGATGTTGCTGTTGCCGGTCTGAGCTTAACTGAACCGATTACTGGTTATGCAAGCAATGTAGTAATAGGTAAAAAAGCAGATGATGCTCTTGCTGCCGTAGCTGGAACAACAGACAAATTCTATTTAAAAGGCGGTTGGAAAATCGATCCGTTGAATAATCCATTTGCAACAGTAAAAATCAACCTTACCGAAAGCCTTGTAAAAAAGGATTCTATCAGTAATGTGGCTTCCCAATATTTGTTGTTCAAGCAAAATGACACGAATGAGTTGATAACAGTTGCCGATGGCACCTACGACGGACAAAACGTAACTTTTAATAATACTAACTTACTTGAAGGTGTTTATTACCTTGGATGGAAATCAGGCAGCTTCCCGGTAGGAAGAGGTGGATCTATGTCACTTGCCGGTGGGCACGATGTGAAAATTGCTCGTTCAGCAATCAATCCTGTACTGAGTGGAGGATTTACTATGGAATTCTGGACTAAATTCCTTCAGGACCCAGCCAATGGAGATAAATTGGTATCTAATAACGGAAGGGTAAATAATAATACCACAGGTTTTGTTCTTGAAATTCCAGACAATAATTCCATCACCGCTACTTTCGGAACCAATACTAATGGATGGAATTCCATCAACTCAGGTACTTCACTTGTAGTAGGGGAATGGAACCACGTTGCTGTTACAGCTGCGCCTAATGGAAGTATCAAACTCTACCTGAATGGCGAACTAAAAGCAACTGCTGATTTTACAACATTTGTAACGAATGATGTATGGGATTTCGCTTTAGGTGAAAGTATCAATTACGGTTTAGAATCTAAAACGATAATGGATGAGTTTCGTGTATGGAACAAAGTAAAGACACAGGCAGAGATCCAAAGCCAGATGCACGCTATTATCACAGAGGCAGATGCTAACCTTGCTTATAACCTTACTTTTGACCAGGACAATAACGGACTTGCTGTAAACTCAGGGACTATTGGAGGAACAATCGCTTATACTAACGCGCCTATCGTAGCCTCTACAAGTCCAGTAAGTACAATCAATCCATCATTTCCAGATAAGATTTCAGCCAACTGGAGTATTGCAAATGAGACTAACAACGGTTTTTATGTTAAAAACGATATCGACAGTTTTACTGAAAATGTAGTTGTAGGACGTAAAAACAACAACCAACTAATAGCATTAGGTACAGCTACAGACCAATTTTACGTAGCAGGCGGATGGCATATCAGTCCGTTAAATATCACTAGTGCTACTGTAGAAATTGACCTTACTAAAATACTAGACGATGTTAACCCGGTTACTTCTTTGGCTGAAAACTTCTCTTTGCTAAAAGGGGATCCGGCAGGAAGTTATACAGTAGTCGCGACCAATACGGCTGTAGACAATAAAATACTGTTTGAAAACATAGTGCTTTCAACAGGTGATTACTACCTGTCTTATAAGACAGATGTAAACGCTGCTATAGGTGTACAGGGTGGGGCTATGAACCTGGCCGGTGGACATGAGGTAGCTATTCCTAAAGAAGGAGTAAATGCTGCACTTGCTGGATCCTTTACTATTGAAATGTGGGGGCGTCTTACGGCACCAACAGCAAACAATACTAAACTAGTAGGTTTTAGTGGCTATTCAGACGGTGTATTCCGTGGATGGGAAATGGAATTTGTAAACCAGACTTTACAGACTATTACAGGAAAAGGACCTAACGGTGGATGGAACTCTCTTAATTCTACAGTAGTGTGGAATGTAAACGAGTGGAACCATACCGCAGTGACATTTGTACCCAACGGTGAATTTAAATTCTATATCAATGGTGAGCTGATGAGCAGTACTGCCGTTGAGAATTTCTATCCGAACCTTTACAATCTTGCATTGGGTAAAAACTTAGCCAATAATGCAGAATCTAAAGTCAATATTGATGATTTCCGTATCTGGAACAAGGCTAAAACAATAGAAGAGATTCGTGCTGACATGAACCTTACTATCACTGAACCGACTGCCAACCTGATCTATAACTATACTTTTAATCAGGACAACAACGGTTTCCTCATCAATAGCGGATCTCAAAATGTTGAGGTACCCTATACTAACGCGAATATTATTCCCGCAACAAGCCCGGTAAGAAATATAGCAGCCCCATACCGCAATCTGGTAGCGGGTAACTGGAGTGTAAAGAATGACACTAAAAACGGTCTTTACCTACAGAATGAGATTGAAAATGTAAACAATAATCTTGTTACAGGTAAACAGGCTGGTGGTGAGGTAGTGGCAGTTCCGGGTGCAGCCGATGCTACAATGAAATACCTTAACAGCGGATGGATACTTGATCCTCTGTTCTTAAACAGTGCTGCAATGAAAGTGGACTTGACCAAAGTGTTTACAAGCCTAAATGATGTAGACCTTCTTGCTTCGGAATACTTTCTTCTAAAAGCAGATGGTTCACAATTCCAAACTATTGCTACAGGAACAAAAGCCAATAACGTGGTTACTTTCTCTTCTATCGAGTTGAGTGACTCCGAAGTGGTTTACCTGGCTTGGAAGAATGAGCTGGTGTATCCTGTAGGGACTTTCCCAATCGCGAAAAACAGTATTTGGAAATTCAATGATAACGGAACAGACTTAGGTACTGATTGGAAAAACGCTACCTATGATGATGCGTCATGGTTATTTGGAAACGGTATACTTGGTTATGGAGATGGTGTAGAAAATACTACGCTTAGCTTCGGAGCCGATGCTCAAAACAAAAATACGACCTATTATTTGAGAAATACTTTTGAAGTGGCTGATGCAGCTGCAATAGGAAGTTTGGTCTTCAATGTATTAAAAGATGATGGTATTGTAGTTTACGTAAACGGAACAGAAGCTTTTAGGTCTAATATGCCACAGGGAACTGTAAATTACTCCACATTTGCTTCTACTGCAATAGGCGGTGCCGATGAAACTGCATATGAGAAAATTGAAACGGCCAACCTGCTTCAGGATGGTATTAATGTCATAGCTGTCGAAGTACACCAGGCTTCTGCCAACAGTTCAGACCTTGGGTTTGATATGGAAGTAGATTTTGAACTTCCCTCAATCCCGGCCACTGCATATCCAATTGCACAGGGTGAGGAATGGAATTATTTGGATAAAGGCACAAGTTTAGACGCTGTAGCATGGGGAGCTCCTACTGCCATAAATGAAAACTGGTCAAGGGGATTTGCTCCGCTTGGATATGGAGACACTATGAAAACGGTAATCTCTTATGGTCCTGATGCAGCAAATAAATATATCACTTCGTATTTCTACAAGGATATTACAGTAAATATGGCAACAGTAGGTGATGTAGTACAATTTGGATTAAAAAGAGATGATGGTGCAGTAGTATACGTAAACGGTGTTGAGGCATTTAGGGATAATATGCCTACCGGTACGATCACATACCTTACAAATGCTGTAAACACTATTGACGGTGTTGATGAGAACAGGTATTTTACTTACAACCTGCCAAAATCAATATTCCAGGACGGTACAAACAGGATTGCTGTTGAGGTACACAACCGTAACGGACAAAGTTCTGATTTAGGATTTGACCTTTATATCAGGGATGCAGCTGAAGGCGTAATTTGTGACGCTCCGCATATCGCTTGTTTTACTTCTATTATGCCAACAGGGCAGACACCAAAACTGATCATAGCGCCGGAACACCGTTTCCAATTGTTATTTAAAGAAGGAGAGCAATATACTGTTGGTGCGAATACAGTACCGGGAAACCACGATTTCGCACCTTATATTGCAATAGAGGGAAGCAGTGAATTAGGGTATTTGTCCGTAAACCATGAGAACACTCCTGGAGGGGTTTCTATATTGGATATCCACTTGGATCCTACCACCGCTTTATGGGTTAAGGATGCTACCCAAGCTGTAGACCTTTACAACAATGACCTTGTTACAACCACAAGAAACTGTTCAGGTGGTATTACTCAATGGGGCACTATAATCACTGCAGAAGAATCTACCGATGCGGCAGATTTAAATGGTGACGGTTACCAGGATGTGGGCTGGTTAGTAGAGATTGATCCTGCTACCGCAAAGGTTAAGGAACATGGAAACGGCAAGGAGGAAAAACTGTGGGCTATGGGAAGAATGAACCATGAGAACGTGGTGATCAAATCGGACCAGCGTACAGCATATTACGGAGAAGATGGTGGAACACACTGTGTTTACAAATTCGTTGCCAATACTCCGGGTGACCTGAGTGCAGGAACGGTTTATGTATTAAAATTAGACTTAGGTCTGACCAATGACGAACCAAATTCTGGTAATGCAACATGGGTTGAGGTTCCGAACCAGACGAAGTCTGATCGCAATAACTTGAATAACATCGCTGCTACACTTGGTGGTACTAATTTTAATGGTGTAGAAGATTGTGAGATCAGCCCATTAGACGGAAAGGTATACTTTACTTCTAAAGGTAAAGGCCGTACCTACAGGTTTAAGGATAACGGGACTACAGTTTCGGAATTTGAAACTTTTGTTGGGGGAAAATCGTATCCAATAACAACTGCTGATGGTACTGTGGTAAATGAAGCATGGGGTGGAGGAAACGACAACCTTGTGTTTGATGATAAAGGAAACATGTGGGTATGCCAGGATGGGGATAATAATTACATTTGGGTAATCCGTCCAGACCATACACAGAGTAATCCTAAAGTAGAGTTGTTCGCTTCTATGCCAGCAGGTTCAGAACCTACAGGTCTTAATTTTACACCAGACCATAAATATGGTTTCTTCTCTGTACAGCATCCAAATGGAAATAACAATTCCCAAAAAGATGCAACATTTAATGATGTGACATTCAACTCTTCTGCAACTGTAGTGTTTTCTCTTCAACAAGATTTAGGACTACAGGCACCATTGGCTGATTTCGTAGCTGACGATGTAGAGGTACTGGAAGGAGAAACAGTAACGTTTACTGATTTGAGTACGAATAACCCGACCTCATGGTCATGGACTTTTGAAGGAGGAACACCAGCTGTTTCTACCGAACAATCGCCAACAGTCACTTATGCTACTGCAGGTACCTATGATGTAAGCCTTGTGACTTCTAACGTTGCAGGTGTGAGTCCTGAAACTAAGAAATCAGAGTACATACTTGTAGAGATTGACCTGGCAACAGACTTACCTGATCCTTTAGCTGAGATTGTAAGTGTTTATCCTAATCCAACGAGCGGAGTGGTAAACATACAGTTGAATGACGAAGCAGGTAAAAAAGTAACTGTGGAAGTATTCGACCTGCTGGGAAGAAAAATTTCCCAGATACCAGCTACACAAACTACTGGGGGAACTCAGAAGGTAGTATTGAACCTTTCAGGATTTAGCGACCAAATGTTTGTTATCCAGGTACAAGTGGGTGATAAAACAGGAACCTATAAATTGTTGAAAGTAAATAAATAATAGCATTTCAATTCTTTAAGAGGGCCGGTATCTGATACCGGTCCTTTTTTTAATAATCTAAATATACTCATGTTACGATTTTTAGTTATACCCGCTTTATTTTTCGGACTTATAGTAGGGGCGCAAAATGCAAATCCTATAGAGTCTCAGGTCTATTACAGCGTAAGCACTGCGTTGGCCGCCAATAAAAAAGCTACACAGCTTAATTTAAGGGATCAACATTTATTTAATGTACCCGATCAATTAGAACAATTAAATGAATTACAGTTCCTGAACCTGATGAAAAACAACCTGGAACAATGGGACAGTTCGATCTTTATGCTTAAAAGGCTACAGGTTCTGAATGTGAAACAAAATGCGATGAAGTACATACCAAAAGGTATTGGGAAATTGGAGCAACTGATTACAATAGAGATGTCGGCTAATAGTATTTCGAATATACCCGATGAAATACAAAAGTTAGATAAGCTAAGGTTTTTATATTTATCCCTAAATTCCATAACCGCCCTGCCGGAAGTAATAGGGGAGTGTACGAAACTCGAAGTTTTGGATTTGGACAATAACCAGTTGAGCAATCTGCCAAAATCAATATCAAGGTTAAAACAATTAAAGATATTACACCTGGGATACAATCAGTTTAATGAGTTTGACAGGCAATGGGCACAGTTAAAATCATTGGAAGAACTGAATATGGAATACAATCAATTAAAGGAGTTTCCCGAGGAAATTGGTGCCTTGAAGAAACTAAAGATTGTCATACTAAATGACAATAAGCTTGAGGAGTTGCCGGAATCGATTACACAATTACAGAACTTGGAATTGCTGTTGCTGTCCAACAATAATATTAAAAAAATGCCTACTGCTATTCAGAAACTCACTAAGCTCAAAACATTAATATTGTTAGGGAATCCATTGAGTGGCGCCGAAAAGGACAGGATCAAAAAGGCATTACCGGGCTGTAAGATTTATTTGGATTGATTGATTTTGACAATATACAGGTTGTCATTTGAAATTAAAATCCCAGTAGCTGAATTAGGGAAATAGGGTTTAGGCAGGATATAATACTCCAATTCAGCATAATAATCCTCACTTCTGGTCAGCAGCAGGTTATTGTATCCGAACGGAATTTTTAATTTTACTATTTCATTACCAATTCTAATATCACAATACGCATTCCCGTACCAAACGCTCGCAATACTACTGCCATTAATCCCGCCAAACTTAAAAGGGTTTAAAGCAGAGCCATTAAATTCATCTTTAGAAAAATGCCTAATGTAAACCGGACTCGTTTCTTCTCTCCACTTCGGGAAATTAGGCAGAGCCGGATGGAGTAAAATACAATTTTTAAATTGCTCAGTACGCAAATTATCTTTGACATCTCTAAGAATACGGATAATTTTACCTTTAGAATCCAGTGTTATATTGTCTATATAATAGCCCTCCCCGGTTTCGCGCGGAATAAATTGGTTGGTTTCAATTATATTACCTGTTGAGTTAAAAGTAATATAGTCCGTTTGCTCATTACGGCCACTGGTATAAGATGCCACAGAAACCTTAAGGTTGTTGTTTATGGTATCCAAATAAATATTACTGGTTATGGATTCAGGCATTATTGTATCTGAATTCGAAGTGGATACTGCCATTTCTTCGCTAAAATGAAAGTCTATTCTACCTTTACTGGCTATTTTATTTACTGTAAAATCTCCTGAAATAGAAGCTTCATCAAAATTCGAATAATGGCGGTTATAATACATCGAGTACAGTTTATTAACCAATAGCTGTAGCAACGGTATAAAAATTATCAGCGATATGACCAACCATATTTTTTTCGTTTTCATTTATTGAAGGTACAATAAATTTGCATTTAATAAATTAAACTAGGGCTTAGGGGGAGCAGCAGAAAGTGATTTTATACGTATATCAAACGCCGATAACCAATTATTATAGACTTTTGTGTCCATCTTTGACTTGTGTTGCCCAGTAACCTTAATGCCTTTTTTATAATTAAAATTGGCCAATAACAGCGTACAGATAACAGCGATAATCTCTATAAGCGCGAAATATAACTATTCCAAAAAATTACTAAAACAGGTATTTATACGTGTATAGGAACAGTTCCAATTACCTAGTTTTGTTAAAGTTAGTACTAAACAATTTGTGTTAATTTTAACCCCATCACACAATGCTTAACCAAACCTTTACCGTTGCGGATTATCTGCTTACCAGATTAAAGCAACTTGACGTAACCGAAGTCTTTCAGATTCCAGGAGATTATGTAAAACATTTCACTCAGGCACTTGAAGTTTTTCCGGGAATAGAAACCATCGGCTGCGCTAACGAACTGGATGCAGGATATGCAGCAGATGCATATGCGCGTACACGAGGACTGGCTGCTATGTCGCTTCAATACGGCGTAAGCACTTATAGTGCGTTAAACGCAATTGCAGGAGCTTATGTAGAACGCAGTCCTGTAATAGTAATAAGTGCCGCACCAGGTAGCGACGCCAGGAATATTACCGATATGTATGGTGTGCTGTACCATCATTCGACTGGCAATTTATCAGCCGACCAGGAAATTTATAGCCACGTGACCGTAGGCTCAATTACACTAAGCACCTCAGCCGGGGCTGCCGAAAAAATTGATAACCTTATCATTGCAGCACTTACCCATCAAAGGCCGGTTTATATTGCCTGTTATAAAGAAGTCTGGGCAGAGGCCTGTCCTGAGCCTTCTTCAGTACCGCTAAACGCTGTCATTACTAAAAGCGAGCCTTTGGCCTTACAAAATGCATTAACCCAGGCATGGGCACAAATTACTGCTGCGAAACAGCCCTTAATATTTGCCGGAGTAGAGGTGCTACGCCACGGCCTGGCGCCATTGCTTCAGGAAATTATCGACGTCAGTGGGTTTTTATATACCACAACTACGCTCGGTAAAACAGTGCTCGATGAAAAAGGAGATAAATTTATAGGCACCTATGCCGATGCTGCTTCTATAGACAGTGTAGTAAAGACAATTGCCGACTCAGATTGCTTTTTAACACTGGGTACCATCATGACAGATGATTATCTTTTCTTTATAGAAAACCAATATCCAAACGTAGTCCTGGCCAACACAGAGCAGGTACGCGCCGGTTATTATATTTATGAAAACGTAACCATGCGTGATTTTATGGAAGGTCTGCTGCTGCTGTTTAAAACATCAGTTCCCAATAATGGTGCACCATCTTATCCGCTCCAAATGATTGCACCTGAACAGCCGGTTTATCCAGAGCCATGGCTGGCAAATTCAGATCCGCATTGGAATGACCAGCCTGAAGTAATTACCTACAACCGCTTTTTTCAACATACCATAAAGTTTCTTACTGATAATAACCTGCTCCCTGAAATTGTAATGACCTATGGTGTGAGCTGCTCCCTGTACGTCGGTACAAATCTCTATGGCTTAAGCCAAAATAGCTTTATCTCTTCGGCAGCCTGGCAATGTATAGGTTTTGAGACCGGTGCCGCAATGGGTGCACAGTTAGGCAGTGGTAAACGGGCATGGACTATTGCCGGTGATGGAGGCTTTATGATGATCTGCCAGTCACTATCAACCTTAGCGCGTAACAACCTAAATGCGGTCATTTTTGTAATGAGCAACCAAGTATATGCGATAGAACAGGTATATGTTGATATTACTTCATTTGAGCCTGGTGACCAACATCAATTCGACACCTTTGATATACTTCCTAAATGGGACTATCTGGCTCTTGCTAAAGCCTTCAATGCAGAAGGGCACAGGGTAACTACTGTCACTGAACTCAACGAAGTGCTAAAAATAGTGGCAAGTACAGAAGGTAAACCAACACTGGTTGAAGTAGTAATCCCTCAAAAAGACCTTCCTGCACAAATGTACCGCCTCGGAACAATGCCTTAATCTTAATCTACCAACATCATGAAAAAAACGTATTCTATTTTTGGCGCCGGAGGCGCCGGTTTATACACTGCTTGGCGATTGCTAAGCGGGAAAACGAATGAGCAGTACAAAGACAAACAACTACAGGAAGGCGATGTGCTGGAACTGTATGACTGGGGCAAGTATGATTTTCTGGAAGACAAGTCAGAAACACGTCCCGCAGGTGGACGTGTCTGTACCTGGCATTATAACGATGATAAGTCAAAATCCTATCTGGAACTTGGCGGTATGCGCTATCTGGAATGGAATGGCGAAGATGACCCAAAATCACCAGGCCATCGCTTGGTAACTAAAGTGATTGCCGACCTAAACCTAAACCAATATTCGATACCATTTGACGAATCGTCAAATGCACTATATTGTTTACGCAACCGGAACATATATCTAAACGACATCTCGCCAGCAGATCCTGCCCCATACAATATTACAAATCAGGGTGAAACGGCTCCTCCCGACAATGGTTTCGCTATTGTTGGAAGTCTCGCAGTAACACCAACAAGTCCAGGTACACGTAGTGAATGGTATGATTTCTACCGCAACGGGTCAATTAAGGTTGATATGCCCTCGTCGTCAATATTTAAAAAAGGAGATTTGGTAAAAAATATCGGATACTGGAATTTAATGTATGACCAGCTAGGGTCAGAAGGATTTAACTATTCAGCAGATGGTAATGGTTATACATCCAATGTAATCAATTGGAATTCAGCGGTAGCCTTCAACGCAAATAATGAATTTACTCCTGGCAATACGTATAAAACGCTTACGCACGGCTATTCAAGTATGTTCAATGCGTTGTTTGATGAGATTGTAAAATTGGCTAAGGAAAAAGGTATTCAGTTTGATTACTATCCAGATACCCGCCTGCATTCTATTTTGGATGTAGAAGGCAAGGTCCATTTTACAACTGCAACAAGAGAAAATCCTAACAAGAAGTCAGAATCCAAAGTCAGCGATGCCGGTTGGATGGCCATGCCCAGGGGAGCCATTGATTTAGTTGCACAGGCAACGCGTTATCAGGAACATGAAGGGACTGATGTACTCAATCATAATAAAGTACAATTGTACCTCGAGTCTGCTGTATTACAGCCTTCATACAAAGTGGGAATGTTCTTTAGCGAACCATGGTGGCTCGACAAAGCCAAATACCCTGCACCTATTATCGGTTTTGAAATTATACAAAGTGTACTGTCAGTGCTGGAAGAAATGAGCTTTCCGAAAGATTATCTGTTAAAGATGGGCAACGACAATACGGTCATGAACATACCTTTTACAAATGTCCCGGCTATGGTAGCAGCAGTACAGGCCAGTATAAATGCTGGCCTGACGTCACAGCAACAGCAAGATCTTGCTACTGCCAGCCAGCGCAATACTATAGGTC
>Ga0247810_10002017_pt1 | contig 11749 bp, 8 predicted proteins | sample UWRJL119311C1_FD_179918 | JGI IMG/M metagenome (GOLD analysis project Ga0247810, IMG submission 179918) | Plant litter microbial communities from Arlington Agricultural Research Station in Wisconsin, United States - UWRJ-L119-311C-1 | ecosystem: Environmental > Terrestrial > Plant litter >...
AGCGGGTAGCGTGGAGAGCATGGACGAGCAGCCCGGACGCGACCCCGAGGACGAATTCAGGGAGATGCTCCGCGCCTTCCTCTCCGGCGAGGGGGACATCGATCCGGCCCGTCTCGCGAGCGCCGCGGGCCTTCCCAACGACCCCGAGATGGTCGCCCAACTCATCAGCCAACTGCAGGGCGCTCTGCAGTCCAGCGGCGAGGGCGTCAACTGGGGCCTCGCCCTCGATCAGGCCAAGGGCATCGCCTCGCGCACGACGGTCGTCAGCTTGGGCGAGGAGCGCGCCCAGCTTGAGCAGGCTCTCAACATCGCCACCCTCTGGCTCGCCGAGGCGACGAGCATCTCCGATCTCTCGGCTCCCCCGCGCCTCGCCAGCCGGACCGAATGGGTCACCACGACCATGTCGATCTGGACCCAGCTCGCCGAGCCGGTCGCCACGAGCATCGCGGACGCCCTCACCTCCGTCCTTCAGGAGCAGGCGCCCGACGAGCTCGATGGCATGGTGGCGGGCGCAAGCCAGCTCGTCCGCAACGTCGGCGGCACCCTCTTCGCCATGCAACTCGGGCAGGTTGTCGGTCAACTCTCCAGCGAGGTCGTCTCCGGCGGCGACATCGGCATCCCACTGTTCACCGTGGGTGACGAGGTGCAGGCCGCCATGATCCCGCAGAACGTCGGCGCCTTCGCGTCCGGCCTCGACATCCCCCTCGACCAGGTGCAGCTCTACCTGGCCGTGCGGGAGATCGCGCACGCGCGGTTGTTCCGGCACGCCAAGTGGCTCCGCCTGCGCCTGCTCACCTCGATCTCGGCTTTCGCCCACGGCATCCGGATCGACACCGAGCGTCTCGAGGAGGTCGCGGGCGACCTCGACCCAAGCAACCCCGAGCAGTTGCGCGAGGCGCTCACGAGCGGCGCGCTCATCCCGCCGAAGACGGAGGACCAGCTCGCCGCGCTGGAGCGGCTCGAGACGATGCTCGCCCTCATCGAGGGCTGGGTCGATGTCGTGACGGCGGAGGCGACCAGCCGACTCCCGAAGCGGGACGCGATCGCCGAGACGGTGCGCCGTCGCCGCGCCTCCGGCGGACCCGCCGAGTCGGCCTTCGCCACACTCGTCGGTCTCGAGCTGCGCCCGCGCCGCCTGCGCGAGGCGGCGGCGATGTGGTCCGCTGTCGGCCAGGCGGTCGGTTCCGAGGGCCGCGATGCCCTGTGGGCCCACCCGGACCTGCTGCCCACCGCCGAAGACGTCACCGACCCGACGGCACTCATCGCCCGTCTGAGCGACCCGGAGCCCCCGCGGGACGACCTCGATCAGGCCATCGAGGACCTCCTCAACGACGCCGACGATCGTCCGACCGAATCCTGATTGTGGAACGCCCGCCCGCCGATCCCGGCGGGCGGGCATCCTCTCGGGATGGTCCTCCGTCTCGACCCCCGCTACCCCGTCGCCTGGCGCAGCCCCACGAGCATGCAGCTCGGCTTCACCCACGCGCCGCTCATCCTCGATGACGTCTCCCCCGCGACGGAACGCATGATCGCGGCCCTCGTCGCCGGAATCTCCGACACCGGGCTCGACATGATCGGCCGGTCGGCCGGCGCCAGCGCCGAGGAGGTCGCGGTGTTCCTCGAGCGGGTCAGGCCCGCGCTCGTCGTCGACGTCCCCGAACGACGGCACCGGGTGACGGTTGTGGGCGCGGGCACGACCGCGGAGGCGGTCGCGGGGCTGCTCGCCGCGGCCGGGATCGACGTCATCGCGACGCGGTCCGCTGGGCGTGCGGCCGACACCGAGGCGGACCTCGTGGTGATCGTCGCCGGTTACGCCGTCCGCCCGGAGCTCGCGGCGACGTGGCTGCGACGCGATGTGCCGCATCTCGCTGTCGTGCTCGGCGACGACACGGCGGACGTCGGCCCGCTCGTGGTGCCCGGCGGCAGCGCCTGCCTCCTCTGCCTCGCCCACCACGCCACCGACGCCGACACCGCGTGGCCGGTGCTCGCCACCCAGTTGCACGGTCGGCCCAGCCCCGCGGACACGGCCCTGCTCGCGGCGGAGGTCGCCGTCACGGTCGTGCGACTCGTGCGCGATCACCTCGGCGGGGTGAGCCCCGCGACGGGTGAAGTGGTCCGCATCGATGCGATGAACGGGACCCGCACCGCCCGTGGCGTCGCGCCGCACCCCCTGTGCGGCTGCCTGGCGATGCCCCTCGCCTCCGCAGCTACGAGGTCGGTGCCTCGGGCGTCGGCTTCCGCTGCAACTCGGTGAGGAAGCGGCTGCCCGACCGCTGGCCGCCCGATCCACCGCCCTGACGCTGCGCCCAACTGAGAGACAACCGCTTGCGGGCGCGCGTCACGCCGACGTAGAGCAGACGGCGCTCCTCCTCCACCGCCTCGGGGGTGCGGGCGTAGCTGATCGGCAGCAGCCCCTCGCTGAGCCCGGCGAGGTGGACCGAATCCCACTCGAGGCCCTTGGCCGCATGCAGGGTCGCGAGCGTCACGGCGTTGCGGGTCGGGTCGTGCTGGGCGGCGGCCCGCTCGCCGAGATCCTCGACGAAGGCGCGGAGGGTCGTGTCGGCCGGTGCCTCCTCGGCCAGGCCCATGAGTGCGTTGAGCGACTCCCACTTGTCCCGGACGGCTCCGCGCACCTCGGGGGCGTCCTGTGTCCAGCCGAGGGAACGGAGGACGTCGCTGACCGTCTTGAACAGCGGCTCGGTTCCGGCGGTGGTGACGGTCGCCCCCTTGAGGAGCATCATCGCCTCCTTCACCTCACGGAGGTCGAAGAAGCGGGTGGCGCCACGCAGCACGTAGGGCACGCCCGCGTCGTCGAGCGCTGCGCCGATCGCGGTGGCCTGGACGTTGATGCGGTACAGGACGGCGACGTCCTGGGGAGCCGTTCCAGCCGCGATCTCGGCGGCGATCGCACCCGCGATCGAACGGGCCTCGGCGGAGTCGGTGGGCGCGACATGCACCTCCGGTGCCGGGGCCGCATGGTCGGCGCTCACCGCGTGGAGGTCGAGGGCGCCGGGGCGGTCGCGCATGAGGTGGTTGGCCGCCGCGACGATCGCCGGCGTCGAGCGATAGTTCTGCTCCAGTCGCACCACGACGGCGTCGTCGTAGCGGTGCGCGAAGTCGAGCAGGTAGGACGGGCTCGCCCCGGCGAAGGAGTAGATGGTCTGGCTCGCGTCGCCGACCACGCAGACGTCGGTGCGCTCCCCCAGCCAGAGGGTGAGCAGGTCGTGCTGGAGCGGCGAGACATCCTGGTACTCGTCGACGACGAAGAAGCGGTACTGCTCGCGCACCTGCTGGGCGACCCGCGGCTCCAGCTCGATCATGCCGGCGGCGGCGAGCAGGACGTCCTCGAAGTCGAGCTGGCGGCGCTCGTCCTTGAGGTTCTCGTAGGCCTGCTGCAGGTCGACCGAGCGCTCCATCGTGAGCGTCGGCGGGAGCGCGCGGTCGCTGGCGCCGTACTGGTCGACGCTCAGCCGGGAGACCTTGCGCCACTCGATCTCGGCCGCTGCGTCGCGCAGGGTCGCGGTGTCCAGCTTGAGGCGCAGGGTGTCGGCGGCGTGGGCGAGCAGGCGGGCCTTGTTGTCAACGATGCGCGGCATCGTGCCACCGACCACCTGCGGCCAGAAGTAGCCGAGCTGGGAGAGCGCGGCGGCGTGGAAGGTGCGGGCCGCGACCCCGGCCGCACCGAGCGCGCGGAGCCGGCTGCGCAGCTCCCCCGCGGCACGATTGGTGAAGGTGAGCGCCATGACCCGCTCGGGTGCGTAGACGCCGGTCGCGACGCCGTAGGCGATGCGATGGGTGATGGCGCGGGTCTTGCCCGTGCCCGCGCCCGCGAGCATGCAGACCGGGCCGAGCAGGGCCTCGGCGGCCTGACGCTGCTGGTCGTCGAGACCGGAGAGCAGGTCGCCGGAGTCGGTCACGGCTGGTCCTCGAGTGGGCCGCCGTACCACTCCTCGATGATCGCGCGGGCGATCGAGGTGGGGCCGGGAAGCAGGATCGTCGGCAGCGCGTCGCGCAGTTCGTCACGGCTGAACCAGCGCAGGTCGAGGATCTCAAGGCCGTCAGGCGTCAGCTCGCTCGTCGTCGCGGTGGCCATGAAGCCGAGCATCAGCGATGCCGGGAACGGCCACGGCTGGCTGCCCAGGTAGACGGGGTCCGAGACCCGGACGCCGGACTCCTCGAACACCTCGCGGGCGACCGCCGCTTCGAGCGACTCCCCCGGTTCGACGAAGCCCGCGAGCAGCGAGAAGCGGTTCGACTCCCACGCGGCGTTCGAGCCGAGCAGCAGGCGCTCCTGCGCGTCGACGACGCCGACGATGACCGCCATGTCGGTGCGCGGGTAGAGCTCGCGGCCGTCGGAGGAGTCCAGGAGCACCCAGCCGCCCTTGACGCGCGCCGTCGGTGCGCCGGTGACCGGGGAGAACGCGTGCGACGCGTGCCAATTGGCGACCGCGAGCGCCTGGGTGAACAACCCGGCGTCGAGCTCGCCCAGACGGGATCCGATGCGGCGCAGGTTGCCCCACTCCCCCTCCCACGCCGTGTCCGGGTGGAGGACGAGCGCGAACCACGGAATATCGGTGCGGCCGAGATAGACGGCCGTGGCGTGCTCGGGCGACTCGTCCCGCGTGAGGTGGGCGAGTTCCGCCTCCCCGTTCATGAGGGCGAGACCGTCGCGCAGGATGATGAACCGGGCGGCCGGGTCGGCGAGGATCGGCTGCACGTCATCGCGCCCGAGATAGTCGCGATCGAGCTCGCTGCGAGAGAGCGGCAGACGTGCGAGGAAGGAACCGGACATTGCCAAACCGATCGGAAGTGCGTGGCGTGCAGGGGATGGCGGGTTCTCCCGACCTACCCTGTGCGGTATGGCCAGATCCCATCTCACTCTAGCCGCGCTCGCCACTTCGGCCGTCGCCGGTCTCGACCTGACGTCGACCTCCAGCTTCGGCACGGGCGGTGAGAACGACTTCGACTCCGCCCTGCTCACCGGGCGTGACGGACGTCACTGGATCATCCGGGTGCCGCGCAACGAGCGGGCGGAGGCGGAGCAGTCCGCCGACATCGTCGCCCTCCGTGCGCTGAGCGCCGGCGTGCGCTCGCGCCTGCCCTTCGCCGTGACCGCCTTCGTGGGCCAGACCCCCGTCTCCGGTACCCGCGCCGTCGTCTACGAGTTCGTGTACGGCGAGAAGGCCCGCCTGTCCGACCTGGTGCCCGGCAACGAGGTGCTCGCCGAGTCGATCGCGAAGTCGATCGCCGCCATCCACTCGCTGCCGACGAGCTTCGTCGCCGACGCCGGACTTCCCGTCCTCACCCCCATCGAGAGCCTGCGCAGCGCCGTCAGCGTCATGGACCGCGCCGCCGCGACCGGCCTCGTGCCGACGCGCCTGCTCGGACGCTGGGAGAAGGCCACCGAGGACACCACTCTCTGGCAGTACCAGCCGGCGGTCGTCAACAACGCGCTCGGCGCCCACTCCTTCCTCACCCAGGACGGGACCGTCACCGGTCTCCTCGGCTGGCACGAGCTGCGCGTCGGCGACCCCGCACAGGACCTCGCCTGGCTGCTCAACGCCGACCGCGACATCGCCGAGCTCGCCTTCGACACCTACACGGCCACCCGCGGCACCATCGACCGCCAGGTCACCCACCGCGCGACCCTGTACTCGGAGCTCGAGGCGGCCAAGTGGCTGCTGCACGGCACCCAGCAGCGCAACACCGAGATCGTCGACGATGCGGTGGCCATGCTCGCCGCCATCACCGACGAGGCGGACGTCAATGTGACGGGCCCGCTGAACCTCGGGTCGCTTGCTGGCTGACGCTCAGCTTTCGGGCCTCGCACAGGCCTAGCATCACCGCATGGGACTCTTCAGCCGTCGCGCGCGCGACATCGCCCCGACCGTCGAGTCGAAGCCGCTCCGCAAGCCGTGGGCGCTGTGGGCGGACGGATTCGGGACGCTCGCGACGCGCGCGATCCAGATCATCGTCGTGGTGCTGGTGCTCGCGGGGATCATCTTCCTCATCCAGTACCTGACGCTCGTCACGATCCCCCTCGTGCTCGGACTCATCCTGGCGAGCGCCCTCTCCCCCGTCATGGGCTGGATGCGACGGCGCGGCGTGCCCTCGATCGTCGCCACGCTCGCGGCGCTGCTCGGCATCGTCGCCGTGCTCGGCGGTGTCGGCTGGCTCGTCGTCTGGGCCGTCCGCAACCAGTGGGACGACCTCTACGAGCAGGCGCAGGAGGGCCTCACCGCCGTCGTCGACTGGGCGCAGCACCTGCCGTTCTTCCCGACCGGCGACCAGATCGACGACATCATCGACCAGGTCACGGGCTTCCTCACCAGCTCGCAGTTCGGCTCCGGTGCCCTCGCCGGTGTGGGCGTCGTGGCGAACTTCGTCGCCGGATTCGTGCTGCTCGTCGTGATCCTGTTCTTCTTCCTCAAGGACGGCCCCCAGATGTGGGAGTTCCTGCTGCGTCCGTTCCGTGGCGAGAGCTACGAGCGTGGTCGCCGCATCGGCAACAAGACCGTGAGCGTCTTCGGCTCCTACGTGCGCGGCACGGCCGCCGTGGCCTTCGTCGACGCGGCCGGCATCCTCATCGGACTGTTGATCCTGCAGGTGCCGCTCGCCATCCCGCTCGCCGTCATCGTCTTCCTGCTCGCCTTCATCCCGATCGTCGGTGCGACGCTCGCCGGCATCCTCGCCGCGCTCGTCGCGCTCGTCGCCAACGGCTGGGTCAACGCCTTGTTCGTCGTCGGCATCGTGATCCTGGTCAACCAGCTGGAGGGGAACTTCCTCCAGCCCGTCCTCATGGGCCGGTCGATGAAGCTGCACGCCTTCGTCATCCTCGTCGCCCTGACCGTCGGAACCGCCGTCGGCGGCATCGTCGGCGCCATCCTCGCCGTACCGATCACCGCCGCCGTCTGGGGCGTCATCCAGGTCTGGGACGGGCCCGACCTGCCGGCCCGCTGGGCACGGCCGAAGGTGCGGGAGAAGCAACTGAGCTAGGACCCCCGTGCGGTCGCTTCGGGGACGCGCACTTCCACGCGTAGCCGGCCACACCCGCCGGGGCGAGCAGGATCAGCGTCGACGGAAGCGAACCGGAAAGCCACCCCGAGGCGAGACCGACGGCTCGGATGATGAAGACCGCAGCTGCACCGCCGACCGGAATCGAGGATGAACGGCGCCCCGCCCGGGATGCTGGCACTGCTCCGCGGCGTGCGGCCGCTGGTCCTCGATTCTCGCGAGAGGGATCCCGGCGAGTGATCAGCGCAGGGCGCGCCCGCAGGGTCGATGTCATGCCTCCCGCATCCCGCATGCCGCATCCCGATCACCGCTGCCGTGCGACAAGAATCGAGGATCAACGGCGACCCGCCGACGGGGAGAGCCTCGAGGAGCAGCGTGGCGCCGCTTCTCCTCGATTCGTGTCGCGGGGTGCCGTCCGAGACGGCCTCTCCCGAGGGCTAGGCCCGCGCCGCGCGCGACCATGCCTCGGCGAAGACCGCTGCGAAATGAGCGACATCAGCTTCCCGATAACCCATGCCCCATCGCTGGAGCTCTCGCGCGTAGGCGGCAGCGACGTCGGCCGCGGGTCGCCCCGCGTCCAACCCGATGACCACGAGCCGAATCAGTTCGTCGTACTCTCCCTCGGCCTCCGGCATGTCCGCGATGCCCACCGGGTCGAGCTGCAGGATCGCGGCCTCGACGGCCTTCCACTCGGGGCTCGAGCGGCGAGCGCGCGAGCGGCTCACGTCGCCTCGCGCAGGCTCGCCCGCCAGAGCTCGACGAGCTCCGACTCGTCGTAGAGGTGGGCGGGGCGCACCTCGCGCTCGGAGGCGACGAAGAAGAAGACGGCGTCCACACGGGACGGGTCGATGCCCTTCCACTTCGCGAAGGCGAGGCGGTAGAGGGCGAGCTGCAGCTGCTTGCGTTCGAGGTCGGCGTCGTCGTCGGGGGCGGCGCCCGTCTTCCAGTCCACGACCTCGAAGCGGTCGCCGGGCAGGGCGTAGACGGCGTCGATCTTGCAGACCACGATGCGGCCGTCGAGCGGGAGGTGGATCTCGCGCTCCACCTCGACCGGCACACGGGTCGCCCATTCGGAGCGTTCGAAGGCCTCCTGCAGGGCCGCCAGCTGCTCGGCATCGACGGCGCCCTCGAGCTCGTCCAGGTCGGTGTCCAGCGCGTCGACCATCTCGGTCGCGCCGGCGAGGCCGAAGCGCTCCTCGACCCAGGAGTGGAAGATCGTGCCGAGACGGGTCGCGCGGAAGGGACGCTGTGGCATCGGGCGGCGGAGGGAGGCGGCGACCTCGGCCGGACGCTCGACGAAGTCCTTGAACCGGGACGCGGGCACGCGCGTCGGGGCCGGCACGAAGTCCGTCCCCGCGATCCGACGGCGGCGTTCCTCGAGGAGGAGGTCGAGTTCGCGATCCCAGTGCCCGGCGTTGCCGGGCCGCGCGGAACGCACCTGGTCGGCGGCCCACTCGACCGCGGCCCGGCGCCGACCGAGCGGGTCGAAGGGCCAGTGGATCGGGTCGGCTTCCGGATCGAGCGGGTTCTCCTCGTTCTCGGGCACCTCGGGCAGGGGCTCGATGACCCCGCGTCCGGCAAGCTCGCGGAGGAAGACGCTCGGCTGGCGCGGCTTCGTCTGCGAGGCCCAGAAGGCGCTCGTGACGAGGAGACCGTGGCGGGCACGGGTGACGGCGACGTAGGCGAGTCGGCGTTCCTCGGCCTCGCTGCGGGCGCGGACGGCGTCGGCGAACTCGGCCTTCGCGTCGAGCAGCTCCTTGCGGGTAGTCGCCTCGCGCCAGGCGAACTCCGGCAGCTCGGCCGCATCCCCGCGGAACTCCCACGGCAGCTGCCCGAAGGACAGCCAGCCTGTGAAGCCTTCGGCCGGCGTGCCGGGCAGTTCGCCGTCGGTCATGCGGGGCACGACGACGTGGTCCCACTCGAGGCCCTTCGACCCGTGGATGGTGAGCACCTGGACGGTTCCTGGTTCCGGCTCCTCCGGGCGGGGCGCGAGGCCGTCACGCCATTCCGCCTCGCGTAGCCAGGCGAGGAAGCCGCCGAGGGAGGTGTATTCATCCACCGCCATATATCCGACGAGAGCGTCCCGGAAGGCTTCCATGCTCGCCCCGCCGCTCGGTCGCGCCTCGTTGGCCGCCACCTCCACGTCGAGCAGGAGCTCCTGCTCGACGAAGGTGGTGAAGTCGAGGAGTTCGAGGCCGGACCGCGCGCGCAGGCGCGCCATGCGGGTTCCCGCGTCCTTCAATCGCGCGAGGCCGATCTCGCTGAAGCGCTCCAGAGCGGTGTGCCCGTCCCGCGCCGTGGCGACGAAGTCGAGCGCGTCGACGATCGAACCACCCTCCCCCTCGGCGACGGAGGAGCGCAGCGCCTGCCGCACCTCCTCGTCCAGTTGCCGGTGTTGGTGGTCACGGGCGTGCAGCCAGGACGCGACGCCGCGCAGGGCCTGGAGGTCGCGCACGCCGATGCGCCAGCGCGAACCGGCGAGGAGGCGCACGAGCTCGGAGCCGGCCGTCGGGTCGTGCACGACGGTGAGCGCGCTGACGAGATCGGCCACCTCCGGCTCGGCCAGGAGTCCGCCGATGCCGAGCACGTGGTAAGGAACGCCCGCCTCGCGGAGCGCGGTGAGGAACCAGCGCTGCGTCGACCGGGTGCGGAACAGCATGGCCGCGCTCGGAAGCTCCCCGTCCTGCCCCGGCACGAGTCGTTCCTTCAGCCAGTTCGCCGCTGCCTTGGCCTCGTCCTCGACGGTCTCGGCGACGAAGACGTCGACGGGCCGGGCACTGGCCGTGGGGCCGGGGGCGAGCCGCTCGACCCGCACCCGGGCGCCGAGGGCGAGCGGCTCGACGAGGGCGTTGGCGACGTCGAGCACGCGCTCACCGTTGCGCCAGCTCGTCGACAGGGCGAAGCGATGGGCGTGGCCGTCGCCGTACTGCCGGTCGAACTGCTCCAGGTTGGCAGCGCTCGCGCCACGCCAACCGTAGATCGACTGGTTCGGGTCGCCGACCGCCATGACACCGGTGCCGGCGAAGAGTTCGGAGAGCAGCCAGGACTGCACGACGCTCGTGTCCTGGTACTCGTCGAGCAGCACGACCCGGAACCGCGCGCGGTGGTCCTCGACGATCGCCGGGGTGCGCCGCACGAGCTCGAGCGCGAAGGCGACCTGGTCGGAGTACTCGACGAGTCCACGGGCCCGCTTCGCCTCCGCAAAACGCTGGGCGAGATCCGTCAGGACCGGGATCGCGCCGACGGTCCGCGCCAACCGGACCGCGTCCTCGTAGGCGCCCCTGCCTCCGTTCGGCAGCTCCACGAGGCCGGCGAACTGCTCGGCCATCGCGGCGACCTCGGCCGGGTCGGCGATGTTGTCGCCGAGGGCATGGGCGAACTGCAGCGCGGCCTTCGTGATCGTGTCGGGTGAGCGTTCCAGCCGCGGCAGCCGCGAGTCGTCACTGCCGACCACGATCGAGCGCATGAGCTGCCACGCGGAGGCCTCACCGAGCACCGAGCCGTCACTCTCCCGGCCGAGCAGCGCGGCGTTGTCGCGGTAGATGGTGTTGGCGAAGGAGTTGTAGGTCGCGACGACCGGCGGATCGAAGGCGTCGTAGTCCTCGCCGAGCAGGCCGGCGGCAGCGAGTTCGCCGATCCGACGGCGGATGCGCTCGGAGAGCTCCCCCGCGGCCTTGCGAGTGAATGTGAGGCCGAGCACCTCGCTCGGCTTCAGCATGCCGTTGGCGAGCAGCCAGAGCACACGGTTGGCCATCGTCTCCGTCTTGCCGCTGCCCGCGCCGGCGATGACGAGCGCCGGCTCGAGCGGGGCCTCGATGACGGCGGCCTGCTGCGCGGTGGGGCGGAACATTCCGAGCCGGTCCGCCACGTCGTTGGCGCTGAACCTCACGTCGGCTCCCCATCGCTGGAGACAGCGGGAACCCGGTGCAGGCGACGCGAGGCGGCGCCCGGCACGCGGTCGGCGACCTCGCGCACACCGGCGAACCGGGCCGCCGCCATGAGGGTCGCCGCCTGGCGGATGCGCTCCCGGAAGCCCTCGAGCTGCTCCTCGTCGAGCGGCGCCTGGACGGCCTCACGGTAGAGCTTGCCGCGCACCCCCTGCTTGACGAAGAGGAGCTTCGCGCCTCCGGCGCTGTGCGTACCGTGCTCGGCGAGGAACTCGTCGAGCTTCCCCTCGGCGTAAGCCAGCTGGTACGCGCCGAGCTGCGGGTGCTCGTCGATGTCGGACTGCCGGGTCACCGCCGAGCCCGTCTTGAGGTCGACGATGACGACCGAGCCGTCGGCCGCCCGCTCGACCCGGTCGATGGACCCGTTGACCCGCGCCGGTTGGTGGTCGCCGGCCAGGTCGAGGCCGAACCGCGACTCCGCGCCAACGAGCGTCTTGCCGTCACGCCGGAAGTCGCCGAGGTACTCGGCGACGCCCGCCGCCAGCACCCGCGTCGCGCCCTTCTGGTACTCCGCCATCCACGGCGCCTCGAACAGCAGCTCGCCCCAGCGGCTCTCGATGCGCGCCCAGACCTCGTCGACGCTCGGATCGGTCGCCGTCTCCATCGCCCAGTGGACGATCGTGCCGACCGCCATCGGGGTGGACGGACTCGACCCGGCGATCGAGTCGACGAACCAGTCGAGCGGGCTCTCCTCGAACCGCGCGAGCTGCGACGGGGAGACCGGTACGACCTCCTCGGGCAGGAAGAGCGGCTCGGTCGTTGACGGCTCGAGAAGCCCGTGCCAATCG
>Ga0247810_10002018_pt1 | contig 11749 bp, 11 predicted proteins | sample UWRJL119311C1_FD_179918 | JGI IMG/M metagenome (GOLD analysis project Ga0247810, IMG submission 179918) | Plant litter microbial communities from Arlington Agricultural Research Station in Wisconsin, United States - UWRJ-L119-311C-1 | ecosystem: Environmental > Terrestrial > Plant litter >...
GAAAGTGTAATGTCCAAAGTATTTTGCTTTAATAATTTGGCAATGGTTTTATTTTGAGTGGTAAATCCAACAAAGGTAAATCCAAGTCGTAAACTTCCGTTTGGAAGATTGGTAAATTCATATTTACCGTTTTCATCCGTAGTTGTTCCTTTATGTAATTCAGGTGCATAAACAGAAACGCCGGGCATGGGCTGGTTTTCTAAATCGGTTACAGTTCCTGAAACAGAATTTTGAGCAGAAAGAATGCCTGAAAACCCTAAAATAAGGGCTATTATTATTTTTTTCATTTGAAAATGATTACTATAGTTAATTGATTTTTCTCTTAAATAGCATCAAATGAAAAGTGAAGTTTGCCAAATCTCCATAAAATGAAAATCAGGAAACCTAACTGAGTTTTGAATTCAATTTAAAAGTGTTTTGCTTCGGATAATCGAAACTTAAGAAACTATAGCTGAAGGAGGTCCCCGGAGAGAATATAAACTTCCTGAAAATGAAACAATACTTTCAGAAAAGCTAAAGAAATAAGGAATCTCTTTATGATTACTGTAAAACTGAAACGAAAATTGTTCAGGTGTAATGTAGTTTCCAAAAGAAAAATGACATACAAAACAAGAATCATCATCATGATGCTGATGTGTAATTTCGCCATTTGCATCATTGTAATTATGATGACACTTTTTTTCTGAAAGCTGTTTTGAAATGTGTTCATAACTGTGTATGGACTGAAACAGTATTGAGAACAATACCATCAATCCCAAAGAAAAACCGGTTATGAGCTGTCTTCTTTTCATTACCAGGCAAAGGTATAAAAGGGAAATATAAAAATCTCTGATTTTAGGGGTTTTTATTGAAAATAGTGCAACAAAATATTTTTATAAAGAATGAAAACAGAATAATCGCATTAAAATCATCGCAGCAATTATCATTATATTATATTTGTGAGTCAAATAAATAAGCTCAAAAAGCGTTTATCTGAAATCCTCTTTAACTCAAACACACTATGCGATTATTTTTTAGTTGTTTATTATTAGTATCGTTTTTCAATGTTTTCTCCCAAGAAGAAAAACCTGAAATTATTCCTATAGTCAAAATTGACTCCTTATACAGAGAAGATCAGTTTTATGTTTCTGTGAGCTACAATCTTTTGACTCAGGCTCCTGAAGGCCTTAAACGAGATAAATTTTCTGCGGGTATTTCTGCGGGTTTTTTGCGGGATATGCCTATTAATAAAAACAGGACAGTTGCCATAGCTGCCGGTTTAGGATTAACTTATCAGAATTATTTTCAAAACCTGACTATTTCTACAAATGCAGAAGGGTTGGTATATGGCGTGAATGATTATAATGAATTTGTGTCAAACAGATATAGGCAATATCTGGTAGATCTTCCAATTGAGTTCAGATGGAGAAATTCGACTTACGAAAGTCATAAGTTTTGGAGGATTTACACCGGTTTAAAATTCAGCTATGTTTTCTCTAATAAATCTGTTTTGGATGATGGCGAGAATACTTATAAAATCACTAATAATCCGGATATCAATAAGTTTCAGTATGGTGCTTATATTTCAGCGGGTTACAATACCTGGAACGTTTATTTTTATTATGGATTGAATCCGTTGTTTAAGGATGTTAAAACTGTTTTAGGTGAAGATGTGAAAATGAAAACCATGAACCTGGGCCTTATTTTTTACATTCTATAACCACAGATATAAAAATAAAACCTGCGGAATTATTCCGATTATAAACCCAATAAACAATTCTTTGTAAGTATGTGCATTCATTTCCAAACGTGATGATGCCACAATTCCGTTCAGTAAAATTAAAAGAGCCGGCCAATAAGGGTTGTGCATTTGTAAATGCATATTCATTCCGATTACGAAAACGGCAAAACCACTGATTGCCATCATATGCAGACTCGCTTTTACCTTAAAAAGCGAATAAATTAAAGCGATGATAGTGCTGAACAATCCACCCAGAAAAAAGAAATGCAGTTCTGGATAACGCATAATGACAATACTTCTTTTCACTAATAAAATAAATAAAAAGCATTGTAAAATTAAGGGTATTATGCGTTGAGATGTTTCATGTATCATTACTGATTTTACATTTCCGGTTGATCTTAGCAACAAGAAAAATAATACCGGAACTATAACGGTAATAATCAGAATCTGAAATAAAACATAATATTTTTCCTGAATGGTGAAGGCGTCATCTTTATAAAAAAGATAGAATAAAGCAGCATACATCGATATAAAAATCGGATGTAATATATAGGAGAATATGGGAAGAATTCTTTTCAAAACGCTGTAATTTGAGGTCTTCAACAAATATAATTGAAATATAAATACGTTGTTGTAAACCAATTATTTTTTAAGAAAATCACAACTCTTTTCTACGTTTAATGTTTTAAATTTGAAAAAAAAGAAACTTTCTAAATGAGCGTAAATTTAAAAAGCCTTGTTTCGGTTCTTCATGCCGAATGGATTGGCTCAGATGCAGCAATTTTTATAGAACATATTTCGATAGACAGCCGTTCCCTGCAAAATGGTTCACAAACCTTATTTTTTACCTTGTCCGGAGTCAACAATGACGCACATTCTTATATTTCAGAGCTGATAGAAAAAGGAGTACAGAATTTTGTTGTCGAATATATTCCTGAAAATTGTCATGGAAAAGCTAATTTTTTAGTTGTAAAATCTACTTTGGAAGCGCTACAGAATTTTGCAGGGTATCACCGAAACCTTTTTGATTTTCCGATTATTGGATTGACGGGAAGTAACGGAAAAACAATCGTAAAAGAATGGCTTAACTTTTTGCTGAGTCCTGATTATAATATTATCCGAAGTCCTAAAAGTTATAATTCACAGGTTGGAGTCCCGCTTTCGGTTATTGCCATTAATGAAAAACATAATTTAGGCATTTTTGAAGCCGGCATTTCGACGGTTAATGAAATGGACAAACTCGAAAAAATTATAAGACCAACAATAGGAGTACTGACTAATATTGGAACTGCACACGATGAAGGGTTTTTAAACTTAGTGCAGAAGATTGATGAAAAACTGCTTTTGTTTAAAGATTCTCCGGTAATCATTTATCAGAAAAATGAAACGGTAGATTCCTGTTTATCCCAATTTGCAGCAGAATACATGTTGCATCCCCGAAAACTTTTTTCATGGAGCTTTACAGATCAGTTTGCTGATGTTTTTATTCTGAAAAAAGAAAATAAGAATGAAACTACAACCATTGAATATCGATATCAAAAAGAAAATTACGACTTAAAAATACCTTTTAGTGATTCTGCTTCTATAGAAAATGCTATTTCGTGTTTACTGGTTTTGCTTTATTTTCAATACGATGCTGAAACAATTCAAAATCGCATCAATGGATTGTATCCGGTCGAAATGCGATTGGAAGTTAAAAACGGAATAAATAATTGCAGTATTATTGATGACAGTTACAGTTCGGATTTTCAGTCTCTAAAAATAGCTTTGGATTTTCTGGAAAGCCAAAAAAAGAATGCGTCCAAAACCGTTATTTTATCGGATATTTTTCAAAGCGGATTCTCTAATGAAGAGTTGTATTCTAAAGTTGCTCAGCTAATTTCGGATAATAAAGTCAATCGTGTTATTGGAATTGGTACAACTATTTCGGCATTTAAAGAAAAATTTTCGAATTGTATCACGTATCAGAATACTGCCGAATTTATCAATAATTTTGAAAATTTGGATTTTGTCAATGAAACCATTTTAATAAAAGGAGCAAGGTCATTTCAGTTTGAAGAAATTGTGACTTTATTAGAAGAGAAAACCCATGAAACCATTCTTGAAATCAACCTGAATTCAATTAGTCATAATCTAAATTTCTTTAAATCTAAATTGGCTCATGATGTCAAAATTATGGTCATGGTAAAAGCTTTTGGCTATGGGAACGGAGGTTTGGAAATTGCAAAATTACTCGAACACCATAAAGTAGATTATTTGGGTGTGGCTTTCGCCGATGAGGGAATTTCGCTGAAAAACGGTGGAATCAAATTACCCATCATGGTTTTAAATCCTGAATCGACCAGTTTCGCATCGATTATTCAGTATCAGTTAGAACCTGAAATTTATACTATAAAAGGATTAAATGCCTTTTTGAAAATTGCCCGTGAAAAGAATTTAAAAGACTTTCCGATTCATATCAAACTGGATACCGGAATGCACCGTTTGGGTTTTGAAGAAAATACAATTGACGAATTGATTGCTGCTTTAAAAGGAAATTCAACCGTTCGTATTCAAAGTATTTTATCGCACATGGCGACCAGTGATGACATGAATCATTATGAATTTGCACTTTCGCAGATTCGATTGTTTGAAAAATTGTCATCAAAATTAATGAATGAATTAGGCGTTAATCCAATTCGTCATATTCTGAATACTTCCGGAATCAGTAATTTTCCGAACGCACAATTTAATATGGTACGATTAGGAATTGGCTTGTATGGTGTTTCCAATGATCCTTCTGAACAAAAATATTTAGAAAATGTAGGAACTTTAAAATCCATTATTTCCCAGGTTCGTACCATTCCTCCCGGAGACAGTGTGGGTTACGGACGTAGGTTTATGGCTGAAAAAGAAACTAAAATTGCGACCATTCCAATTGGATATGCAGATGGAATTTCAAGATTATGGGGCAATCAGGTAGGCTATGTAACCATTAAAAATCAAAAAGCATTTATTGTAGGCAGCGTTTGTATGGATATGCTGATGGTTGATGTTAGCGAAATTGACTGCAAAGAAGGAGATTCAGTTATTATTTTTGGAGAAACTCCAACGGTGACTGAAATTGCAGATGCTTTAAAAACGATTCCGTATGAAATTCTGACTAGTATTTCACAACGGGTAAAAAGGGTATTTTTCCGATAGTTTAAAGAAACTTTCAGGAAAATTACGTATTTTCGATATCAGTTAATTATAAATTAAAATAAAGGATTATGGGATTTATTTCAGAATTTAAGGAATTTGCAACGAAAGGCAATGTAGTCGATTTGGCTGTCGGTGTTATTATTGGAGCTGCTTTCGGTAAAATTGTAAGCTCATTAATTGAAAATGTAATTACGCCATTAATATTAAAACCGGCTTTAGACGCAGCACATTTGTCTACTATCGAAGAGCTAACGGCTTTTGGAGGTGTCAAATATGGGTTATTTCTTTCGGCAGTAATTAACTTTATAATTGTCGCTTTTGTATTATTTTTAATTATCAAAGGAATAAATAATCTTAAAAAGAAAAAGGAGCCAGCACCATCTTCTCCGGCAGGACCAACTCAGGAAGAACTTCTTATTCAAATTAGAGATCTTTTAAAAAATAAACAATAATATAATATACCGCTACACTAAGTCTAACTTAACCGTCCTTTAATTAGGACGGTTTTTTTATTTTTGTTTGTTTTATAACAATTTGTTATTTTTTGTGAATCGAATTGTAATAGGTTTTATTATCCTTACTTTTGCAATCTAAATTAGAACATTCATAATAAAAAATATAAAAATGAGAATAGCGGTTGTAGGCGCCACCGGTATGGTTGGCGAAATAATGTTAAAAGTTTTAGCAGAAAGAAATTTTCCGGTAACAGAATTAATCCCTGTTGCTTCAGAGAGATCTGTTGGTAAAGAAATCGAATATAAAGGTCAAAAATATAAAGTTGTTGGTTTGCAGACTGCTGTTGATATGAAAGCAGATATTGCACTTTTTTCTGCAGGAGGAGATACTTCTTTAGAATGGGCACCAAAATTTGCCGCAGCAGGAACAACAGTTATTGATAATTCTTCTGCCTGGAGAATGGATCCTACAAAAAAATTAGTAGTTCCTGAAATCAATGCGGAATCGTTGACTAAAGAAGATAAAATTATTGCAAATCCTAATTGTTCTACTATTCAGATGGTATTGACATTAGCTCCTTTGCATAAAAAATACAACATCAAAAGAATCATTGTTTCGACTTACCAATCCATTACCGGAACTGGGGTTAAAGCTGTTAGACAATTAGAAAACGAGTATTCAGGAGTGCAGGGTGATATGGCCTATAAATATCCGATTCACAGAAATGCAATTCCACAGTGTGATAGTTTTGAAGAAAACGGATACACTAAAGAGGAAATGAAATTAGTTCGTGAAACTCAAAAAATCCTTGGCGACAATACGATCAGAGTTACGGCTACTGCTGTTCGTGTGCCTGTAGTTGGCGGACATAGTGAAGCTGTAAATGTTGAGTTTACAAATGATTTTGAAGTGAATGAAGTTCGCGAAATATTACACCATACTGATGGAGTAGTTGTTCAGGATAATTTGGATACATTTACGTATCCAATGCCACTTTACGCTGAAGGTAAAAATGATGTTTTTGTTGGAAGAATCCGTCGTGATGAAAGCCAGCCAAATACATTAAACATGTGGATTGTTGCTGATAACTTAAGAAAAGGTGCAGCTACAAACACGATTCAAATCGCCGAATATTTAATTTCAGCTGGTTTGGTATAAAACTGAGGTTACAAAAATTGTTATAAATGAAAAACCGTAATTACGATAAGTGATTACGGTTTTTTTAGTTGAAAAGTATATGAAACGTTTTCTTTAATTTATAAAATATAAAATCAAATTGATTTATGAAACAGATTAAAAATTTATACGAGTATATTGATTTAATGAAGACAAGAATAATGATGACTGTTGGAGAAAGATCACTTTCAGCATTATACTTTCATGTAAAAGGTTATGAAGTTGGTAGTAAAGAAGATGAAAAATTAGAACCCTCATTTCATTTATTTCATGATTTTGTTGCAAACTATTATTTACGTTTTGAATCTACAGCTGGCTGGAGAAATATAATATTAGCAGAAAATTATGGTAATGAAGAACGAGCTTTAGAAACTTTTTTTGTTCTATTTGATGATTTTCGAAAAAATGTTCAACCAACAAATTCTAAAATAATTTTGCTTGATCTTCTTGAAAAAATAATTTTGAATGAAAATAAATTTTTAGAAAATTTGATAAAAGAAATTAGTGTTGAAGATTATAATAAATTGAAGCTATTATTAAATAAAATTGCATCGGTGGAGTTTTTGTCTGACTATGATGAGATTCTTGATGAAATTAAAATTTTAACTATTAACTCTAAAATGATCCAAGATTGTTTGTTTTTGAAGTAATGTAAAATGGTGGAATTAAAATAAAAAAGCGAGAATCTAATTCTCGCTTTTTTTATGATTTAATATTCCGGAGCTAATTCAAGCTCCAAACCTTCTAATTCAGTAGTAATTGGAATCTGACATCCTAAACGGCTGTTAGACTTAACATAAAATGCTTCCGAAAGCATGGCTTCTTCTTCATCTCCCATTTCCGGTAATACAACATCATTTAGAACATAACACTGGCAGGAAGCACACATGGCCATTCCGCCACAGGTTCCTTCAACAGGAAGTTCGTATGCTTTGCATAACTCCATTATATTCATTGCCATATCAGTTGGAGCCTGTAATTCGTGTATAACTCCTTCTCGGTCTTTAATCTTTATTAATACATCCATTTTAAATTATTGGAATTTTACTTGCTTAGAATTTGATAAACGTGAACAAATCCTAAAATTATTTATTAACTATTTGGTTTTAAGCTAAAAGCGTATTCTTTTCTGTTGTTGTCTTTGATGTGCATTTTTACACCAAGCAAATTTCCACCTTTTTCCAGTAATGTTACTATAGCAATTACAGAATAATAATCTTTGTCAGACTGAAAAATTAAAGTGCCTTCGTATGTCGAATTTAAAACACCTTGTTTGTCACTCTGTGCTGATAATTTTCTCGGATGTGAAAAATCTGCTGTGCTGTAGGTAGCTTTATTTGAGAACTTTGCTTTTCCATCGCAAAAATCATATAAAAAATCGTAATTACCTATTCTAAGACTGCCTTCTTCATTTTTGCTATTAATAGAAAAAACAATTTTTCCTGAATAACTGTAATCTGACCACTCTTCCGATTCATTTAGCCAGGCTTTGTCTACAATTAATGTTTCTGAACTTTGTTGAGCATAATTTATGCTAACTGAAAACAATAATAAAAATAGAATGTAATATTTTTTCATTATTAAAAGATTTAGGGGTTATGTTACAAATTTAAGTTAAATATGTAACAATTTCTTAACAGAATGTCTTAAATCTTTATGTTCTTTTTTATTGAAATCGTAAAAAAATGTATGTTTTGGCTCTTTTCTATAAAAAATTTTGGCTAAACACCTCAAATGGTTAGTATTCTTGTTAATTATTACAAACTTAAAACAAGAGTAAACTATCCTGATTGTTACATAATATTTACTACAGTTTCTATTTGCGGTGCATATTTTTTAATCGTTGTTTCAACACCCGCTTTTAAGGTCATCTGATTTACGCTGCAGCTAATGCATGCTCCTTCAAGACGAACTTTTACATGTTTGTCGTCTTCAATTGAAATCAGCGTAATGTCACCACCATCAGAATTCAAAAAAGGTCTGATTTCATCAAGTGCCAGTAATACGTTGCTTGTTAATTCTTCTGTTGTCATAATATTTAATGTGTCAATTAGAGAATTAGATAATTAGAAAATGTGTCAATTAGAAAATTGCCTTTGTGCTCATTATCTAATTATCAAATTATCTCATTATCTAATTTTATCTCAATTATCTAATTCTTTTTTACTGCTGAACAACCAGCCATTGTTGTAATTTTTACGGCTTCTGTTGCAGGCAGGCTATCATTTCTGTTTACTACTTCCTGAACTACGTTTCGGGTAATTTCTTCAAATATAGTTTCAATTGGCGAGGCTGTTTGTAGAGCTGCCGGGCGACCATAATCCCCTGCTTCACGAATAGATTGTACAATTGGAACTTCTCCTAAAAACGGAACATTCAAATCTTCTGCAAGATTTTTTGCGCCTTCCTTTCCAAAGATATAATATTTGTTGTCAGGTAATTCTTCGGGTGTAAAGTACGCCATATTTTCGATAATTCCCAAAACAGGTACATTAATATTGTCCTGCATAAACATGGAAACTCCTTTTTTAGCATCTGCAAGTGCCACAGCCTGAGGTGTACTTACTACAACTGCTCCGGTAATTGGTAAGGATTGCATAATCGAAAGGTGAATATCTCCAGTCCCCGGAGGTAAGTCAATAAGCATGAAATCTAATTCTCCCCAATCTGCATCAAAAATCATTTGGTTCAAAGCTTTTGCAGCCATTGGACCTCTCCATATTACAGCCTGACTTGGTGCTGTGAAAAATCCAATAGAAAGCATTTTTATTTCATAACTTTCAACGGGTTTCATTTTAGATTTTCCGTCAACGGTAATTGAAATCGGTTTTTCATTTTCAACATCAAACATAATTGGCATCGATGGACCATAAATATCAGCATCCAAAACACCAACTGCGAATCCCATTTTTGCAAGGGTTACTGCTAAATTTGCTGTAACAGTAGATTTTCCAACACCGCCTTTTCCTGAAGCTACAGCAATAATATTTTTGATTCCCGGAATAGCACGACCTTTAATTTCGTTTTTCTCCGGAGTTTCTACTTTAATGTTTACTTTAATCTTTGCTTCTGGTGATACCAATTCATGAATTGTTTTTTTGATATCGTCTTCAGCTCTTTTTTTGATATGCATGGCTGGTGTATGAAGCACCAGGTCAACCACCACTTCATCACCAAAGGTAATTACATTGGCAACAGCACCGCTTTCAACCATATTTTTTCCTTCTCCGGCTACAGTTATCGTTTCTAAAGCTTTAAGGATTTCTTTTCTATCTAATTTCATTTTGATATTGTATTTTTCTAATGATTGAAATCAATTTAAAAAAGAATATTTATTTAAACTAATTTCAGACTGCAAAGATAACAGATTATGTTCGGATTTTTGCTTTTTTGAATTGTATTTGTTGATGGCCGGATTGAGGAAATGAATCAAAAAAAGAAACCCGGCCAGAAAAATTCTGCCGGGTTTAAAAAGTGATTGACTGGTTTATTCGTATTTTAAATATTTTAAAATATCAATTTTAGTAACCTGATAGGCTTTTGTTAAAACAATTATTAAGGTCAAAAGCAATAAGGAAACCAGAGAAATGCTAAAAGGTATTATTGAAATATCGATTCTGAAAGCAAAATTTTCAAGCCATTTCTGCAATAAAATATAACCTGGAACAATTCCGATTAAGAATCCCATTAAGCAAAAAATGATATATTGTTTCGATAATTCTTTAAGCAAAATATCGGTTTCTGCACCTAATGTTTTTCTGATAGCAATTTCTTTTAATCGTCTTTCCATAGAGAACGAAGCTAAAGCAAATAATCCGAAGATAGCAATAACAATAACCACAAGGTTCAAAATAAAGAAAACGTCTTTTTGTTTTACTTGTTCTTCGTAGGTCTTGGCAAAACCTTTATTTACAAATTCGTAATCAAAAGGATAATCCGGATTTACATTTTTCTCCCAATACGTTTTTAATCCGGCCAATGTCTCACTCAAATTATTTGGAGAAACCTTTACATAAAGATTACCAAAATTATTCCATTTTAAAGTTTTAAGATTGATGAAAATCATTGGCGGCACTTTATCCTGCAAACCGGTAATATGAAAATCTTTTACAACTCCAACAATTTTAAATTTCATATTTCCTTTTTCATTTCCCCAGCCAGATGTAACAATCGTGTTAATCGGATTTTTAAGGTTTAATGTTTTGGCCAGTGTTTCATTAATAAGCCAATTGTCTATAGTGTCAGAGGCAAATTGTGGAGATAAATCACGGCCTTTGACAATTTTAATTTTCATCATTTCAAGAAAGCCAAAATCCATTTCAACATTTCGTGGCTGTACGAAAATGCCATTGTGTGTAAATCCTGAGCTTGAATTGGTGCTGTTTCCAAAAGATCCGGCAAAGGTTGTAACATCTTGTACACCCGGAATTTTTTTGATTTCCTGTTTTGCAATCTGGTATTTATCTGTTTTGGTGCGAAAGTCAGTAAGATTGTAGGGAATTCGAAGAATTTGATCACCGCTAAAACCAAGGTCTTTATTCATCATATAATTAACCTGAGAATTTACAATCAAAGCGCCAATAATGAAAAAAGCTGCAATCCCAAACTGAAAAATCAACATTGAATTTCGAATCCAGATACCGCTTTTACTTCTTGAAAAATTACCTTTTAAAACTTTTAGAGGTTCAAAATTAGAGATATAAATGGCAGGAAAAATACCCGCAAGAACAATTACTAATCCAAATATAAAAATAAGCTGCAGATAGAATTCACTGCCATTCATAGTCAGGTTTTTTTTCAAAAAGTTGTTGTAATAAGGCAATGAAAGCTCTACGATTGCCAAAGCAAAAATGATTGCCAGAATTACAATTATAGCGGTTTCAAATATAAATTGGGCAATAATTTGATTTTTTGCAGCACCGACAATTTTACGCACGCCCACTTCTTTTGCGCGTTTTATGGCAGAAGCCGTTGCCAAATTGATGTAGTTTACTAATGACAAAGTCAGAATTAGAATAGATAAACCAACCATGATATAAAGCAATTGTAAATTACCTTTTCCTTCCGGAAAATTACGTCCTGAAGATTTCGTACCATATAAACGCGCGGTCTTCAGCTGATCTATTATAACAGTTGTTTGCCCGTTTTCTTTAATATATTGTTCGGCAGTCTGACCGCTTGCTTTAGCATCCTTCATAGTTCTATTGACAAAGT
>Ga0247810_10002020_pt1 | contig 11747 bp, 8 predicted proteins | sample UWRJL119311C1_FD_179918 | JGI IMG/M metagenome (GOLD analysis project Ga0247810, IMG submission 179918) | Plant litter microbial communities from Arlington Agricultural Research Station in Wisconsin, United States - UWRJ-L119-311C-1 | ecosystem: Environmental > Terrestrial > Plant litter >...
ACCGGTTTTCTGCTCATCGCCGGAAAAACCACTTTGTTTAGTTCTTCGATTGACGCAAATTCTATTTTTGGCGTTACTCTTAATTTTGCCCGGAAATAATCCTTGATTTCATGCATCAATTCTTCGGAAGCATTTTCAGAAGCTACTTTTATAACAATTTCATCGGTTCCTAAGTCATTGGTCGAAATTTCAATCAGATGATTTTCAACCGCATCAAAATGGTTCAAGACATCGTGCATCGCAGGCGGATACAGCGTCGTTCCTTTATATTTAATCATCTGCTGTTTCCTTCCCAAAACCGGCCCCACGCGCGAAGTCGTTCGTCCGCATTCGCAAGGTTCGTCGTGAAGTTGCACGATATCGCCGGTCTTAAAACGGATTAACGGCATTCCCTCCACACCCAAAGTGGTAATAGTCAACTCCCCGATTTCGCCCGATTTTACGGGATTATTTTGTTCGTCAAGAATTTCAGTAATGATTAATTCCGGATGGTGATGGCCTCCTTTTGAATGTTCGCATTCGGTAAAAGCCGTACTCATTTCAGTGGAAGCGTACGTAGAAAACAACTTAATATTCCATTTGTCGGTAATTTTTTTAGCCAAAATATTCGGAGTGAAATCTTGGTTTCTGAGCGGTTCCCCGATGCAAATCGCGCCTTTTATGCCAGAATTGTTATAGTCAATGCCATGCTGTTCGGCAAATTCCATCAACTTTAATAAAAACGAAGGCACCGTAATCAAATAATTTGGCTGGTATTTCAAGATAGAATCCCATTGCAGTTGCGGAATTCCTGCACCCACGCGAATCACGCCCACGCCTAATTTTCGCAAGCCCAAAAAATACGCCAACCCTGCTACAAATCGGCGGTCAATCGTCGTCATCAGTTGCACCACATCACCTTCTTTTACACCCGCAACATCAAACGAAATGGCTTCGTTATACGCCAATCGGTCCAAGTCTTTATCGGTCAAACCGAAAGTCACTGGGTCGCCCAACGTACCTGAGGTCGTGCAATAATCGATGATTTTATGTTTCGGAACACACAAAAATGCATCGTTATTTTTCTGCAAATCGTCTTTTGTCGTCACCGGAAGCTGTTGCAAATCGGCGATGGTTTTGATTGCATTTACATCAATATTTTGGTCCCGAAAAAGCGTTTTGTAATACGCCGAATTGACATTCACGTACTGCAAAGTCTCCTGAAGCAATTGTTCCTGGAGTTTGTTGATTTCTTCTTTCGATGCTTTTTCTATTGCTGGGAATGTCATTTATTTGAAATTGTTCGAATTTATAGATTCTTGGATAATTCGTAATCGAACCATCAAAAAATCGAATTATCTGAGTTTACGCTTTACTTTTTTTAACTGCTTTTCCACTTCGTTTCGGTCTGGCAATGTAGTAATTTCTTTTGTCAATGCGGTTTCAAAATGGTCCGAAGCTTTCTGGAACTGCTTTTTTTGCTGATAGTATTTTCCAATTTTATAATAAACCGACCAAAGTTCTGGATTCAAACTTTTGAAATCAGAAATAAATGCTTCGGAAAGCTCGATTTTTGTTGTCAACGCTTCGTCCAATTCTCTACTTTTAATTCGGAATTGCTCATAATTGGCGTATTCTTTTGTTTCTAAAAAAGCGTCTTTCGCAATGTTTCGATTGGTTTCTGCCAACGTTTTAATTTCGGAATTTCCAGAATTTCTATTGCCTTTGGAATCAAAAATTTTGTTCAAGTCATAACAGACAAATTCGCCCAATTGATACGGATTTGCGGATATCCAAACCAATTTCTGTTCTGGCTGAAAAACGATTCCGTGGTGTGCTAAAAGTTGGTTTAGCGCTTTTTCATTACCAAAACCAATGGATTTGTCTTTCAGTCCGTTTTTGTCCCGAAGAATTCGTACGGCATCTTCTGGACTCACTTTTTCTGTTTTGTCCAGCAATTCTTCCATTCTGTCAAAACGGTATTTTGAGTGGCTTTCGGCAATTTGCTTGGCGTTATTTTTATCATTTTTGTAAGTTTCGCTTTGGAAATGATTCGCACAAATCAATTCCGAAGAATTTGGCACATCGTAAATCCCAAAATGATTCGGAGAAACTTCCAATAAAACGGCTTTCCCGTCATTGGCACTTCCAATCATGATACTTTCGGACACAAAAACCTCTCGCTTTTTAGCAATGGCAATCGCTTCGTCAATATTTTTGGCATATTGCAAAATTTCCCGAGCTAAAATGGCAATAGGTGTTTTGGCCACCAACGGCAAGTCTGACTTCCCGGCGTTTATGGTTACGGTCAAACCTTGCAGATTCATCCCAGAAACCACGCCAATCATTCCCGGCCAAGAAACCGACACAAACGGATGCCCAAGGTCAGGTTTTATGAAATAAACGACTTTATTTTCAGCAAAATCATCGCCAGCGTAAAAGTCCAAATTTCTTCCAATCAACAGCGAGCCGTCCGCTGATTTTTCGTTCCAAACCGCAAAGGAAGTACAGCCAACCAATGACAAATCGCTCAGCGCATGCCCAATGTCGTGCGCGCCGTGCAGGTAAAGCGAGCGCAGGTACGGCGGTGCGATATCATCATAATCTTTGAAAGAAAATCGCGAAAGTCCGTAGATTTCGGTCTGATATTCCTCGGTAACATTTTTGTATAATTTTCGATTGTAAACTTTCAAGAATTGGCGCAAAAGTCCCAACTTAAATTCAGACGGCACCATCTGCTTTATTTTTCCAAAGAAGATTTTTTCTTGCCGTTTTAATAGCGAATCGCTGAGGCTTCCGATAATCAATCCGCGTTGTAATGCGTCACCTTCGACGTACATTTCCCATAGATTATTTTCGGTATTTTTAAAGAGAAAATTGTCTTTGTAACTGAAATTTGTGGGAGCATTTTTGGTCGCAATTGGCATTTCGTTGTCGTAACCTTCGGTCTGTGGCAGATGCTTGAGCGACTTTCGGACACCGCACGAGCAAAGGACAACCAGAAGAAATAGACAAAGTTTTTTCATTGCAATGGTATTGAAAACTAACTGACTTCGGCATTAATTTTATTAATCAAATACTCCTTCCCCACGATTTCAGAACACGTCACCACCGCGCCGATGGTCACGCCCAAAACGCCGTGCATATTGATACTTTGCCCAGTCAAAAACAGGTTTTCAACCTTGGTTTTTGGCGTTATAAAAGTCTTCATCGGATTGTTTGAATCTTTGATGTAACCGTATAAATTTCCTCGGTCTCCGCCAATATAATCACGGTATGACAGCGGTGTCGATGCGTGAATTGAGCGAATGCAATCCCGTATTCCCGGGAATTTTTTCTCTAACGTTTTTAAGAATTTCTCAATTTTTCTGGCTTTGAATTCTTGATAGGATTTGCCTCGGTCCATTTCTTCTGCCGTCGTATTTTTGGTATCTGCCCATTCCTGCACTTCGTCAAAATTCATATAGGTAATCGCCGTCATACTTTCGGCCCAAATTTCCATCTTTTTGCCCACGTTCATCGAGACCATATAGGCTTTTGGCCAGGTTTCTTCGGTGTAATCGTTGGCTTTCCAGACTTCTGTGCTTTTATTGAAATGGTAATAATTGTGATTGATGTATTTAAAACTTTCTGGCTTAAAAACAATGTAGACACTGAATGCCGAAGGCACGGCTTCCAGGCTCTGAACCCTTTTGTAAAAAGGCTTTCTGAACTTTTCTTCACCAATCATTTTTAGGGTTGTCTTTGGTTCAATGTTCGAGATAAACAGCTCCCCAAAAACTTCTTCGTCTTGATTTATTTTGGCCGAAATCAGCTTTCCGTCTTGAAAACCAAAGCCCTTTACTTCTTTGTATTTGTAGACTTCTCCGCCAAATTTCTTCAATTGTTTGATTAATTGCTTGGTGATTTGGCTTCCGCCGTTGATGCAACGCCACGAACTTTGAATGTACGAATTCACGGATAACGCGTGCACGTACAAAGGCGTTTTGTCCTCAATTCCGGCGTATAAAAAGTTGGAACCCGCCAAAACCGCCTTCAGTTTTTCGTTGCAAGTCAGGCTATTCAGAAAATCATTTGTGTTTCGCGACAAAATTTCTTCGTTGTAACCGCCTCCAAATTTTAAATTGTACAACGGAAACGAATTGCAGATTTCCTGAATTTCACGGCAATATTCCCGCAGACACGATTCGTCTTCTGGGAAATATTTCAACAATTGCTGTATGAAATTTTCATAACCTTGCGCGTGCGGATACTCGATTTTGTCGTCGTCAAACGAAATGACGTCATAAGCGTCTTCGTCCATCTTCTTTAAATTCAAGTCGTCCATGATGCCGATGTACTTGAAATATTTATTCAGATTTTGACCTTCTTCAAGTCCGCCGATGTAATGAATTCCCGTGTCAAAAATGGTTTTATCGCGCACAAAAGTCTGGAGATTTCCGCCAAATTGATTGTTTTTTTCGAGCACGCAAACGCTGTAACCTTCCTTCGCCAGCAGGATTGCCGAGACCAGGCCACCAAGACCGCTTCCGATAATCACCACGTCATATTCTTTTTTCACAGCGTATTGTTATTGCGATTGCAATTTTATTTAATTTATTTCGAAGGTATTTTTATCCAAATTTAAGGAAATTACCGTTTTAAATCGGTTCAAAAATGCTTTATCCGAAAGCAACTTGTCCTCTGAATTTAGTATCAAAACATCGTAATTCAAATCCAAATTGGCTAGTGAATCCAAGTAGCGAATTGCGCGTTTGTTGACAATATAATTGGTAGAAGCAACTTCCCGTTTTTCGATATCTTCAATATAAGAATGGACTTTTCTCTGGCATTCTTGCAACGCTAAAAGTAAGTCAAATTCTCCGTAATCATCCGCTATTCTTAGAATTTTGGCTTTTGAATCGATGACTTTATTGAGATTGAAATACAATTCTAAATTGGCGTTCAGATTTGATTTTACGTCAGCAATAATGTCGGTTTCTTTGTAAGCAAAACTGCGTTTAATCATCTCTTTAAAATAATTCGAACCCTCAATTTCAGTTCGCATTTGCTTAAATTCATCTTTGAAATACACGCTTAATTTCTTTGTTCTCTCTGCGTAATTTTCTCCAAAATTTTTATTTTCTGGTGAAATTCTTGGCAAGATTTTCAGCGTAAGCGGTCCGTCATTGATAATAAAATCGCCTTTTGGAAGCACTTCTGAATTTCCGTGAATCACAACCGGAACTATGTCTAAATTAAATTGTTCGGCTAAATAAAATGCGCCTTTGTGAAAACGCTTGATGTGGTTGTCCGTCGACCGCGAACCTTCTGGAAAAACCATCAGCGAAAATCCTTGATTTACTTTCTCACGCAGATGTTCCACGCCGCCTTCGAGCCCTTGCGAAACTGGATAAAATCCCGCCAAGCGAACGCCTTTTCCGAAAATCGGCGAGTTATAAACCCAGTCGCTTACCAAGAAAATTATCTTTGGGCTCAACATTCCAACGGCCAAAATATCCAGAAACGAGGTGTGATTGGCAATGATTACGGCTGGTTTGTCAAATTTTTCGTTTTGAACATTGATGATTTTCTTTTTCAGAAACGGATTGGTGTACAACACCGACTTCATGAATTTTGACATCACATAATGGAAAACTTTCATCTTGGTTTTCTTTTTAATCGGAAAAAATTTCACGAAGAATACACCAACAATGGAAAGCAGAAATCCGCCTAAACCGTAGTAAATAAAAGACAACGTCGAATGAATCAGCGTTCTAAATTCGAATGGCGATTTTCCAGCTTTTACTCTTGAAGAGAGAAAAAATCGGAAGACGATTGGATAGAAAATAAACGTGATTAAAAGTGCGCCGAAAACGCCAATCAATGAAACGCTCGATATTGATTTTAACGCCGGATGCGAGGCAAAAACCAAGGCACCGATGGCTAAAATAGTGGTCAAACCCGCCAATAAAATCGAAGTTCGGTAGGTGCCAATTTCGTTCTTCCCGGTGGAATATTCTTTTTGCAACGCGCTGGTCATAAAAATGCTGAAATCAACTCCGTGTCCAAAAATCAGCGTACAAACTATCAAGCTGAAAATATTCAATTGGATGTCAAAAATCCCCATAATCCCAGCGGTGACAAGGCCCGTAATTACAATCGGAATGCAACTGATGATGACCAATTCAATTCTTCGGAAAAACAAAAACAGAATAAAAATAACCGCGACAAACGAATAATTGACCAATAAATTAAAGTCGTTTTTTAATTCTCCCAAAAAAGTTTCGTTCATTTTTTGGCGGTCAATCAAAACCAAATCTTTATTGCCAGAAAGCTTTTGAACTAAGGCTTCGCGCTGTTTTTCATTGACTTTAACCAAAGTTGAAATCGTGAAAAATCCGTCTTTTTCGGTGACAAATTCTTGAAGCGACAGCGCCTTGACTTTTAAAAATTCTTGATGGGAAATCTGTCTGAAATCTTTTTCCAAAAGACTGTAAAAGGGTTCGTAAGCCGTTGGTTTAAATCCAAATTGTTGTCCATTTGAAATCAGTTCGTTCGTTAGATTTGTTTTTTTATTTTGGTCCCAAAAAGAATTCCATTTGTCGATTTTCTTTTGCTGTTCGTTTTTTGAAAGCAATACGCTTCCTACAGAACTGAAATTCAGGATGTTGTCTTGCTTTTTTTCTTGGGTCAAATCTTGATACAGCCTTCCATTTTTCTGCAACACTTCATCGATGGAATTGCCGTAAACCGCCACATAAAGCGATTTAGAAGTCAGGCTTGTGGACGATTCCAAATCCTTTTCCGCCTTCTTAATTTCACTCGGAACATAATTCAATTGCGAAATATCATTGTTGAAACCCACTTTTTGGTAGGTAAACAAACTCACGATAATTATGACGATGCTTGAAATCACCAAAATCTTATTTCTTTCAAAAGCAAATCCGGCCATCTTATCCAAAACCGTCTTTCTTTCAATGCTTTCGCCGGGTTTTGGGGTGTACAAATGCGGAATAATCAGGAGCGAAAATAGCGACGTGATGACCACGCTCGAGGAAGCGAAAATGCCCAAATCTTGCAACGCTTCTGACTTCACAAACAATAAGCATAAAAATGCCACGGCAGTTGTCGTACTGCTCATTATCAACGGCATCGTGATGTCTTTATACAGCGTTTTAATGTCGCTGTTGTGCTTGTAATGCGTGAGAATGTGCAAGGAATAATCGATTGTCACGCCCAACAAAACCGCGCCAATGCTCAATGAAATAGCCGAAATTGTGCCTTTTACAAAATACAGCAAAGCCAACGAAGCCAGAACTCCGAAAATTGTGGGGATAAATATGATTATCGGGATAAACAATTTTCGATAATAAACGCACAAAATCAGCATCAGCGCGCCCATCGAGACAATTACCGTGGTCTGTATATCGCTTTTGATTTGTTCGGCGTTGGCAACCGCAATTAACGTGGAACCAAAATAATCGAGTTTTGTTTTTCCTTTGAATTTAGTATTTAAATTTTCTTGGATTGCCTTTAATTTTGCTACAAAAAGTGTGTTTTTTTCCGTTTCGCTTCCGGGAAGTTTTGGGTTGATAAAAAGCAGTAATTTCTGTTTGTCTTTGGTCAAAATAAAACCGTCTTCCAAAATAAAATCGTCGCTGTTGCCAAGTTGCTGAAGTTTTTTTAAGGCGATAAACGAAATTCCGAGTGGGTCTTGAAGAATGAAATCTTTGGTCACAATTCCGGTTGGTGAAATTATGTTTCGATAGTTTGCTGAAACCGTCTCGGCAATGCTGTCGTTTCGTAATTTTTCTTGGATTTTGACATAGTCCGCATCGTCTAAAAACAACGGAAGATTTTCATAGACAAAGCCAAAAGTTTCCTGAATATTCTCATCGTCCACTTTGCCTTGAACCGAATTGATATAAGCATCACAACTCTGCAAACTGTCTAAAAAAACCGTCGCCATTTCGGTCAAATCGGTGGAAGTTGCACCTTTTTCGGCATTAAAAATTACCGTAATTTTATCTGCAAAATTTAATTGCCCCAAGACTTTTGCCGTTTCGTCCGAACGCTCGCTCTTGGGAATCAACTTGGTAATATCTTCCTCAAATTTAATTTTGGAAGCAAAAAATCCAAAAACTGCCAGCAACAAAAACGCGAAGAAAACCGATAACAACCGATTTCTGCTGACAAAAAGATGAATTACGATGAAATACTTATGCATTTCGGATTTGTTTATTTTTATTGGAACTGAAAATCGTCATCAAAACATAGCCCGCGACTCCAAGAATCACCGCCATAATGGATGCTAAGATAAAACTTCCGATGAGATACTGCGTGAGATGTTGCTTAATTTCATCAAAATCAGTGTACGAATTTGGAAACACATTTTGCGGATTTTGCATAAAGATGCCTCCGATTTTCAGGGAGCCAAATATGATAAGCGGAATCATCGGCGGAATGCTGACGTTTGAAAATGCGAAGGAAATGACTTTGTTCAAGCGAAAAAGATAGGCTAAAAAAAGAACCAAAACCGTCTGAAATCCCCAGAACGGGGCAATTCCGATGAAAGTACCAAGCGCGATGGAAAGCGATTTTGTCAATTTGCTGTCTTCACTTTCTAAAATATTTTCAAGGAAAAATTTCTTAAAACCTTTTTTTTTAAGCTTTCTAAAAAAGTCTCTCGGCTGGATGTAAAAAATGGCAATGGTTACCAAAACCGTGTTTAAAATGCTGATTCTGGTGAAATCTTTGAACGGCCTGAAGTGCGAAACGCGTTCTGACATATCGTACAAAACCTGAATGGGGATGTTTTTTACGCGTGTTCCGTTCCACGCCGAGCGTACGATGATTTCAATTTCAAACTCAAATTTATTGGTAAAAAAGCGGTTCGGGATTTTATTCAAAGGATACAATCGAAAGCCGGATTGCGTGTCTTCTAGCTTGTTTCCGGTTTCAAACCAAAACCAGAAATTAGAAAATTTATTTCCAAAACTGCTCTTTTTTGGAACGCCTTCCTGAGCCATATTTCGGCTCCCGATTAAGAGGATTTCGCCTACTTGTTTCAGATATTCAATAAAAACCGGGATGTCTTCTGGAAAATGCTGACCGTCAGAATCGATGGTTATCGCGTGTTCAAAACCTAATTCCTTCGCTTTTCGAAAACCAAATTTTAAGGCGTTTCCTTTTCCTTTGTTTTCCTCAAGATGGATTTGGGTAAGTTGCGGATAATTCGAAAGAATTTCTGAAGTCGCATCAGTGGAACCGTCGTTGACAACGATAATATCTTGGGTGTGTTTCAAGACGCCGTCAATAACACGTTTCAACGTTTTGTGATTATTATACGTAGGAATAATAACACAGCACTTTAGCCTTTTCATCGTATCAAAAATTTCTAATGCCGTGTCCATTCATTGATTCCTTCAGGGATTGCGTGCAAAGATACTTTTTAATTTTGCTTTGGCAAACAGGCGTTTATTGCATTGAAGCTTTATCTTCTTCCGAAAAAACTTTGGATTGTTTTACATACAATTTCACGAATTCTTTCAGCGAATTATTTTGCTTTGAAAAATTGGAAACGATGAACTGTTTGTCTTCAGCGATGTTTCCTTTGTACTTCATTATTTTCGGCGTATTTTCTTGAATGCTCAATCGAATCAACCGGATTTCTAAATTCTTGGAATCGTTTTTTAAGGCAAAATCCAAAAGCTGTGTACCTTCGATAAATTGCTTTTTTTTGTCTTCTTTTTTGGGAGAAAATTTGGCTTGCAATGCGATGGATGCACCTTTGTAAGCGACTAAAGTTTTCGAATCTTCTTTGGAAACACCTTCTAGTAACTTGTAAAATTTTTCCGCATTTGCCTTGGAATCAATGGCATTTGTATATTGTTTCCTGACTTCAGAAAGTTCTGGAGTAGCGACAAATAAAAACAGCGATACAATTAAAATTAGTGCTTTCAACTTAGATTTTTTTATACGTATTGCTCAATTTTAATGCCACAGTTTCCCCGAAGGAAGTCGTGTTTTTGACTTTTACTTCGTCTTCATTGGGCACAATTTCAAGTTCTAATTTTAATTCCGGCGTTTCTTCGGGATTGATTAGCGCCATAAATTTTACATTGTTTGAACTTTTTAATTGCAATGAAAATCCAGTAATTTCCTGAGTCAATTCTTTGATAATTTGCATCATGCAAACTCCGGGCGTCACGGGATTTCCTGGAAAATGTCCTTTAAAAACCTCGTGTTTTGGGTTCAAAGTTATGGTCGCCAAATATTTTGTATCTGAAACTTTATCGATTAATTGAACTTCGTAAAAATCTTTTAGTAGCATTATTCTTTTTTACTTTTTTTTATATTGAACGCGTAAGAAACTCCGACCTGAATCACATTATTTGCGTTCCAATCACCCCAAAAATAGTTGTTTCCGGAGTAATAACCCGTGTCAAGAACGTCTATAATTCCTTTTTTAAACCTCGCTTCGACCGAAAGTCCATTTGGAAATCGATAGCCTAAACCTGCATTTACGCCTAAATCCACATCGTTGTAACTATATACTAGGTTGTCATTCAACAAGATATCAAAAGTCGGCCCCACCATCAAGTGAAATCCTTCTACAACAAAAAATTTGTTCATCAATGAAAGCGAAAGGTAATCCAGAGAAATGTCTTGCCTGCCATTCACATAATTGCCGTTGAATTCATCATAATACTCAACACGCACATCGTCAGCGCCTTGACGAGAATAATTTATCTCTGGTTGCATCGTGTAGCGTTTCGTGAAATTGATGGCTCCAAAAGCTCCGACATAAAGGTCTGGCGTGAAATCACCATCCGTTTGCCCGACGGTTGCCAAGTTTAAACCGCCTCTGATTCCTGGCGTAAATGTCACCTGCGCGCTAGTTTCCGATATTCCTAAAAGGGAGAAAACTGCAACTATCATTAACTTTTTCATACGTTTAATTTAAAAAGTATAAGAAACTCCAAATTGGAGAACTTGGTTCAATTTAATGTGGTCAAGGTTATCGTTATAATTGTCATTGTCATCGTAATAATAATTATAATTGTCGCCAAAAATATCAGCCAAACCTTGCTTGAAACGCGCTTCAACCGTCAGACCCATTGGAAAAGTGTATCCCAAACCGCCTAAAATTCCCAAATCAAATCCAATCAAATCGTCATCATCCAAGTTATCGCCTACTTTAAAATCAAAAGACGGCCCTACCATCGCGTGAAATCCTTCGACGATTCTAAATTTGTTCATCACACCAAGCGAAATGTATTGCAATTCAATGTCAAAACTTCTCGAGCGAAAAGCTGGGTCAATAACCGGGTCAAAACCGCCAGGATTATCGAAAAAGCTGTTGACTGTTGCGCCTTGACGAGAGTAAATCAATTCTGGCGACAAGGTGTAAAAACGAGCCAATTTGATATCCACAAAACCTCCTGCATAAAAATCAGCGCGACTGTCGGCGTTAGAATTCGTCAAAGATGACACGTTCAAACCCGCCTTAACACCAGGTTTTACTGTTACTTGCGCGTGCATCTGCAGAATTCCGAAACATAGAAATAATGAGGCAACGATTGCTTTTTTCATAGTGGGGAAAATTTAATATTTTAAGTAATTAAGTTCGATTCTCAACTTGATATTTTTGTGGTCAATGATGATTCTTTCGGCTAAAGTATTATTTTCTGACAAATATTCAATACTAATTTTCTCTTTTGATTTTGTGGAATGTACTAATTTTTCGAGTTTTAGCGATTTTTTCCCTACAAATAAAAAATTAA
>Ga0247810_10002022_pt1 | contig 11739 bp, 12 predicted proteins | sample UWRJL119311C1_FD_179918 | JGI IMG/M metagenome (GOLD analysis project Ga0247810, IMG submission 179918) | Plant litter microbial communities from Arlington Agricultural Research Station in Wisconsin, United States - UWRJ-L119-311C-1 | ecosystem: Environmental > Terrestrial > Plant litter >...
AGAAAAATCACGATCACAGCAACAACGGCAATAACGATCCATAGCCATAACATTTCCATTTATTGTTTCCTCCGTTAGTTCAGTACTTCTTATTATATATCAGAGACAGCAGTGTGCAAAGCGCTTTTTGTACGCTTCTGATAAAGCACTTCGAGCGCAAAAACACCAAATGAATAGCATGTCATCATAATGCATAGATGCGTCAGACTTTTTGGAGAGACAATGACGAGTGCTATACCTGTACCGAGTGTAGCCGCAAAGCTCATTCGAGACGCCGCTACTACCAATTGCTGACGTTTACGGATAATTCCAAGTAGTAAGAGTGCTGCCATCCCTATCGTCAAGAAGGTTGCTGAAAGGATGTGGAAAATAAGAATAGTGCTCATGCTACATAGTATATCAAACAATCACAGAGTGAAGGCTAGGTCTTAAATTAAAAATCGAGCATAAAGCTCGATCTCTAAATGGTGCGCAGAGCGGGAATCGAACCCGCACGTCTTTTGGACAAGGGATTTTAAGTCCCTCGCGTCTACCAATTCCGCCATCCGCGCACACAGTAATTAATAGTATACTAGATTTATGAAACAAGTTTTGATAATTCATGGCGGAACGAGCTTTAATTCTTATGAATCGTACATCGAAGAGCTCAAAAATAGCACCCTTGACTACGAACGTCTAAAGCCTCAAAAGTCATGGAAGAGCTGGATTGCAGAACAAATACATGATACCGATGTATTACTACCTACCTTCCCAAATGGGTTTAACGCCGTATATGAGGAGTGGAAAATCATGTTTGAAAAAATAATTCCATTGTTAAACAGCGAAATATCCGTTATCGGATACTCACTTGGCGCGACATTCCTCGCAAAATATCTACATGAAACTACGTTATCCACACCACTCGATCAGCTAATCTTAGTATCAGGTGTATATGATGACGAAACAAATGAAGAACTTGGTAGTTTTAAAATCACCTCAGCCAAAGGCCTCGAGAAAAGCGCAGGCTACATTCATCTTATCCATAGCAAGGACGATCCTGTTGTGCCATTTGGAGAACTAGCTAAGTTTCAAGCTGACCTACCAAGTGCAAAAACTAGTATATTTACAGATCGTGGACACTTTGGTCAGCCAACATTTCCCGAACTGCTAGAACTTATTAAACAAAAATAGTCCCAAAACTGGGACATTTTACTTTGTGGAGGCACCTACGGGTAACGCTCCCGTCTACACGGTTTTGCAGACCGTTGCCTAACTTCTCGGCCAAGGCGCCATCTAATGAATCATTATAACGAAAAAAGAGATCGATTACGACCTCTATTTAACAGATCGTGGTGCACTGAAGAGGACTTGGCGTAGCGAGTCAAAGACGAGCGGAGAAGCGAAACAGAGTGGAGCGCTACCTCCACGGCAGGCATGAACGAAGCGAGTGGCTGAGCGCTGGAAGTTTAAGACCTATCGGAGATCCAAGAAAAAAGAGTCCTTTCGGACTCTCTTTTCTTGGTGCACTGAAGAGGACTTGAACCTCCACGTCCGCAATGGACACTAGCCCCTCAAGCTAGCGCGTCTACCAATTCCGCCACCAGTGCATATCCTAATTGTAATGTACCGCCCATGCATTCTGGGCAAATCTTGAGGTCTCAAGCTGAAATTTCACGATTGAAATCATAGCTTTCATCGGAAATGTCCTTGCGAGCTGCCGCTGGCAACTCTCACGTCTACCAATTCCGCCACCAGTGCATATCCTGAGTTACAACTGTCGTATTGTATCGAAATTACGGGGTTTTGTAAACCTGAGCTGACTCTGTTGTCCAGTCAATCACATTTGCATATCGATCAACAGCCGTTGGCATAACTGCTTTATCACTAAATGATGCAATACGTGAACTTTGCGTATACACGAGCGCCGACTGATAGAGGCCTATTGCTGGCACATCTTTCACCCATTCTTCTGCAAATACTTTATACTTTTGATCACGAAGCTGCTGCTCGGAACGAAGGCGCGCGCTCAGTAATGCATCATCCGCAATGGCTGATTTATAATTTGAAAAATTAAACCCACCTATGCCCGTTTGTGATGAATGCCAATATGGAAATACGTCAGCATCTGAACCGATTGTTAATTCATTGATCAATACATCGTATGCACGCGGCTGAAGGATTGATTGGGCAAAGCTTTGATCGGATTTTTCTGCATCAAATTCTACTTGTTGCAGCTCTATACCAAGCTTCTTCCAGTCATTAGCCAAGGCTTTTACTGCCTTTGAGTAATCGTCGTTTTTGGCCCACGCTACCCGTAGTTGTAGCTTCTGACCGTCTTTGATTCGAATTTTTGTCGATGGATCTTTGATCCAGCCAGCACTCGTTAGTAGCGCATCTGCGTCTTTCTCGCTAAATGCGGCAACTTTCGGAAGCTCCGCCGTTTCGACCTGCTGGGATGATACAGGAAGGTCAAATGGCTGCGTCTCATGAGATAACGTTGATCGAAGTGACTTTACGTTAGAGCCTCGCTGCAGTGCTTGGCGCACCTTCACATCGCTCAGTGTGCCTGTGGTATTCAATATTGCATACACGCCTCCTTGAAGTGGGTGTGAACGCTTGATACTATCCCGGTGATCGTCAGTAGCCGCTTCGATTGCCGCGTTGATATCACGATTATTATAGGCTCGCTTTACGTCATCAGATGTTGCATACGTATGGATCTCAAAGCGATCCAGCTTTGATTTGCCTCTATAATATTCATCCCATCGAGACATATAGGCAACTTTCGTCTCTTCGTCATTTCCAATCGTCTGGAGCAAACGTAGTTTGAACGGACCAGATCCTACGGGAGATGAGCTAAATGTATTTTCGCGAAGACCACTTACTTCGATTGGCTGCAAGATATGCTTTGGTAGCACTGAAAATCCAAGAAGATGAGGAAATGATGCAAACGATGAGGGTATCGTAAACTCAACTTTATTGGTATCAATCTTCTTTACGTTAACAGATGCCCAGCTTGCCATGAGTGGCGAACGCACTGCAGGATTTTTCATCAGTTCTACGGTGTAGACTACATCGTCAGCTGTGAGATTTTGACCATCATGCCACTTCACGTCAGAACGAAGCTCGACTGAGTACTTTTTGCCTGTTTCATCAATCGTCATGCTTTTCGCAAGGTCCATACGCAAGTGCCCTGTTTCGTCATAATCGTAGAGTGATGAAAAAATAAGACGAGTTGCTGATTGTTCCGATTGCGTTTGTGCATAGAGTGGGTTAAGGGTTGAGATTGATCCTGCTACACCCTCAGAATATGTCCCGCCGGCAACCGCAGCGCTTGATTGGTATGAATTCTGAAACCACATAAGCTGAATAGCCGTTGCGACGATTAGCGCTCCTGTCAGCAGGAGCCATGAAAGAATATGTCGTTTTGCATCACGAATACTTGTAAGACGCTTTAATACAAATCGATGAGCGTGCTTTGTTGACGCTGTTTCAGCTTTTTTAAGACGCTTATTAAGTGTCTTAGTGTTAAGCTTCAATGTACGAAATTTCTTCCAATCGTTTTTAGGATCCACTCATCGCTCCAATTGTTATGCGATTAAAAGTGATCCAAGAATAGAAAAGACAAAAATAAATCCAAGCACGATAGTGGTGTCAAACAGACTCTTATCGAGACCCCGTCGAGTCGTATATAGTTCACCTGAGCTTCCGAATCCAGCACCAAGGCTTGCTCCGCGCTGCTGAAGAAGTACAGAAATGATTAGAAGGACTCCGGATCCGATTGTCAGGTATTGTAATAGTGTTGCGATACTCATGAATTCTCCTTTATCTTCTTCTCGTAGTTTATTTGGAAGATACTGCTTACTACATAGTTTATCAAACTTAGGACAATTCCTATAATGATCGCATTGAGAAATGTCGTCTTAATGCCAGGTGCGAGCATCAAAGAAATATATACCATCAGTCCGTTGACCACGAATGTAAAGAGGCCAAGTGAGAGCAAAATAGCAGGCAATGATAGAATAATAACGATTGGTCGCAGTATGGTATTTACAAGTGAAAAAATGAGTCCAGCGAATAAGAATCCAAACAAGCCCGCAGTCAATAAATCACGATCATACCCTGTACCAAAAATACGTATTGCAATCCAAAGACCAACTGTATTCAGTAGCCATCGTATCAAAAAGACCCCAAGTTGTTGCTTCATAATTACTCGTAGTATAGCCGACATGCTAGTAAGCTGTCGAGAGCTTTCCACTTAAGTTTTTGTTGCCACTTGAGGTGACAAGAATATCATCCTCGATTCGCACCCCTATACCCTCGTCAGGAATATAGATCCCGGGTTCAACCGTCAGTACCATGCCAGGCTCAAACACTCGTGGAGCACCGAGTGAGTCATGCACGTCGATTCCTAGTCCGTGACTAATTGCATGCGGAAAGTACTTTCGATAATTTTCATCATCTATATCTTTAAGTAAATCAACAGACAGCAAGGCATGCTTCATAATAGTATCTGATGCTCGTTGATATTCCTCTAAAGAATAACCAGGTGTTATCAGACGTATAATTTTAGCTTGAGCATCCACAACTGCTTTATGAACGGACTGTTTTCGCTTGGAAATTTGACCCATTGAATACGTGCGCGATACATCTGCTGCATAATGATCTACAGAGGCACCGATATCTAAAAGTAATAGATCGGTTTTTTTGAGCCTATAGTCATTTCTTCGATAATGAATTGTTGCTGCGTTAAGACCACCCGCAACAATGACATCATAGGCGTGGCGTGATCCGTGTCGCTTAAACTCATAATCAAACTCGGCTTCAATTTCATATTCATACTTGCAGTTAGCTAACTTTGCTTTAGTAGTTTCAAAAGCATCAACCGTGATATCGATCGCTTTTTGCATCGCGCGAATCTCTTCGGGTTGCTTGATTGCACGAAGCTTCGCAAAATCCTTTCGACAATCGACCACTGAGTTAAAGGTTCGTTCAAGTAATTGTCTCGTTTGTTTAAGCGCTGGATTCAGCGTGAAATTGAAATGGTCTGACCAGCTCGGCTGATCAAGCGTCTGCACGACACTGTGTTTTTTCGCAAGGCGACGCAGTAACTGCATTCCCTCATCGTGCGTCATTACCTTTTTGATACCGCTTATCTCTGAGGCTTGTTCATTACTAAGTGATCCATCAAAAATTCGATGAATTTCTTCAATATCTGGCGCGATTAACCACTCCTCGCCAGATAAACCATCAAGTACAGTCAGCCAATCTGGCTCTTCGATGCCTGTCACGTACCAAAAATTAGACTCTTGTTCGAAATAAAACGCTGTATCATTGCCTCGCTGCTGACGCTGATAGGCTGACAACACAATAAGTCCACCGCTCACTTCTTCCTTTATCTTTGCACGATTATTACTAAAGAAGATGCTATTCATATCTCTAGTTTAGCATCACAGTACCAACTCATTTTGTAATTAGTAAAAATTACGGACAACTGCCTGCAGTTGGCACTTTGGTGGTTGAATTAATGTAGTATCGTATAGTGTTTTTAAAGTTACTCGTTCCATCAATACAAAAGTAGGTTGCACTTGATGTCGTTTTTAGTAAAACAGTGACGTTTGGACTTTGTTTAAATCCGACAGTAGCAAGCGCTGTTGCACCAGTCGGAAATACATTATTAAAATTACGGTGATTATTCATAGCAAACGCCGCGTTACGTAAATCGCTCATAACTTCTGTTTTAGCTGCTCGATCTCGCCATGCACCATACCCCACCGTACTTATTCCAGCTAAAATACCGATTACGACAATAACAATCACTAACTCGACAACGGTAAAACCCTTATGTTTCATATCCTGTATCATACAGAATTATTCTTTTGAATGTAAGTACGAACTTACTACCTTCGCTCGACTTGATCCAATCACTTCAGATATCTCACCTTGAGTTGCTGAGCTTATACCACGCAGGCTACCAAATTTACGGAGTAAGACTTTTTGTGTCACTGGACCAATACCCGGAATATCTGATAACGCACTTTTTGTCGCTGCCTTACGCTTTAATGTCGTATGATAACTGACGGCAAAACGATGTGACTCATCTCGTATTCGTTGGAATAACTTAATCACGTCGCTATACAGCACGACACTCGATCCACCACGGAGATTGCGCGAATGAGCTGATGCGTTACGTTGGCCTGCATGAAGATTCACTACAAAATACTCATGTGAGCGTTCAACAAAAATGCTTGGAACGGGATTTTTTATGTAGCTTTCGATAATGCTCGTATCTATATGTGAATTCACATAATGAATAATCATTTCTTCTTCCCGCTTCGCAATGCTAATGACGGGAATTTTCTGGTCTCGAGCTTGCATGGCACGAATCGCCGCATCAAGTTGGCCTTTTCCGCCATCGATTAACAGCAAGCTTGGCATTCCCCAGCTTTTTATGTTCTTTTCACTGAGTCGCCGAAAGATTGTTTCATACATATTACCGGTATCATCATTTTTTTCGGCTGTCTTAAATTTACGATACTCTGCGCGATCACTCACACCATTCGTAAAGACAACCATACTTGCGACAACATTTGTCCCACCCATATGGGAAATGTCGTAACCTTCGATCCGTGATGGTGTACTTGGAAGGTTCAAAATTATCTGTAGATCACTCAGTGCTTTGTCTTTTGAAATATCAAGAAACTCTCGATCACCAAACATAACCCGTCGCTGCAATTCTTTCATGGATCCGAGTTTATTTCTTAGCTGTGCTGCCTTTTCAAAATCATGTTGCTTTGCTGCGTGCTTCATTTCTTTTTCAAGCTCAGCTGCAATTGCTTTTCGATTGCCTTTTATGTAGCTCACGAGTGTCCGAAGATTTCGTTTATAGGCATCTGGTCCATCTGTTTTTCTTGGACTAAGTCCGAGGTCTTCATCGAGTTTTGAGGTCTGCTTCCCGTCGGCTTTAATGTAGTACGGAAAGACGCGACGCAGATAACGGAGCGCCTTTTTTACCGGCAAGCCGTTATAAAACGGACCATAGTACTCAGCGCCATCATCACTTGGATTACGAGTAAATGCAACGTGTGGCCATTCACTCTTCATATCGATACGGACGAATAGTTGGCTTTTGTCATCCCGAAGCAAAATGTTATAGCGCGGCATGTAGCGCTTTACCATCTCGCTTTCAAGAAAAAGTGCGTCTACTTCACTTTCTGTTTCAATCCAGTCTGTATCTTCGATGTCACTTACTAGCGCGCGCGTTTTGATATCAAAATCTTTTTTACTTTGGAAATACTGCCGGACGCGATTTTTTAGAACAGCCGCTTTACCAACATAAATAATCTCGCCATCACTATTTTTATGAAAATAAACACCAGGCGAACGTGGCAACTGTTTTAATTTTTCTTCTAAGACTTTATTCACTATTTCTATTATAGCTTCTTCGTGTTGTTTAGTATGAATCGAGACTATTCGTCATGTTACGTGGTTGCGTAATACTCTGATAATCGTCGGTAGGCACGAGTCGTGAAAGCAAACAATACAGCGATGAGCATGATTAAGCTTGCAACGAGGAAAACAAGAGCGATGCCGCGTGCCTCACCTGATCCTAGGAGCCACCCATACATTGATTTTCCAGCATCTGAGTTCATATACGGAATGATAATGAACTGTGCGATTGGCGCCACCATAAATGCACTGATTGGTGAACTAGCTGATTCAATCGCCTGTGCTAATCCAAACACCCGCCCTTGGCGCTTCAACGGCACCACGCGCTGAATGATCGTTTGTTCTGCCGCTTCAGCGATTGGCATCAAACACATAAAGACAAAGATACCGACCGCATACAGTAGCCAAAATTCACGAATAGTAAATATCCCTCCGAGTAATGCGACGCCAATATTCACAAGTAACATCGTCCGAATAGGGTTTTTGCCTAGACCAAACTTTGCAACTAATCCCCCGCCAATAATGAAGCCTATGCTCGTGACGCCGAGCACAATACCCCATGCTTCAACTGGGAACAATGTTAAGCCATATGGATCCATTAATGCCATAAATACGCCACCAACGAGATTATTAAACGTCGTAAAGATAATGAGCCAGAATAGCCCAGGTACTGCCTGGATCGCCGCAAGACTTCCTTTTATATCAATTTTCTTGCCATCAAGTAACGGATCATGCACAATTGTCGGCTCAGGAATCTTTACAAACAAAATGTGAACCGCAGCTATAGTCGTAAAGGCAATAGCAATGGCAAGCGTCCACCCCATGCCAAGCAATCCAATCGATAATCCAGAAAATACACTTGTTACCATGAAGGCGACTCCTTGGACTGTTCCGACTAGCCCATTCGCCTTATCTCGTCCTGCTTTTGGAACCAGCAATGTCACTGTTGTGCTGAGCGCGATATTGCGCATATTCTCAATCACCCCACCGAGTAGGATGATGCCAGCGAATAGCCAGAATACGTAGCCACTGATATCAAGGAGAGCTTCTTTTGGAAATGACAAATAGATAATGCCAGCGAGAATAAAACATAGCAGCGTCACAACTGATGAAAACACCATGACGTTTTTCTTTTTGTTGTGATCAACAATCGTGCCAAAGATAATACTAAAAATCGCGACGAGCAACATATAAGATCCGCCGATAATACCCGTTGCGAGGACTGAACGTGTCTCAAGGTAGATCCAAAATGTTAAGGCAAACCAAAGATAGCTTGTCGTCACATTGGCGATCAAGGTATTAAGCAGTACATGATAAAAGTGCTTCATAGTTTGTTTATAGTATCGTGTTTTCGTGGTATATTCTAGTTGTACTGATAAGTCCGCACCACACTAGTGAGCCATCCGCCCCGGATGAACACCTCATTACCGGCGTGTACATTATTTACGGGGCTTTTATTAACAATTTAATAGGAGTCTCACTTATGTCAAAAATGACTAAGCAAGAACAAGAAGAACATGCCGCTGACTGGTATGAGCGTACGCACAAAAATTGGCGCTCATGGGGTAGCTGGTTTAGCTGGGGCAGCCCAGTTGGCCTCGGTCTCTTCTTTATCGCGTGCGCTGTGACGATATGGATTATCGCCCAAGCATTCTAGTAAAAATCCCCGGATCAGTTCCGGGGATTTTACATTTTTCGACTATCATACGCCCAGTGGAGTACGGCTTGACGTTGCACAGGCCTGCACAGTTCATCACCGGGCTGGCAATGAGCTTTGATCTGACCTATGTGTCGTGTCATATTCTTCCATCGCTTGATTTGGCGAACATCATCTTCGATTCGCCTACCTAAGTAATAACGACAATACCATTGAAACCAGCCACGTGGATCTTCATCGTGGATCCAGCCTTTACGTTGCCACTCTTCGAGCGGCTGACTGGCTTTCACCATATAGTAATTTGATTGCTTATCATAGTCATCGCTTAGCTTTGCATTTTTGAACCAGTCCGCTGGGAACTCTTCATATTCACCTTCGAAATAGACACCACCAAATATACCTAATGCAAGCATTTCTTTTGGAGAAAGCTCTGGCTTGAAATCTTCGGCGAAGTCTTTGCCAACAGCAGCAGTACATACATACGTATACTGCTGTCGGCTATCTTTAACATGTACGGTTCTAGACATTGATACGTATTATCCGATCAAAGTTGCGGCGAAGTAAGCACCACCTGCAACAACTGCAGTAATGAATGTTCCCCAGATAAGATCAATGACTACGATCTTTTGGCTAAAACCTTTTAATGTTGCAAGGTTCGTGAGATCGTATGTTGCATAGGCAACAAATCCAAGCAATGCTCCCATGCCAAATGCATGCTGCCACGACTCGATTTCAAGTGCCGGCACCACAACAAGTAGTACTGAGCCAACTACGTAAATTGCATAAAAAACTAATGCCGGAACCATGTTTGGTTTCTTCAGTAAGATATCGCCCATCTCACCGTAATAGACTTTCTTTGCGATGAATCCGAGCCAGATAAAATCAAGCACCCCCATGATAATTCCTGCTGCGATAATTGCTATTAGTATTTCCATATGTCACTCCTTTTTTCTATTATAGCAATTCTAATGGCTGTACGATCAATTCTTTTGAAGGTCGACCCATAAATGCGCGAAGTATTTTATACGCGTCAATATCAAACACCGCTTCATATTCTGACACCTCGACCTTACCCTTCACTTTATTGAAACGTCCAGTAATTCTCCATTGGTTAACGACTAATCCCTCGTCTTCACTGGTCTGCTCACTCACCATGACTGACGCCTCATACGGCCATGAATCTATCTTTGTACGCTCGAAAGCTAACTTGAGTCGATTATTGTAGTGACTTGCATCTTCTTTGCCGATACATGCTCCGTGACATCGCTTGAGCTGATACGAAAAACACGCCCCAGTTGCTTTTTCAATCCCGCATAACTTTGGACAGAGCGTAAATGAGCGAACTGCACTGAGAATTGAGGCCTTCGCTTTGGTTTTATTCTGATAAATACCCATTATTTGATCAAATTGATCTGGCTCTACGTCATTGAGTTGTCGAAATATTAGCTCGTCATACCCATCTTCATTCCGCTCAGCAAACGCTACGATAAACTGCTTTGCCCTACGGAGCTTTCGGTTATATAGTGGCATGAGATCTTTTACGAGCTTTGATTCTAACAATAATGCAGACAATTCGCCGCCCGTTGTTTCGTGTTTTATTGAATGGACATTTTGTGCCATTTTAAATTCTTTATATTCTGCGGTATCACGCGTAAAGTGGCTCATTACTCTACGCTTAATATTGACGCTCTTACCGACGTATAACGGTGCACCATTTTCATCTTCGAAGATATACACTCCAGCAGCTTCGGGCAAACTTCGCACGTCATCTTCCGTCAGATTTTTAGGGAGGCTTGGCAAAGCGAGCTGGCGCGAAACTGCCTGACTCAGAACTATTGGTGAAAAATCTGATTCTGCCATTTTTAAAAACTGCCAAAGAACATGTGCATCATCATAGGCACGGTGACGGTCAGTAAAGGTAAACTTATGTCGCTCAATTAAATTAGAGAGCTTATGTCCTTTCACTTCAGGAAATAACGCACGGGATAATCGAACCGTACAAAGCATTTTTGGGCTAAAATTGATTCCAACACGACGAAATTCTTCTTTAATAAATGAGTAATCAAAGCGTACGTTATGAGCGACGAATATCGCCCCATCCATAATCTCAAGTAATCGCTCTGCGATATCATCAAATTGTGGTTTGCCCACAAGATCAGCATTACTTATGCCAGTAAGTCCGGTAATAAACCGCGGCACATCAACACCCGGATTGAGCAGTGTCGTAAATGAATCTACCACCACGCCGTGTTCAATTCGAATGGCGGCAATTTCAAGAACATGACCGCGGGCATAATTGGCCCCATCGGTCTCAACATCAATACACACCATTGGATGATCAAATAGACTCATCCTACCATTATACCCCTCATGCTATACTTGTTCTATGAATATGAGACTGCCGAACCCTATTATGTTACTTCTTTGTGTAGGTGTGACATTTGCCGCTGCTGGGATTGGAACTATAGCAACCATACCAAATATTCCAACGTGGTATAGCACGCTAGAAAAGCCACTACTTAATCCGCCCAACTGGGTATTTGGGCCTGTCTGGACACTGCTGTATCTTTTGATTAGTATCTCACTATACCTTGTGATAACTTCAAAAAAATCAGTTAAAAAACAGTCTAAACGTAATCTTTATGTATTATTTG
>Ga0247810_10002024_pt1 | contig 11732 bp, 10 predicted proteins | sample UWRJL119311C1_FD_179918 | JGI IMG/M metagenome (GOLD analysis project Ga0247810, IMG submission 179918) | Plant litter microbial communities from Arlington Agricultural Research Station in Wisconsin, United States - UWRJ-L119-311C-1 | ecosystem: Environmental > Terrestrial > Plant litter >...
AGCGCGGATTGATATGGATCGCACGTATGTCGAGGCGTTGCGAGCCGGCCGGACTCCGGACGACCCGCGGATCGGCCCCGACGCTCCGCTGTACTGGATCGCCGACGTGCACGACTTCCAGGTGCGGCGGCTCGCCGGCTGAGCGATCGGATCGGCGACCGGTCGGCGTGCAGCACGTCACAAGCAGATAGCGGATGCCGCGGCATCCGCTATCTGCATTCGAGCGAGCGATTCAGGCTCACGTGGGGGTGCAAGCTGCTATTTGGGCCGCACCCCTGACTGAGCCTAAATCTGCCGAACTTTTAGTACCGCGGAACCGTCACGCCCTGGTGTGCGGCGGCATCCCAGGAGTAGACGGGAGCTCCGGCGATGAAGACCTGCTCGGCGCGCGAGTTCACGTCGAGCGGGTCGCCCGACCAGAGCACGACGTCTCCGTCAAGACCGGTCGCGAGCGAGCCGATGCGGGAGTCGAGACCGAGGATCTCGGCGGGGTTGACCGTGAGCGCCTGCAGAGCTGTCTCGCGCGGGAGGCCGTCCTTGACCGCGAGCGACGCCTGGTGCACGAGGAAGTTGATCGGCACGACCGGGTGGTCGGTCGTGATGGCGACCTTGACGCCCGCCGCAGCGATCGTCGCGAGGTTGACGATCGCGCGGTCGCGCAGCTCGAGCTTCGAGCGCGAGGTGAACATCGGACCGAAGATCACCGGGATGTTCTTCTCCGCGAGAAGCGACGCGACCTTGTGGCCCTCGGTGCCGTGGTTGAGCACGAGGCGGTAGCCGAACTCCTCGGACAGGCGGATCGCCGTGGCGATGTCGTCGTGGCGGTGGGCGTGCTGGTCCCACGCGAGTTCGCCGTCGAGCACGCGCGAGAGCGTGTCGAGCCACAGGTCACGCTTGAACGGCTTGCCCTCCGCTGCTGCCTCCGCACGCGACGCGGCGTAGAAGCGGGCGTCCTCGAAGGCCTGGCGGATGATGACGGCGGTACCCATGCGGGTCGACGGCGTCTTGTCCTTGCCGGCGTAGACGCGCTTCGGGTTCTCACCCAGGGCCGACTTCACGCTCACGGTGTTGCTGATGAGCTGCTCGTCGACCGTGCGGCCGCCCCAGGTCTTGATCGCGACGGTCTGGCCGCCGATCGGGTTGCCGCTGCCGGGCTTGACGACAACGCTCGTGATGCCGCCGGAAAGGGCGTCGCGGAAGCCCTCGTCCTCGATGTCGATCCCATCGAGCGCGCGAGCCGCCGCCATGTTGGGGTTCGTCATCTCGTTGGTGTCGTTGCCCATCGTGCCGTTGGACTCCTCCATGATCCCGACGTGCCCGTGGGCCTCGATGAAGCCGGGGAGCACCCACTTGCCGGTCGCGTCGATGATCGTCGCGTCGGTCGGCACATCGCTGAGGGTGCCGACGAACGTGATCTTCCCGTCCTCGATGAGCACGGTGCCGCCCTCGATGGGCTCGGAGGAAATGGGGACGACGTAGCCGCCGGTGATGGCGATGGTGCGTGGAGTTGTCATCCCTCCACGCTAGCCGCAGCCGGGTCTAGTACCCGCGGGCCTCGTGCCGCTCGCGCTTCTCGCGCAGTTCCTGCTTGGCCTTCGCCTCGGACTTGACGCGGATCTGGTCCTCGCGAACGGCGGCCTGCGTCGCGCGCTCGGTCACGAGCCATGCGGGCGGTGCCTCGAGCAGCGCCTTGATCTCGGCGGTCGTGAGCGGCTCCGTCTGGCCGGCGCGCACGAGGCCCGAGATGGAGACGCCGAGCTTGGCGGCGACGACCGGTCGCGGGTGCGGTCCGTTCTTGATGAGTTCGGCGAGCCACTCGGGCGGGTTGGCGGCGAGTTCGTCGTACTGGTCACGCGTGACCTCGCCCTCCTGGAACTCGGCCGGGGTCGCGGGAAGGTAGACCCCGAGCTTCTTCGCAGCCGTCGTCGGCTTCATCGTCTGGGTCTTCTTAGCGCTCATACTCCCAAGGGTACCGGCCACACCGCGTTAGCCTGAGACCGTGCCAGATCCTTTTGTCGTCGCGTTCGTTATCGGAGTGACCCCGACCAAGTGGGCGCGGGTCTGGAACGAGCGGATGCCGCAGCTCCCCCTCGAGCTCCGCCCCTGCACCGCGGACGAGGCGATCGCGGCCCTGCGTGATGGTTCCGTCAACGCCGCGTTCCTCCGCAGCGCACCTGATGACGAGCAGCCGAGTGGCCTCCAGCAGATCCGCTTGTACGAAGAACTCCCCGTCGTCGTCGTGCCCAAGGACCACGACGCGGCGGCTCTCGACTCGTTCACCCCTGAAGACCTCGCCGACCTCGTCATTCTCGACTACGCCGAGGAGACCGCCCACGACACCGTCGAGCTCGTCGCGACGAACGTCGGTGTCGCCGTCATGCCGCAGTCCGTTGCACGGTCGACGAGCCGGCGCGATGTCGTCGCTCGTCCTCTCGTCGGCGGGGAGTCGACGTTCGTCGATCTCGCGTGGACCGACCAGACCGCCGAGGTCGACGAGTTCATCGGCATCGTGCGCGGCCGAACGGCGAACAGCTCGCGCGCCGAGGACGATGTCCCCGCCAAGAAGCTCTCGGCGAGCCAGAAAGCCGCAGCAAAGCGGGAGCGCTCCGGCCGGCCGGCGCCGCCCGAGAAAAAGAAGAAGCCGCAGTCCTCTAGAGGTTCAGCTCGTCGTCCGAAACGGTGACGTCACCGAAATCGTCCGGACCACCCGTGCCGGGGAGCACCTTGACGTCTGCATCACCCGAGGTGTCCGCCTCGCTCTCCTCGACATCCGCTGATTGAAGCGCTTCCGTCTCCCCCTCGCTCTGCGGTGAGTTGTCGGTGTCGCGTTCGACGGATTCGTTGTCGTTGCCCCTGAGGTATGCCATGGTCGAACGCTACGCGCAGCGACCGGACGAGAACAGGGCGTTCAGCCGATCTCCAGTTCGCGCTGCACCATGAGCGCGAGATCGCGGAGCAGTTTGGTCTCGCTCTCCGACCATGACCGGGGTTCGCGGGCGAGCACGCTGATGACGCCGATGCGTTCGCCGAACGGCGATTCGATCGGATAGCTCGCGTAGAAGCGGAGATGGATCGGCCCGACGACCGACTCGTTGTGCGCGAAGCGGGGATCGATCGAGGCATCCGGCACGATGAACGGAGCAGGCTCGCGGATCGCCCAGTCGGCGAACGACCCGGCACGCGGGATGTCGGGAACGGGATCCTCGCCGTCGACGCTCGCGGCCTTGACCCACAGGCGGTCCTTGTCGATGAACGCGATGAGGGTCTGGTCGGTGCCGAACAGCTGGGTCGCGAGCACGGCGATGCGTGTGAAGCGGTCCTCGATCGCGGAGTCGACGATGCCGATGACGTCGAGGGCGCGCTGGCGGGCGAGTTCGTCGGTGTAGCCGGAGTGCTCAGGGTCCTCGCGATCGAGTCGTCCCAGGTCGCGGCGCAGCGGTGCCGCGATGACGCTCGCCCACTGCTGGTATGTCGCCGCGCTGCGGTAGCGCGTGAAGTCGGCGACGACGAGCGGGGAGAACGGCACGAACGTGACCGCGGGATACCGGGCGCACAGCCTGCGGGTCTCGGCGTTGAGCCGGTTGGCGTGCCGCCCCGCCATCCAGCCGACGAAACCACCGGTGACATCGATCGACGTAACGGACGGTACGGCGACGACGTAGATGCCGGTGCCGGTCGCGACGTTCTCGTCGAGATAGCGCAGGATCGCCTCGAATGACTTGCGCCAGGTCGAGGTCGGCGTCAGCAGGAGTGAGTTGTTGGTACCGATCGACAGCACAATCGAGTCGTACCGCCAGAGTTCGACGGATCGCAGCTGGTCGAGCGCTGTCTGCACGACGAGATCGGTGTCGGCGATGACGTCGATGTCGACGCCGCGGCCGGTTGCCGCCGACACCTGCCGGGCGAGCTGCCCGGGAAGGGCGAGGTCGTGGCTCAGCACGCCGTAGCCGACCGCGGGACCGCTGCCGAACAGCAGCACCCGGTCGGGATCGGCGCCGGAGGCGTGGGCGTGCGGCGTATCGAGCGGGCGCGGCAGCAGTTCGACCGCCTGCGTGAGCCGCATGAGCATGAGCCGCATGAACGGGCGTAACACGGGATGCGTGAATCGTCGATACACACGGACCCCCATCTGCGTTGCAACCGGGACGATCCACTCGCTGGCACCGGTCTCGTCCATTGTGCGTGCTTTGTGCGGCATCGGTAAAGCGACGCGCGACACGGGGTGACACGCGATGGAACAATGGGACCGTGACTGACACCACCGACCCCGGGTTCACGGGCGACGCAACAGAGACTTTCACCGACGGCAGGATCGCGGCATCCGGCCCGTACCTCAACGGCAGGAAGGACGGCATCTGGACGTCGTTCAACCGCAAGGGCAACGTGCGGGGTCGCGGCGCATTCGTCGACGGTGAAATGGACGGATCGTGGGAATGGTTCCGCGAGGATGGATCGAGAATGCGCAGCGGACACTTCACACGAGGCGAGCAGACCGGTGAGTGGATCACCTGGGATGCCCAGGGCAACGCCGTAACCACGAAGAACTTCTCGTGACGGCGGCGCCCCAGCTGGGGCTCCTCCTCGACGTCGACGGGCCCATCGCATCCCCCGTCACCCGCACCATCGCGATCCAGAGCATCATCGACGACCTCGTCGCGCTCACCGCCGCGGGCGTTCCCGTCGCGTTCATCACGGGACGGTCCGACACCTTCATCCGCGAGCAGGTCATGGTGCCGCTCTACGCTGCAGGCCTCTCCGACGCCCTCGCGGTTCCCGGCGCACGCATGTTCGCCGTGTTCGAGAAGGGGGCGGCGTGGGCGACGGTGTCCCCCGCCGGTCTCGGCGAGGTCACGGTCGACGCGACCGTTGCCCTGCCGCAGGCGGTGTGCGACGAGATTCGCGGGCTCGTGGCATCCGACTTCTCCGACACGATGTTCTACGACGAGACCAAGCGCGCGATGATCTCCGTCGAGCAGCGCACCGATGTCGCCTCGGCGGACTACAGGGCGCAGCAGGATCCGTTCCAGGAGCGTGCATTCGAGATCGTGAGCGCGCACGGCCTGGGTATCTCGTGGGGGTCGAGGGCGGTTCCGGATGACGCGGGGCAGACGCCTTTCCGCATCGATCCGACGATCATCTCGACGGACATCGAGTCGGTGTTGCTCGACAAGGACCGCGGCGCCGAGCGCGCGCTCGAACACTTCGCCGCGAGTGGACCGTTGCCCACCGTCTGGCGTTCCGTGGGCGATTCGCGTAGCGACTACAAGATGGCCGACCACGTGCACGCTGTCGGCCTCGAGGTCGCGCACGTCGACGTGCGGCCGCTCGACGGCATGCTCGACAAGCCGTACCAGGTCATCACCGAGGGCGATCTCATCCACGACTTCGCCGGGGCGGCCTTCCTCGAGCACTGGGCCGTCAGGCTCGGGACGCGCTAGTCGTGATCTCGGCGGACGCCCTGACCGTGCGCTTGCGCGCGGCCGGGAGCGTCTTCGCCGAGGAGGAGGCGGCTCTGCTCATCGCCGAGGCGTCCTCCCCCGAGACGCTCGAGCTCATGAGCGCGCAGCGCGAGGCGGGAGTGCCGCTCGAGGTCATCGTGGGCTGGGCCGAGTTCGCGGGGCTGCGGGTCATCGTCGAGCCGGGGGTGTTCGTGCCGCGGCACCGCACCGAGTTCCTCGTTGCGGAAGCCGCGCGGCTCGCCGTCCCGGGCGCCGTTGCGCTCGACCTGTGCTGCGGCACCGGAGCGCTCGGGCTCGCCCTCGCCTCACAGGTGCCCGTCGACCTCTACGCCGCGGACATCGACCCCGCGGCCGTGCACTGCGCCCGGCGCAACCTCCCACCGTCGCGCGTTTTCGAGGGCGACCTGTTCGACGCCCTCCCCGCCGGCCTGCGGTTCGATATCGTGCTCGCCAACACCCCGTACGTGCCGACGGCGGCGATCGCGCTCATGCCGCCCGAGGCGAGGGAGTACGAGAGTGCGGTGGCTCTCGACGGCGGGGATGACGGGCTCGATATCCAGCGGAGGGTAGCGGCCGCGGCATCCGCTCGCCTGAATCCGGGCGGTCACGTGCTCGTGGAGGCCAGTGAGGAACAGGCGCCGCTGTCGGCTGCGATCTTTGCTGCCGAGGGGCTCGAGGCGCGGATCGTCTTCTCCGAGGAGTTCGACGCGACGGTGGTCGTGGGTACCCTCAGAAGATAGTTCTCGCGACACGCCGCTCGAATGTCGGTGGCAGTTGACATATTCGAATGTATGTTCGACCATGAGGAGATGCCAGCAGCATCCGCCTCCGCTTCGCCCGTTCCGGGTTTCGGCGGACGCATGCCGCAGGCCCACGAGGGGCAAGCACAGACTGTCCGGGAGCTGCAGTCCCGCATCCGCTCGATGCAGCCGACGAAGCTCGACGAGCGCAGCATCCCGACGCATCCCGCGATAGCGAACCTCCTGCCCGGTGGCGCACTGAAGCAGGGCGCGGCGTACTCGGTCGAGGCATCCGTCACGCTGCTCATGGTGCTGCTCGCGGGACCGAGCGCCGCAGGATCGTGGTGCGGCGTCGTCGGCGTGCCCGAGTTCGGCATCGAGGCGGCGTCGCGCTACGGCATCGACCTCGAGCGGCTCGTGCTCATCCCGAACCCCGGCGACCAGTGGCTCGCGGTCACGGCAGCCGTCGCGGACGTCATGAGCGTCGTCGTCACCAGGCCTCCCAAGCGGGCGACGGATGCCACGGTCTCGCGTCTCTCCGCTCGCTTGCGGCAGCGCGGCGTGACGCTCATCGTGCTCGGGCCGTGGCCCCAGACCGAGGCGATGCTGACCCTGAGCGACAGCGCGTGGACCGGGATCGGCAACGGCCACGGCTTCCTCGAGTCCCGCCGGGCGACGGTGACCGTCTCGACGCGGCTCGGTGGACGGCCGCGCAGCGCCGAGCTGTGGCTGCCCGACCCGATGGAGCAGTTCCGCTCGGTGTCTGCGCCCCTGGCGCCTGCCGCGGTACCCCACTACGCGGAGGCAACGGGATGAACATGCCTCCCGTCTCCCCCACGCGCACGATCGTGCTGTGGAGTCCCGACTGGCCCATCACGGCGATCACGCGCTCGACGGGCCTCACGGAGGACGCCCGCGTCGCCCTCATCGAGAAGGGCATCGTGTTCGCGTGCTCGGCGACCGCTCGCGCCGAGGGCGTCAAGCGCGGTCTCCGCGTGCGCGAGGCCCAGGCGCGCTGCCCCGACCTCATCGTGCTGCCGTACGAGGCGAGCGTCGACCACCGTGCATTCGAGCCCGTCATCACCGCGATCGAGGAGCTCACCCCCGGCGTGCAACTGTTGCGACCCGGCATGTGCGCGATCAGGGCGCGCGGACCGGCCCGCTACTACGGTGCCGAGAAGGCGGCGGGACTCGCCCTCGCCGGCGTGCTCGACGACCTCGGCATCCGCAACACGCGCGTCGGGATCGCCGACGGTCCGTTCGCGGCCGAGCAGGCTGCCCGCGCGGCGGATCCCGTCTTCATCGTGCCCGCCGGCGAGAGCCCCGCGTTCCTCGCCGCCCAGCCCGTGACGCTGCTCGGTGACACCGCGCTCGTGACGCTGCTGCGCCGCCTCGGCATCCGTACCCTCGCCGACTTCTCCGCGCTCCCCGTCACCGACGTGCGCGACCGCTTCGGCGAGCCCGCCGCGTGGCTCCACGCCCTCGCGAGCGGGATGGACGCGCGACCCGTCGCGGCCCGCACTCCCCCGGAGCACCTCGACGTGCAGGTCGACTTCGAGCCCGCGCTCGACCGTATCGACCAGGTGACGTTCGGGGTGCGCGCATCGGCCGACCGCTTCATCGACGCGCTCACCGCCGCGAAGCTCGTCGTCACGGCGATCCGCATCGAGGTCGACACCGAGGAGGGCGACGTCTCGGAGCGCAGCTGGCTGCACCCACGCTCGTTCACCCCCGCCGACGTCGTCGACCGCGTGCGCTGGCAGCTGCAGGGCTCCGGCGAGGTCGACAGCGGGCTGAAGTCGGGCATCATCCGCGTGCGCATCGTGCCCGAGAGCGTCGATGCGATCGGCAATCACGAGGAAGGACTATGGGGCGCGGGTCCCGATGAGCGCATCCACCACGGCCTCTCGCGTGTGCAGAGCATGCTCGGGCACGGTGCCGTGCTCACCGCGACCATCGGCGGCGGACGTATGCTCGCCGACCGCCAGAATTTCATCGCGTGGGGCGATCCAACGGATGCCGTGGCCGGCACGGTGGCGAGGCCCGCGTCGAGTCCGTGGCCGGGTCGCCTCCCCGCTCCTGCGCCCGCGACGGTGTTCGCCGTCCCCCACCCCGTCACGGTCTTCGCCGACGACGGCTCGGACATCAGCGTCGACGACCGCGGCATCCTGTCCGCAGCGCCCTCCCGGTTCGCGTCCGGCGGCTCGATGCGCTCCATCACGGCGTGGGCGGGACCGTGGGTCATCGACGAGCGCTGGTGGGATGCCGATACCGGCCGCCGCGCGAGCCGCTTCCAGGTCGTCGATGAGACCGGCAGCGCGTGGCTGCTCGTGCTCGACGGACTCGACGACCGCTCGACCTGGTGGCTCGAGGCGAAGTATGACTAGCGCTGCTGCACTCACGAACGGACACAGCTGATGGGCTGGAACAATCCCCCGATCCCGTGGTCGGAGTTCGAGCGCAAGCTCTCCGCGGGCTCCCGCCCCGGAGGCCCGCCCGTCGGTGCGGACGGCGGCGACAGCCCCGCGTACTCGTGGCACCGCCCGGCGTACGTCGCGCAACCGTACGAGGTTCCCGAGAACGCCGTGCCGTACGCCGAGCTGCACGCGCACTCCAACTTCAGCTTCCTCGACGGCGCGAGCGACCCCGAGAAGCTCCTCGAGGAGGCCGCGCGGCTCGGACTCACCGCGCTCGCCCTCACCGACCACGACGGCTTCTACGGCATCGCCCGCATGGCGGAGGCCGCCGCCGCCCAGGATGCCCCGGTCGAGAACCGCGTCGCGACGATCTTCGGTGCGGAACTCTCCCTCGCCCTGCGCAAGCCGCAGAACGGAGCAGCCGACCCCGAGGGCAGTCACCTGCTCGTGCTCGCGCGCGGCCAGGAGGGCTATCACCGGCTCGCCGCCGCTCTCACCGACGCCCAGCTCGCGGGAGGCGAGAAGGGGCGTCCCGAGTACGACCTCGACGATCTCGCGCGCCTTGCCGATGGGCACTGGTTGATTTTGAGCGGATGCCGCAAGGGAACGGTGCGCCAGGCCCTGGCCGGCGATGGCTCCGGATGGGCAGCCGGCGACCGCGCGAGTGCAACGGCCGCTGCCGCGCTCGAGCTCGACCGCCTCGTGGAACGTTTCGGCGCCCCCAACGTCGTCGTCGAACTGTACGACCACGGCGACCCCATGGACTCGAGCTACAACGACGCCCTCTACGAGCTTGCCCATGAGAAGGGGCTCATGGTCGTCGCCACCGGCAACGTCCACTACGCGACGCCCCAGCAGCACCGTCTCTCGACAGCTTTGTCGGCCGTGCGGGCGCGCCGCAGTCTCGACGACCTCGACGGCTGGCTCCCGTCATCCGGAGCCGCCCACCTGCGCAGCGGCGCGGAGATGTCGGCGCGGTTCGCGCGCTACCCCGGTGCTGTCGAGAACACGGTGATCATCGCGGCGCAGCTCGCCTTCGAACTGCGGCGGGCGAAGCCGAAGCTCCCGAAGCAGGACGTTCCCGCCGGCCACACGCCCGCGTCGTGGTTGCGCCACCTCGTCTGGGAGGGAGCGGCGATCCGGTATCCCGACCTCTCCGACGACGACCGCGCGCGCATCGAGCGCGAGCTCGGCGTCATCGAGCAGAAGGACTTTCCCGGCTACTTCCTCATCGTCTACGACATCGTCGCCTTCGCGCGCAGGAAGGGCATCCTCTGCCAGGGGCGCGGCAGTGCCGCCAACTCCGCGGTCTGCTACCTGCTCAACGTCACGGCTGTCGACCCGATCCAGTACAAGCTCCCGTTCGAGCGCTTCCTCTCGAGCATGCGCGACGAGGAGCCCGACATCGACGTCGACTTCGACTCGGACCGCCGCGAGGAGGTCATCCAGTACGTCTACGAGAAATACGGCAGGCGCAACGCGGCCCAGGTCGCGAACGTCATCAGCTACCGTCCGAAGGCCGCCGTGCGCGACATGGCGAAGGCACTCGGCGCGAGCCCGGGCCAGCAGGACGCATGGTCGAAGCAGGTCGAGCGCCACGGCGGACTGCTCGAGAGTGAGGACCACGACATTCCGGACGCGGTGGTCGACATGGCGCTCGAGGTGATGAAGTTCCCGAGACACCTCGGCATCCACTCCGGCGGAATGGTGCTCACCGATCGCCCGGTCGGCGAGGTGTGCCCGATCGAGCACGGCCGCATGGACGGCCGCACGGTGCTGCAGTGGGACAAGGATGATTGCGCGTGGATGGGGCTCGTCAAGTTCGACCTCCTCGGCCTCGGCATCCTCTCCGCAATCCAGCACACCTTCGACATCGTGCGGGAGGACCTCGGCGAGGACTGGGAGCTCGCGACGATCCCCAAGGAAGAGCCGGGCGTCTACGACCAGTTGTGCCGCGCCGACTCGATCGGTGTGTTCCAGGTCGAGTCCCGCGCGCAGATGGGACTGCTCCCGCGCCTCCAGCCGCGGCGCTTCTACGACCTCGTCGTGCAGATCGCGATGGTGCGTCCCGGACCGATCCAGGGCGGCGCCGTGCACCCGTTCGTGCGCCGCAAGCTCGGCGAGGAGAAGATCACCTACCTCCACCCCAAGCTCAAGGAACCGCTCGAGCGCACCCTCGGCGTCCCCGTCTTCCAGGAGCAGCTCATGCAGATCGCCATGGCCGTCGGCGGCTGCACGGGTGAGGACGCCGACCTTCTCCGTCGCGCCATGGGCTCCAAGCGCGGTCTCGAGAAGATCTCCCGGCTGCGCGACAAGCTCTACGCGGGAATGAAGGAGAACGGCATCGAGGGGGCGGATGCCGACACGATTTACATGAAGATCGAAGCGTTCGCGAGTTTCGGCTTTGCCGAGAGCCACTCCCTGAGCTTCGGCCTGCTGGTCTACGCGAGCGCGTGGCTGCGACTCCACTACCCGGGCGCCTTCCTCGCCGGACTCCTTCGAGCCCAGCCGATGGGGTTCTACTCGCCTGCGTCCCTCGTTGCCGATGCCCGCCGCCACGGCGTGAAGGTGCAGCGGCCCGACATCCTGCACTCGGGCGTGCAGGCGCAGCTGGAGAACCCGGTGGTCGAGCCTGTCGGGACCACGGCGCAACCCACCGGCTCCCACTCCTGCCTCGACCGCCACCAGCCTGCCGTGCCCGAGTTCGACCGCAGCGTTCCGTTCGACTCGGACGACCACCGTCGCGACGGCAACCTCGTCGTGCGCCTCGGGCTCGAGGAGATCAAGGGCATCGGCGCCCCTGTGGCGAAGAAGATCGTGGCGGAGCGCACCGCCAACGGGCCCTTCGTCGACATGGCCAATCTCGTTCGGCGGGTGGGACTCACGACGGCCCAGCTCGAGGCCCTCGCGACAGCCGACGCTTTCGAATCGATGGGGCTCAGCCGCCGCGAGGCGCTGTGGCTCGCGGGTAACGCCGCCCAGGACCGCGAGGAGTACCTGCCGGGCACCGTTGTCGCCGTGCAGCCGCCGCTCTTCGAGCTCGCGACCGACGCAGACGATCTCGTCTCCGACCTGTGGGCGACGGGGATCTCCCCCGACGATCATCCGGTGCGCCA
>Ga0247810_10002026_pt1 | contig 11726 bp, 11 predicted proteins | sample UWRJL119311C1_FD_179918 | JGI IMG/M metagenome (GOLD analysis project Ga0247810, IMG submission 179918) | Plant litter microbial communities from Arlington Agricultural Research Station in Wisconsin, United States - UWRJ-L119-311C-1 | ecosystem: Environmental > Terrestrial > Plant litter >...
GTCGGCCTCACGGTCGGCGGCAACCGTGGCGTCGGTCGCGGTGACAATCGGTGTGTTCATGGGCGACCTTTGTTCGGAGGACAGTGCCGGAAAAGTGCAGCGTGGTTCACATGCTGAGCGATGCAGGCACCACCGTAGACCTGAGAGTGGCTCCGCACAGACCCGTTGACAGATCCGTTGTTGGCAGACGATGGATCAGTGTTTGTTGTCGTTGCCCATCATGTGCACCGCATAGCCCCAGCATCCGGCATCGTCCCAGTGGTAATCCGCTGCGACTCCGCTGTTGCCATACTCCGCGAGCTCGGCGGCCGCGCGCTCAGACTGCGGGATTGACCAGGTCCATGACACGGGCATCGGTGTGCCCGCGGGGTGGTTCCAGAAGGCATAGTACGCGTACTCGTCGAACCCCTTGTCGCTCATACAGGCGTCGGTGATGGCCTGGGTTTCGAGCCACTCGCGAGCGTTGGCCTGCTCATCCGCCGTCATGGCAGCGAATCCGGGGGTGGCGGTGGGGTCGTCGCCAGAGGCAATGTCGACAGGCTTCGCTACTACAACGGTGCCCGGTGCAGGTTCGACGACCGCGTCGGCGGGAGCCGTTGCGGGAGCCGTTGCGGGGTCATCGGATGAGCCCGCCGTCTGTGCGGGCGCGGCATCGGTGGGCACTGAGGTCGGCTCGGTTGTGGGCGTTGCGGAAGTGGGCTCCGCGGACGAGCTGGCCGTTGGATCCGTGGTGGACACCGGCGCACTGGCGAGCTGCGGTGTTGGGTTGAGAACCGCCGAGGCTCCGGTACCGAAAATGGTCAGCGAGAGAACAACCAGAACTGCTCCGCACACGGCCACGACGAGCGCGATCCCTGCCTTGACGAGGGTGAACTTTCGTGGGCTTGCAGTGATCACGCGGAGTCTCCAATGGGCTGGGGTAGAGCAGGGGTTCGGGATGCGTGCACTCGTTTTTCTGGCCACCACCAGATCGCGGCGGCGACAAAACAGACGGTGATGCCCGCGATGAGCCCGCGGCTGGCGAGGCTCCATCCGGGCATCCCGAACATCAATGTCCCGACCGTGGCACTGAGCGAATACAGCTGGTAGAGGCCGAGATGGACTAGTCCGATACCCGGGGCAATCATCACCAACGCCCCACCGAAGCGGGTTCGTGGGGAGGCAAGGAGTGCGATGCCGCCCAGTGCGAGGGCGGTCAGCGCGATGAGCGTGAGCGCGGTCGCGGACCCCGCGCGGATCTCGCCCGCCACGACGCTGCTGGCGACGCGGGTAAGAACGTAGAGACCGAACCCGGTAACTACCGCGGCCAGCAAGATCACCAAGGTCGCCACAACACCGTTGGCCTGGCGCATTCGGAATCCGAAGGGGTCGGCCAGGGCCAGCTGACGCCGTTGGGCGTGGCGCCAGCCGAGGTCGGCGGGCACTCCGCGGATCGCACGGCCGAGAATCTCGCGAGCGGTTGCGCGCGGGGACTCCCCCGCGTCGTCGGCCCAAACTCCGTGCTCATACAGGTCGGAGGCGATCTCGTCGCGTCGCCGTCCGGCCACCTGGGCGTCGATTCCGCTGGTGTACCAGGCACACCACCCGGAGACGCGGCGGACCGCGTGGTGATACGGCATCGACTTCAGCACGCTCATACGAGGGTGGCCCTCGGCGGAGTACTGAGGGTGGGAGACACGGTTGTGACAGCAGATACCGAGGTGGAGCTCGGCGCGGCGGCGATTGAGGTGGCGGTGGCCAACTCGGCGACCCGCGCTCGGGACAGCGCGAGCGACCCCTCGGCCGTGACGGTGTACAGCCGCCGGCGGGGACGACCGTCGACCGCGGCCGGAGCGGCGTCCTCCCAGGTGGACTCGAGCAGGCCGCTGTCCGTCATCCGCGAAAGCGCTTTATAGAGAGTGCCGTGGGCCGTGAGGGCGGTTCCGTCGCGCTCGGCCAGTTGCTTCGCCAGCGCGAAGCCGTAAAAGCTACCGTCGCTGGCCTGGAGCGTAAGGCCGCTGTCGAGGATGTCTACCTCGAGGGGGAATAGGGAACCGGGTCGTCTGCGTGGCATAACTCGACTATAGGAAGATAGCTTCCTATAAGCAACCATTCCGACCTTCCCGGGGGTTATCGCCCCGTTTCTGGGGCGCGCGGAGGCCTCGCGCCCGAGGCATCCACCCCTCTGCCCCTACACTTGCGCACAGAACGAGTGGCCCACCGGCGGCCTCATAGCGTTCTGTCGCACGCTGACTGAATCGCGAACGCTGCGATTCTGAGGAACCAGGTAAGAATTTATGTCGGATCGCCGTCCTCGGGACAAGCCCGCGCGTCAACCGGGCGACGGAGCATTTACACGCGGCCAGAGGCGAGCACGCACGCCGCTTCTGATCTTCGGAGCCCTCGCGCTCATCTTTGTTGGAGTGTTTGCGACAGTCAATCTTGCGGGGCGCGCGTCCGACGTGAGCGAGCTGCAAAATGGGCGCGGAGTTGTTGTTGAGGGCACGGTTGTCGACACAATTCAGCAGGCCGGAAGCCGCCGGGGTGTAGGCATCGGAACGCCCCGCATCTATCGGTATTGCCCCGAGTACCGGTTCGAGACCCTCGACGGCGACATCTACCGGATGGAATCCAACCAAGACTGCTCCGAAGACGCCGACGAGCCGCCGCTCGGCTCGCACGCGGAGATCATCTACGACCCGCGCGACCCCACGATCTCGCACCTCAACAACACCACGGGGTTTGCGGGCGCGATAGTTCTGGGTGGCGGCCCGCTGCTCGTGGGTGTCGCGATGATCGGTTTTTATATCTGGATCAAACTGCCCGCCCGGCGAGGAAAACGCGGACGGCGCTAGCGCACCAGGTAGCGCACTAGTTGCCGCACTAGAACTTTGCGACGCGTCCCCGCGCCGAAACCAGCAACACCAGGATGACCACAACAGCCATCACTCCCGCACCCCAGTAGCCGAGCGTGAGGATGCCACCACCGCTGATAATCCAGCCACCGGCGAGGGCGCCGATTCCGGTCCCCAATGCGATGACGGACGAGTTCAACGCAACCACCAGCTGGCCATGGCGACCGGCGAGTCCGAGCAGTATCCCCTGCAGCGGCGAGTTGGCTGCCCACGCGGCGAAACCCCAGACCGCAAACACGGCCCCGGCGCCCACCACGGTGTGGCTCGCGTAGGGAAGCACCAGCAGCGCCACCCCACACACCGCAAAACTGATCCACAGCGTCTGCGCCGCACCCCATCGATCGGCGAGGCGTCCTCCGACAATGTTGCCGAGCACACCCGCCGCGCCGTAACAGAGCAGGAGCGCGCTGAGGGCAACACCCTCGACGCCGGACACCGCGGTGAGCAGCGGCGACGCGTAGGTCTGCACCATCAGGGCGGCCGCGGTCTCGAACATCGAGACGGCGAGCACCACCAGCACAATCGGTGAGGGATACCCACGACCCGGTCGTGCCACGGTGGCTGCCTCGAGAAACTCCCGCGACGGTTTCGGAACCAGCCCCAGCACAGCAGCAAAGGCGATCACCGCAAGAACCGCGGTCAGCGCGTAGACCCCGCGGTAGCCGAGAACCGGCCCAAGCAGGTTGCCCACGGGAGCCGCCACCACCGCGGCAGTGGTCAGTCCACCGAAGACTGTCGCCAGCGCGCGTCCCCGTTCGCCGGGCGCAGCCAAGCGGGAGGCGAGCACCGTCGCCGTCGGGGTAAACCCCCCGGCAGCGAACGCCGCGAGCCCCCGCAGCAGCGCGATGGTGTCGTAGTCCTCGGCAAACGCCGTGCCCGCACAAGCGAGCGCAAAAAGGGCGAGCGCGGTCAACATCAGCAGTCGTCGCGGCAGCCGGTTGCCCGCGAGCGCCACAATCGGAGTCGTCACCGCATAGGTGAACCCGTAGACACTGACGAGCCGCCCGATCTCCGATACCGAGACACCCAGGTCCGCCGACATACTCGGCAGCAGTCCCGACATAATGTTCGAGCCGAAACCGATCGCGAAGGTTCCGAGGGCGAGTGGCCAGAGGCGCGGTCGAGGGCGAATGGATGCTTGTGCGGGAGCATCCCGAACCGCGTTAGCCATGAGCGGCGCGAGAAACGTGCGCCCTCCAGTCGCCGTCGGCAACAACAGGTTTACCTTCGGCGGCGGAGGCCTCGCAGAGGTAGCCGATGACTTCGCGGCCGTCGGCGAGGGTGACGCGGCCGAGTCCGAGGGGGGCTGCGGCTTCGAGCAGGAGCGCGGAGAGCGCGGTTTCGGGAACACGCCAGAGCTCGCCGAGCACACTGCTGGCGGTGTCACTCGACGTGCGCACCATTCCCGGACGGTTCAGCGGATCCCCCAGCGCAACCAGCGTGTAGCCGTCGGCCGTGCGCACCTCGCCCGCGAAGAGCGCTCCGTGGCGGCGAAGGCGACCGTGAAGGGGCAGCCCCGACAGGTGCGCGCCGACAACAAGTAGGTCGAACCCGCGGGTTTCGGTGGCGGCGGTCACCAGGGGAAAGGCTGGGGCAGACGGGGCGGATGCTGTGGAGTTACCGGCTTCAACCGCGAGCACCTGCAGCGCGACATCCCGCGCTATGGCATCGGCGAACGGACGGGCCAGCACCTGCACACCCACGTTTTCACCCTCGACGCCGGAGTTGATCGGCACTGCGAAAGCGGGGTATCCGAACAGGTTGGCGAAGTTGGTAAAGGTGCCCAGGCGGGAGTTGACCGCGATGGGCTCCGCCGCGACGTCGGCGAGCGAGGGGTGGTGGGTTGTGGTGGGCAGCAACATGGCGTCGGCCCCGGCGAAGGCGCGCTCGGCCTCGGCCTTCAGGTCGGCGAGGCGCACCAGATCAGAGGCGTACTGGTGGGCGGGCAGGGTGCCGGCCGCCCTGACGATTTTTGCGACGATCGGGTCGACCCCCTCGGGGTTACCCTCGATGAACTCACCCACTGCGGCGTACCGCTCGGCGACAAACGCACCGTTATAGAGGAGCGCTGCGGCAGAGAGGAAGGGAGTGATGTCGATCTCGACCAGGGTGTGGCCGGCGGCACGCAACCGGTCGAGGTGGGAGTCGAACGCGGTGCGCCAGAGCGGCGCGAGGGCAGCGAGGTCCTCGGGCCGGGGCACGGCGATGACCGCGTTCTCGGGAGCCGCGAGCGGAGCCGACGCGGGCAGGTCGACAGCGAGGGAGTCAACACCGTCAGCGCCCTGGATAACCTGCAGCACGGTGCTGGCGAGGCCAAACTCTCGCGCGAAAACGGTGACGCAATCGAGCGTGCGGCAGGCGGGCAGCACACCGGTGGTGGGCACGAGTCCCACGCTGGCCTTCAGCCCCACAATTCCCTGCAGCGCCGCCGGCACTCGACCGGACCCCGCGGTGTCAGTGCCGAGCGAGAAGTCCGCAACGCTAAGGGCGACAGCGACGGCCGATCCTGAGGACGATCCACCGGAGATGCGGTCGGGATGCTCCGCCGAACGCACCGCACCGTAGGGGCTCCGTGCTCCCACAAGTCCCGTGGCGAACTGGTCGAGGTTCGTTTTGCCGAGAACCACGGCGCCGGCGGCACGGAGCCTGGCGACCGCGGTCGCGTCGGTGTCGACGGGATGGGCGAAGCCGGGGCACGCCGCGGTGGTGGGCAGCCCGGCGACATCGATGTTGTCTTTGACCGCAAAGAGCAGTCCCGCCAGGGGCAGGTGTTCCCCGCTGACGGCACGCGCGAGAACAGCGTCGACCTCGGCGGAGACCTCGGCCTCGGGCCGCAGGGTGATCCACACTTCGGGCCGGTCGGCCCGCGCAATGGTGTCGAACATCGCGGCCACTCGGTTCGCCTGAAGCGCAGCGGTAGTCGGCACAGCACTGGTCAGTACCGCACTATTCGGTACAGCACTCATCGGGCAGCCCTCGTCACAATCATCCGAACCGGGGTGGGGTTAAAGCCGTTGCAGGGGTTGTTGATCTGCGGGCAGTTGGAGACAAGCACCAGAACATCGCGATCGGCACGCAGCGTCAGCGACAGCCCGGGCGCGGAGAGTCCGTCCACAATGCCCAGTGCGCCATCCGCCTCAACGGGCACGTTCATGTAGAAGTTGATGTTGCTCACCAGGTCGCGTTTACCGAGACCCCAGTTCGCTCCCTCGGCGAGAAAGTTCTCGACGCAGGCGTGCTGGTGAACGGTGTGGTGGCCGTAACGCAGAGAGTTGGACTCCTTGCTGCACGCCCCACCGATGGTGTCGTGGCGTCCGACCTCGTCGTGAACCAGTGTCATCAACGCGTCGCCCGTGTTGGCACGGAGAACCGAGCCCTCGGTGAGGTAGACGTTGCGCTGCGCGGCGATGGTGTCAGGCGCGCTGTAGCGCACGGTGGTGTCGGCCGAGTCGTAGAGCAGGAAGTCGACGGCCTGGTTGCCCTCGAGGTCAACAATGGTCAGCTCGTCCCCGGCGGCAATCTGCGCCGACCACGGCGAGCGCCGGGCAACAACCTCGTCGAGAACAATCTCGCGTCCGGCGAGGTGCACGGGTAGGTCGGTAGTCATCAGAGGCCCTTCGCTCGCGCGTAGTCAATGGTGTTGCCGAAGGCACGGGTGGCCTCCGGGGTGGCGAGGGCCTCGGCGCTGTCGAGTGTTGCGGCCTCCCCGCGCCACGCACGGATGCGCAGCGGGGTGCTGATGTAGTCGTCGCGCGGGTCCACCGGCGACGGCACGTTAGCGACGAGAACAATCGCGGGCAGTTCGAAACGAAGTCGCACGGAGGCGCCCGCGCCGGCGGAGCCGAGGAAGTCGAGCCCACCAGCATCCGCCACCCGCACCCCCTGGAACAGGCTGATGGTCGGCGGCAGATCACGCGGGGAGAGACCGTGTTTGGCTGCGCCGAGGATGAGCAGATCGCGGCCGGACGGCGTGCCACCCTGTGGGGAGCCGTCGCCGTAACGTGCCTCGTTGACGCCACGGGTGGAGGTGCCGGCGAAGGTGTCGTGCGAGGCGGAGCTGTCGGCGACGATGGTGGCCAGCACGCGTCCGCGATCGGAGAGCAGCATGGCACCCGCGGCGAGGTAGGCCTGCCACTGGATCTTGACGGTGTCGGCGACGTTGAGGCGTTCGGACGTGTCGGCGGCGTTGAAGATCGCGAGGTGCGCGCAGGCGTCACCTTCGAGGTCGGTGAACTCCACCACGGTTCCGCGCTGGATCGCGAGGGTGGTGTAGTTACCCCCGGCGACCGTTTCGGCGATCAGCAGGTCGGAGTCGGCGAGGGTGTCCGCGATGTCTTCGGGCCAGTCCGCGGCGGTGGCGGCCGGAACAGTGGGCATCGTCTCGACAACCGTGCCGCCCTGGGCGCGGGCGTGGGCCCGGGCGCCCTCGGGCGAGGCTGTCGAGGCGGTCGTCGCGGTCGAGGCGGGCGACGCGGTCGAGGCGGTCGTCGCTGTCATCAGCGAACCAGCTCGTGGATCGGGTTTACCGGCGCCGGAGTGGGAAGGGTGTCGAGCCACTCGTTGGTCTGCGCGGCGGTCACCATCGAGTCTCGCTGCAGGTAGTACATGGCGTTCAGCGCGGCGTCGTGCGCCTCCTGGGTGGACCCACCGACGCAGTCGGTCAGCACACGGAACCGGTAGTCGTGCTGGTGGGCGTCGACCGCGGTGTAGTGGATGCAGACATCGGTGAGCCCGCCGACGAGCAGCACGGTCTCGGCCTTGTAGGCCTTGAGCACAATCTCCAGCTCGGTGCCGAAGAACGCCGAGTACCGACGCTTTTTGATGAGGAACTCCTCGGGACGCGGGTCGATCCCGGGCGCCAGCTCGGTCTCTTCCCATCCCTCGAGGCAGTGCGGGCCCTCGGCGCCGTCGAGCTCGCGACCGATGTCGACGAGCGAGGGCTTGTGCACCTCCTGAATAAACACCACGGGGATACCCTTTTCGCGAGCGTGACGAATGACCTCGCGCACACGCGGGGCACGCTCGGTGCGGCCACTCATGTAGGGAATCTCGGTACGGGATTCCGCGCGGGGAATCTCGCCGCCCTGAATATCAACAACGATCAACACGGTGTTTCCGACAACGTTGAGGTTCTCTGCGGCGTTCATACGATTCCTTTCGTGGTGGCGGGCTGTGCCTGCCGGGGTAATTCGGTGTGAAGCGGTGGGGCGTGGTGGGGGTGTTAACTCAGCGAGATCCGGCGGTCGGCTACAACCTGCAGCACGTCGACCAAGGCGTTGAGAAGTACGTAGGTGATGCCGAGTAGTAGGGCGACTCCAGCGATGCCGGGGAAGTCGCTCGACGCCACGGACTTGTCGAGGTAGCTGCCGAGTCCCGGCCAGGCGACGATCTTCTCAACGACAACCAGCCCGCCGAGGAGCAGTCCGGCCTGGATTCCGATCATCGAGAGCGTCGCGCCGAGCGAGTTGCGGAGCGCGTGGCGCACCAGCACCGCGGACTCCTTCATTCCCGCGGAACGGGCGGTGCGAGCGTGGTCGGAGCCGAGGTTGACCTTGAGCCCGTCGACCAGCACACGACCGATCGCGACCGCGGGGCTGATCGCGGCACACGCCGCGGGCAAGAGGAGGTGCCAGATGGCGTCACCCGCGACATCCAACCGTCCGGCCAGCAGACCGTCGATGACCAGCAAGCCGGTCGGACTACTCGACGAATCGGTGAAACTCGAGCGCCCGCCGGAGGGGGCAATGCCGAGGGACCCGTAGAAGACAAGCAGACCAACCATCGCGAGCAAAAAGGTTGGAGCGGCCGCGCCCGAGAGCAAAACGACCCGCACAACACCGGCTCCACGCCAGCGCACCACGGTGAGCATGGCGAAGAGGGCACCGAGGATCAGCGCGAACCCGAGGGCCCAGAGGGAGAGTTCCACGGTGGCGGGGAACGCAGACGCAATACCCTCGGCCACCGGGGTGCGGGTGCGCATCGAGTTCTGCAGGTCGCCGTGGAGCAGCCCACCGAGGTAGTCGAAGTACCGCACAATGGCGGGCTGGTCGAGACCCAGACGCTCACGAGCGCTGTCGACGGCCGCGGCTGAGGCGTTGGCGCCCACGTAGGCCTTGGCGGGGTCCACACCACTGAGTTCCTGCAGGGTGAACAGCGCAACGGTCAGCGCGAGCAGCACACCCACCATGGCGATGATGCGGCGGATAACAAACATCAGCATGGTGGTGTCCTTTCGATACGGGGTTTGGTGATGGATCGGTTGGTATGGGTGGATGCTCCGGCCACAGTCGCCCTGCGTGTGCAACCGACCACCAGCGCGGCGTTCATCGACGACTCAGCAGGTCGCGGATGCCGTCACCGGCGAGGTTGGCGAACAGCGCGAGCAGCATGACTCCAAGCCCCGGGAACACCGGCACCCACCAGTACTGCAACAGGTACTGCATCCCCTGCGCGGCCATGGCTCCCAGCTCGGGAGCTGGTGCGGGCGACGAGAGTCCGATGAACGACAGACCGGACATCGCCACAACGAGGCCTCCGACGTCGAGGCTCGCGGCGATCACCACGGTCGAGGTCACACCGGGCATGAGGTGGCGGGTGACTCGGCGGGTCCAGCCGACACCCGCGAGGGTTGCGGCCTCGAGGTGGGGCCGGGCTGCCCAGGCGCGCACCTCGCCGCGAACGAGTCGCGCGTAGAGGGGCCACCAGACAACGGCAACACCGATGAGGGAGCTGGTGAAACTCGCACCGAGCGCAGCCGCGACCACCATGGCGATCACAATGCCGGGCAGGGCGAGGAAGAGGTCGGTGAAGCGCATCAGCAGGCCGTCAGCCCACCCACCGAGGGCACCGGCGACGAGGCCCACGATCCCGCCGATGATGACACCGGACGCAATCACAATCACCGCGGCGGTAATGCTGGCCCGCAGGCCGAAGAGCATCCGCGAGAAGACGTCGTAGCCCAGGGCATCCGTGCCGAACAGGAATCCGTCACTTCCCGGGGGAAGGAACGGAGCGCCCGCACGGAGGATGGGGCTGTAGGGAGCGATGACCGGAGCGAGAAGTGCGACAACCACGATGAGGAGGAGCCCGAGCATCCCGATGCAATCAATCACCTGCGATCGACCGCGCAGTGCGGTGATGCGCTGCCATTTGCGGGCACCACGGGCGACGGGGGCGGCGGTCAGGACGCTCATGCGATGGCCTCTCCGGAAAGGTGATCAAAAGTTTGGGGAACCACACGCAGGTGCTGGCCGGGGATCGCCGACAGCAGGGCACGAGTGTAGGGATTGGACGGGCTGCTGCAGACCGTCTCCGCCTCGCCGATCTCGACGATCTCGCCGCGGTTCATCACGGCGATGCGGTCGGAGATCACGCGCGCAGCGGCAAGGTCGTGGGTGACAAAAAGCACGGACATGTTGAGTTCGCGACGCAGCCGACCGAGCAGGTTGAGCACGGTCGCGGCGAGCGATACATCGAGGGCACTGGTCGGTTCGTCGCAGAGCAGCACGGCGGGAGGCACAATCACCGCGCGGGCGATCGCCACACGCTGGCGCTGGCCACCCGACAGACTGTCGCCGCGCACGCGGGCCACCTCGGGCGGCAGGCCCACCCGTTCGAGGGTTTCGCCGATGCGCTGGCGCACCTGGTCGCGGCCGAGGCCGGGCGTGACAGCGAGGAGGCGTTCGCGGAGCAGCTCGCCGACCGAGAGCCAGGGGGTGAGGGAGCTTCCGGCGTCCTGGAAAACCATTTGCGGACGAGTGGTACCCGCCACGGTCACGGTGCCGGTGGTTGGCGAATCGAGGCCAGCGACCATCCGCAGGAGTGTCGACTTACCGCATCCACTCTCGCCCACCAGTGCGACGGACTCGCCCTGACCGATTTCGAGGTTCACCCCACGCACGGCTTCGAGGTGACGGCGGCGCCAGACCGGCCCGCTGCTGAAGGTGCGGCGTACGTTGCTGAGGGTCACGGCGGGGGCGCCGGGGATCACCACGGGCCAGAAGTCGGGGAGGTGATCGGCACTGCCCGCGCCGTGAGCACTGACGATGGGGCGGTCGGTCGGGGTGTTGAGGTCGATACGCGAAGCCAGAAGACCCTTGGTGTAGCTGTGCTGCGGGGTGCCGAGAACGGTCTCAACCGAGCCGGTCTCAACGATTTCGCCCCGGTACATCACCGCGATGCGGTCGCTGATCTGCGCGGCGACACCGAGGTCGTGGGTGACAAACACCACGCTGCAGCCGTGTTCGGTGCGGAGCTTGAGCAGCAGGTCGAGAATCTGGGCCTGCACCGTGACGTCAAGGGCGGTGGTCGGTTCGTCGGCGATGATGAGCGAGGGGTTGCGGGCAAGTGCCAACGCGATCATGACCCGCTGGCGCAGGCCGCCGGAGAGCTGGTGGGGAAACGCACCGAGGCGGGTCTCCGGATCGGGGATGCCCACGTCGGCAAGCAATTCGAGAACGTGGGCACGGTCGCGGGCAACCTCGGCGAGCTGGTGACCAATGGTCATGGTGGGGTCGAGCGAGGTCATGGGGTCTTGGAAGACCGCGCCAATGTGCTTTTTGCGCACTACCCGGTCGGATTCGGCCGTGGTTCCGACAATGTCGATGCCCACGATCTGGATGCTGCCGGTGACCTTCGGCTTCGCGTAGTCGGGCAGCAGACCCATCATGCTGAGCCCGAGCACACTCTTGCCGGATCCCGATTCGCCCACCAGCCCGAGGATCTCGCCGGGAGCGACGTCGAAGCTCACACCACGAACCGCCTCAACGGGGGTTCCCTCGCGATGCAGGGTGACCCGCAGGTCGCGCACTGATGCCACCGGGCCGGTGTGCG
>Ga0247810_10002027_pt1 | contig 11718 bp, 11 predicted proteins | sample UWRJL119311C1_FD_179918 | JGI IMG/M metagenome (GOLD analysis project Ga0247810, IMG submission 179918) | Plant litter microbial communities from Arlington Agricultural Research Station in Wisconsin, United States - UWRJ-L119-311C-1 | ecosystem: Environmental > Terrestrial > Plant litter >...
CTAAGCACGAGACATTCCTGCGTGATCTAGGAGTGGACGAATTCATTGACTACAACGCAACAGCAGCCGAAGATGTGGTACGAGAGGTCGATCTTGTAATTGATGCTGTAGGCGGATCAACAACAGGTCGCTTTTTACGCACGCTAAAACGTGGAGGTGCTTTGTTCCCAATATTCCCACTGGGATTCACAGGCGCGGAAGAAGCTGGAAAGCTTGGGGTGACAGTTTCCGCAACCCAGGTCAGATCAAGTGGCGATCAACTGAAGCAAGTCGGTGAATTACTTGATAAGGGTACAGTACGCGTGGCTATTGACAGCACTTATGCTCTTGCTGATGCGCAGAAAGCACACGTTCGCGCAGCTAAGGGAAGTATTCAGGGTAAGATGGTTCTGACAGTCGTTGCGAACGAAATCTTGAAATAAAATACAGAGAATTTTAACGGTCTGTTATCTTGAAAAGAAACTATCTCAACAGGAGATAGTTTCTCTAAATAATTAAAGTAATATCATTGGAATGGTTATAGAAAAGGTACTAAGGTAATACAACAACCCAACTAGATCTCCACTTAGCCCCTTATTTCCAACGTTGCTATCAAACCATTTTTCAAAGTTATATGGTATTTTAAAACAATCGGACTCCCATCAAAAGTCCCGGAAACTTTTACAGTTAAAATATTTTCCTGATCGGTATTTACAAATGCCATTTTTTTAAGTTGGGTTTTATACTTAGCATTCGTGGCCTCATTCCATTTTTGTATGGCTTCCCTCCCCTGATGCACTTCGCCTTCATCGAAAACTTTTGCCTCTGTATCGAAGCAATTGGCATAAGCTATTGAATTCAATTCATTCTGCGCATCAATTAAACCGAATAAAATAATAGGTATACTCATTTTTGTTTATTTTTTACAAAATTCAAATATATACCCCATTGATACAAGTACGGTAAATCGAATTGCATAGTGATAATTTTCTCCCTATTGCAGGCTTCCGGATATTAGGCTAAATTTGTAATATGCATCCACGAAAAATACCACTAAACCTTAATTGCGGGCTAGACCTGATTGCCGAAGTACTGTATGGCAAATGGAAAATGCGGTTGTTATGGTTTATTAATGAAGGCCATAAAAGGCCCAGCGAACTTCAGCGTAAAATTCCTGATGCTTCGAGACGGGTACTTCATATCCAATTAAATGAACTAGAGCAGCATCAGCTAATTTCAAAAATCATATATCCTGTAGTTCCTCCAAAAGTAGAATATAGCCTTACTGAATTTGGATTGACATTGATTCCTGTTATTGCTGCTTTGGGAAATTGGGGTGATGAACATGAAGAACGCTTACGGAATATTCTAATTTCTCCAACAGTATAAGTCAACTGTATCATCTCACCAAACAATTCTATTTCATCATCCGCTGGAAAATGAAATGAGCCTAATAAAGAGGCAGGTAAACCTTATTCACAAAATCTTCTGCTGTAGTAGCAGTGGTAGTGGAATCATCCCTTTTTTGATAGTTCATAAAACCAGTTTTAATTGCTGTTCCCATTTCAAGAAGATTATCTACAAAATCTTCTGAAAAACCGTTGCCCAGGAATACTCGTTTTAGCTGATCAACTGGAATTTGAACATATTGCAAATCAGGATTGCCAATTGCCTTACCTATAATACTCGTAAACTCTCTATACGTATAATCTTTAGGCCCCATAACGGCACGAACACTTTTTCCAACGAAGTTAAGGTTTGCCAAATGTCCAGCAGCTATTTTTGCAACGTCTAGTGTGGCTACCATCGGTATAGGATGGTCACCGTCGGCTGCCGTACCATTGACCCCACTAGTTTTAACAAGACCCATGGTTCTTAAAAAGTTTTCCATAAAATAGGCAGAACGAATATGTAATACGTTGACATCGTTTAATTGATTCAACCTGACTTCCTGTTCACCTGTACCTCCCATAATACCGTTGCCTTCATGCATATGCGATCCCAGGCTGCTCATATTCACTATATATTTCATACCAGAATTTTCAATGGCTTCAATCAGCTTGCCAGTAACTTCTCTCTGGTAAGCCCTGGTGTTTTCAGCCTTTACATTGTCAGGTAATAGCACAAAAGCACTATCGGCATTTTTAAAGGCGTTCGTCAGTGTTTCTACATCAGTGATATCGCCCGCGATTATTTCTGCTCCCTGATTTCGATATTTTTCCAGCTTTTCGGTGTGCCTTGCTACTAATGTTACCTGATGTCCTTCATTTAACAGGATTTCTGAAATTTTACTGCCCACTGTTCCAGTGGCGCCAAGAATAACTATTTTCGTTTTCATTTCTATTATTTTAAATTGTTATTGATTTATTATATGCAAAGATGTGGTAATTAAAAAAGGAAGACTTGTATCAGATCACTGTTCTAATTATTTTATCTCCACTGCAACTTTTCCTATATAACCACCCTGCTCAGCATATTGATAAGCGCTTTTATATTCAGCAAACGGAAATACTTTATTGACTTCAATCTCTAATCCATTCTTCAAAGCACCTAATACAACATCTATGTATTTAGTAGATGGGCTTGACAGTATCACAATTTGCTTTTGGGTTGTAAATAAATTTTTAAAAAGGGATAATGGAATTTCAATTGGCTTTGGTGTTGGGTTAAGAAAAAGTGCTTTGGGTTTCATTATCTTTTTGGCATTTTTATAACCCATTTTGCCCGATAAATCAATAACGATGTCGTACTTGGTCTTATAGGAAAGCACATTTTCTTTCATGTAATCAATCACAGAATTGGCACCCCATCTTGTTGCAGTTGCTACGCCTTTTGTGCTCGTAACTGCGGTTATGTTTACCCCACGTTGCTTTAATAATTGAAGTAAAAACATGCCTAAGCCACCGGTAGCTCCATTTACTAAAATGTTGGTCCGTGAACTCATACTGCCCATTTTTTGTAATGCGGTAACTGCGGCAGTACCCACTACCGGAATAGACGCAGCTTGAGCAAAACTGATATTAGAAGGCTTTTTCCAAAGTAATGAAGACGGCACAGCAACATATTCGGCCGAAACACCTTCCTTCATTATATTCTGTACAACACCAAAAACTTCATCGCCAATTCTGAAGTTATTTACAGAAGTACCAATAGCTTCAACAATACCAGCGAAATCTGCAGCAGTGTACCTTGGGAATTTGGAGCCGGACATTAGTTTCATTGCACCTTTCCTAATTTTCCAATCCATTGGATTGATAGAAAATGCTTTTAGCCTGATGAGTACCTGATCTGGTTTAACTGAAGGTTTTTGTTGTTCAACTATTTGCAAAACATCTGCGTTCCCGAATTTTTTATACGTTATTGCTTTCATGATATTATTTTTAACTGTTTAAAATGATATCACAAAGTTGCGAACAACTGTCTTGTCAAACTTGTATCAAATCACTATTCTGTCAAAAAGTGATAGTGTCATAACGGGAAAACCAAAATTAGGAGAAACAACTAATACACCTGTATCAAATCGCTGCTATACTTCAAGGCTTTAGGAGGCATTCCAAACATTTCATACATATACTTATTGAGTTGTGGAAGGTCGTAAAAGCCAGTATCGTAAGCAATATCGGTAAGATTCCTGTTTTTATCAGAAAGTGTGAGGTAAATTGCCTGACGTAACCTTGTCCAAAGTAAATACTTGGATAAGCTACTGCCAGTCTGCTGTTTAAAGAGTGACGCTAAACGGGATGGCGAGAGAAAAACGATGTCAGCAAATGTCTGGGGTGTAATATCCGATTGATAGTAATTAGCCTTAATATAATCAATAATTTTTGAAACCCTTTCGTCATATTCAGAAGAAGGCAATTTAGAGATCAAAGCCTCAATTATACTGTTAATATCTAAACTGTCTTCTGGTGTTTGAAAGAAAGAATTTATTTCAGCCACTGAGTCAAACACCATATACTGTTCATTGTCCGTAAACCTGCTTGCTAGCTCCAAACCAATATTGGAGTAAGGCTCCACATTTAAAACATTCAATGTCCCTTTTTTGGCAACGCAAAAATGACTTACTTGGGGTTTTATCAAAAAACCGTGAATATGCTCATAAAGTATTCCGCTAATCGTTGAATTAAAAGGGGTATCATTTGACAAAACGATTTGGTAAGCAGAATGATGATGGATTTCTACAGTAAGATTACGTGCCTGAAGCGCCAAAATAAAAGGATTCATAAATACAGTTTTATATTAATCACTAATTAGCAATTAAATCATTGCTGTAAAAATATTCAAAAATAGTTTATCCTATTGTGTTGTTGATTAAACTTCGTCGTTATGGAAGATAGCAAGGTTTCTCATAATGCCATCACTTCTCTCCCATCTTGTTGATTATGAATAATAATTATTCTGGAAAAAAGTTTACTTTAGACCTATGAAATTGGATATGCAAGAGTTTGGTTTAAATCCAAAACGTTCATGGAAACAATTACTAACAGATAACTTACCTCATTACAAACGACCCTCTTAAATGGATAATAGTTTCAACTACAAATTCCTTGATCCTAATGATCGTATTGCCACTTTTGTGGAAAGCATTGGCATGTTTCATAATCAATCGGATAAACCTAAGGAAGTTGTTGTTTTGCCGGATGGAAGAATAGATCTGTTCTTTTCCCAATCTGAATCAGAGGCTTTTCATATTACTCTTGTGGGATTAGAGACTTTTCCTGAACAAAGAAGCATTCCGCCCAATACGCTGACCTTTGTTATAAGCTTCAGGCCTTTGGCTGTTGAATATATTTTGAAGGATTCTATCGCAGGTATTTTGAATATAGCGAAGGACATTCCGCTCGGATTTTGGAATTTTGATGTGTCAGACCTCGGAGATTTTAATGCGTTTTACGCCAAAGCATCAAAAACGGTAGAAGGGCTTTCTCCAAAAGAAATTGATATCCGGAAAAAGAAACTTTTTGAATTGATCTATTCCTCCCGCGGTGAAATGAGTGTTAAGGAACTTTCGGAACAGGTATGCTGGAGCAGCCGACAGATTAACCGCTATTTTACCAATCAATTTGGCGTATCGCTAAAAGCGTACTGTACCATTTTACGTTTTAGGGCGTCACTCGAACACATTGCAAAGGGAAAACTCTTTCCGGAATTGAATTTTACGGATCAGAACCACTTTATAAAAGAGATTAAAAAATTTGCCGGCGTAAACCCAAAGGAATTATTTAAAAACAAAGATGACCGATTTGTACTATTATCAACCTTGAAGCAGTAATAATTTTGTACCGTTAAATAAAAATTACAGTATGAAATTAAACAACAAACAAATCGCAATTGTAGGCGGTGGACCAGGCGGGTTGACTTTAGCGCGACTGCTTCAGCTAAAAGGTGCCAATGTAAAAGTATATGAAAGGGATTTTAATAAGAACGCGCGTGTTCAGGGATCTCCACTCGATCTTCACGAAGAGTCAGGCCTTGCAGCGTTGCGTAGGGCGGACTTATCAGAAGAGTTTAAAAACAATTATATGCCTGGTGCTGATAAGACGGTTATTGTAAACGACCGGGCCGAAGTATTCTTTAGAGATCACGAATCCAAACCGGATGAGAATTTTAGCAGTGAACATTTCAGGCCAGAGATAGAGCGCGGTCCATTGCGAAATATACTCTTGGAATCGCTTCAGCCTGACACTGTGGTATGGGACAGCCATTTTGTTTCGATGGAACAACAGAACAGTGGCTGGATGCTGCATTTTAAGAATGGCATGTCTTTTTATGCCGATCTTGTAGTTGCCGCCGATGGTGCTAATTCAAAGATACGCCCCTATATTACAGATATCAGGCCTTTCTATTCAGGCATTACTATGCTAGAAGGTAATATATACGGCGCAAAAGAAAAGATACCAACTGTCAATACTCTAATGAACGGCGGAAAAATTATGGCTTTTGGTGATGGCAAATGTATTTTGGGCGGCCAGAAATCTAATGACAGTATGGGATATTATGTCAGCTTTAAAACAAATGAGGACTGGGTAACAGTGAGTGGATTAGACTATTCAAATAAGCCTCAATTATTAGCATGGTTCAAAAAGGAATATTCATCGTGGAGCGACATTTGGGATGAACTTATTGAAAATTCCGAAACGCCATTCATTCCACGTCCCATATATAGCATGCCATTGGACCAAACCTGGGAAACCCTGCCTAATCTTACGATGATAGGTGATGCTGCACACCTAATGCCGCCTTTTGCAGGAGAAGGCGTCAATATGGCAATGCTGGATGCTCTTGAACTAAGCGAATGCTTAACGTCTGATTGCCTGGATTCCATTCCCGAAGCTATACATACCTATGAAACTGATATGCGGAAAAGAGCTTCCGAAGCAATCCGAGAATCCCTTGAAAATGGGGAACGTATGCATTCAAAAGAATCCCTGAGCATCATGCTGGACTTTTTTGGCGGACATTAATCATTTTGTTTTAAAAAATATGTAACTCATATTCAAATAATTAAAAAAACATTTGCGAAACCGAAAAGTTGCACATATATTTGCAATCAATTGGTTTCGCAATATAAAATAATTTAAATGAGAAGAGATGTTTTTCAAGCAATAGCCGACCCAACGAGAAGGGCTATTATTGCCTTGATTTCAGTACAGGCGATGACACCTAACGCTATTGCCGATAACTTTAACACGACCCGGCAAGCTGTATCAAAACATTTACGGATATTAATTGAATGTGAGCTAATCAAGCAAGAACCTCAGGGCAGAGAAATCTATTATTCCCTTGAAGTTGAAAAAATGAAAGAGATTGACCAATGGTTAAGCCAATTCAGAGCAATTTGGGAAATCCAGTTTAACCAACTCGACGATGTATTATCAACAATTAAAAAAAATAAGAAATGAACAACAATTTACTATTTGATTTCACCGTTGACAAAACCGCTAAAACGGTATTCATAAACAGAGAATTTGCCGCTGAACTACCGCTCGTATGGGATGCTTTTACCAAACCAGAACTGCTTGACAAATGGGTCGCCCCTAAACCCTGGATGTCCAAAACAAAATACATGGATTTCAAAGTGGGCGGACGAAGATTCTATGCTATGGTAAGCCCCGAAGGACAGGAACGCTGGTCTGTGCAGGAATTTACTTCCATAACTCCGAAGACCAATTTTAAAATGTACAATACTTTTGCAGACAAGGACGAAAACCGCGAATTGCCAGGCTCTGATTGGGATTACAATTTCAGCGAGCAAAATGGCATTACAAAAGTAAGTATTACAATTAAAAATGAATCCCTTGAGCGTTTGGAGAGAATGATTGAAATGGGCTTTAAAGAAGGCTTTACAATGAGCATCGATAACTTAGAAAAGTTATTGGAAACTTTATAGAATAAAGTTTTCGTCTTTATCTTCACATGAGAGAATACAGCGTGGTCTTTGGGAAAGAGGTCCACGCTAATTTTTTAATCTAATCAATAAAAAATAGATTGTACTACACTATCTTAGTCGACTATAAATTTTGATCCGATTTGAAAAGATTCCATTTAAAAATATTCATCTGTATCACGGTATTGCTGCAGGCCAGCTGTTTATTTTCGCAAGAGATAAATAAGCTTGAACATCTGGAAAATAGGCTACAGGAATTGAGAAATACCAATCCTGATGAAACTATAAAAATAGGAGAATATATTTTAAAACATTCTTCGTCTGACACCCAAAAATCAAATACTTTAACATTGATGTCTTTTGCCTATTTTGCCAAAAAAGACACACAAAAATCCACGGAATTACTTTTTAAGGCAAAAGAGTTAGCAGAAGCTACCAAAGATGCTGAACTGATTACAAAGGTATATGGAACCATAGCCCAAATGTATCTGAAGATAGGCTTTAAAGACAAAGCGGTTGAATACTTACATCAAACAATTAAACATATCCAAAATTTACCAGAAGGAAATGAAAAACATATGCTCAAGGGTTTGTCTTATATAGAATTAGGTAAAATCAACCTTGAAGAAAAAAAATACAATAAGGCGAATGTGTATTTTAAAAATTCATTGGCCGAATTCAATATGATGAAGGCCAATTCGCTTTATTTTATAAAACGTTCCTATTACAACTTAGGAGACTCTTTTTATGGTTGGACAAGGCCTGATTCCGCTCAGTTCTATCTTAAAAAAGCATTGGCTATCCAAGAAAATCCTATTGTCAACCAGTATGCACTCTTCACGCTTTCCAAGATCTACACTGATAAGAAAGAATACCAAAAAGCTATAGATACATTAGGTGCCATTTTAAAACATAATGGATTAAAGGATGATGGGCTTAAATCAGAAATATATTTGTCCCTTTCAAAAAACTATAATGCTTTAGGCAATACGGAGAAATACAATATGTTTAATGAGAAATACTTAGAATTGCACAATGAGATTTTGGATAATAATCTCAGTACAATTAAAAATGCAGTGAATATTGAAGAGAAAAATCTTACTACGAAGATTACCTCTGCTGACAAACAAAACAACAGGCTTTTATTCATCATATTCTTCATTTGCTGTATAGCTGCGGCCATACTTGTATATGTACGGCAAAAAAAGAAAATACAGAAAAAACAGTATGAAGCTGTCATTGCTCTACTTGAAAAAAAAGCTAAAAACACAGATCCCATAGAGCTCACAGAACCTCTAAAAGAAGCCGGAAGCCAACCTATTTCACCTAAAATAGAACAGGCAATTTTAGAAAAACTAACCAAATTTGAACAGTCCGATAAATTTACAAACCCAAAACTCAATATTTCTACGCTATCTATTCAATTAAAAACGAATACGACTTACCTGTCCCAAACTATAAATAAGTACAAAGAAAAAAACTTTAGTGCCTATATCAATGAACTTCGTATTAATTACATCTGCAAACAAATCCATAACAATCCTGAATACCTTAACTACAAGATCAGTTACCTTGGCGAACTCGCTGGTTTTACATCACACAGTACATTTACTACGATTTTTAAAAACGTTACCGGCATGGCTCCTTCCACTTTCCTTAAAGAAGCAGAGAAACGCAATAAACAAAAAACAAATTATTGATTCTTAATCTTTTAAAACGAATTTTACACTTCATAAATCAAGGATACAGAAAGACATACAGCACAAAAATTACCCTTGTATCCCTACATTTGAAGAAATTTAATTTATGAGAAAAATATTTACCCTACTATTGCTGTGTCTATCGTATTGCATAACTGCACAGACCGGCTGCCTTGAGGCCGTGAATGGACAGCAACCCTATGGACCATTTACGGTCTATTGCAACAACAATTTTCAAAACATAACTACGTTTGCCAAAGCCGGAACATTTTCTTATGTGGAAATTGGTGCCAACAGGACCTACACATTTAAAAGTTCTATACCGACTGATTTTATAACCCTATCAAACGAAGAAGGAACGGAAATTCTCCTTTATGGTACTAATTCGGTACAGATTACTCCAGCAACCGATCAGGTCATACGATTTTATATTCATTCGGATGACCAATGCGGCAGTCAGACAACTTATAGAACAAAAAGCGTGAAATGTGATCCGGGACCAGATCCAAACGATCCAGCTGAACCGGTTGCAGGTTGTATCGGTTCTCCATGGTCAAATACGACAAATTACACTCCTTTTTGCAATGGGTTTGATGAAATTATTACCGATTTTGCATATACGGGAAGTTACAGCCCTGTAGAGGTTACCGCAAATACAACCTATACTTTTAAAAGTTCAGTAGCAACAGACCATATTATTATTAGTAATGCCTTAGGGACAGCAATCATCAAAAAAGAAATTGGCGAGTTACAATGGACGGCAGTTGCAAATGGTGAAATACAGTTTCAGATTTACCTGGATGACAACTGCGGCGTAGGCGACATTGATGAAGTAGCACGGGTCCTGACAATTCAGTGCGGAGAACAGGCACCACCGTCTGAGGGATGCCTGCAAGCGCCAAACGGACAAGCTCCTCTAGATGTATTTACCCCTATTTGTAATACCACTGTAGAATCTGTTGTCCCAATGGGATCTTCAGGTCAATATTCGATGGTTCAGGTAACAGCTAATTCGCAATATACATTTTATAGCTCTATCGACACAGATATGATTACTATAGGTAATGAACAAGGAACGTCCGTTTTAGGATATGGATTTGGCACTTTTTCGTGGACTGCAGATTCGGATCAAGTAGTACGGTTCTATACCCATGCCAATGCATCTTGTGCACTTGATATTGCAACAAGGACTAGAGCTGTAAAATGTGGTAATCCATTTGTAGCAACAGAACCTGAATTTGACTGCTTTCAAGGAGATGGCCTGTCCAGCAATAATTACGAGGAAGGCTACCAAGTCCCTTCTGTTGCAGATGATTTTGTGGTAGATGGTGAATTTACCGCACAACAGGTACGTTTGAATCTATTTTCGTTAGATGAAATACAAAGCATTTCTTTGAGATTCTTAGCAGATAACAGTGACACTCCGGGCGAAATAATTGAAACGGTTGAAAACATTGTTCCGACTGAACAACTTGTTATAGGTGCTAAAAACGGATTTTTGATTTATCAGGTGACTGTAGATCTTCCCGCTGAGTTAACTTTCCCAACTGGAAAATATTGGATGCAACCTAATGTGAATTCTCAATGGGGAGCCTATTGGGAAATGACATCCACAGGGTCCGGCAATACTACTGTTCAGGCATTATCCCCTGATAATACTTGGTCTGCAACAAATTACCAAGCGGTGTTTTTTATTTCTGGAACGTGCAGTCCTTTATCCAACGGTGGGTTCGATAAACATGAAGTTTCATTTTCACCCAATCCTGTAAAAGATGTTTTAACATTTTCATCTGTTTCCAATATCGAAAATGTGTCTGTATTCACTATATCCGGACAGTTAATAAAACAGCAAAAAACTGAAAGCGGAAGACTTAATGTCTCTGATTTGAAACCTGGTTTTTATTTGTTTAAAGTCGAATTAGAAACAGGAGAATCTGAAACTTTTAAAATAATTAAAAGTTAACTATACACCTTTATATTGAGCATGCTAAAACAAAAATCCTATTCTTCTAAGAGTAGGATTTTTGTAATTTATAATATATTTGTGAAAATTACACATGCAGAACATAAGCCAAAAAAGCTACACATTGATGGAAGATAGTATACTAAAAAACATCAGCAAACATATTACCCTGACTGAAGAAGAAACCGCTTTATTCAATTCAGTCATAACTTATAAAACCCTTGCTAAAAAATGTATTCTTTTAGAGGCAGGCCAGGATTGCCGCTATTTGAGTTATGTGGTTTCCGGAGCATTGCGGTCCTATTATATTGATAGAGACGGAAGAGAATCGACGATAATGTTTGCCATTGATGATTGGTGGATAACCGATATGTATTGCTATTTGAATAAAAAACCTGCAATGATTCATATTGAAGCTATCGAGGACAGCAGCATTTTTCAAATTAGCAGGGCAAACTTTGATTACCTGCTCGAAACAGTTCCAAAATTCGAGAAATTCTTTAGGATTATGATGCAAAACGCATATACCCGCGAGCAATTAAGGGTTATGGAAAATCTATCTTTAACAGCAGAAGAAAGATATCACAGCTTTGTACTGAAATACCCACAGATTGTAAAGCAGGTTACCAAAAAACAAATCGCCTCTTACCTTGGTATCACACCGGAATTTTTAAGTACCCTAAAAAAAC
>Ga0247810_10002030_pt1 | contig 11697 bp, 9 predicted proteins | sample UWRJL119311C1_FD_179918 | JGI IMG/M metagenome (GOLD analysis project Ga0247810, IMG submission 179918) | Plant litter microbial communities from Arlington Agricultural Research Station in Wisconsin, United States - UWRJ-L119-311C-1 | ecosystem: Environmental > Terrestrial > Plant litter >...
CCCAAAAAGTAAAAGGTAATCCTAAAAAAACTGAAAAAGACTGGTAACCAATTATCATTAAAACATTGTCATCCTGAGCGTAGTCGAAGGCTTCTACTTCACTTAGCCTGACAAAACAATATGAATTTAATTTATTCAAAAAACGATTAAACAATTAAATGAAAAGATATTTAATTCTATTACTATTCACTTTTCAGGGGCTTATGGCTCAGGTTCAATTTGAAGCCAGAGTAAGCAAGAATACACTTGGACTTAACGAAAGACTTCGTATTGACTTTATTATGAATGTTGATGGGGATAATTTCGAACAGCCTTCTTTTGAGGGGTTCAGAATTGTAGGCGGACCAAGCCAGCAAATAAGTCAGTCCTGGGTAAATGGAAGAAGTTCATTTCAGAAAGTGTATTCCTATTTTTTGTTGCCTAATCAAAAAGGAACATTTACAATCAGACAGGCAGCAATTGAATACAATGGTCAGGTCTACAAAACATCTCCTATAAAAATTGTCGTTACCAATGCTGTGGCTCAGGAAAGAGATCCTAATTCGCCACAACAACAGCAAGGAAGCGGAAACGGAAATGAGGTTTTGAATCTGATAGCAGAAATTTCAAAAACGAGTCCTTATATAAATGAACCTATTACGGTCGTTTATAAATTATATTTCTTCAATATTAATGTCACAGGTTTCAAGGAACTCGCAAAACCAAAATACAAAGACTTTTGGAATCAGAACATTGACATCAAACAATTGCAGATTGAAGAAGGAATGTATAAAGGAGAACGCTGTTACTTTGTTGTTCTTAAAAAAACGATTTTATACCCTCAAAAATCAGGAAAACTTACTATTGAACCACTTTCTTTAGACATAGGTGTTCAGGTACCAAGAGGCCGTGATATGTTTGGTCGAATAGTATTTGATGACGGGAATAAAACAGTTTCTGCCGGCGCCAAAACAATTAATGTAAGAGCGCTTCCGGAAGCAAATAAACCAATTGGTTTTACAGGAGCTGTTGGTAAATTTGATTTTAAAGTCATCCCATCAAAAACTTCCTTAAAAAATGGGGAAAGTCTGGATTTGGTTGTTAGTGCCACAGGTACTGGAAACATGAAATTATTTACTTTACCTAAACCTGTCGTACCAAATGCATTAGAAATGTATGATCCTGTTCATGACGAAAAAGTTAGTACATCGCTTGCAGGAATGTCAGGGAAAGTTTCGGATAAGTATACAATTATTCCGCAATACAAAGGTAAATACGCTATAAAACCGATGGAATTCTCGTATTTTGATTTGAATTCGGGCAGTTATAAAACCATAACTTCACCTGAGATCATGATTGATGTTTTAGACGGACCAATGCAGGCTGAAGCTGTGGCATCAAACACATCGAAAAATGTGATTTCAAAATCGGAACAATTTAGATACATCAAATCAAAAACAATTCTGGTTACTACAGCAAAAGATGACTTTTACGGATCTGATTTGTATTATAGCTTGTTGTTATTGCCTTTCATAATTTTACCGATTATTGTCATTGCAAAGAAGAAAAAAGAAGCAATTGACAGCGATGTAACGGGCAACCGAATTAAAATGAACAATAAATTGGCGAAGAAATATTTATCTGAAGCCAAAAAACAGCTTAACAATAAAGAACCATTTTATATTGCCCTGGAAAAAGCAATGCATAATTTCCTGAAAGCCAAATTACATATCGAAACTTCAGAAATGAGCAAAGACAATATCCGTGAATTGTTACTATCCAGAAATGCGAATCCTGAAACGGTTCAGAGTTTTATTAATCTGACCGAAAATTGTGAGTTTGCACGTTATGCTCCGGCATCAAATGCGTCTATTCAACAGGATTACGACAAAGCTGTTTTGATTATATCAGCATTAGAAAAACAAATTGTTTAATTGAATAAAATTATAATCATTTGTCAAATCGAGCGGAGTCGAGATTACTATTTGAGAGTTTCGACTCTGCTCAACTTGACAAAATGAAAATCATAAACAAATGAAAAACATACTATATCTCTTTTTATTAATCTCACAGGTTTTCTTTGCTCAGAGCAGCTTTGAAAAGGGAAATGCCTTATATCAGAAGGGACAATACCAACAAGCAGCCCAAACGTATGAAAGCATTATCAAGGAAGATAAACAACATTCTGCAGAATTGTATTTTAACTTAGGAAACTGTTATTACAAGTTAAATAAAGTAGCGCTGTCGATTTATAATTATGAAAAGGCTCTTGTTTTAAAACCACATGATGCCGAAACTTTAAACAACCTGAAATTTGCCAAAAAACTAACGATAGACGAAATCAAAGAAGTTCCAAAGGTTGGTTTTGCAAAACTCATTCAGAATTTTACCGGTATTTTTAATTATAACATCTGGGCCTGGATTTCGGTAGGAATTGCATTTGCTTTTTTACTGAGTTTCATTGGCTATTATTTTTCACAGCTTACACTTTCAAAAAGAATATATTTTATAGGAATGTTTATTTTATTGTTTGCTTTGGTGTTAAGTGTTTCAGCAGGAATAACTGAAAAAGATCACTATAATAATGATCGTCCTGCGATAGTTTTTGCCGAAATGACAGAGGTACGAAGTGAGCCACAAAAAGCTGCATCAAGCATATTTTTATTACATGAAGGCGCTAAAGTTTACGTAAAAGAGACCTTGAAAAACTGGAAAAAAATCGAATTAACAGATGGTACAGAAGGCTGGATTGATGCTTCCGTTATCAGGGAAGTTAAATAATAAAATTATCCCATAAAAAAAGTCCGTTTCTGAATTTAGAAACGGACTTTTTTTATGGGATTAAATTCTCTAATCTAAAGATTCTGTTAGCTTTTTGAAAACAGTTTTAGCATTTTTACCTTCATACAACACAGCATAAACCGCATCGATAATAGGCGTTTTGGCTCCATAACCCTGATTTAATTTATAGGCACTTTTCGTAGCATAATAGCCTTCGGCAACCATGCTCATTTCCATCATGGCACTTTTTACGGTATAGCCTTTTCCAATCATATTTCCGAACATTCTGTTTCTTGAAAATACTGAATATCCTGTCACCAATAAATCGCCTAAATAAGCGGAGTCATTGATGTCTCGTTTCATTTTATGTACTTTCTTGATGAATTTTCGCATTTCCCGGATTCCGTTGCTCATCATAACCGACTGAAAATTATCACCATATCCTAAACCATGCGCAATTCCGGCTGCTATGGCATAAATGTTTTTCAGCATTGCTGCATATTCAGTTCCAATAATATCGTCAGAAATTTTAGCTTTGATATAATTGCTCGATAATATTTTGGCGACTATACAGGCTTTATCAGGATCACCGCAGGCAATAGTTAAATAAGAAAGTCTTTCTAAAGCTACTTCCTCAGCATGACAAGGACCTGTAATTACTCCAATATTATAGTATGGAATATCGTATTGAATATGAAAATGTTCTCCAACAATCAGACTTGTTTCCGGAACAATTCCCTTAATAGCCGAAAAGATAATTTTATTTTCCAGAGAAACCGTTAATTGCTCTAATTCTGCATTTAGAAAAGCCGAAGGAATCGCAAAGATTAAGTAATCTGCATACTCGATGGCTTCGTTTATATTATTGGTCAATTTCAGCTTTGTAGTATCAAATTCAACTGAACTTAAATAATTAGGATTATGCTTGTATTTTTGAATGTGTTCTATCGCTGCATCATTTCGCATATACCACGAAATTTCAGGAAGATTCACACATAACATTTTTGCAATAGCAGTTGCCCAGCTCCCTCCTCCAATTACTGCAAACTTTAAATTTTGGCTCATTATTTTATTAATTTAAAGCAAAAGTACTTAATAATGCAGTAATATCACAAAATGTAGTTTAAGATTTTTTTAAAACAACTACAGTGAGATATTTTAAAGAAATTCGCGAAATAAAGAATTTTCAACTTATTTATTAATTTTCGTAGAAAGAAAGGAAAAAAAGTTATTTTTGAAGAAATTTCTTTCAATATGTCCCTAAAATTTTACACATTTATTTTTATTATTATTACTGCACTTTCATTCTCACAAAACACACAACCTGATTATTTTGATCAGGATTGGAAAAAAACTTCAAAGGAAAAAGCTTTTTATTATAGAATTATGCCTCTTAAAAAAATTGGGAAATTAAATTTAATACAAGATTTCTACCTGAATAAAACTCCCCAATTTCAAGGTTATTCTTTGCAAAATGACGAAAACAGTTATGTAGGAGATATAGTATGGTATGATGAAAATGGATTTGACTCATCAGCTTATCAATTCTATAATTTTTCTGTTCCGGTTTTAACTTATTATTATCCCAATGGAAAAAAATATAAAACTATTGAATATAAAGAAGGTAAAAGAGATGGCATGACGATTTTATATCATCAGGATGGAACAATATTGATGAAAGGAAAATACAGTAAAGGGCAACCACTTGAAGGAGATTTTGAAGACGTTGTAAACTGGGACAATTATAGACAAAATGAGTCGGAAAGAGAAGGTGTTGTTGAAGTTAGTGATGAGCCGGTCGTAGTATCAGAACCGCAAATAGTAACAATCGATTCACCTGTAGAAGTTTCAAACGTGCCTAAAAAACAAATTGTAAAAAAAATAATTAAGAAAAAAATATTCTGGATCAACTCTAAACAATTGGCACAAGAGACATGGTACGAAGTTGGGAATTATACTCCCCAACCAATAAAACAAGTGAATTATGACCAGGCGGGGAAAATGCTGCAAACAATAGAGGAAAAAGATTTTCAAAAATATGGCAGTGACATTTCAAATGGTACTGTTTATGAATACTATGTCCAAAATAAATTCGCAGTAACTGTTAAATCAAAGACAGAGTATAAAGAAAGACAAAAAGCCGGAGAAGAAATCAAATATCATCCAAACGGTAAAACTTCGGAACTTACTAAATATAATAATGGTGAAAAAGTAGGTGATGAAATAGTATATAATGAAAATGAAGTAATCATACAAAAACGAACATACAAAAACGGAGAGCCCTTTGAAGGTAATTTTAATGAAAGTTTTACGGGAAATTTAGTAATCAATCAAAATTATTTAAAAGGAATCAAAGAGGGAGAAGCAATTGCAAAAACAGATAAAGACAGTATTGTTGCTAAAGGAATTTATAAAGATGGCAGACCTTATAACGGAACTTTTATCGATAAAAAAGAAGGTGACTACTATGAGTTAATTAATGTAGTAGATTTTAAGAAAAACGGTGTCCAAAAAATTTTCAATTATCATTTAGATAACATCATTAAAACTTACACTTCTTTAAATGACGTATTAAATGGGGAAACTGTTTTTTATGAAGATAAAATAATAATTGCAAAGCTGGAATACAAAAATGATTTGCCTTATGAGGGGAAATTAGTTTCATCTGAAACTGCTACAATATATAGTAAAGGAGAAATTACCCAAGAGATTTTTTATAAAAGCAAATATGACAGGACTGAAGAAAGTGATATTCTAAAATCTAAATATTTTACCAACGGCAAACTCACAAAAATTGTTGATCATTCTTTTTCAATTGCAGATAATGTTCAGGATAATTATGAAGGAATTTATAAGAATGAGAAGCCTTTTTCGGGATATTTTTCAGCAGATTTACGTGAGTTCAATTATGTAGATTATTACGAGAACGGAATTAAAAAATATCAGTACTCTAACAATTATTTAGAGAATCTTGATAACTACCAGCATCCAAATTATAATATAAAATCAATATATAAAAATGGAAAAATAGTAGATGGTGTCGAATACATAAAACTTAACCGTCAATTTATATCTAAATATTGGAAAAACGCCATGTTACAGAGTTTTGATTTTGATATTTTTGCGGTGCATTATTTTAATCGTTTTCATTTTGAGCTAAAAAACAATAGCATTGAAATTACTGATTTAAATAAACAAAAAAAAGGAAAAATAGTTAGTGAGAAAGTAGGAAATAAAGTTACATACAAATTGATTATTGAAGATGAAGTGGTGGTTTCAGAATCGTCATTAGAGCTTAATAATATTCCCGAAGAATCTGGAACAATTGTATATTATGAATCAGAAAATACAATTGAAGCAAAATTTGTAGATTCAAAAGTAGTGAATAATGAAAAACGCCAGGAATCAGAGATGTTGTATGGTATATTTACCTCTAATATAAATACTTCAAAAACAATAAGTGAAAATTTCAAAACAATCGTTGATAATTTTTCGAAAGAAAAAAATGCAGAAGGAAAGTTTGGTAAAGGCGATATAGATACTTATATAACTGGATTAAGATTTAATCAATCAAAAAAACCTGAAATTGGAATATTAATATTAAAAAACAAAAACAATTCTTATGATTTAAAGTCATTTTTGAACGGAAAAATTTTAGAAGAAAGGAAAAGCATAGACATAAAAAAGATCAGAAAAGAAGTTGAAATACTTAATTTAATCGTTCAAAAAAAAATGAACAATGATTTTAACTAATTTCTTAAATCTGTCAAATTATTAAAAAAAAACATATCACACAATAAACTCAAAAAACTAACGTTGTAACACATTATAAATTAGAATTTTAAATGAATTTAGTAAGAATTGAGTTAGTTAGTTTTGTTTTAGTATTTTAAAAAGGCGTTCCTAAATATTTAAGAACGCCTTTTTTGTTTAATTCCAATTTTTATAAATTCAAAATCCCAAACATTGGATATAAAATCCCAAATCCAATAACAGCCAAGTCCATTGAAATTTGGAATTTTAAAATTTATTGGATTTATTTATTAGTAACTCATTTCTACAATAGATTTCACTTTATCCAAAGTCACCAATTGATTTTCTCCTAATCCCTTCCAGCCTCTTTCATCAAATCGCTTTACAATAAAATCTGCTGTTTTATCATAGTCATTTGTATATTGTGAAAGTTTGGTATCCATTCCCATGGTATGGAAAAATTCTACCGTTTTATTGATAGCTTCTTTTGCCACTTCATCATCAGAACCTGATAAGTTGAAGATTCTTCTACCGTATTGTGCCAGTTTTCCTTTTTTGGTTTCGAACATCACATTGTATAAACTTGGACCTATAATTGCCAAAGTTCTTGCGTGATCAATTCCGTACAAAGCGGTCAATTCGTGACCAATCATGTGCGTTGCCCAGTCTGAAGGAACTCCTTTTTGGATTAATCCATTTAAAGCCATCGTACAGCTCCACATAAAATTGGAAGCCAATCCATAATCCGATGGATTCTCTACTACTTTTGGACCAACTTCAATTAACGTCTGCAAAATTCCTTCTGCAATTCGATCCTGTAAAAAACCTTCGTGTGGATATGTCAGATATTGTTCCATTACGTGCGTGTAAGCATCGACAACACCATTTTGCAATTGTCTTTTTGGCAATGATTCAATTACGGTTGGATCGCAAATTGAAAATTTTGGAAATAAAGCACTTCCGCCAGAAGCCAGTTTTTCCTGAGTTGCTTTAATCGTTACTACATATCCGGAATTCATTTCGCTTCCAGTTGCAGGCAATGTTAAAATAGTTCCAAATGGCACCGCATTTTCTTTAATCGGCAAACGCTTCTGTAAAATATCAATCGGATTACCCTCAAAGTTAACCGCTGCCGAAATAAATTTAACGCCATCAATAACAGATCCACCGCCAACAGCAAGGATAAAATCAATTTTTTCTGCCTTTATAACTTCAACCGCTTTCATTAAAGTTTCGAAATGCGGGTTTGGCTCAATTCCGCCAAATTCGACAATATCAAAACCTTTTAAGTTATTAATTACCTGTTCGTGAATTCCGTTTTTAAAAATACTTCCTCCTCCATAAGCCAATAATATTTTAGCACCTTTTGGAACTAAGCTCGAAAGTTTTTCTATTTGTCCTTTTCCGAAGATTAAATTCGTCGGATTATATAATTCAAAGTTTAGCATAATTTTTTAAGTTTCTGAGATACTAAGATGCTAAGTTTTTTTTGAGATAGTGAAATCTTAGCGACTTAGAATCTTATTTTTTTAATTGTTCCATTAATTTTTCAGCTACCAGTTTTGATGAGGCCGGATTTTGACCTGTAATCAATAAACCGTCTTCTACTGCATAAGGTGCCCAATCAGCTCCTTTCGAATATTCACCACCATTGGCTTTCAAGGCATCTTCTAATAAAAACGGAACCACCTTTGTCAATCCAACACCTTCTTCTTCGGTATTTGAAAATCCGGTAACTTTTTTGTCTTTTACCAGATAAGAACCATCAATTTTTACATTTTTTAATGCTGCCGGTGCATGACAAACAAAACTTACTGGTTTTTTATGATTGTAAAAAGATTCAATCAAAGCAATAGAGTTTTGATCTACAGCCAAATCCCACATAGGTCCGTGCCCACCCGGATAAAACACTGCATCAAAATCTTTTTGATTCACTTCTGTAATTTTATGCGTATGTTTTAATTTTTCCTGTAAAGCTACATCGGCATCAAAACGTTTTGTGTCTTCAGTTGCAGCACTCGGATCATTACTTTTTGGGTCAATTGGCGGCTGACCACCTAATGGACTTGCAATTTCTACAATATATCCCTGATCTATCAGTGTATAATAAGGAGCAGCAAATTCTTCTGTCCAAAATCCTGTTTTCTCACCTGTATTACCTAATTTGTCATGGCTCGTAAGCACAAATAATACTTTTTTCATCTGTTTTTTATTTAATTTTTGAGCAGTAGTCGAAATGCTACTTGCTGTGAAAGCGATTATCGCAAATAATCCTATTTTGTTCATTTGATTAATTTTAAACAAATTTACGGCTTATGTGATATTTGTAAAAATAAAATAAACTATGTTTGTTATAAATAATCTTATATCATGGTGAATTTAGAATGGTACAGAACGTTTAAGGCAGTTTATAAAAATGGTAATTTTTCTATTGCTGCAAAGGAATTATTTATGAGTCAGCCTGCGGTAAGTCAGCAAATTTCAATGCTGGAAGCTCATGTTGGAAATAAATTATTTATTCGAAAGTCAAAAGGTGTAGAACCTACAGAATATGCTAAGTTACTGAATAACTTAATTATAGACGCATTGGATCGCCTTGAAAATGTAGAAACTACCTTTAGAGCTAAAGCGGAGGATGCTACCCGATTAATTTCTGTCGGAATTTCAAAACATCTTTTTAGCAGTGTTGGTAATAGTTTAATTGCAAAATTTGATTTGATCGATTTTACATTTGCTGATGACGATACTCTTTTTTCGTTAGTTGATTCTAAAAAACTGGATTTTGCAATTGTCTCCAAAAAATATGATACGTTTGATACGATTCAGGAAACAGTTGCTAAAATTAAACTGGTAATGGTTGGACCAATGAACCTCGATATCACTCAATTTCGTCAGAACCTAAAATCGGATAATTTTACCGAGGCGGAACAATGGCTGAACGAACAAAAATGGTATTCGCATGATGCGAGGATTCCGCATATAAAACTATTCTGGCTGCATGCCTTTAATAAAAAGAGACCTTCCATGGTTCCCAATTATATTATTCCATCAGAATATGAAATGCTGGAATTACTTTCTAAAAATTCCGGTGTGGCGGTAACGTGGAATTGCAATGCGAGAAAATTTATCCAGCAAAATAAGCTGCAATTAGTATGGAATAGTTTCCACGTTCCTGAAGTATATGTTTATTTACTCGCCGCTAAAAATAATAACCTGAAAACTTTTTTCGACACTATTGCCAACGAAGTACGCATTGCCCTGTCTACTTAAAACAGAGAAGCATACTTAAAAATCATCAAAAATGATGAGCTCGAGTACTTTATTCCAGAGTATATTTGTAAAATATCAAAATTCGGATTCCTTTAAAGTTTATATTTGTGTAAATCTTACGCATTTAAAATATGACTGAAAAACAAAATATAAGAGTTGCGGTTGATGCTATCGTTTTTGGCTATCAAAATAATCAATTGTATATACTTTTAATCCAGCAGAAATTCGGAACCCAGGAATCGTACTGGGCTTTACCTGGAGGTCTGGTCAAAAATGACGAATCATTGCAGGAAGCTGTCAAAAGGGAATTGAAAGAAGAGACCAATGTTACCGTTGATTATTTTGAACAGCTTTTTACTTTTGGTGATGATGTGACTCGGGATCCAAGAAACCGTGTGATTTCTGTAGCCTATTTTGCTCTGGTTGATCCTTCAAAATTAACAATCAAAGCCGATTCTGATGCAGAACATGCACAATGGTTCAAAATTAATGAAATTCCAACATTAGCTTTTGATCACAATATTATCCTGACAAAAGCAATTGAACGTCTAAAAGCAAAACTGACATACGAACCTATCGGATTTGATTTACTTTCAAAAGAATTTCTTTTTTCCGAACTTGAAAATTTATACTGTACCATTTTAGAGAAAGAAATTGACAGGCGAAATTTCAGAAAAAAAATATTAAGCTTTGAAATTATCGAAGAAACCGAACAATTTGGATCATCAAAAAGCGGACGGCCAGCAAAATTATTTAAATTCAACAAACTGAAATACAATAACTTAATAAAAAAAGGATTCCACTTCGAAATAAAGTTTGCGTAATTTTTACACAAAACAAATTGTCAATCAAAAATATAATTCTATATTTGCGTATAATTAACGCAAACTAAAAAACTATGATACTAAATTTAGACCCAAAATTCACTCCTATCCTTAACCAGGAAGAAATCCAGTTTCAAAGTTTTACCTTTTCTGGCGGAGAACCACACATTAAAATCAATCCGAATTTTGATGCAACTCAAAAAGTAACCATCACTCACCGATTAAATTCATTCAATGATTTGGGTTTATTGTGTATTACAGTTGATGCTTTGCGCAGAATGGATGTTAAAATCATCGATCTTTTTATTCCGTATTTCCCGGCTGCAAGACAAGACCGTGTTATGATAAAAGGAGAACCGCTTTCTGTAAAAGTGTATGCTGATATCATAAATGGACTTCAACTAGATAAAGTTTTTGTTTTTGATGCACATTCTGAGGTTACTCCGGCTTTGGTAAACAATTGCGAAGTGATTCCGAATCATATTTTTATTCAACAAGTTTTAAAAGTAATTGGCGAAAACGTAAAATTGATTTCTCCGGATGGTGGCGCTCTTAAAAAAATCTACAAAGTTTCTGAATTTTTAGGTGGAATTGATGTGGTAGAATGCAGTAAAAGCCGTGATGTAAAAACCGGAAGATTATCTGGTTTCAAAGTATACGAAGATGACCTAAACGGAATAGATTGTTTAATAGTAGATGACATTTGCGACGGCGGCGGAACTTTTGTCGGCTTAGCCGAAGAATTAAAAAACAAAAATGCAGGAAAATTATACTTAGCCGTAAGCCACGGAATCTTCAATAAAGGTTTTGAAGTTTTAAACTGCTTCGATAGCATTTTTACTACCAATTCTGTAAAAGATTTTGAAGGTGAGAGCGTTCTGGTAATTGGACTTGATCAATTGATTTAAAAGTTTCGGTTTGGTAAAAATTAAACCAAATTAAGAAACCATCAACTAAAAACTATTAACAATAAACCAAAAGATTATGAGTGACGATTTAAAACCAAGATTTATTGAGTCTTTAAAAAGAAACAATGATCAGATTAGAGAAGACAGAGCCAAAACCATTGGTGAAGATTCTGAATTAATTT
>Ga0247810_10002031_pt1 | contig 11684 bp, 7 predicted proteins | sample UWRJL119311C1_FD_179918 | JGI IMG/M metagenome (GOLD analysis project Ga0247810, IMG submission 179918) | Plant litter microbial communities from Arlington Agricultural Research Station in Wisconsin, United States - UWRJ-L119-311C-1 | ecosystem: Environmental > Terrestrial > Plant litter >...
AGGAATCATCCTTCTTGGACGCGGAGCAAACAACCAGACAAACGGAATTGCTTTCGTAGAAGGAATCGCTCCTAACCCGGACACTCAGTTTGGTGGTGGTGCTTCTCCTGACAACAACGACAACTCAGGTAGCATGAAGTATGTTCGTATCGAGTTCCCTGGATATGTTTACCAGCCGAACAAAGAGATCAACGGACTTACACTTGGATCAGTAGGTAGCGCAACAACGCTGAACCACATCCAGGTATCTTTCTCCAATGACGATGCATTCGAATGGTTCGGTGGTACAGTTAACGCACACCACCTGGTATCTTACAGAAACCTTGACGACGATTTCGATACGGATTTCGGTTACCAGGGTAAAGTTCAGTTCGGTCTGATCGTTCGTGACCCGAACATCGCTGATAACCCTGCTGTTTCAACTTCAGAAGGATTCGAATCCGACAACGATGCTACAGGTACAACTAATACACCTCAAACAGCTGCTGTCTTCTCAAATATCACAGGAGTAGGTCCTTTCCGTGGAAACACAGCAAGCCCGATTGCTCCAGGATACAAAAGAGGAGCGCGTATTCGTCGTAACTCAGCTCTGAAAATTCACAACTCCCTGTTCATGGATTTCCCTACCGGAGTTTTTATTGAGAACCCACTCACAGAAGCTAATGCAGTATCAGGATCTCTTAGATTCCACAACAACATAGTTGCAGGAAACACAACAGGTAAAGTAACAGAGAAACTTCCTGCAAGTACATTGTTCGACGTTATCGCATGGTTCGGTACAACAGGTTCAGATTCAATTGCAAGTACAGCAGGTATCCTGGTAACTCCTTACAATTACCTTGCACCGGATTACCGTCCTGCAACAGGTTCACCTTTGCTTTCAGGTTACGCATTTACTGATGGGACTATCGCTCCTTATACACTTACAGCTCCTGCAGTAACAGCAACAGCAGCTTATTGTGTTGGTGAAACAGCAACAGCTCTCTCAGCAACAGCAGGTTCAGGAAACACATTGAACTGGTACACACTACCAACAGGAGGAACAGCATCAGCAACAGCTCCGGTACCTTCAACAGTAACAGCAGGAACATTCAACTTCTACGTAAGCCAGTCAAATGCAGAAGGAGCAGAAGGTCCACGTTCAATGATCGCAGTAACAGTTAACGCTTTGCCTGCAACACCATCTATTACACCAGACGGACCAACATCTTTCTGTACAGGTGGCGATGTGGTACTTTCAGCACCAACAGCAGCAGCTTACCACTGGTCAAACAACGCAACTACACAAACTATCACCGTTTCAGCTTCAGGAACATTCACAGTAACAGTAGAAAACGCAGAAGGATGTGAAGCTACATCTGCAGCAGTAGTAGTGAACGTTTCAAACGCTCCGCTTCCTACAGTACAGATCACCGACGGTTCAGCAACAATGTGTGAAGGTGACGAAGTAGAGCTTACAGCTTCAGAAGCTGACTCATACCTTTGGTCAAACAACGCAACTACACAGTCTATCATCGTTACAACTGCAGGTAGCTACCATGTTACAACAACAAACGCAGATCAGTGTGACGGAGTAGGACAATCTGCTAACATCGCTGTTGTAGTAAACGATCAGCCACATGCTCAGGCAGGAGTTGCAACTACCAACAACTATGTAGTAACATTCACGAATACTTCTTCTGATGCGACTACTTACTCATGGGATTTCGGTGACTTCACAAGCTCATCTGCTGCAACACCAACACATGCTTTCGCTACAAGCGGCGCTTACACAGTAACGCTTACAGCTATCAACGGTGACTGCTCAGACGATACAACATTCACTGTTGGAATCACAGTAGGTCTTGAAGAGATCAGCGCGCTCAACAATGCAATCGTTTACCCGAACCCATTGTCTGACAAAGCAACGCTTTCTATCGACCTTGCAAATGCAACAGCATTAGAGATCATCGTAATGAACGCTAACGGACAGATCATTCAGTCGGTAGCTTCAGGAGACTTCGAAGCAGGAAACCACAAGCTGGTAATCGATGCAACGGATTTCGCACAAGGACTTTACTACACAGTAATCCGCACAAACGAATCAGCGCAGACAATCAAGTTCAGCGTTGTGAAATAATCTTCACTGGTTAGGTAACAGCAAAACGGCTGGTTCTTCGGAACCGGCCGTTTTCTATTCCACCTAATAGCGATTGCCCGGTAAACACTAAAACCACCTTTCAGCCCCGCCAGCCGGCGGACAATTTCCCTGTTCTTTTATCTTGATATAAAAGAACCAAAAGATCAAGGCTATTCATTACATTTGGCTCACAATCATCCTTCGAAGCACGATCTGTATTCCCAGTAGCCATTTATTTCTATCCACTCCTGCAATGCGAAAATACCGATGATCTCCTGCGGAGCTATCGTCCTTTTTAGCGCATTCCAGTACGCAGATAAAACCCTGTAATGAAAGGCCACTTTTTGTACCCTCATTAATTTTGCTTCGTCCGGGATCTCAGGTCATCAGAAAAGACTTCAATTAACCTTTCGGACTCGTTCGATGTACTCAGACAGAAGATTTTCTTATTTTTACTTCAAACACCATACAATGTCAAACATCCATCTCATTATAGAAGAGCGCCCGTCGGATATCGGTAATTTCCTTGTAGGCAGGCTGCTTCCCTTTCGCGAAAAGCGCATGGTCGGACCTTTCACTTTCATAGACCACATGGGTCCGGCAGCAATGACCGGAGATGAAAACCTCGACGTTCCTCCTCACCCGCACATCGGACTTTCCACGCTTACTTATTTATTCGAAGGATCCGTCATGCACAAAGACAGCCTAGGAACAGCCATCGAGATCACTCCGGGGCAGGTGAACTGGATGACGGCAGGTGCGGGAATCGTTCATTCCGAGCGGACTCCCGACTACCAGCGTGGAAAGGACAAATCCCTTCACGGATTACAGATCTGGGTAGCGCTCCCGAAACACCTCGAGGAAATGGAGCCAAGCTTCTACCATGCTTCCGAAGAGGAGCTTCCTTCCTGGGAGGAGAACGGCGTTTCCTTCAAGCTGATCGCCGGCGAAGTGCTCGGACATCAATCCCCTGTTCCCGTTTACAGTCCGCTGTATTTCATCGAGATCAAAACAACCGAACGCAAAACTGTGAGCATAGGAAAATCATTGTTCGGAGAAAGCGCTTTGTACATTCTCGAAGGCTCCGTTGAGAGCGAAGGCAATTCCTTTGGGCCCAAACAGATCCTGATAGCAAAAGACAGCAACCTGTGTGAATTTGAGCTCACCGAGAACAGTACCGTTTACATTTTCGGCGGCGAGGCTTTCCCGGAAGAGCGACTGATCTACTGGAACTTCGTAGCTTCGACCAAAGAGCTGATTGAGCAGGCAAAAGAGAACTGGAAAGCGCAGAACTTTCCTAAAGTTCCGGGAGAAACAGAATTTGTTCCGCTTCCCGCTCCAAAAGTATTCTAGACACGGTAAGCAATTATCCGGATAAATCGTGGTTAGTGATTGGAGTTTCCTCTCTTTTTGCTTATCTTTCTTTTTGTTCTACAACAGAAGGTCTTACCGATACAGGATTCCAAGAATGTCTTCCTACCGCTTTATCTCCGCTTTAAGTCCGCTTTAAGTCCGTTATGCCCCCTCCATTTCCCCTTCATTCGTATCTTTTGTTTACCTGTCTGACAGCACTGTGGCATCAATGTGGCATAAGTCTGCCATTAGTATACAGGCAAGAGTCAGTAGTAGACCTTTGCCTGTTTCCGGCCCGCCGGTCGGTGATCCGGAAAATATTCGCTTCTTTGTACCTATGAAAATAACAGCATTCGCAGCGAGCAACAGCTCCCGTTCCATCAATAAGCAATTCGTTGAACACACACTGACCCATTTTCCGGAAGCCGAGATCAACCTGCTCGACCTGAACAACTATGACATGCCGCTGTTTTCCGTAGACCGCGAAAGCAACGACGGTTATCCGCAGCAGGCGCGTGATTTCCTGAAGCAATTCGAAGATACCGACCTGGTGATCGTTTCAATGGCAGAGCACAACGGAAACTGTACGGCAGCCTTCAAAAACCTGCTCGACTGGAGCTCCCGTATCGAGCTCAAAGTATTCAACGACAAGCCGCTGTTCCTTACGAGCACTTCCCCGGGCAAAGGCGGTGCAAAGCTTTCACTGGCTTATGCGGAAACGCGATTTCCAAGACATTCCGCTCAACTCCTCGGAACGTTTTCGCTTCCCTCTTTTAATGAGAATTTTTCCCCCGAAGCAGGCATTCTCGATGAAGCCCTCAAAGCTGAATATTTAGAAAAGATCGCTGCGGTTAAGGGAAAGGTTACCTTTTAACCATTCGCGGCCAGTCTGAAAAGCTAAAAGAGACAACAAAACTCAAAAGTTTGCTTTGATGAGCTGGTATTTTGAGGCGCCGGTGATGGTTGCAAAATGCGCGCTAATTGTTTTCAAATTGGCTTTCCACAACGCGTTCTTACCTGTTAAACAAGTTTAATTAATTCAGCCCCACTACCCTTTTTTTCTATTTTTCAACCGTGTAGCTTCAGCACGTATTCATTACCAGATTGTTACGCTGTTTGCTCCACTGATTTAAAGAAACTACAATGGAAAAAGAGAATACACCATCAGACGCCAAACCGGTTAAAAAAGGCAGAAAGCCTAAGAAAGTACTTACTCCTGAGCAGCGAAAAAAACGCAGACGGAAACGTCGCATCATCTGGTTTTCGATCATCGGGATCCTGATCATATTCCGCCTCATTCTCCCGTGGATCGTACTCCGTTATGTGAACAACAAACTGGAGAACCTGGAAGAATATTACGGCCATGTAGACGACATCGATATTCACCTTTACCGCGGGGCTTACGAGATCAAAGATATCCGCATCGTGAAGAAAGTCGAAAAGGGACAGAAAAAAGACACGATTCCGTTCTTCAGCTCGCCATCCATCGATCTTTCGGTTGAATGGAGCGCCATTTTCGACGGAGCGATCGTTGGTGAGATCGGGGTTGAAAGGCCTATCATCAACTTTGTGAAGGAAAAACACCAGGGTGAGGATGTGAAAGCCGATACGGCCGATTTCCGACAATTGGTAGACGACCTCATGCCGATCACCATTAACCGTTTCGATATTCACAACGGTGAAGTTCACTACCGCGACCTGGAAGCCAAGCCAAAGCTCGACCTGGCCATTAAAAACATCAACCTGACAGCGACGAACTTAACCAACAGCTCGGATAAAAAAGACGTACTGCCGGCAACGATGAAAGCCACAGCCGAAGCCTACCAGGGGAAATTCGACCTGAACGTGAAGTTTGACGGGTTAAACAAAGTCCCGACCTTTGACCTCAATACCCGGGTTACCGGCGTGAACCTCGTTCTTCTGAACGATATGCTCCGGGAATATGCCAACTTTGACGTCAAGAAGGGAACCTTCAGCATGTATGGAGAATTTGCAGCGAAAAAAGGAAAATTCGGCGGTTATGTAAAACCGATCCTCAAAGACCTCGATGTTGTTCAGTTCACCAAAGAAGAAGGAAACCTGAGACAAATCCTTTGGGAAACACTCATAGCTTCGACGGCTGAGATCCTTCAGAACCAGCGGAAAGAACAGCTGGCAACTAAAATTCCTATCAGCGGCAGCTTCGACAATGCCAAGATCAATACGTGGAGAGCTATCAGCTTCGTTCTAAGAAATGCCTTCCTGAATGCGTTGAAACCATCGCTGGACAATTCCATCAGCATCAATAAGCTGAATGAAGGCGGCAAGAAAACCTTCCTGGAAAAAGTCTTTACCGGAGATCCCGAAAAGAAAGAAGCGCGCAAAGAAAAGCGAAAAGACCGAAAAGCAGACAAACCTAAAGAAAGGAAGAAGAAGTGATCCTTAAACTCAAGCTCAGGCATGTGCTGCTGATCCTGTTGGCAGCACTTGCAGGAGTCGTCATCTATTTTCTGACGAACAAGAAAGAAGCGCTGAAATTCGTTCTCCCCGAGATTACAAAAGTAACGCTGATCCAGTCGAACATCCACGATGATACGGCACATATAGACGTGTTTGTGATCGCGGAGAATAACTCGCCCTACAAGATGAGCATTGACAGTGTGGTGTTTGATCTTTCGATCGGCGGAGAAAAAGTGCTTTCCGAGCGACAGTTCATCGGGCTGAAACAGGAGAAAGACCAGTCGGATACCGTGAAGCTTTCGGTCCATATTCCGATGAAGCACACCATGAAAACGATCAGGAGCCTTCAGTCGCAGGATTATACCGGTCTTACCATTGATGCCACGGTGGTTTACAATACCATCGCGGGGGTGAAGCGGATCAGTATATCGAAAGACAAGAAGATCGAAGTACCAATTCCTCCACAGCTGAAAGTTGTTACCAAAACGCGGGATGTCAAATTGTTCAGGCGAAAAGCAGATGTTGACCTGTACTTACAGATCATCAACGAAGGAAAGAACATCGACATAGAGCTTACGGATGTGAATTACAAGCTGATCATCGGCAAAGACCTGGACACGAAAGGAAAACTCAGCAAAAAGATCATCGTGAAGCCGAGATCAGAAACAACTGTCAAATTTCCGCTCGATTTCGAAATGAACAGGCCGGTCGGAACAATATTCCGTGTTGTAACCGATACGGACAGGGTTCCCTTCGACCTTGAGCTCAGCGGATTTCTGAACGCAGGCAAGAACCTGAATCACATTCCATTCGTCATCTTTGCGAAAGGCAAGCTGGAGATCGTCAACGAGGATAAAAAAGCTGCGGAAAAGGACCGGGAGAAAGCGCAAAAGAAAAAAGAGCGACAGGAGAAACGAAAGAAATAACGACTGGATTTTAGGATGACAAGATTTTAAGACAATACTATTTCAGTTGTTTAAGGATGTCCTGATTCATTTATTTCAGATCAGTCAGCAGGTCAACTCCCGGGAAGCGCTCCACGCAAAAGCCTTCGGCATACTTCACGCCTATTGCTCTTCCGAATTCGGCCATTCTTCCTTCGAGGAACTGGAAAAACTCTTCTCCGGAGATCGGTGTTTTCGGCTCTGAAGATTCCGGATCCCAGAACTGGGTTTTATAGGCTTTGATAGCTTCGAATTTCCGGGGAACAAAGTCTGTTACATCGACCACGAAATCGGGACTGATCATCCTGTCCTGTATGTAATGATAAACGGCTTCGGGCCGGTAAAAATCCTGTACTTCGCCGTTCCAGGTGGTTTCTACCTTTCTCAGTCCTGCAAGAAAACACGCATCTGAAACAAGCTTGCTTCCCTTACCGTGATCCGGGTGGCGGTCTGAAAAAGCATTCGCCAGGACGATCTTCGGACGGAAGCGGCGGATCTGCTCTACGACAAGTCGCAGGTTTTCTTCCGAATGCGTGAAGAAACCATCAGCCATTTTGAGGTTCACTCTCGCCGATAATCCCATGATTTCCTGCGCATCGGCTGCTTCGGTATAGCGTGTTTCTATAGTTCCACGCGATCCGAGCTCGCCCTGTGTCAGATCGACAACAGCAATGGAATTTCCGGCGGCTTTGTGCTTCAGCAACGTTCCTGAAGCTCCCAGCTCCACATCGTCGGGATGAGCTCCGAATGCCAGTATATCGACCTTATTTTCCATCGAGCCAGTCAACTAATTGCGGATCTGTTGGCGAAACTGCCGGAGCGATCGATTGAACGACTTTTCCTTCTTCGTCGATCAGGAACTTCTGGAAATTCCAGGTCACTTCTTCACCGGTTGTTTCCGTGAGCCATTTGTACAGCGGATGAATCTCAGAGCCGATGGTGTGCACTTTTTCCGCCAGCGGGAATGTTACTCCATAGTTTACCGAGCAGAACTGCTGAATTTCGTCAGCGGTTCCCGGTTCCTGTCCCCCAAAATCATTGCTCGGAACACCGATGAAAACGACTCCTTTGTCTTTGTACGCTTCATAAAGATGCTCCAGCTCCGTATATTGAGGTGTTAATCCACATTCGGAAGCCACGTTCACAAGAACGATCTTTTTTCCTTTGAAAGCAGCCAATTCCAGGGGCTCGCCGTTCAGCTTACTGATGGTAAAATCGTAAAAAGTCATAGCTGCGCGCGTTGTTGTTTGTTGTACTTATAATTCCTCCATGCGGCGGATGCAGTTAAAAGTACGAAGAATCCGATCAGAACGATCACCCAGTTCGGAAGACTGACGGAACCATCGCCTTGCGCATAAGAGTGCAGTCCGACAAGAATGAAATTGACTCCGAAGAAGGTAAACATAATAGCCGAATAGCCCCAGAGGCTTACCACGTTGAAGACGAATTTGCTTTTCAGTCCCGGAAGGTAGCGAAGGTGAAGAATCACCGCGTAAACGAGCACGGAAACCAAAGCCCACGTTTCTTTCGGGTCCCAGCCCCAGTAACGGCCCCAGGACTCATTGGCCCAGATACCGCCAAGGAATGTTCCGATGGTGAGCATAAACAATCCAATGGTAATGGTCATTTCCGAAACGTAGGTCAGCTCGTTGATATTCGGATTGATCACTGCCGCATTCTTCTGACTCCGCAGGTTATAGAGTATCATGTTGATGAACCCGAGAATAGCTCCAAGCCCCAGGAAACCATAGCTTCCGGTGATAATGGCCACATGGATCATGAGCCAGTAGCTTTTCAGAACAGGCTGTAAAGGAGTAATTTCAGGATCGAGCAGGTTCAGTCCTGTTACCATGAGCATGAAAGCCGCCAGTAAGGCCGTTCCTGCCAGAATTCCCGGATTGGAACGGGAGAAGATGAGTCCGGAGATCATGGTGATCCAGGCAATGAACACGACGGCTTCGTAACCGTTGCTCCATGGCGCGTGACCACTGATGTACCAGCGCATTCCTATTCCTGCTCCATGGTAGAAAAAGGTAACGATCAGCAATGCTACAACTACTTTCCTAATCGTGTTGAAACGCTTGTCGGATTTAACGGAATGGCGGATGAAAATGCGGATAAAGAAAACAACCAACAGCAGGAAGCCGAATGTCAGGTAGAGGTATTCCGTGTTCTTGAAAATCTCCATTTTGTTGTAGGAGATCTCAACTTTCACATGTGTTTCGGAAGGAAGGATAGAAGCCGGAGCGGTAGATCGCTGGTAGTTTTTAAGGTCTTTCAGCAGATCGGATGCGCTTCCGTATTTATTGGATTCCGCAGCAAGGTGAATGGCGTTCAGGTACCTCAATGGAATAGACAACACAGAAGAATCGGCTGTTTCAAGCTCTGTGTAAGCAAACGGATTGTACCAGATATTGGACTTGTCGTTTTTCACCGGGATGATCCTGAGCCATTCCCAGTTCAGGATCTGTACGAATACCTGGTATTTTTCCACCAGCTTAATCAGCTTCTTCTCTGTTTCGCTCTGTTCGGATTCTTTCTTGGCGAAGGCCTTCCTGTAATCGTCGTACCATTTGAACTTTCCTGCTTCTTTGTTATCGCTCAGATCAACGAAAGAAGCGTAAGTTCCCAGGTGGTATTTTTCACGCACGGCGGCAGGAACCTGGATCACTTTTTCTTTCATCCAGTGATCGGGATACATATGCATACTCGTAAATACCTGTACGGCATTGTGATCTTCGTATTTGTTATTACGGTACAGCTTTCGGATCACTTCATCAGCCACGGTGTGGTAAGGAACAATCCTTCCTTTGAAATCCTGAACCAGCAAGGTTGCCAGCTCATCACTGTGCTCTTTGCTCATGAAACGCGCTGTGAAGGACATTTCTTTCTGCTGCTGCTGTGCCTGTGCTTCTTCGGGGGAAGCAACCACATGGTGGGAGGAATCGTGCTGAACGGCAGGATCTGTATGGTCGTGCCCGGCGTGATCTGCATGATCGTGCTCTTCCATTACCGGGGCTGTTTGCGTTTCCGGCTGGTACTGCGCATAAGCCGTTCCGAAGCTTACTGTAAACAGCACCAGAACCGCAGCAGTAACATTGGTGGATCTTTTTGCCATCGATTTTCTCAAACGTCCGAGCAGGTCGCGGAATCTTCCCGCAGGAGCCATCAGGGAAAGGATCATTCCGATCGCCATGAGCAAATAGCCGATATAGGTAACGGTTGTTCCCCAGTAATCGAAATTGACGCTGAGACGTGTTCCTTTTTCATCTTCATCGAAGCCCGACTGGAAGAAACGGTAGCCGCCGTAATCGATCACATTGTTCATAAACACGCGTTTCTTTTTGAATGTATTGTTAGCCGGATCCTGGATTTGCAGGTCGCTTGCATAGGAAGAAGCCACATCCGATCCCGGATAGCGCTCGATCATGAAGTCGTTGCATTTCACAGAGAAGGGAATTTTGATCTCTTTGGATCCGTATTCCAGGCGGTAAGTATGTCCGTTCAGCTTCACCTGTTCAGGCGTCGGGAGCATTCCCATTCCCCCCTGCAGCATGATGATCTTCGAATCCTTACCTTCGGAAGCGCGAACAACCAGGTAATCGGCACCCACATCTTTTCTTCCGCTTGGCATCTTGTATTTCTTTGTATGCTGCACTTCCTGCAGGAACACGAATTGCTGTCCGCTGAGATTGTAAAGCGTTTTAGTCAGGAAAGGCACTTCTTCGTATGGTTTCACGTTCCGGTAAACAGAATCAGGCGGATTGATCCCCAGCTGGCGGTATTGCATCATCTGCGTCATGGCCAGGTACTGTATCGGAACATTCGGGCGCATCATGAAAACGCCGTTCTTTTTAAAGACATTGATACCGGCCGGCACTTTTGCTTCGCCGTACACGATGTAAGCTTCACCTAGTGGAAATGCTTCACCTTCCGTTACGTAATTTGTATCTCTTCCTGCTTTCCCGATCGTTACCATCTGCAAGGCGGCTCCTTTCACGGAATCGTTGGTAATGAGCGAGTCGATGTGTTTCGGGAGGAAATCGATGTATTCTATTTTAAGCGGTGTTCCTTTTCCTGAAAAATCGAGGTCCATCGTAAAATCGTTGGAAGTGATTTCGGACAGCATCATTTTTTCGCCCGACTTCAGCTTTCTTTCCGCATCGAATACCATCAGGTAAGGATCGGCAGAGTAAATAATATCCGACGATTCGCCTTCGCGCACCAGCATCAGTCCTTCATAGCCCATGTAGCGGGTAATACCAGCTCCGATGAGGATAACGATGAATGAAAGGTGAAAGGCAAGCACCGCTGATTTCTCACGGACCCACATTTTGTAACGGAAAATATTCGCGACCAGGTTCATTCCAAGGAAAACAAGCAGGATCTCAAACCAGATAGCGTTGTAGACACATAGCTTTGCAGCCTGGATCCCGTAACTTGATTCGATGAACGTAGCTCTTGCAATTGCTACCAGGAAGACGATCATTCCGACCGCCATCGCGCGCATAGAGAACAGCGCATTTAAGAATTTTTCCATTTGAAATGGTTACCAAATTTGTGGTGCAAAAATAGGTATTTGAAGTGGACAAACATGAAGGAAAGAGCCACAAAAAGCATCATTATGGGTTTGTCAAAAGGATGTCAGTGGTTTGACGGTTGGTTTAAGGTCGCATTGAATGAAATAGAAACTAACAAGCTCCGAAAACTATTTAAAGCCATTCCTGCTGTTTTTATGAATCAAACTTCTAAATTAGCAGGGCATGCGCATATATCTCACTCTGCTTATCGGCCTTTTAGGAACAGGTGGCTATTTCCTTTCACTTTAC